>PDWI01001741.1_pt1 | contig 40075 bp, 36 predicted proteins | sample 1430891 | NCBI WGS metagenome assembly PDWI01 (sample SAMN01162508, study PRJNA174530) | Oral metagenome, whole genome shotgun sequencing project. | biome: Marine environment; feature: Marine mammal; material: Swab sample of the gingival sulcus; isolation source: swab sample of gingival sulcus... | reverse complement strand
TTCTATTCTAAATTCTAAATCTCTGTATTCGAATTTATTTTTTAATTCATTAACGTAAACGGCAATATCAATATCACTAAACTTATTTTGATATTCAGTCCCAAATGAACCAAATAGATAAGCAAAACAAATATCACTCCTACTTGAAAAGTAAGTTTTAATTTGTTCTATAATTTCATTATTATTTTTCATTTCAATAAATAATTAGTTTCCGCAAATCTAAAATATAATTATACGTTATGAATAATACTGTTTTTAGCACTTTCAATTATAGTAACAACTTTAATGTTGAATACTTTTTACTCTTTAACCAAGTACTTCTATCTAACTCCCTCTTTTCAAGACTTTCTTATATTCCTCTAGTGTATTAGTCTAGCAAGTTTATCAAACTTAGTCTTTGCTTCCCAAGCAAATTTTTCTTTGGCTTTCTAAGCATCGTCTATCAGTAAATCTACATCCATAGGATAGTAACAATGCAAAAAACTAATATTTCTTTATTAATAATTCTCTGCCGGATAGTGAGAGCTGCATTATTTATAACTACAATATCAATTTTACTTTTAGTCAAACTTGTTAAATCTGATATAATTTTACTTTCATAACCATAGGGATATTCTATAAAATTGTTTTTATCAAAATCAGGATGCAAGAATACAGCTATATCAACATCATGATAATTTTCTTTATGAAGAAATGATCCAAATACATAAGCATATAAAATTTCATCAAATTTGGTAAGATAATTTTCAATTTTTTGTAATATTTCTTTTACACTAAATTGCGAAATTTGCTATTTGCTAAACACAATTTCTACTAAAATACCACTTATTAGAAATATATTAGATAGTAGAGGATTTACCTACTGCTTTGCCAATCAATAAATCACATTCTGTTGGGTAATAATTATTTGAGACAACAATAGTTCCTAGTTTTAAATCAGATATTGTGGATTACTAAGATTATGACCTTAGTTCGATTATCGAAATATCTACTTTATTTTATGATGATTGTATTTCTTGCTAATTGATTTCACAATTTTTCCGATAAAAAACTTTACCTTCATTATTTATATGTTCAATAAGTTCTAAACTTTTAATATTCTTATAATCTAAAACATCAATAAAATAAGGTATATTATGCTTTTCATTGAGTAATATTTTTATTTTACGTAAAATTCTATTATCAATATTTTTACCGTAAACTACTAAATCAATGTCGGATCTTTTTTTTTCGTTCTGCATAGCACGAGAACCGAAAATAATAACCTTTTCAACTTCTTCAAATAATTTTAAAACTTCATGTATTTGTGTAAAACTTCTTTTAGAAATTCCAAATGAGTTAATTTTTGTTTTCACTTATTCACCATCATTTATTATTTCATTTTGAAAGGCTTGTTTCAAAGTTTCTCTTGGTGATTTTAACAAACAGTTCAAATGTTACTTCATAAAATTGAATGATTCCACCCTTCTCTGCTTCATTAGGATTAATAATTTCTACAGCTCGTTCTAATGCTTTAAATGATTTGGAATAATTGTTAAATCTTTGCTGCCATCTAATTTGCTTACTATTCATATTCTATAAGATAAATTTTTAAAGATTTTAGTAATCTAAGTAGCATTTTTTTACAAATGAAATTTTATAACATATAACTACCTGTATGTCAACTTCTACAAGACTTCCTAAAGATATGTATAAATATTCTGTTTAGCTTTTTATACAGCTTCGCCACATCAATTACATCGTCTTTAATCTTGCATGTAAAAGATAATATTTTATATATTAAAATAAAATTACTAATTTTAATAATAGATTACTGACTCCGCTTATTCATTTAACTGATTTTACAATTAGACTAATTTATATCTTTAATGATTTTTAACTCAACTAATCAACTTTAACAAATATCTGCCGTAACTATTTTTCTCTAATAATTTTGCAGTTTCTTCAACTTGTTCTTTTGTAATCCAACCTTTAGTATAGGATATTTCTTCTATGCAAGCTATTTGCAGACCTTGCCTTTTCTGTATAGTTTCTATAAAACTTGCTGCTTTCTGCATAGACTCAAAAGTTCCGGTATCAAACCAAGCTTGTCCTCTGCCAAATAGTTCAATTTTTAACTTTTTTCTATTTAGATATTCATTGTTAACAGATGTAATTTCTAACTCGCCTCTTGTGGAAGGTTTTACATTTTTTGCAATTTCTACAACTTCATTGGTATAAAAATATAATCCTACAACGGCATAATTACTTCTAGGCACTGACGGTTTTTCTTCAATTGATAAAACTTTTTCATTTTTATCAAACTCAACTACACCATATCTTTCAGGATTATTAACGTAATATCCAAAAATAACCGAAGTGTTATTTTGCTCCACAGATTCGACACTCCTTTTTAACATACCGGTTAAACCGTAACCATAAAAAATATTATCGCCAAGTACCAAAGCTACGTTATCGTTTTTTATAAATTTCTCACCAATAATAAATGCTTGAGCTAAACCGTCCGGATTCGGTTGTTCAGCATATTCTAACTTTAGTCCTAATTGTTTTCCGTTACCAAGCAGCTCTTTGAATCTTGGCAAATCGTGCGGTGTTGAAATTATTAAAATTTCTCGTATTCCGGCTAACATTAAAACCGATAGAGGATAATAAATTAAAGGTTTATCGTAAATTGGCAATAGCTGCTTACTTACTGTTTTTGTAAGAGGATAAAGTCTGGTACCGGATCCTCCGGCAAGTATAATTCCTTTCATATAAAACTCAAATTTGAAAAAATAAAACTTAAATTATAAAATAATATTACTTATTCTTAGATGCTTTCTTAGAAACTTTAGATGATATAGAATCAAGTATTTTCTTTAATTCTTCCAATCCTCTAACTAACTTTTCTGATAGCTTTTTGTCACCTAATTCTAATCTCTCTAATATTCTTAACCAATAATTACTTTTGATTCTTCAGTAGATTTTATAGTTTTAATATATTTTAAAACATTTATTGTAAACTCGAATAACCTTTCTACAAGATTATTTTTATGATCTTTTTTTACTTTGTTTTCCAATTTTAGTTTTGATTTTTGAATTTTTCAATCAATTTTCCCTAACCGTTCTAATTGGTATTTATTTTCCGATACTTTTTTACACCAGGCCAAATTATCTAAATACCATTTCACCGTTTTCCTAATACCGGTTTCAAATGTGTATGCAGGTTCAAAACTAAGTTGATTCTCAATTTTGGTTGGATCAATTGCATATCGTAAATCATGTCCTGGTCTGTCTTTTACAAATTCAATTAATTCTTTATAAGATTTTTCTACGGGCTTTAATTCATCAAGAATTTCACAAATTATATTAACTAATTCAATATTTTGTTTTTCATTTTTTCCGCCGATGTTATAAGTTTCACCTACTTTACCGCTTATTAAAACTTTAATAAGTGCATTAACATGATCTTCTACAAACAGCCAGTCTCTTATATTTTCTCCCTTACCATAAACAGGTATTTTCTTCTTATTTATTGCATTTAAGATTACAACAGGGATAAGTTTTTCGGGAAATTGATAAGGTCCGTAATTATTTGAACAGTTAGTAATTAGTGTTGGTAAACCAAAGGTATGAAACCAAGCTCGTACCAGATGATCGGAAGATGCCTTACTTGCCGAATACGGTGAACGAGGATCGTACGGAGTTTGTTCAGTGAACATTCCTTCATTACCAAGCGAACCAAAAACTTCATCTGTTGAAATATGCAGAAAACGAAATCGATCTTTACTAATTTCATTTAAGTTTTTATAATATAAATATGAAGCTTGCAGCAAATTATATGTTCCGATTATATTTGTATTTATAAAATCAACAGGGTTATCAATTGAACGATCTACATGAGATTCGGCAGCAAGATGCATAATTCCATCAGGTTCAAAATCAGTAATTACTTTTTTTATATTTTCAAATTCACAAATATCAACTTTCTTGAAGTTATAGTTTTCCTGCTCGGAAATATCTTCTAAAGAAAAAAGATTTCCTGCATAAGTCAATTTATCTATATTTAAAACAATATAATTATGTTCTACTAATTTTCTTACAAGGTTGGAACCTATAAATCCGGCACCACCCGTTACTAAAATTTTCTTCATTTTAATTTCCTAATCAAAAATTTTTGCATCTTTAAAGTTCGGTAAAATCTTATCTTTTTCCGAAATAATTATTTTTTCTTTTTCAACTTTCCAATCTATGTTCAAAATATGATCATCAAAAATGATTCCCGCTTCAGATTCCTTAGAATAATAATTATCAACTTTATACTGAAAAATTGCATAATCACTCAAAGTTACAAAACCATGAGCAAAACCTCTGGGAAGAAAAAATTGTTTTTTATTTTCTTCACTCAACTCAACAGAAAAACTTTCTCCGAATGTTTTAGAATTTTCACGAAGATCTACTGCCACGTCTAAAACCTTTCCCTTAACTACTCTAACTAATTTGGACTGAGCAAAAGGAGGCAGTTGATAATGCAGACCTCTTAAACTGCCATATGTTGAATATGATTCATTATCTTGAACAAAATTAATATTTCCGATTTTTTCTTCAAAAATATCTTTACGGAATGATTCAAAGAAATAACCTCTTGTATCATTAAAAATTTTAGGCTCAATGATAAAGAGCCCTTCTAGGTTTGTTTTTATAAAATTCATTTGTTGCTTCGCTACATAAATTACATTATTACAAAATATTCATATTTTGATTTATCAAATATTTTCTGAGATATTAAAAGATTACAGTTAAAGCCAAATAAATGCTAAAATTAAAATAATTATAATTAAAGCAATATTAATAATTCAAATATTTTCTTTATAGTAGAACATATTTAAACTACAAATATTGAAAAAACAATAAGTATAAAATATAATATCATTAAACTTACGTTTAGATATATCTTTTTTCTATTTTGTAAAACATTTTTTTGAATCAAAAAGTTGCTGTGTTCATTTTTCAATAAATTCATTAGAATTATCCGCATTTTTATTTTAGAAAATTAAACTCTCCTAACTTTTGATTTGTTGATACACGGATATAATAAAATGAATGGATAAACGATGATATTTCAAGCCAATTTTTTTTACCCGCAATTATTAAAGATAAAAAAGAAACAGAAATTATACAAACTTTAAAATATATATTCTTTTACGGCTTTATATTTTTTCAACTACATGTTATATTATTTACAATAATTTATTAAATTGAATTTATATGGAAATCCTTATTTAATAAATATATTAACCGTTTCTGATTTTACTAAAGCAAAAATAGTTGATAATAAGTTAATTATTTAGCAATAAATTCAGTGATTTTTTCAACTACATAATTTATATGTTCATTAGTTAATTCCGGATAGATTGGTAATGCTAATGAATATTCCGCTGCAAAATCTGCATTAGGATATTTAGCCTTGCTTGAATCTAAATCAGAAAAGCACTCTTGATTATGAAATGGAATCGGGTAATAAATTTCTGTTACAATTTCATTTTTAAATAGAAATTCTTTTAACTCATCTCTTTTTTCTATACGAATAATATATTGATTATAAATATGATAATTCTTCAATTCCGAATGTTTATAGATAGCTTGCGGTAAAAGAATTTTCTCTTTTTTGTTAAATTCTGTTTTCCCCTCTTCAGATGCCAATCCGTTTTCTATAAAGAATTTTGTGTATAGTTCAGCATTTTTTCTTCTTCCTTCAGACCAAGAATTAAGATGAGGAAGTTTTACACTTAATACTCCAGCTTGCAGAGCATCTAACCTAAAATTACCTCCAATAATCTTGTGATAATATTTTGGCTCACTTCCGTGCATTCTTAGAATTTCTAACTTATGACCAAGTTCTTCATCCATTGTAACAACCATTCCACCATCACCGTAACCACCAAGATTTTTACTTGGGAAAAATGAATAACATCCAATATCACCAATAGTACCAACACATTTTCCATCTTTATATTGTGTACTAATTGCTTGAGCACCATCTTCAATTACTCTCAAATTATGTTTTTTAGCTATAGCCATAATTGGTTCCATATCTGCACTTTGACCGTACAAATGCACCGGGATAATAGCTTTGGTTTTATCAGTAATTTTTTCTTCAATTTTGGTCGGATCAATATTAAATGTAACCCGATCTGAATCGACAAAGACCTGGTTTTATGTCAATTGCCATTAATGCTATAAGAAGTGCATCTGTACCCGATGAAACTCCAACTGCTTTTTTTGCTCCAAGAAATTTTGCTACTTCCTCTTCTAGTTTTTTTACTTCGGGACCAAGTATAAAATATTGAGATTCAGCTACTCTTAGTATGGCTTCATCTAATTCTTTTTTTAATGATTGATATTGTACTTTTAAATCTAATAATGGGACTTTCATTTTACTCCAATTTTGAACTTTAAATTAAAAAACTTAAATTTTAATTATTCTATGTATAAATCTAAAGAAAGGAAATTAGATATGAAAAGTATTATTTAAGCTTTTACCAAAAAACTTCCGTTCAAAATGACTTCTTTGTTATACTTGAGATCTTCCACTGTTCCTCCGACAGCAACAACAATAGCTTCCCCTATCTTAAAATCAATCAAATCATTGAAAGATAAAATATTTAGATTTGATAAGGGGCTGTAGACTAACTTAGAAATAAAATAATTCGCTATAGGAAAAATGTAAAAAATCAAATTTTAAAAACATTTTATTTCAATTTCTTAACATAATGATAAAAACTTAGAAAGCTTTGCCAAGTAAATTGCACAATATATTTTATCTAAAAATTATTTTACATATTCAGCTAAAATTTTACTGATTCTTCCACTTGCCAAACCATCACCGTAAGGATTAACAGCCTTTGCCATTAAATCACAATATTCCTTATCTTCAATCAATTTTGAAACTTCTTCAACAATTCTAAGTTTATCCGTCCCTACTAATTTAACAGTTCCGGCTGTAACTGCTTCAGGGCGTTCAGTATCTTCTCTCATTACAAGAACCGGTTTACCGAGACTTGGGGCTTCTTCTTGTACTCCCCCGGAATCGGTTAAAATTATTTTCGCATTAACCATTAAATATATAAACGGCAAGTAAGTTTGAGGTTTTATTAAATGAACATTTTCTTTATTATTTAAAATTTCATAAACAGGTTTTTGAACATTAGGATTTAAATGTACCGGATAAATAAAATTGTATTTGGGAAATTTTTCCGAAAGTTCCGATATAGCTTTACAAATATTTAGGAATCCCTTGCCAAAGTTTTCTCTTCTATGACCTGTAATTAATACATAAGGTTTAAGAGCTGTAATCGCTTTACTAGAGAGTTCTTCAATTTTAGGATTACTTTTCATAACCATTTTTTCAGCAATAAATAAAGCATCAATTACAGTATTTCCCGTTATATAAATATTTTGTTCCTCAATTCCCTCTTTCAGTAAATTATCTTTTGATATTTGAGTAGGAGCAAAATGGAATTCTGCTATTCTCGAAGTAATAACTCTGTTCATTTCTTCAGGGAAAGGTGAATATTTTTTGAAGGTTCTTAATCCTGCTTCTACATGAGCTATTTTTATTTTATGATAAAAAGCAGTTATTGCAACTGACATCACTGTAGTTGTATCACCCTGAACAATCGCAACATCCGGTTTATAATCATTAAAATAATTATCAAGCTGCAAAATCATTTTTGATGTTAAGCTACTTAAAGTTTGATTAGGTGTCATTAAATTTAAATCAACATCAGCCTTAATATTAAAAACTTCTAAAACCTGATCTAACATTTCTCTATGTTGTGCAGTTACACACACATTAACATCAAATAAACCAGATTCTTTTAATTCTAAAATAACCGGTGCTAATTTTATTGCTTCCGGTCTTGTACCAAAAATTACCGATATTTTTTTTTTCATTTTTTGTCTATCTTATTTTAAGTTATAAATTTTGATTAAAAAGATATTCTTTGATCCATATCACTTTTTATTTAATTATGAACTATATATTGGTATTGAAGATAAATAAAATTTCATAAAATTAAAGATATTAAAAATGGTAACAAATAAAACTTTAAATTTAGCTTTGCAAAACACGGTAACAACTCCGGATTTCCATAAAGAACTTAAAGAAGTAGAAAAAATTTATTTGGTATTACCTGCATATAATGAAGAAGAATCTTTACCAAACTTATTAAAAAGAATATCTTCATTAAAAATGAACAATAATGCTATTATTAATGTAGTTGTGGTAAATGATGGTTCTACCGATAAAACTGGAGAGGTTGTAAAAAATAATGCTTCCAAGTTAAACATTACTCTTGTAAACCACGAAAAAAATATGGGTTTAGGACAAGCTGTTCAAACAGGAATAAAAGAAGCACTATCTCAAGCAAATCAGAATGATATTATTGTAATAATGGATGCTGATGACACACACGATGTAAAACTAATCGAACAAATGGTAACAAAAATTGAAAAAGGTGCAGATATTGTTATTGCTTCCCGCTTTGTTCAAGGTGGCAACGATGAAAGTGCACCACCATTCAGAAGACTTTTATCACGAGGTGCAAGTGTTGTATTTAAAACTATTTTACCACTCAATAAAGTAAACGACTTCACAAGCGGTTATAGAGCCTACCGTTCGACCTTGTTAAAAAGTGCATCTATAAATTGGGGCGAAACGCTAATAATGGAACAAGGTTTTGCATGCATGGTTGAATTACTTCTTAAGTTACGCCATTGGGATCCAAAAATTGTAGAAGTACCATTCTTCTTACGATACGATAGAAAACTTGGTGCAAGTAAATTAAAATTATTCAAAACACTTTTGCAATATTTAAAATTAGGAATTAGAGATAGAGTTTCTCCACCACCGCGAAGAAAATAAATATGAAAAAAATTACTGTTATTGGTGCAGGTATTTCGGGCCTCACTTCCGCTTATTACCTCAGTAAAAAAGGTTATAAAGTAACTTTGTTAGAGAGTAGTCCCCAGCTTGGCGGACTCGGAACTTTCTTTAATTACAATGATAATTGGATTGATAAATTCTATCACTGTGTAATGCCAAGCGATGAACCGTTATTAAGATTAATTGAGAATGTTGGTATAACCGATAGATTATATTGGAACCCAACCCGAATGGGTTTTATTGTTGACAGGAAAAGATATTCCTTTAACACGCCTATGGATTTATTAAAGTTTAAACCTCTTTCAATTTTTCAAAGATTCAGATTTGGGGTTGTTAGTATTTCGCTTAGGTTTCTCGGTAGAGGAAAAGATTTGGATTATCTCCCTATCGAAAAATGGTTTACCAAACTTTACGGTTCTTTTATTTGGAATAAAATATTAAAACAGCTATTTTTATCAAAATTTGGTGATCATTCGGGAAATTTACCTGCTTTGTATATTTGGCAAAGACTTGGTAGAGAAAAAAATGTAGCTACAAGAGGATACTTTAATGGAGGATTTAAAGTATTTATTGACGCTTTGGAAAAAGGAATTATTAATCAAGGTGGAGAAATAAGAAAAAATACCCAAGTGAAAGAATTACAAAGAACTCATAATGGAGTAAATATAACTTTAGATAATGAAGTTCTCTACTCCGATTGGGTTATTTCGACTATTCCTCTTCCTAAGTTTGCAGATTTGATTAGAAGGGATGAAGAATTAAAAACTCAGTTTAATGATCCAAATTTAACATATCAAGGAGTTGTTAATGCTCTCTTCTTCTTAAATAGACCTTTAGATAATTTTTATTGGACTCCTGTTGTTAATTCAAACACAGAATTTGATGGTGTTGTAGAAATGACTGAATTAGTAAAAAAAGAGCAATATGATAACAAAAATATGGTTTACGTTATGAAATATTGCCACAGAGATTCGGAGCTTTTCAAGGAAGATGAAAGAACTATAAAAGCAAGATGGAAAAAACAACTTCTTAGTTTATATCCTGACTTAAAAATTTCCGAACAAGATATTGCTGATGTAAAATTATTTAAAACACCATTTGTTGAACCGATTTATCCATTAGGCTACAGTAAATTAAAGCCAAATACAGAAGTCGGCAATTCCAATATTTTACTTGCAACTTCTGCACAAGTTTATCCGAGTATCACATCTTGGAATTCTAGTGCAGGTTTAGCGGAAAAAGTTGTTGAAGAATTGGAAAATAAAATTAAATCTAAACTGAAAAAGAACAATGAAAAATAAAAACTATGCAAGTGTTTCTTTAGACCTAGATAATCAATGGTCATATATGAAAATTCACGGTGATGAAGGCTGGGATAAGTATCCCACTTATTTAGATACTTTAGTTCCCTACACTTTAGAGATGCTGAAAAAATTAAACCTAAAAATTACTTTCTTTATTGTAGGAAGAGATGCAGATGATGAGAGAAATTTTGATGTTCTCAAAGAAATTACAAAAGACGGACACGAAGTAGCAAATCATTCTTACAATCACGAATCTTGGTTTCATCTTTATAGTAAAGAAAAAATAAAAGAGGAACTTACATTAACCGAAGAAAGCATCGAAAAAACGACTGGCAAAAAGCCATTAGGTTTTAGGGGACCGGGATTCAGTTGGAGCAAACCTTTATTGGAAGAATTACGAAATAGAAATTATTTGTACGATGCAAGTACGCTGCCTACTTTTATTGGTCCGCTTGCAAGACTCTATTACTTTGCTACAACAAACTTAACAAAAGAAGAAAAAGAAGAACGTTCTGAATTGTTCGGTGCATTCTCAAATGGATTTAAAATGATAAAACCACACCTAATTAATTTGGAAAATAATAAACAAATTTTAGAAATTCCCGTAAGTACAATTCCTTTAATAAAAGTACCATTTCATTTTAGCTATCTACATTATCTTGCTAAAGTTTCAGAAGGATTAATGCTCACTTACTTAAAGCTTGCAATTTTTATGTGTAAAGTTACTAAAACAAATCCCAGTTTTTTACTACATCCATTAGATTTAATCGGTGGTGATAAAATTCCCGAACTGGCATACTTTCCGGGAATGGATTTAGAAAGTAAAAAGAAGCAGGAACTATTTGAAAAAGTGATGAATATTTTTGCAGATAATTTTAATCTTATTAACATGAGCAGGCACGCTGAATTGTTAACATAAAATCTGCATCATAATTCTTTATTTTAGATTAACTGTACACTTTTTTTTACTCAAGCAGAATATACCTGAAATAATACACTCAACTTGATGGAACTCACAAACTTCACAATAAAATTTCTGTTAATTGGCAGTAAATTTATTAGTTAATTATAGAAAAAGGTTAACAAAAAATGGAAAAAAATAAAAAATACATATTACTCATTCTTATTTTATTTTCTGGCCTGGTAAATGCTCAATCGTTAAAACCAGGAGATGGAATAAAAATTACTTTTTATAATATTGAAGATCCTATTCAAGGACAATATATTATAGAACAAGATAATATGATTCAATTACCCTTTCTTGGAGAAATTTCCACAATAAACAAAGACTTTGAAACAATAAAATTAGAAATACTCGAAAAGTATTTTGGAATTTATAAAAATCCCGAAATTACTATTCAACCGTTAATTAGAGTAGGAGTTTTAGGCGAAGTAAATAAACCGGGCATTTATTATTTAACAGGAACAGAATCTTTTGCGGATTTATTAGCTCTTGCGGGCGGCGAGACAAAAGATTCTGATATTGACGATATTAGAATAATAAGAAAAGATGAGCAACTCGATTTTGATCTAGATGCATATATCGAAGGAAATGTAAATCTTTTAGATTACGGATTAAAATCTGGTGATCAAATTTATGTTTCAAGAAGTTGGTGGGTTGATGCAAGGAATGTTTCCATTATTATCTCCGGAGCTTCAGTTTTAGTAGCATTAGCAGCTTTATTTACAAAGTAAAAATATTCAATATTAAAGAAAAAAAATATTATGAAAAAGAAAGAAGTATCATTAGTTGAATTGATTGGTATAATCAATAATAGAAAAAAAATAATTTTTATTATAGTAATTTTAAGTTTATTAGCGGCTCTTGCATTAAACTTTTTTATACCTCCTGTTTATCAATCATCTGTTTTGGTTAAAAAAGATATGAACTTAGAAAACAGATACGAAACAGATAAAATAGAAAACATCTTAGCTATTAGAAATACGGATCCTTTAGAAACCGAAATGGAACTTGTAACTACCAGAAGCGTAGTTGATAAAGTAATTGAGGAAAAATCCTTAAACATTAAAATTAAAAACCTAATCAAAAAGAACGGGACGGTTATACAGCTTAATTTACCATTATTAGAATATCAAAATAGATATTTATCAGGCAAATATCCTGCTGATTATCCTAAAATAAACAAAATTAATATTGGTTACAAAACCAAAGGCGAAACCTTTACTATAAAAAATAACGTAACAGAAGTTTATGATAAAAAGAATAGAAATGTCTTTAAAACCAATCTTGAATATTCCGAAAAATCTAAAGCCGATTGGGTGATTGATATTGAGTTCAATATGAACAATATTAATGCAATTGAATTTACAACTTTGAACTATAATAAACTAATTGGCAGCTTAACAAATAATATTTCGACAGATAAAAAAATAAAAACCAATATTTTTTCAATAACCGCTAAATCGGAATATCCATACATTGCGGCAACTATTGCAAATTCTCTTGCTAAAAACTTAAAAGAAGTAAGAAAATCACAGCTAAAAGATAACATAAAAACTAACTACTTGTTTATTGATGAAAGATTAAATGAAGTTTATAAAAAGCTCCACAATGCAGAAAGTGAGTTAAGTAACTATAAAGCAAAAGAAAACTTAGCAGAAATTACCGAACAATCCAGAACTCTTATTGCATTTTTAAGCACACTGGAAAGCGATAAATTAAAAAATGACTTGGAATTGGACGAACTTAATAATAAAATTTCTAAGATTAATAATCAAATGGAAAACAACAAATTTGTTGACCAAACATACTTAACTCGTGAACAATTTGACGCACCATTTACAAAATTACTAAATCAACTTAACGATTTGGAAATTAAAAAATTAGAATTAACTCAAAAAAGAACTAAAAAACATCCGGAAGTAATAAGACTAAACGAAAAAATTGAAGAAATTAAAAATAAACTTAAAAGTTTTAATTTTAATACAATTTCAGCTCTGAAAATTATAAAAGCATCAAACGAGAAAAAAGAGAAAAGATTAAATAATTTAATTAGAAAATATTCAAACAAATTACTTAAACTTCCTAAGCAGGAAGCTAAATTAGCTTCTCTAATCAGAAAAAAAGATGCTTTCGAAAAAATGTACACACTTCTTTTAGACAAGAGAGAAGAAATGCGTCTTGCGGAACTTTCAAAAATTCAAGACTTAATTGTGTTAGATGCTGCCGTTGAAGCTATAAAACCTGTTACTCCAAATAAATATTTGAACTTGGCTCTTGCCGGTATATTCGGACTTCTAGCAGGATTAGTTGGAGTTATATTAGTACATTTTACCGATAAAAAAGTAAATGACATTAACGATATTGAACGAGAGTTTGATTATTCAATACTCTCTGTAATTCCTAAGTATGATAAAAACATTAAAAAATCAATTAGCAATTCGGGTAGAGCAAACCAACGTTTCGTAACAATGATGGATGAACAATTCAGATTCAAAGAAGCTTACAGAACTTTAGAAACTAAACTTACTTCTAGAGTTAAAAGTACACCTAAAAAGGTTATGATTACAAGTTGCGAAGAAAATGCCGGAAAAACTACTGTATCTTCTAATTTGGCATTAACAATTGCACAATCGGGTAAAAAAGTTTTATTAATTGATTGTGATATTAAAAATCCGAGCGTTGCAAAAGAATTTAATATATCAAATAAAAAATCCGGTTTAGTTGATTACCTTACGGAAAAAGTTTCTACTCCAAATATTTATAAACCTATAAAGGTAACCAATAACTCCAACTTATTACTAAATTTAGATATACTTCCAACAGGTGAATTTGCAAATATTTCGGGTGAAATTTTGGCATCGGATAGAATGAAAGATTATCTGGATAATTTAGATTACTATGATTTTATAATTCTTGATACACCTCCTATTACAAGAGTTTCCGATGCAATTTCTTTAGGAAGAATTGTAAAAGATACGGTTCTTGTTGTAAGATCAGCACAAACAATAAAAGAAAGTATAAGTTGGGCAATCAGCGAACTAAATAATTCCGAAGTAAAACTTCACGGTTTAGTTGTAAACGGTTGTAATGTAAAGCAAAATAGTTATAAATATCAATACGGATATTCATCAATCAATAAATAATTGAAAAGATGTTGAAATTTATTAAAAAGAATACACCGATATTTCTGTTCCTCTTTTTTGTATTTTTTTACAGCATACAAGTTCCGGAATATACTCATAAGCCCGATGTAATTACATTTGCGTTAAGATCTAATTTGGATAAACCGATTCTTGAATATGCTTTTTTAGATTCATCTACAAAATTAGAAGGAAAAACATTGCCCAATTATCACATTGGGCATACAGTACTTTTATGGACACTTTTTAAGATTGTTCCTTTTAACTTTTCATCTCCAATAGTTCTATCTGGTATAATTTCTTCAATCTTCGGAGCATTATCAATAGTTCTAACTTTTTTAATAGCCTTAAAAGTAAAAGTTAACCGAAAAGCATCCTTGTATATTTCCGTATTCTTTGGCTTTCTTCCAATTTTTTGGGAACACTCAATCATAGGAGAAATTCATACACAACAGATGTTTTTTACTTTGCTCTTTGTTTATTGTTTCTTAAATGAAAAGTTTATTTTATCATCGTTTTTCTTTTTAATTGCAAATTTAATAACTCCTCTTTCGGGACTTGCATTCGGTCTTATTTTCTTGAACGGCTTTGATAAGCGAAAGATTATAATTGCATTTTTTGTGGGTGCAGGTGCACTAATCACATACTTTATTATTTTTTATTTCTTAGGAATAGATTTATCTGAAATTTTTGGTGTAGATTCAACAATGCCGGATAATAGAGGATTGCTGTATAGAATTTTTGCACTCGCAACCTTTGTTTTAATAAATATAAATTTTTATACATTCTTTTTATTCAAAGGAATAAAAACAAAAACTTTACTTCATAGAAATTTATTTATCAATTTAAGTATTGCTATAATTCCCCAAATTCTTTTGGCATTGTACAGTACAAACTTTCTTATCGAGTTCGGAAGCTTTCAAATAGTTTTATTTTGGGCTTTGGCTTTTCCTATTGGGATATATATTTCGACATTAAAGATTATTTCGCCAACATTAATTATTGCGTTTATACTTAATGCCATAGTTACATATTCTATTTTTATCTATCCACATTATCATTACGGAAAAGAAATTCAAAAAGCAGGGGATTGGTTAAGAGAAAATAATTATACAGACATTAAAATGATTGGAAATTGGGATAATGTAGGTATAATTTATTATAGAAACGGATCTCAATTTAAAAATTTAAATCATTTTTATTTGGATAATTCCAGTCCCGCTGATATTGATTTAATAAGAACTAACAAAAATAAATTACTAATAACAGAAGTTAAACAACAATCAATTAAAAAAGTATTATCAGATTACAAGATACAGGGTTTTAACCATACAAATAGAAATCTTGATAAAAAAATAAAATGTGGAACTATAAAAAAAGTATATAATAATAATTTTGTATCAATTTATGAATGGGAAAAGTGATTTATATCTCATAATTAATAATTTATTTTCTTTTTATTGCAACTAAAAATTTAGATAATTATGTATAACAGATACTCATTTAATGAAAATAGTAATTTTACTTTTTGGATTGATTTAGACAATTCACCTCATGTGCCTTTTTTTGCTACAATTATTAAAGGTTTAATGGAAATGGGGTATAACGTAAAATTATCTGCAAGAAATTATTCACAAACTGTTTCTCTTGCAAACTTATACAATTTTGATTATAAAGCAATAGGCAAACATCATGGTAAGCATAAAACCATAAAACTATTGGGATTATTTTATAGAGCATTTCAATTATTACCATTTGCTATTAAGAATAAACCTACTTTGGCACTTTCACATGGTTCTCGTGCTCAAATGATAGTTGCTGCAATTTTGAAAATACCAATAGTAATGTTTCTCGATTATGAATATATTCAAACAATACCCTTTGTTAAACCCAAGTATATATTTTTACCGAATGTTATATCTAAAAAAAGGTTAAAGAAAATCGGGGCAAAAATTGTCGGTTATCCCGGAATAAAAGAAGATATTTATATAAGTAACTTCAAAAAAGATCCAAACGCCCTTAAAAGCTTTAACTTTGCTGATGATGAAATTTTAGTTGTTGCAAGACCACCGGCACACGAAGCACATTATCACAATCCCGAAAGTGAAAAATTATTTGATGAAATAATATTATTTATTACTGAAAATCCTAAAACAAGAACTATTATTATCCCAAGAGATGACAAGCAAAAGAAACTAATAAAGGATAAGTATAAAAGATTTTTTGAGATCGGAAAACTTATTATTCCTGATCAAGTTTTAGAAGGATTAAACTTAATGTGGCACTCTGACTTAGTAATAAGCGGGGGTGGAACTATGAACCGTGAAGCTACTGTACTTGGCGTTCCCGTTTACAGTATCTTTAGAGGAAAAATCGGTGATGTAGATAAATACTTATCCAAAACCGGGAAACTTGTACTAATCGAAAATATTCTTGATATCAAAGAGAAAATTAAGCTACAAAAACGAATAAAAAAAATAACAAAAAGAGATTTAGAAAATAATGTCTTAAAAATTATTTTAAGTGATTTAGATCTATTAATTAAAAAGAAGAAAATTTACTCACAAACAAAAAAATAAGAAAAATAATGACAAACAACTTCAATAATTCAAATAATAATAATTACACAGATTTAATAAAAGCATTAACTCTACTTGCCAATCAAGGGTTACATGATATGTTTATTAAAGAAGAATTAGACTTTGCTGCAAAAAAGAAGTTAATTAATAATAATATTGTTCTTGAAGAACGAAATACAAGATATACATTAATCAATTTAATTGGTTTATATAAAGCCAAAGCTAACCAATTTGAAGTTAAAATAGATTTAGAAAACGTACTACAAAAACAAATTAAAAATGTGAATAAATATAAGGGAGTGGGCGAAATTGGTTTATTGCTTTGGGCAACAGCACTTATAAAACCGGATTATATTGAAAATATTATGACTAAAATAAATTTCGTCAATATTTTAGAAAATTATAGTGATGCAAAATCTAACTTAACAATGGAGCTATCCTGGCTGCTTATAGGAACATTAATGGCTTCTAATTTTAGTACTCCATTTGCTAAATCTTTTAATTCATTAAATAGGATGCTCTATAAGTTAGTCAGAAATAATTATTACGGTTACGGAATTTTTGCTCATCAAGGAATTGATTCATTTTCAGGAATACTAAGAGGAGATATAGGAAGCTTTGCCGATCAAGTTTACCCTATTTATTCCTTTGTATTATATTCAAAAATTTACAATGTTGAAGAACCTTTGTTAGTAGCAAAAGAATGTTCGGAAAAACTATGTGAACAACAAGGTGATGACGGGGAATGGATGTGGCATTACAATTCCAGAGATGGAGAAGTTATAAGCAAATATCCCGTTTACTCAGTTCACCAAGATGCAATGGCTCCCATGGCTCTTTTTGCAGTTCAAAGAGCAACAGGAATTAATTTTGATTCTTACATTCTTAAAGGATTAGACTGGTTAACTAATAATTCACTTGGGACAAATATGATAAGTGCAGAACATAATGCTATTTGGAGATGTATTACTCCTTCAAAAGCCCAAAGAAAAATTAGATCAATTATTACTCAGTTTGGAGTTAAAACTAAAGAAGAATACAATAATTTAAATGTTCTAAATGAATGCTGGGCATATCACTTAGGATGGATTTTACAAGCTTTTAGCGGAAGATTAAATTATTTTAACAAATAATTTTTTTAATACTTCTCAAAATGAAGAAATTGTAAATAATGATAATTAAAAATCATTAAATATTATTATTTTATCATCATGAGCTTAAAATCATTTGGAAAAAATACGGTAATTTATGCTATAGGAAATATATCTCTCAGACTTACATCTTTTTTACTTATTCCTATTTATACGCATTATTTAACAAAAACTGAATTCGGTTTACTACAAACAATCCTTTTAACAATTCAAATTCTCATTCCTATTACAGACTTAGGAATGAGAACTGCAGTTGTAAGATTCTTTAGTGATTATGAAAAAAAAGAAAAATTAAAATATTTATTAGGGACCTCAACTCTTGTAAATGTATTAATCGGTATTTTTATTATTTTCTTATCACAATTAATTCCCGATGAATTAATCTCTAATTTTTTTGAGACCAAATTAATACCGGGATTAATTTTATTTACAGTAATTACTGCTGTTCTCCAAACACTTAATATAAATCTAATTGCATATTTTAGAGCTAGAAATCAAAGCATTATCTTTTCTGTTATTAGTATAACCACTTCAATATTTTTAATTATTATAAGTTATCTCTTTTTAGTGGTTTATAGTTATGGAATTATCGGTGTATTATGGGCACAATCTATTACTTTTGGTTTGGCTTCTCTATTAATTATCATCTGGCTCTACTACAAACATAGGCTGGCTATTTCCCAAAAAGTTCTTAACTTGGTCATTAAATTCGGTGCACCACTTGTTTTAGTGATGACGGGTGATTTACTTGTTCAAACAATCGGGAACTATTTATTGGGATATTTTAATACTTTAGAACAAGTTGCTGTTATTTCTCTTGCAATCAAAATAGCCTCAATTATTAAAATAGTTTTAATTGGACCTTTTCAACTTGCTTATGAACCCTATGCTTTCAGAAATAAAGACAACAAAAATTTTAAGGAAAATATTTCTAAAACTATTACTTATGTAGTTTCGGCATATATGCTCATAAGTTTTTGTCTTTTAATAATTTTTAGAGATTTAATTATTCTTGTAGGCAATTCCGAATATAACGAATCATATCATTTGATATTCTTTATACTTCCTGCCATGGGATCGATGCTATTTAATTATTTAGGACAAGCATTATTATTTATAAAAAACAAAAGTAAAAAAACAGGTTATATAACTTTGTTTTCTGCAATAATAAGTATCATTCTATTATACTTTTTAATTAAATATTCTGGAATGTACGGATTTATTTTGGGAACAAATTTTTACTTCTTTTTATCCTCATTTTGGGTTTATTATCTGGGAGTAAAAGAAATCCATGTAAAGTTAGATTATAAAAGAATTTCTGTTCTGCTATTTATCATAGTCTTGCACAACTTGTTGGTTTATTTTTTAAGTTCATTGAACAACTTAATATTTTACTCGGCATCAATATTTATATTAATAATTACGATAATATATTTAGCGAAAAGTAATTTTTTAACTAATAATGAGAAAAAACTATTTAAAGATTTTATCCAAAAATATCTGAAGAGCAAATCTTAAAATGTTGAAGGTTAAACTATATATATTTTTTTCATATTCACTTGTCTGTATATTAGGTGATATATCAAGATTTATCAGATTGTCGATTCGTTCTAATTCTCTTAATAGTTTTTACTTGAAAACAAAAATACACCGATTAAATTATTAAAAAAGAACAAAAAATGAAAAATTCCAAATACATATTGGTAACTGCTGCTAGAAATGAAGAAAAACTGATAGGAGCATCTATAGAAGCCCTAATAAATCAGACTCTTTTGCCTGTAAAATGGTTTATTGTAAGCGATAACTCAACCGATAGAACAGATGAGATTGTTAAAGCTTATGCAGATAAATATAGTTTTATTGAGTTGATAAAAAATAATAAACAAGAGAAAAGAGACTTCGCTTCAAAAGTATTTGCTTTAAATAAAGTTTTAAGCATAATCGATAAACTTGCAATTGATTATGATTATATCGGAATTTTAGATGCTGATATAACATTTGAGAAAGATTATTACAAAACAATGTTATTAGAATTTGCCAAAGATCCAAAATTAGGAATTGCAGGCGGCGAGTTTTATGATATTATTGATAATAAAAAAGTACGAGTGGTAAAAAGCCCTAATAGTGTAAGGGGAGGAATTCAATTATTCAGAAAAGAATGTTTTGATCAAATAAAAAGATTTACCCCCTTAAAAAATGGTGGTGAAGATGTTATAACAGAAATAACTGCAAGAAAAAACGGTTGGAAAGTAAAATCATTTGAACATCAAATGTTAGAGCACCACAGGTTAACCGGCACAGGCGGCTGGGGAATACTTGAAGCAAAATTTAGAGAAGGAATGTTGTCTTACGCAATGGGTTATCATCCACTATTTCAATTATTGAAATCGTTTCATCGAATGAAAGAACATCCTAAGATACTTAGTGGTTTACTTCATTTAAGCGGTTTTATTTGGTCTAATATAACAAGACCCAAAAGAGCTGTCTCTAAAGATTTGATGGATTTTGTTAGAAAAGAACAATTAGAGAGAATTAAAAAAGGACAAAGATAAAGATTTAGATATGCATTATGAGTATGGAAATATGAGATCGAAAGATAACAAAAATTCTTTGAAGCAATATTAGGAGCCCTTGCTACAATCTGTGTGAAAACAGTTATAGCACCAACTCCAGAATAGTTAGAAGTAGTAGATAAAAATTATAATGAAACGAATATTAAAAGTAATAATTAGTTTAATTTATTTCTTATTTATGAAATGTCTTTATTATGTAAAGAATTTTGGGAATTTAAGAAATAAACCAAAGTGTGTTGTCTTATATTATCATTCTATATTTGATAACGAGGTTAATAATTTTCGAAAACAAATTAACTTAATTTTAAAACACACAAAAACATTATCGTCTGATTTTAATGGTGAGCTTAATGATAACCAACTCTATTCAATAATTACTTTTGATGACGGCTATCAAAATTTAATCAAAAATGCCATACCTATTTTGAAAGAAAAAGGAATTCCATTTACAATTTTTTTTGTAACAAATTATTTTGGCAAAAAACCTGACTGGGAAGAAATTGAAAAACATAAAGATAAAACAGAAAAATTAATGAATACAGAGCAAATATTAAATTTACCTAAAAATTTGCTTACTATTGGTTCTCATACGGCTAATCATAAAATGTTAGATAAACTTTCGCTCGAAGAGATAAAATATGAACTATCTGAATCTAAAAAAGTATTGGAAGAATTAACAAAAAGTAAAATAGAACTTTTAAGTTTTCCGAATGGAAGGTTTAACGATAAGGTTGTAAAAGAAAGTTTTAGTGCAGGTTACAAAAGAGTTTTTACCATTGAACCGAAATTAGCTTTAGTGAATTCAAACGAAAAGATTATAGGCAGAGTTGATGTAAATGGAAACGACTACTTATTAGAATTTTGGCTGAAATTAAATGGAGCATACTCATGGATGGCGGTAATAAGTAAAATTAAACAAAAAATATTAAAATTATTAGGTAATAATATTGATTAAGCAAAATTTTAAATACAATGTAACTAAATTAAGCGTAAATGAATGGAATAAAATTATAGATTCATTTAGCGATGCTAATATTTACCAAACTATTGAATTTACAAAACACTCTAAAGGTGGTGAAAACTATGAACACTTTATTGTGAAAGAAAATGATTCTATTGTTTCGGCTGTTATTGTAAGATTAAAAATTATACCCATTATAGAACGAGGAATAGCATATATCCGTTTCGGACCTATGTGGCAGTTAAAATCTGCAGAAAAAAGTCCAAGTATTTTAGAAACAACTCTTCAGCTTTTATACGAAGAATATGCGGTTAAAAGAAAATTGGTTTTACGGATAGTTTCAAATCTCACTCTTGAAAGAGACCAAGAACTTATAAAAATTCACCACAAAATCGGCTTTAAAGAAATTGGTGAGAAATCTAAATCTATTTATCTGGACTTAACACAAAGTGAACAAACAATCAGAGAAAAATTTAGAAAGAAATGGAGATATAGATTAAAACAAGCTGAAAAGAAAAATTTAGAAGTTATAGTTGGAAGTGATGAAAAACTCTATAACGATTTCTTAACTCTTTACAATGCAATGCATAAACGTAAAAAATTTAAAGAGTTTGTTGATGTAAAAGAATTCAAAAAAATTAATTCGGAACTTACTTCAGATAAAAAATTTGCAATTTTAATTTGCCGTAAAGATAATGTACTCTTATCTGCCATGATAATATCAACCATCGGAAATACCGGTATTTATTTGCTCGGAGGTTCTTCCAAAGAAGGATTAAAAGCTTCTGCTTCATATCTTCTGCAATGGAAAACAATTACTTTACTTAAAGAAAAAAATATAAAAATTTATGATTTGGGTGGAATAGATAAAAAAGAAAATCCGGGCGTTTTTACATTTAAAAGTGGTTTAGGCGGCGAAATTATAACACATATTAGTGCTTTAGAAATTTATAAATCAAAACTAAGTAAATTTATTATTTCTGTTGCCGAAAAAATAAAATAGTTAAAAATCTTTATAATTAGCTTTATGTATATTTTAGAACCGTATATACTTTTTTTATTTGGAATATTACTTATAGCAGGTATTGTTATAACATACTTTGCTAGTATTAAGTATGAGTTTCTCATAATTTCTGTTGTTTTATCTGCATTAGTTGCAGGATTTTTCTTCGAAAATGTTATTAATTGGACTAGTGAAGAGATAGAATACGGTTTGAGAAGTTACCTAAAAGCGGGGTTGATATTTTTTAGCGGCTTTATGGGACTTATTTATTATCTCAAAAAATTTAGGACTCATAAATTTAAAATTTCATTAAATATTTCATTATTCTTATTATTTATAATCTTTTCCGTTGCTTCAACATTTTATTCAATTGATACAAAAAATACGTTAAATAGGTCTGTTCTATTATTTTTTGTTTCTCTTTTTCTTGTGGGTTTAAATACTTGGTTAGATTCCGAAGAAAAACTTAAAAGGCTAATTAATACACTTTATTACTTAGCAATAATTTTTATTGTGATAAATTTAATTATGCTACTTGCTAATCCAGCAAGAGTTTGGTGGTGGAGGTCTCCTAACAGGTTTATTGGAATAACCGCTCATCCTAATGAGCTTGGAGGATTTTGTATGGTAAATTTTCCTATTTTCTATTGGAAAATTTATAATAGTTCGAGAAAACAAAAAATAGTTGCAACAATATTTAGTTTATTAAACTTAGTTATACTGCTACTTACAGGTTCTCGTACATCTTTATTAGTCTCTGTTATAGGTTTATTTATTTGGTTAATCATTTACAAAGATTGGATAAAAATACTCTTATTCTTTATTATAATCCTACTAGGTGGAATATTCATTACACAATTTAATATTTCTACTTATAAGAGAGATGCAGGCTCAAATATAACAGACTTAACGGAACGAGATCTAATTTGGAAAGGTGCTGCTTTATTTATTTACAAAAAACCAATTATCGGTTACGGTTATTCTGTAGAAGGGAAAATATTTGATAATCAAAAATTACTAAATATGGAAGAACAGTATTTCAATCCCAATTCGCAACAACCTTTACATAACGGTTACATCTCCATTTTTATAGGTGGTGGAATAATCGGGTTTTTATTGTGGTATATTCCTTTTTTTATGGTAATTTATAAAACAACTAGAACACCGGATAACTTAATATTTAAACCATTTGTTCTTTCCGTTATGCTGCCTATTCTAATTGCTAATATTGTTGAATCCGCTATTGTAGGATATTTTAGTGCAACAGATATTTACTTTTTATTAGCATGGATAATTGGGGATAGATTTTATCGCCAAAAGACTTAGTCATAAAACCAATATAAGTTACACAAAATTCCCAATTGTATTGTAAGAAGTAATCTAATCATATTACATAAAATGTTTATTGTATGTAAATAAAAAAAATTTATAAATAGAATTAAATATTTTGAACAAAATAGTAGATTCTTCTAACTGTATATTTTAATAAGCACATATTCTTTTCCATTATACAAAAAAATACTAAAATATTTCAAATAATAATCTTTTTTCGGCATTAATCTTGATTTACTAAACATAAAGATTTAACGAAGGAAAAACTATGAAAAAATTTATTTGGGGTATCATTCTAATATTTCCTATCTTAGTTCAAGCACAATATAAGTCATCAATCGTTAAACTGGGAATATTTAGTCCTTCTTCCACAGAAACCGGCTTCATAATAGGTTACGAAAGCAATAAATTTATTGATAGAAATTTTGATATTGGCTGGAGCATTGATTGGTTTCACAAAAGTTATATTGATCAAACTTTAGTTAGCAGATTAAACGATTATAATGGTTATTTCGATTCCAAATTAAATGAACTGCGAGCAGAAACCAACTTACACAGTATTCCCGCTCAATTTATAATGAAAGCTAAATTTCCGATAAATCCAAGGCTTACATCTTATGCTCTCGGCGGTGTAGGGGCTGAAGTTTTATTAGTTTCTTACAGAAATTATAGAAACACTGATCAGGATGATTTTGATATAGCTGCAGATTTTAACTGGAGATTAGGTTTTGGAGCAGCATACGCAATTGGCAGAAGATCAGATATATTTGCAGAAATTACTTATCATTCTTCTTCACCAAGTTGGAGTTATGAAATCAATGATTCAGCAATTGGTACTAAAAGAATTTTTGAAAGAGCTTTTGATATGAGCGGATTTATGCTAAGAATTGGTTTTAAGTTTTATTATTGATTTTTTATTTAAAGAAACTTTTGGAAAATTAAATATTCGTTAGTTGGTTGATTTGATTGGAAAATTAAAAATTGTGGAGCTAAGCGGGGTCGAACCGCTGACCTCTTGAATGCCATTCAAGCGCTCTCCCAACTGAGCTATAGCCCCATTAAATTGTAATTATCCCGAAGTAAACTCCAGAATCTTAGTTCTTCGTAACCAGGTTGCGAGGTATTAAACTTTACTTTTAGTTCACTACAACACAACATAAAGTAAGATTAAAATTAATTATCGTTTCAAACTTATTAAAGTTAAATCTAATAATCAATTTACTTTTGTAATTTTTCAGCTAATTTTTTGTAAGTAAAATTATTTAACCATCGTAACACAGACTCTTTAAAACCGCTTTAAGCTCGTATTCCGGTCTGAAAATTAATTTTTAATTCGGGCAAAAATTTATGATTTGCATTTAACAAACTCCTCTAATAAATTTGCTTATGAAAAAAAATAAAATCAACATAATACTTTTTACCCTTTTCATTATAACTATAGTTTTTGCATGTGATGGAACCGGACCCATTGAAGCAATAATCCCTGAAAAAAATGTCAGTTACTCAATTGATATTCAACCGCTTTTAAATACTCGATGCAATAATACGGGCTGTCATAATTCTGAAGACAGAGCAGGAAGTATAAGCCTTACAAGTTACGGCGATTTATTTGCAACTCCTTTTCTGGTAATCCCCGAATCACCCGACGAAAGTTATTTGTATCTTGCGGTTGCAGGTAAATTAATGAACGTTATGCCTCCGCCTTATGGTTCCGTAAAACCTTTGAATGATAATCAAATAAACGGAATCAAAACTTGGATTCTGGAAGGAGCTAAAGCAAATTAAAGAAAACGGAATTTATATTTTAGAAATTTTTGCAAAACAAAGTTTCAAACTAAACCACAAGAAATTTTATAATTACATTATCAAATCGGGATTTTACTATTACATAGGTTCTGCACAAAAAAATTTAAAGTACAGATTAAAACGTCATCTTAGAAAAGGGAAAAAATTACATTGGCATATTGATTATTTAACTTCATCTAAAAAAATAGAAATAGATAAAATTTATATAATTAAAAATCTAAGTAAAGATTATGAATGTAAAATAACCTCAAAGTTAATAAATGAATTCAGCTTAAAGTCACCAATAAACGGCTTTGGTAATTCCGATTGCAGGAACTGTCACTCACATTTACTTTATTCCGAAAAGAAAATTCCTCAAAGCCAATTATTGGCTCTGTACCAATCAACCGTACTTTTCATTCCATCTTCAAGCGAAATTTGTTGAAAATAACCAAAATCTCTTTTTGCTTTGGCAGTATCACAAGTCCAATTTTCTTGAACAAAATCTCTTGCTTTTTCTAAATTGAATGTAGCAGGTTTAGAGCTAAAATAATTGAAAAAATGAGAAATTCCTCCAAAGGTATAAATTAAAAAATGAGGAATTTTAATCCTTAAAGCTTTCTTACCTACAGCTTTCTCCATTGCATCGCTTACTTGGTTCCAATCATAGATTTCCTCGGAACTTATAAAATAAATTTGATTTTTTGCTTTTTCGGAAATTGCAGCTAAGTATAATCCGTTTACAAAATCTCTTCCGTGTATTAAACTTAATTTTTTATTGTTAAACCCTACTAAAGTCATAACTCCCTTTTGTACACCTTTGAACATTGCAAAGATATCCCCTTCTCTTTCTCCGTAAATTGCGGGAGCACGACAAATCGTAATAGGAATTTTCTCCATATAAGTTTTGGCTAATTTTTCTTCTTCTAATTTACTTTTACCATAGGTTGTTATAGGCTGGCACTCTGTTTCTTCCGTACATGGTTTACCACTTGCTGCAGGTCCGCACGCTGTTAAGCTGCTTACTATAACAACTCGCTTAACATTTAGATTAACCTCAGAGATAACATCTAAAAGATTTTTTGTAGTATCAACATTCCCTTTGAAGAATCCTTGTTTGTTTTTTGATCTTACAACTCCGGCAACATGAAATAAATAATCTACATCTTTAAGAACTTCTTTTAATCCATTTTTATCAAAAAGTCCGCAGTCAAAAATTTTCACATCTTTGTTTTTTAACCATCTAAGATTACTGCTTTTTCTAACAATACATCTAATTTCGTAATTTTTTTTTAATAATAAATCTACAAGATGACTTCCGACAAAACCGGAACCTCCTGTTACAACTGCTATTTGTTTATTTTCCATAATATCTTTAATTTTGTTTTTTATTTATGACGATATAATTTTAAATTAAATAAATTTAAAAGGATTTATAAATATAATAAATTAAGAAGATACTTTAACTGGAGGTAATATTTGGACCTTTTTAAAAAATGTTATGATTTCACCAGAGCAGAAGAAATAAAAGCTCTTGGTGTTTATCCGTACTTTAGAGCAGTAGAAGAAAACGAAGGACCCGTTGTTTCTATTGAGGGCAAAAAAATAATAATGGCGGGCTCGAATAATTATTTAGGATTAACCGATCATCCAAAAGTAAAAGAAGCCGCAATTAATGCAATTAAAAAATATGGAACTGGTTGCTCCGGATCAAGATATTTAACAGGCACAATTGATTTACATATTGAACTTGAAGAAAGATTAGCAAAATTTCTCGGTAAAGAAGCTGTATTATTATTTAGTACAGGTTATCAAACCGCACAAGGAATTATTCCAACACTTGTTCACCGAGGGGAATATTTAATTTCCGACAAAGATAATCATGCTTGCATTGTAGCCGGTAATTTAATTGCCCGAGGTGCAACCGTAGAACTGCTTCGTTACAAACATAATAATATGCAAGACCTCAAAAGAGTTCTTGGAAAAGTACCTAAGGATGCCCCAAAACTGATTGTGAGTGATGGTGTTTTTAGTACAGGTGGGGAAATTGTTGATTTACCTAAGTTGGTTCAATTAGCTAAAGAAAATAACGCAAAATTACTTATTGACGATGCTCATTCAGTGGGTGTAATTGGTAAAGGCGGAAGAGGAACTGCAAGTGAATTTAACTTAGTTGATGATGTTGATATGACAATGGGAACATTTAGTAAAACATTTGCTTCTCTTGGCGGATTTGTTGCAGGAGAAAAGAAAGTTATTGAATATATCAAACATCATGCTCCGGCATTAATTTTTAGTGCCTCTCCAACACCATCTTCTGTTGCAGCTGCTCTTGCTGCTCTTGATGTTTTGGAAGCTGAACCCGAACGTGTAGAACAACTTATAAAAAATTCGCAAAGAGTTCGTGACGGATTAAAAAATGCAGGGTTTAATATCATCGATGGAAGAACCGGAATTGTTCCCGTAATTGTAGGTAGTGATGAACTTGCTTTTACAATGTGGAAAAAACTTTACGATAACGGCATTTTTGTGAATGCTTTTATATCTCCCGGTGTTCCGCAAGGAAGACAAATGATGCGTACAAGTTATATGGCAACACACAAAGAAGAACACTTGGATGCTATTGTTGAAGGCTTTATAAAAGTCGGGAAAGAACTAAAATTAATTTAGAATTAAATATTCTTCAAAGCATACCTTAATACGGTATGCTTTTTTTTTAATAGGAAATATTATGGATGATATAATCATAAAAAAACTTTCAAAAAAAGATCACAAAAATTTTCTAAAATTTGCTTTTGAAGTTTATAAGAACGACCCTAACTGGGTTCCGCCTTTATATGCCGATAAACTTAAAATTCTAAACAAAGAAAAAAATCCTTTCTTTTATGAAGGACATGGAGATATTGAACTCTTTATGGCTTACAGAAATAACAAACCTGTAGGTAGAATTGCAGCCATAAAAAATGATCTTAATAATAAAATCCATAATGAAAATATAGGGTTCTTTGGCTTTTTTGAATGTATTAATGACCAAAAAGTTGCAAATAAACTTTTAGATACGGCTAAAGAATGGTTGCAAAAACATAATCTGGATGCAATGCGTGGTCCCGCAAGTCCTACAAGTAATGATGAGTGGGGAGCTTTATTAGAGGGTTTTGACGAGCCTCCAAGAATGCTTATGGCTTACAGCCCAAAATATTATTTAGAACTGTTCGAAAACTACGGGCTAAAAAAAGTTAAAGATTTATATGCTTATGAAATTGATAATTTGGAAATGAATAAAAATAAAAAAATAAAACGCGTTTCCGATATTGTAAAAAAGAGGTATAACTTAAAAATCAGAACAGTAAACATGAAAAAATTTCAAGAAGAATTAGAAATCTTTAAAGATATTTGGAATAAAAGTTGGGTAGCAAATTGGGGCTTTATCCCAATGTCTGAAGCTGAAATTGAAATGGTTGCATCTGATTTAAAGCTATTAATAAATCCTGACTTGGTTCTTTTTGCAGAAATTAATAATCAAGTTATAGGAATGGCACTTGCAATTCCTGATTACAATCAAATTTTTAAAACAATGAAAGGTAAATTATTTCCATTTCAGTTTTTAAAACTCTTTACACAAAGGAAGAAAATTGGCTGGGCTAGAGTTATAGCATTAGGTATTATTCCGGAATATCAAAGGAAAGGAATTGATGGTGCTCTTTACTATGAAGTAATGAAACAAGCCGAGAAACACGGAATTATGAAAGGCGAAGCCAGTTGGATTCTTGAAGATAATTTAATGATGAATAGAAGTGCCGAAACTATGAACGGCAAAATATATAAAAAATACAGAATTTATGATATTAATATTTAAGAGAGTAATTCTGTAATAACTTAGAATTTAATCTTCTAAACTTTGATTATATGTCGATAAATGAGATGGATCTAATTTTCTTATCAAGTTAAAAGTTTCCTCATCGGGATATTCTTTTATAACAGAGAATATCTCTTTGTGTTTTGTATCAAAAAAAACCTTTAGCAATACATTCATTCTTCCTATTTCATTATAAATACCATCAAGATTACGGATTAACTTTTTAACATTATCAACGGAGGCTTTTTTGTTTTCTTCCAGCATATCTAAACCGTTATAATGATAATCATAAAAATCTATTCTGAATTGAGCAAAATTTGATCTTAATAAATCCTGCACTAATCCTTTCTTGCTATAAGCAGCTGTACGTAACTCCCAACCTTGAGGATTTGAACTATTTGCCCCTAGTGTTGCAATATCTAATGCTTTGGAAAAATATTCAGTACCTCCCTCCGAAACATATGAATCCATATCCAATCCAATTATAAGGAAAGCATAATAGTCCAAAAAACTTAAGAGAGGATCAAAGCGATCAGGGTCAAAAGATATTGTTTGATTGGGTTCGTAATTAAAACTCCAGCTGGCATCTTGGACTAAAAGCATCAAAGAATTGTGCTTGGTTTTGTAGATTGGTCTTTGGCTTGTAACAACTACTTGAGCTGAATAGTTTGTTTCACTGGAAGATGTAAAAAAAATATTAAAACTACAATCAATTGGTTCGCCTTCCCAATCTTCTCCGGCAAATTTATTTTTGTTCAGATAATCACTAACAACTTCGCTAAAGTTATGAAGTTTTTCTTTGGAAGCTGTATTTAACTGCTCAAAATTAACTGTAACTTTCACATTTAATTCTTGTGCAAAAGAATTACTTAAAAAACCAAATAGAACTAATGTTACCAAAAACTTTTTCATTTTCACCTTCAAATTAAAACAAAACTTATTAAGGAAAATAAGTATTTGTTAAATTATTTACAATACTTTTTTGTTAAAGTTAAAAAATTGTGATACGATAATTCTAATACAAGTCAAATGAACATAAGTTTCAGGAATTAAGATGAAAGGGAAAAAATAGATAATTTTATAAAAGAATTCCCAATGCTATTTGTAATAATGAGTTTTGTTCATTTAATTTTTATAATTTTATGTTTTTTTGGTAAAATGGGTAATAACATAAATAAAATCAGAAAATTATTAGAAACAGAAATTGGAAAGAAAAATCCAATTATTTTAGATTTGAATAATAAAACTTAATTCTTTGACTATAGTTTTTTTAATTTTTACAACTTTTTCATGTTTAATAACCATAAAAATATCATTTTACTCTTAATTGTTTTTGCGTTTTTCGTAAACTCTAACGGTCAAAGTTTACCCGGAGCGGAAGCAGTTGCACTATCGCATTCAAATACAGCCTCAGCCAAAAATATATTCTCACTTTTCACAAATCCCGCCGGCTTATCGTTCATAGAGAAGAGAGAAATCGGAATCTTCTATTCCCCTTCTCCTTTTGGTATTGCAGAACTTTCCAGTGGAAATTTTGCTTATAGTGAACCCACAAAAATTGGAAATTTTTCAATTGGAATTTTACACTACGGTTTTGATTTATACAAAGAAAATAATTTTACATTTGGCTATGCTAAAAAATTTTTCAACAATGTTGCTCTCGGACTTACAGTTTCTTACAACACGGTAACAATTAAAAATTATGGCAATTCGGGAACACTAAATTTTTCACTTGGTGGAAATTTTAAAATTCACAAAAATTTTGACATAGGTTTTTCAATTATTAATCCGTTACAAAACACAGAACAAGATAATTTATCACCACTTTACAACATTGGTTTAGCTTATTATCCGCTTGAAAAAGCAAGTGTAAATGTTGCAGTTGCTAAAGATTGGAATTTTCCTTTTTCTTTTAGATTTGGAGTGGAATATCCCCTAATTAAGTTTTTATTTTTGCGGCTCGGAATTCAAAATGAACCCAATACTTTTAGTGGCGGCATTGGAATTCCTTATTCAATATTTAAACTGAATTACGCTTTCACTTCTCATCAAATTTTGGGTCTAAGTCATTACATCGATATAATAATCAGTTTGTAAATGCGGATATTTTTTTTAACAATAGCAATTTTTATTTCGGGGAATCTCTTGTTTGCTCAAGAAGATACCACAGAAATTTTAAACGATAAAATTTTCAGGCTGCTTGAAGATGCTTCGGAAAATATTGAAGATGGTGATTTTTACAGCATAATTGAAAAGTATTTGCAAAACCCGATTGACATAAACAAAGCATCTCTAAATGACTTGCTTCAACTTCCCTTTCTTAATCCTAATGATGCAAAAATGATTATTAAAGCAAGAAATAAAAAAAAAGGATTTAAGAATATTTACGAGTTAAAACAAATTAAAAATTTACATCCCGATTTAATTTCTCTGCTAACTCCATTCATAAAAATCACAAAGCCTGAAAAAGAAAGTAAACCTGTAGATTTTGCCTTACAGTTTTGTTCAAGATTCATTTCAGATTTGCAAACAAGAGAAGGTTATAAGAATGGGAAATATCTCGGCAGTAAAGCTAAAGTTTATAATCGATTAAAATTTTCCGTCAATAATTTCCAATTTGGCTTGCTTATGGAAAAAGACCCGGCTGAAAAATCCTTTTATGATTTCTATTCAGGATTTGCAAAATATGAATCGGATACTTTTCTTAGAAAAATAATTTTGGGCGATTATAATTTTGAATTCGGGCAAGGTTTAATTTTTTGGAGTCCTTATGCTTTTGCGAAAGGAAGTGCAACCGTAAATTCAGTTACCAAAAGAGGAAGAGATTTTTATCCGCATACTTCCACAGAAGAAAATAAGTTCTTACGAGGCGGGGCTTTAAGTTTGGCTTACAATAATTTTACTTTAAATACTTTCATTTCAAAAAATTTAATTGATGCTTCACTTACGGGAAATGGCGAAATTAAAAATTTTGGTCACTCAGGTTACCACAGAATCATTTCCGAAATCAATAAAAAAGATAATATTGAAGAAACTACTTTAGGATTTAGTTTAAATTATAATTTATTTGATAATCATAATTTTTCTCTGCTTCACTATTGGCACAATTTTAATAAATCGAGACAAAATTCTAAAAGTGATTATCGTTTTACTTCATTGGCTTATAATTTAGATTTTGATAATTTTTTACTCAGCGGAGAAATTGCAAATTCAGAAAATAACTTTGCTTTTATAAACAATATGTTTCTTCCAATATCTGATAATGTGTTGATTCTTGCTTCTATCAGAAAATATCCTAATAATTTTCTCACTTTTTTCGGTAACGGTTTCGGTGAAACAAACAAAACTCAAAATGAACTTGGCTATTACGTTGGAGCGGAAATTAAAACCCAATTCGGATTGCTAAACTTCTATTACGATATTTTTCAATCGCCAGCAAAAAACAACTATACAGATTTTCCGAGCGGCGGAAATGATTTTCTTTTCAATTATGAAATATCAATCGGGAAAGGAGCAGACTTATCATTTAAGTTTAAAACAAAAACTAAAGAAGCTGAATTGTTAGAGAATAATCTTAGAAAAATTATTAATAAAACAAAAAATAACTATAGAATACAGCTAAGTTACAAACTAAATAAATTTTTCTTTGGAAGAACAAGATTTGAACTAATTAATTATTTATTTGCAAATTCAAAGGAAAAAGGTTTTTTAACATATCAAGATGTAAGATATAAATTCAATAATATTTTTTCTTTCGTTGGCAGAATTATGTTTTTCAAAACAGATTCTTACAATTCAAGAGTTTACGAATTTGAAAATGACTTACTAGGCGTAATGACAAATCTTCCAATGTTCGGCGAAGGCTTCAGATGGTATATCCTTATAAACTATTCACCTATTAAAAAGTTAAAACTTAATGTAAAATATTCGGAAACAATCAAAGCCAATACAAAATCAATCAGTTCGGGAAATTCAAAAATCATAGGCAACACAGATAACCGATTAAGTTTACAATTAAACTATAATTTTTAATCCTTTTTCACTTTTTATATTTGCTAAATAAAATTACAATTTATAATTTTTATTCACTACTTTAATAAATTATTTGAGGTTTTTATGAGAACTATAGTATCGTTACCGGGAGACGGAATAGGTAAAACTGTTCTACCAGAATCAATCAGATTATTAGAAGCGGCAGGTTTTGAAGCTGAATATATTCACGGAGATATTGGCTGGGAGTTTTGGCAAAAGGAAGGAAATGCACTTCCGCAAAGAACAATAGATTTATTGGAAAAACATAAAATCGGTCTCTTTGGTGCAATTACAAGTAAACCGAAAGATGATGCTGCGGCTGAATTAGATCCAAGTTTACGAGATAAAGGTTATGTTTATTTTAGTCCAATTGTTGGATTGAGACAACATTTTAATCTTGATATTTGTATTCGTCCTTGCAAAGCATTCAAAGGCAATCCACTCAATTTTATTAGAAAAGACGGCAAAGGCGGTTTTGAAGAACCATTAGTTGATTCCGTAATTTTTCGCCAAAATACAGAAGGAATGTATGGTGGAATTGAATGGACAAATCCACCTAAACAAGTAAGAGATGCTTTCGAAACTCATCCTAAAATGAGAAAGTTCAAAGAAATTCCAAGTGAAGAACTTGCAATTTCCACAAGAATTGTTTCTCTTAAAGCTACGGAAAGAATTATACGTTCAGCATTTAATTACGCTAAGAAATTTGGTTACAAAAGTGTAACAATCTGTGAGAAACCGAATGTGTTAAGAGAAACATCCGGAATGTATTTGCAAGTTGGAAAAAGAATTCAGAAAGAATATCCTGAAATTGCTCTTTGGGATACAAACATCGATGCACAAATGATGTGGTTGACCAAAAATCCTGAAAACTATGGAGTAATTGTTGCTGAAAATATGTTTGGTGATATTATTAGTGACGGATTTGCAGGACTTGTAGGCGGATTAGGATTTGCATGCAGTGCTAACATAGGTGATGAAGTTGCAGTTTTTGAACCTACCCACGGTTCAGCTCCTAAGTACGAAGAATTAAATCCAAGTATTGTTAATCCTATAGCAATGTTTTTAAGTGCTTGCATGATGTTAGATCACATTGGCGAAAATGATAAAGCTCAAAAAATTAGAAAAGCTATAGCGGAAGTAATAGAAGAAGGAAAAACAAAAACTTACGATATGATGAAATTAAGAGGCGGACCTGATGTATTCGATAAAGGAGCCTGCACAACTCAAGAAATGACAGATGCAGTAATTAGTAAATTGTAAAATATGTGAATAACAAAAGGCAATAGTGAAGAAAATAATCAAGTAATTTTAATTATATTAAATATGTCTGAAGGTAAGCCAAAAACTTCACTGAAGGATTAAAAAAGATTCAATCAAATCGCTTGTTCATCTTTAGCAAAATTTAATATGTAGATAAATATTTCACTTTCTATAGATTTATAAAATTAATTTTTCACTATTGCCTATTCACTTCTAAAAGGAGAAAAAATGAGAGAAAAAATAAAAAATATTTGGCCCGAAATTGAGCTGATAAAAAATGAAGAAATTAAAGAAAAAACTTACAAATGTTGGGAATACGCAATTGAAAAATCTCCACTTGAACCCGAAGACTTAGAGAAAATTCCTTTTAGTTTGTTAATTGATAATTGTGATATAACTTTTATGAATCACAAAAGAACAGCAGTACAGCTATCAATCGATATTGCTAAAAGAATGGAAAATAACTTTAAACTAAAAATTAATTGGGATTATCTGATTTCCGGAGCAATTCTTATTGATGTAGGTAAACTTTTAGAATATGAAATTAAAGATGATAAACTCGGAACAAGTCGAGACGGGAAACTATTGCGTCATCCTTTTAGCGGAGTTTCGGTAGCTGATAGATTCGGATTACCTTTTGATATTCAGCACATAATTGCATATCACTCTAAAGAAGGCGATCTCGGAAAAAGAACAATTGAATCAATAATAGTACATCATGCTGATTTTGTAAGCTTTGAACCGTTTCAGGATGCTAAATGTATAAATGTTTAATTTTAACGAGCATTAGAGACTTATAGAAGTTAAAAACACTCAAGAATAAAATTAAGTAGAAATTAAATTTGATAAATTTAAATTATAAAATAAATCATCTGGAAAAAAATCAGCTCGATAAAAAAGATAAATTCATTCTATGATAGACTTTTTGATATAGAAATTTATTATTATTCATCAATTAAAAAGATCAACTATTTTAGTTTCAGTAAATATTACAGAAAGCTATGCAAGAAAATCAAAAATTTAAATAACGAGATTCTTTAGGTATTAAAAGTTCTTCTTTAGTTGAGATTGATACTTAAATTATAATTTTAACGTTTACACGGAGTTTTTATGGACCAAAACCTAATTGAAAAAATAGTACAAAAATTTGCAGTAGGATTAGAAGAAAATCAAAAAGTTCAAAGCGGAGATATTCTCTCCATTAAGCCTGCTTATGTTATGACACATGATAATACCGGAGCAGTAATCCCTAAGTTTAAATCAATCGGAGCTAAAGGACTTGCTAATCCGCGACAAGTTGTTCACACTCTTGATCACAATATTCAAGATAAAAGCGAAACTAATATTGATAAGTACAAAAAAATTGAAGAATTCTCCAAATCTGTGGACGCTGATTTTTATCCTGCCGGACGTGGAATAGGTCATCAAATTATGTGCGAAGAAGGCTATGCTTTCCCGGGAACGGTCGTTGTTGCTTCGGATAGTCATTCTAATATGTATGGCGGACTTGGTGTTCTTGGAACTCCTGTAGTACGAACAGATGCAGCAGGTATTTGGGCAACCGGAAAAACTTGGTGGCAAATTCCTCCAATTGTTAAAGTTGAACTTAAAGGCAAACTAAACAATGGCGTAGTCGGAAAAGATTTGATAATTGCTCTTTGCGGATACTTCAACAACGATGAAGTTCTTAACCACATAATAGAATTTACCGGGAATGGAATTTCTAATTTAAATATCGATCAAAGATTAACAATTGCAAACATGACAACTGAATGGGGTGCTCTCGGTGGTGTTTTCCCTATTGATGAAAAAACAATAGAATGGATAGAAAGTAGAGTTGAGTTTGTAAAGAACAGAGGTCTTGCCGGTGTTCCTTCGGATGCAGATGGAAACGGCAATCATCCAAGATTAAACGAAAATAAGTTAAATGAACTTAAAAATAATTTGAATTACTTTAAGCCGGATGAAAATGCTTATTACTCAAAAGAGATAGTAATTAACTTGAATAGCATAGAACCAATGGTTTCAGGGCCAAACTCAGTTAAAGTTATGAACTCGGTTTCGGAATTGAGCAAACAAGAAATAAAAATAAATAAAGCATACTTGGTTTCTTGTGTTAATAGCCGCTTGGATGATATTACTGAAGCTGCAAATATTTTAAGAGGGGAAAAAATTGCCGATGGTGTTGAGTTCTACATTGCAGCAGCTTCGAGCGAGGTACAAAAAGAAAGTGAAAAACTCGGCGATTGGCAAGCACTACTCGATGCAGGAGCAACTCCACTTCCACCGGGATGCGGACCTTGTATAGGTTTGGGAGCAGGACTTCTTAAAGATGGTGAAGTTGGTATTTCTGCGACTAACAGAAATTTCAAAGGAAGAATGGGTTCACCGGAAGCCAAAGCATATCTTGCATCTCCCGCAGTTGTTGCTTATTCAGCTCTTAAAGGTAAAATTGATTTTGATTTTAACGAAGCTAAAGAAATTAAGGCTGAAATCAAAATTACTCCGCCTAAACCAAAACAAAACGTTCAAGTTAAAATTCTCAAAGGATTTCCAGAAAAATTATCAGGTAATATAATTTTTTGTTATCAAGATAACCTAAACACAGATGGAATTTATCCGGGTAAATATACTTATGTAGATGATTTTAAACCTGAAGACCAAGCAAGAGTTGCAATGGAAAATTATGATCCCAAATTTCAAAATGTTGCTAAAAAAGGAGATATTCTCGTTGGGACTTATAACTTCGGAACGGGAAGTTCAAGAGAGCAAGCTGCAACTGCATTAAAATATAGAGGAATCCAATTAGTGATTGTCGGTTCTGCAAGTCAAACCTATAAACGTAACGCCTTAAACAACGGATTTCTTGTAATTGAAATTCCTGAACTTGTTGAAAATTTAAAAGAAAAATACGGAAAAGAAAAACTTACAGTTGCAACAAATAGTAGTGCCAATATTGATTTTGTAAATTCAACACTGACATATGAAAATAAAAATTATTCATTCTCACCAGTCGGTAGTGCAGCACAAGAATTAGTTATTGCCGGAGGTTTAGAAAATTGGATAAAAAATAGTTTGAGTTAATCATGAAAAAAGAAAATTTTTCTTAACAAGCAAAACCAAACAAAGTAAATTCCAAACATTCGTTTTTTTTAGTATGGGTATAATTTTTTCTAAGAGATTTCTTCGGAGTAAAACAATTTATCGATTGACTGACATAATAATAAAAAGTTCATGTTAAAATTCTTAAAGAATTCCTAGAAACAATAATTTCTGTTTTCCTAAAGACAGAAATACAGTTATGTGTAATTCATCAGATAAGAAATACACGAAAATATGTTGCTTCTAAGGATAAAAAATATTTATGAACCAGTTTATGAAGCTGCTTGAATAAAGCTTGATAATTTAGAAGAAAACTGGAGAAGTAAATACTCTTTGGCTATTAGAACTTGGAGAAAAAACGGGGATAACTTAGCTACTTTTTTTAAGTATCCTCAAGAAGTAAGAACTATTATTTATACTACTAATGCTGTTGAAGCTGTGCATAGGCAGTCTAGAAAAGTAACAAAAAATCGTTCTCTTTTTATGTTTTTATGGCGTTGTGCAACGATTACTTGTGTTGTGTGCTGTTGCAGCATTTTATATTTTTCCAAAATAATATCTTGGAACTTTTTTCATATATACTTTGTATTCATTACCATATTTATTAATGCAGTATTTTTCTTCATCGAGAATCTTTAAATGACAAGTAATTATTTCAATTATATGTAGAATAAGTATTATCCAAGAACCAGTTAATAAGGCTATACTAAAACCAAAAATATTATGTGAAGCATAAATTGGATTACGACTAAATTTATATATTCCCTTTTTTACTTGTTCATTTAATGGTGTAGTAATATAATTTTGAATTGAAATTATATTAAGAATTATTCCAATCATAAATGCTATAAGACCTATGACAAAAACATTTGAATTTACTTTTATTGGAAGAAGAATTGGTAAGAATATCGTCCCAAACCACGAAATTTGAGAACTTGTATTTAGTAATTTTTCAATGAAAGTAGAATTTTTTTTCGATGAAGTTAGTAACCTTTTTAATGTTCCTGCTTTTGTTAACGGTAAGCCCATATTAATAACAAGATAAATTACTGTTAATAACCATCCACCTAATAGTTCAATTGATATTTTTGGAAAAAGTTCCATTCATTCTTCCTTATTTTTTATTAATGCACTTGCACACAACGGTCTCGTATAAGAGATTTTGGAACGCTTACTTTTCACTTTAGTACAGACCTCTGTTTATATTTTGTTGTTTCGTTTCAGCCGCTATTATTTTTTATACGTTGTGCGTGTTGCACAACGTGTGCAAATATACAAAAAAAGAAAGATAATCTAAGTTATTCTCTTTTACGGAAGTGTATATTCCTTTAACTTTCCTTATGCAAGGAAAAAACAATACCAAGAAAAATTATTTATCAGTTTTCAACTGCAAAAGCTAAGGTTACTATTGTTTTTATAAAAAAGGCTTTATATGAACTTAAAAGAGCATTTTTAAGCTGCTTTTGTTTTGATATTTTGGATTTTAATAAAATATAAAACCTCGCTTAAAATGGCTAAAGAGAACTTAAGATTTATCTCTTTTTATTTTTTATAACGTTGTGCAGCTGTTAGTATTGTTGGATGTAGTTTTTTTTATTCAATTAATCTATTTTTTAAATCCATTCTCTCGTGTAGTATTCTAATTACTTCAATTTCATTATTCGAAATCAGTTGGTAGAATATTATGTGCTTTCCAGATTTAAGTCCAAGAAGATTTTTACTTATTACGACATATTCTCTTCCAACATCAGGATTTTTCCCAATTCCGTTACAAGCGAGTTTGATTGTTGTATAATATTTGTCAGCTTGTTTTTCAGACCATTGTTCAAAAGTATAATCCCAAATATCATTCAAATCGTCAATGGCTTTTTGTCTTAAAATAACTTTAGCCATTTTTTCTTTTTTCTGCTTTTAGCCTTTTGAGATTTTCATCAAAGTCAAAGTCTTCAACTCTTGGACTATCCAAACCTTCTTGAATTGCATTTCGTAAAGCAATTACTTTACTTTCTTCTTTTTCTAAAAGTCGAAGTCCAGCTCTGATTACTTCACTAACATTTTTATAGCGCCCTGCTGAAACTTGTGTTTGAACAAATTGGTCAAAGTA
>PDWI01004045.1_pt1 | contig 40081 bp, 44 predicted proteins | sample 1430891 | NCBI WGS metagenome assembly PDWI01 (sample SAMN01162508, study PRJNA174530) | Oral metagenome, whole genome shotgun sequencing project. | biome: Marine environment; feature: Marine mammal; material: Swab sample of the gingival sulcus; isolation source: swab sample of gingival sulcus... | reverse complement strand
TAATAAAACCAGCATTTTAAGGCAATGGATATATTATGAAACTGATTCCTAATGCACTTGTAACATTTGGCATTTCTAAACAACCATCTCAAAAATTGTTAACTTTTCAAAAACGCTTAAAAAATATGCTGATGGGTGGCACTATAGGCACAGTTGCCCTCATAAGCTTATCTGCACAAGCAGAAACTATGTACGTCTATAAAGACTCTGGTGGGCAGACCTTACTGACCAATGTTGGCAAGCCCAAAGGCAGTTTTAAAAAGTTTAATAAGCAAGTTAGTAAAAAACACTACTACTCAACAAGCGATAAAAAAAAGAAAAGCTCTTATGCTAACAGTGCCAGTCAATACGGTGGTTATAATTACAAGCAAGGTACAGCAAACTATGGGCGACCCACCAAGTACGGCTATAGTGCCCGTAGCACTAGCTACAATCGTAACGCTTATGATGCCATCATTCGCAGGTCTGCCAGTCGTTATGGCGTTGATCCCGCTTTGGTGAAAGCCATCATCCACACTGAATCTCGCTTTAAACCAAATGCACGCTCTCCCGTTGGGGCTCAAGGTCTGATGCAACTTATGCCTGGGACTGCACGAGACCTAAATGTTTATAATCCGTGGAATCCTAGCCAAAATATAGATGGTGGCACAAAGTACATTGCACAAATGTTACGCCAGTTTAATTATAATGTCGAGCTGGCGTTAGCTGGCTATAATGCAGGTCCGGGTAACGTCGAAAAGTATGGCGGTATCCCACCGTTTAGAGAAACTCGTAACTATGTTAAAAAGGTACTGAGCCGTTATCATAGCATTTATAAGCATGATAGAGGCTTAATGGCAGGCAAGGGTATGGTTTCTAAAGCATCTAAACCGTCAAATCCTGCTTTCCAAAAAGTGATATATCATGTAGAAAACTAGTTTTGTAACAACTAGTTTTGTGACAACCAGTTTTACAAAAACTAGCCTTACAAAAATATGAGCTAAATATTAAATTTAGAAACTAAAAAAGGGTAGTTAGGCTACCCTTTTTTATTTGTCTCATCTTATATTTGTTGAGTTATATTTGTTGAGTAAACGTAACCTGCTAATTGATTTTTTAGTTAATTACACCATATAGTACAAAGTTGTTATACGTTTGATAACTTACTAAACAGCTAAGCAACAAGAAAATAGGTAGCAAGATATAAGTAAATAACCTTTTATTTTATCCAGTCACCTACAATTATTATTTTTAAAATTTTTAAGGAACAACTCCCCCATGATGCGAATTGGTTTATTTTTGCTGACTAACCTTGCCGTTCTTCTTGTAATGAGCATTGTAATGAAAGTCTTTGGCATTGGTGCTCGTTTTGATGAAAATGGTATTAACTACACTAGCCTAATGGTGATGTGTTTTGGCTATGGCATGATCGGTTCAATGATATCGCTATTTATCTCCAAATGGATGGCAAAAAGATCCATGCGCGTGCAAGTAATTGATAATGCGACGAATGGTACAGAAAAATGGTTGGTTGATACCGTTGCTAAACAAGCCAAAGAAGTTGGTATTGGTATGCCAGAAGTGGGGATATTTGATTCAGCTCAGCCGAATGCTTTTGCCACAGGTTGGAATAAGAACAGTGCCTTAGTTGCTGTATCGACAGGTCTACTACAAAGTATGACTCCTGAAGAAGTAGAAGCCGTATTAGCTCACGAAATTGGGCACGTTGCCAATGGTGATATGGTCACCCTCGCCTTAATCCAAGGTGTGGTTAATGCCTTTGTGATGTTTTTTGCTCGCATCATTGGTTATTTTGTCGATCAAGTGGTGTTTAAAAACGAAAGTGACCAACCAGGAATTGGCTATTTTATCACCAGTATGGTCATGGATATGGTACTGGGCGTATTGGCTTCGGTTATCGTTATGTGGTTCTCTCGCTATCGTGAGTTTAAAGCAGATAAGATGGGTGCAGCCAACAACCAGAAACCATGCCAGCAGGGATGCAGGCTTTTGCTATCTCTAGCGGTACGACACAAGGTTTTAGTTTTGCAAACTTGCTACGCACTCATCCTACTTTGGATGATAGAATCAGTGCTTTGGAAAATGACTCAAAATAAGCGTGCCATGACGATAACATTAATAACAGCCTTGCCATTACGATAACATTAATAACAGCTTAATAACCTGCAAAACTTAAATCAACGTGAGTTCGGGATAAGAAAAAGTTTAACTATTTGGTTTATATTAACTTTATTGATTCATATAAAATTTAACATAAAGATTATAGTGAAATGGAATGAATATTGGCGAATAAACCATAGTCTTCAAATATGAGAAATGCTTTGAATTTTATAACTACTTGATATTCAATGATATATGCAGCTTCCTTATCCCGAACTCACGTTAAATCAGTAAAAAATAAGCCCCTTTATTTACTAGAGGGGCTTATTTACTTGTATATTTTTAATATGTTCAATGGCAATTAATCCATCTTCATGTCAAGAACCATACGTCCTTGGATTTTTCCATCACGCATTTCTTGGAAAATATCCACCACATCGGTTAATTTTCTTTTTTCTACGATAGGTGTTACGATACCTCTTGCTCCAAAATCAAACGCCTCTGCCAAGTCTTGACGAGTACCAACCAGTGAACCAATAACTTCAATGCCGTCAAGTACGATTCTTGGAATAGATAAATCCATTGTTTCAGGTGGCAAACCAACAGCGACAACTCTACCACCTGCTCGAACACAATCTACCGCACTATTAAAGGCAGCTTTGGCAACAGCTGTCACAACAGCCGAATGAGCCCCACCATTAGTGATTTCTTTAATTTTCTCAGCCACATCTTCTTTGCTTGGGTTGATGATAGCTTCTGCTCCAACCTCTTTGGCGAGTTCTAATTTATCATCATTTAAGTCAATGGCGATAACCCTAGCACCAAACGCATTTTTTGCGTATTGTACGGCAAGATTTCCTAAGCCACCAGCACCATAGATCGCAATCCATTGACCCGCTCTTATGCCAGAAACCTTAATGGCTTTATATGTGGTCACACCAGCACAAGTAATGCTACTCGCCTGTGCAGGATCTAGTCCTTCAGGTACTTTAACCGCATAATCAGCGGTAACAACGCAATATTCCGCCATACCACCATCAACCGTATAGCCTGCATTTTTTGCTGTGCGACACAAAGTTTCACGCCCTGAATTACAGTACTCACAAGAGCCACAACCCTCAAAGAACCAAGCAATACTGACACGGTCACCAACTTTTAGTGAGGTGACACCTTTGCCAAGTTCCTTAACGATACCAATACCCTCGTGTCCTAATACACGACCTGGTTGTTTACCATAATCACCTGAGCAAACATGTAAATCGGTATGACAAACACCACAGTATTCAACTTCAACCAACGCCTCACCTTCGTGAATTTCTGGCATCTCTTTCTCAACAACTTCAACATCAGTACAAGCTTGGTTTACCACTGCTGCTTTCATAAAACACCTCTTTTACAATTTGATTTAATATAGAAATTATAGAATGACGCTACGCACCCCCATTATACCTTGTACGTCTATATAAATAAAAAACACAATAGATTGTGGTTGCTACTATCACAAATAGCTTTTTTATGTAACATCAGTTATAGATAAAATACAGATGTAGATAAAATATAGATAGACAAAAACATAAATAGGGGTGATATTTCATCAAAAATGAATATCCAATGAAGAAATACAAATAATAATCTTTTATAGGAACAAAAAATAATGAATTTGGTCGAATATTACAAGTACAAAAATAGATTACCAGAGTACCGCTGTGAGATGGGAACCCATGAACCGTCAGGCTCAGGGCGGATGAATCAATGCCTCTTCAGGTTTCCTGATACATCGCAAGCAATGCAGGCATACACAACAAGACAAAAGTTAACACATCCTAATTATAACATTATCGGCTCAGGGAATGTCATCCACTGGCAAATACTCTAGTTGGTTAAATGATAACGAATTATCAGAAAACTTGCAAGTGCATTTTATAACTAATCATCGACTTTTTCTATCTGCAATCGGATGCCTTATATTTATTAGCTCATTTCATTGTTATCGGTGATTGTATTGTGCTAGAATGGGCGAGGTGTAAATTTTTTATCAATAATTATTGCATTAATGATTATTGCATTAATGATTGTTGTATCAATAAGTAAGTATATAAAATTCAAACATGGAACTATAATGAGTAGTAGACTGTGAGCACATAGGTGATAAGTGAATGGCACAAACAAAACAGGCAAGCAAACAGGCAAAGCGAACAACCAAGCAAATAACTAATACTAATATAGACACTAGCATTGCAAATAGTCGTTTTAATCTGTCAGTAATGGGCTCTCAAATGGTCTTTTCTAAGAATATGTATTCTGGAGTTGTTGGTTTTAGGGTGGCTTTGTTGGTGTTAGGATGCCATCTTTCTATGGGGCAAGTCCATGCCGCTGACAATGCCAATACTTTTGACTACTTCGATCAAACAAATAGCACTGACTCATTGGTTATTGATCAAAGCTATCAAATCATTCAAGATATCGATACAAGCCAAAACAATACATCTCATAATACCAACTATGCAAACTCTGCCTTTCAAAACCCTAGCCAACAAATTACAAACACTCCGTATGCACAAACACAATTGCAAACACAACCGAAAATACAGTTACAGATTCAACCTGAAATACAGCTCAAGGCACAGCCCGAATTACAACTCAAATTACAACCCAAATTACAACCTAAGGTAGTCACTGTCAATGAATCTTATCTGCCCAGTAGCCAAAACAATAATCAAAACAATAATCAAAATGACAATCGAAACTACCTGAATAACATTCAAGAAGAAGGCAATTTTCAGTCAGTTAATAGCCCTGATGTGACCGCTGATACAACCGCTGGCATGACCGATACGAGCCTTATGACTGACGGTGCTATGACTGATGATACAGTTGCTGAAACAAGCATTGATCAACCATACTCACCGCTTAATGCTATCTCGCCTAATACACTGAAAACCTTTGTAAAAGTAATCGATTTAGCTCGTAATGAATATGTAAAACCAGTCAATGATGAAGAGCTATTTGAAAATGCGATGAAGGGTATGCTTAAAAATATCGACCCTCATGCTGAGTTTTTGGATGCTCAAAGCTATGAGAATCTACAAGCATTTACTCAAGGTGAAATTGCCCAAGTTGGTATAGTCGCCGAGTACAGTAAGCAAGACGACCACTGGAAAATCACAGACATCACTGAAGGCTCGCCTGCTGAACAAAGTGGCATTGATAAAGGATTTTTCTTGCACCAAATTGATGGCTTTAAACTCAATAAAAAAACCAATCAACATGATGTCAATCAGCTATTAAGCGGTATGGCAGGGACTATGGTAGATGTCGTTGTTTCTGATGCTGGTAGACGTAAGCATAAGGTCACACTACAACGCACTCAGCCCAAAAAAACAGCAGTAACTCTTATCTTTGACAGAAATATAGCCATTATCAAAATACCTGTATTTCAAGATAACACTCGTCAACAAATCTTAGATGCCTTAGTATCTTTAGGCAAACCGATTCATGGTATTGTCCTAGACCTACAAGACAATCCAGGGGGTGTTATTAACTCAGCCATTGAAGTAGCAGGTTTATTTCAACAAGGTATGCCAGTCGTACAGATTGAAGACAGAGAAGGTCAACGAGAACTGATGATTGCAGAGGGGAACAGTCATCTAGCAGATGTGCCTGTTATCATCTTACAAAACCGCTATTCAGCTTCGGCAGCTGAAGTATTAGCGAGCAGTATACAAAGCAATCATCGAGGCTATGTGATTGGAGAAACCAGCTATGGTAAGGGAACAATACAGTCGGTCATTCCCATTGATGATGAACAAGCCGTTAAGATAACTGTTGCCTACTATCTAACAGCAGATGGCAAACAGATAAACGGTGTGGGCGTGCAACCTGACATCACCTTGATTGGCGATACCATTGGTCAGATTGACCCTGATGAGACATCGATTGATGGTCTAATGCATAACAGCTCAATCAATGAAGTTACTGATAATAGGGCTATTAAAAATGGGGCTATTAATAACAGGACTGCTAACACAAACACTCAGAATGCTAACAACACTCAGAATGCTAACATTAACGATACTGAAAACAATAAGGATTTTGGTATCAAAGAAGCTTTTAACAGTCAAGACATTCATAAAAAATGGCAACAACAGGCAGTGGATATTTTACTTGAAAGAAACCACTATACCAATAAAACACTGCAAGAAAAACGTCTGACGCAACTTGCCAAACTCAATCAACAAAACCGACAATTAAGAAAAGCACTACAATCGCAAAGAAAAAATAACATTAGCAATAGTAATCAAAAAAGTACTAGCAATCTTGAACAAATACAATACGAACTGGGAAAAAATATTGCCACTCCCAATGGTATTTTGCTAGTGTATCCTACAAATCGTTAATTTTGTGTATAACTAACTGAAATTATAAATTTGAAATTATAAATTATTTTTGTCTAGCTACTGATATAAAATAACCAATAAAAAATCCAGTCATTACCGATGACTGGATTTTTTTAATGAAAGAAGTACCACAACACCGCATCAACTTAGATTACTACTAAATTACTAATCTAAATCACTGATCCAAATTTGTATGCGGGTCGATCAATACTTATTCTCCAGATTTTACCATACCTGCCATATCATCAACAATGATGGTATCATTAGTGCTGATGATAAGCTCTGAAGGACCATCAACTACTAGACGAACCGCATTTGGATCATAGTTTTGAGTTTTGTAATACTTATCTTCTGCAACAGTACAACCTAAACAACGATCCATCGCATCCCATGGTTCAGTGACTAGCTTCTGTTTAGCTTCTTCTTTATTGCCACTAAAATATGCAAAAGGATAGCCAACCACATAAGTCGCTGTTCCTGCTAGTGCAGCCACCAATTGCAAAGGCTTACCTATAGTGGTGTCGGCAGCCATTGACCCATACGAAGGACCAAACTCGTCTTCCTGAATTTCTATCGCCGCCACACTAGGTTGGCTAGCAAGCAACAGGCCACCAATCATCGCGAATACTGCCAAGTTATTCAATTTAGCCATCAAATTATCCTCATGTTATCAAATATAATGTTATCAAGTGTCACTTCATAGTAAAAAACTATAGACCAAGTATATTAAAGCAATTTTCTGTGCACATAGCAAGCAAAATACTGCCATAAGGTATTTTTTTTTAGTTGTTAGGAAATATTAGAAAAAATTATGTTTTCCTATATTGGGGGGTATTGAGAATTTAAACGTGGAATTTTTAATATGCCCTTACCCAAATAATTGGCTATTTTTGCGATAAGCAGATGATTGAGATATGTTTAGAAAAAGCGTAAAATATGTCATCTTTGTTTAACGTTCTTCGATTTAATCAATCCTTAAGTCCATAACATAACTTAAGTCTATAACATAAAAGGTAGCCATCGTCATGAGTTTTGTTGTCACTGATAATTGTATTCTGTGTAAATATACTGATTGTGTGGAAGTTTGCCCAGTAGATTGCTTTTATGAAGGTCCTAATTTTTTGGTGATAAATCCTGATGAATGCATTGATTGTGCTTTGTGTGAACCTGAATGCCCTGCCAATGCGATATTTTCAGAGGATGAAATCCCTGAGGGACAAGAAAAATTTATTGAGCTTAATGATGAGCTGTCACAAAAATGGGAGAATATCAGCGAAATGAAAGATAAAATGCCGGAGGCAGATAAGTGGGACGGCGTAGAAGGAAAGATTCAGTATTTAGAAATTTAGAACGCTAACTGCTCATGCTCAAGCCTACAATCATTCATCCTACAACCACCCATCTAGCGGTATCAAGGACAATACGTCTGCAAATGCTTTATCGCTGATTTCTGCATGAGGTTCGCTGTGGTAAATGATTCTTTTACCATTTTCTAAGCTATGCCATTCCAACTTTCCATTATTCGTCAGATCGAGACGATAGTTGATGATGTCTTTATTTTGTGCAAATGCGGTGTTGACCGCCTTTGCCATTCTCTTACTTTCAAAAACAATCCCCATCTCAGTATTTAGCATGGCAGAACGTGGATCAAAGTTCGGCGAGCCGACAAACAGATATTTATTATCGGCTGTAAACACCTTTGCATGTAGGCTAGCATTACTATCAGGCAACATACCATTGACATCATAGTCATCTTGATATTTTTCTTTGTAGTATTTTTTGCCGTATTCATCATTCTTTGGATCGGGTTTAAACTCATATATTTCCACCCCTGCTTCTAGCAACTGTTTGCGGTAGCGTTTATAGCCTGAATGTACAAATGGCACATCCGTGGAGGAGAGGGAATTGGTTGATATAATCACTCGCTTGCCTTGCTTCACCATGTTAATTAGGTATTTTGTACCTCTTGGTGTAGGCACAAAATAGGGGGATACGATAAGCAGTTGGTGCTTGGTACTAGAGATAAACGGAGTAACCTTAGCCAACACGCTGTCTTGATAGTCAAATTTTCTGCCTTTAATTGCCTTATCGGCAGGGTCACTAAAAAAATGTGCCTTAGCCCATTCCTCTAGTGGATCATCTGGATTTGCTAAGTAATTGGGAAATTTGGTAGCAAATAGATTGAGTAAATATTCTTTACTTTCTGCTGGTTTTGCTAAGGTGATTGGGTTATGAGTGGTTTTTTTTATATTTGTCTTTATATTTGTTTCGATGTTTGTATTGAGCTTGGCAAGCTTGGTCTGGCTAAGCTGAGTTTTATTAGCTTTGGTTTTACTAATCTGAGTTTGTTTGATATTCATTTTGGTAATTGTGGTTATTGGATAACTAGATGGGCTTGCCCAATAGCTATCAAATTCTTGCTGAATTTCTGGAACGACCGCCCCAACAACTGAAACATCAAAGTCGGTAAACAGCACATTGTCATTGGCTTCAAAGTATTCATCGCCAATGTTACGACCACCAATCACACTCATCACACCATCAGCGGTAAAAGATTTATTGTGCATACGGCGATTAATGCGAATAGTATCGGTGAAGTAGGCGATACTGCGGTGCTTGCGTTGTACATAAGGGTTAAATAGGCGAACCTCAATATTAGGATGGCTGTTGAATTGGCTTAGCAAATCATCCATACCAGTAGTAGAGTTATCATCCAATAGTAGTCGCACGCGCACGCCACGCTCGGCCGCCTTATACATACTTTGCAGTAGCAAGCGACCAGAGACATCATCACGCCAAATGTAGTATTGGGCATCAATGGATTGTTCAGCTTTTTCACTCATGGCTAAGCGTGCGATAAATGCCTCTTGTCCATCATGCAAAAAATAAACCCCTGTTTTGCCAGCATTTTCGGCTTTGCTTGTCTTGGGTAAAAAACGTTTGCCAAGTTGGGTGTTTGGGTTAGCAGGCAGGTAATGGCTAATGGTACGCTTGCTATTGTCTGGTAAACTGGCACAGCCTGTTAGGATAATGAGTAAAGCCGTGCTGTTGATTAGCTTAATCATTGAAAAATATTTTGTCATTTTATCGTCATGTTATCATAGCAATAGCTACTTCATTAAAATTTCACGCTTACCACGAATCATAGGACCAACAATGCCTGCTTGCTCCATCGAATCAACAATTCTAGCAGCACGGTTATAACCGATACTAAATTTTCGCTGAATACTAGAGGCAGATACTTTGCCAGACTCTAGTACAAATGCTACCGCCTCACTATAGAATTTATCATCTTCTCCAGATGTACCACCACTGCTACCACCAGTAGAATCTGAGCTAGCTAATTGGAAGTCTTCAGTAAAGTTTTCGATATAGTTTGGAGCACCTCGCTCTCGCCATGCCTCGCAGACTCGGTTGACTTCTTCATCACTAACGAATGCCCCATGCACCCGCTCAGGTTCAATCTGTCCTGGACCTAAGAACAGCATATCACCATTGCCCAACATATCTTCTGCACCACCTTGATCTAGAATGGTGCGAGAGTCAATTTTTGAGTTGACACGCAGTGCCGAGCGAACAGGAACGTTGGCTTTAATCAAGCCAGTGATCACATCTACAGAAGGTCGCTGAGTGGCAAGCATCAAATGAATACCCGCCGCCCGAGATTTTTGTGCTAAACGAGTGATGATTTCTTCTGCCTGTTTACCCACCTGCATGATCATATCTGCAAATTCATCCGCTACGATGACGATCATCGGCAGAGGCTTGAGTTTTGGTGCTTTATCAATGCTGACGCTGTCATTAGGTCGCCAAAGTGGATCAATGATAGGATTGCCCGCTTCCGCTGCTTCTGCAACTTTTTTGTTAAACTCTTTGAGCTTACGCACACGCAACAGACTCATTAGCTGATAGCGACGCTCCATCTCTGCCACACACCATGACAATGCCCCTGCCGCTTCGGTCATATCAGTGACCACAGGTGTTAGTAAGTGCGGAATGTCGTTATAATTGGCAAGCTCTAATTGTTTGGGGTCAATCAAAATCAATCGCAACTCATCAGGGGTGTATTTAAGGAGCATAGACAGCAACATAGAGTTGACCAACACTGACTTACCAGAACCAGTCGTGCCAGCAACCAGCATATGTGGTGCTTTGGCAAGGTCGGTGATAATCGGCTTACCGCCAATGTCTTTGCCCATCGCCATACTGATTTGTGCATGAGGATCACGGTATTTATCCGTATCTAACAGTTCAATCAAGCGAACCATTTCCCGCTTCTTATTAGGTATCTCAATGCCGATGTATGGCTTGCCGGGAATGACCTCAACCACACGCAGTGATGCCATTGACAAAGAACGAGCCAAATCACGAGAAATATTGACAACTTTTGATGCCTTAACACCTGGAGCTAAATCGACCTCAAAACGAGTGACTACAGGACCTGGAATGGCATTAATAACTTCTGCCTTGATATTAAAGTCTTGTAGCTTAATTTCTAATAACTCCGAAAGTTCCTCAATTTCAGCGTCAGTATAGCTTGGTTTGCGGTCAGGGTCGGGTAGATCCAAAATATCTAATGATGGAATTGCCGATAAGTTGCTACGATACTTAGCCGTCTGAAAAGCACGCGACTTTCCGACAAAAGCCTCATCATCACTAATATCTGCCAACTGAATATTGGAGGTATTTAGTGAACCAGTAGACGAGCTAGACGAGCGATTAGCCGTAGTAGGGGAGCTTGCTTTATTGTGTGCATTTTTTAAATCGCTATTTGTTAAATCATTACTTGTTGAATCACTGATTTCTGCATGACTGGTCGTGGCATTACTTTCTGAGTAATCTGCCTGCAAATAATCGGTAACAGCATCATCATTATCAGCATAGCTATCAAGATAACCGTTATCGTTAACATCAACATCAACATCAACATCATTATCTGAATCGTAGTCGTAGTTTAGTTTTGCCTCTGTGTCGCTATTTTGTGGATAAGTTTTAGCATTGACTTCTTTTGCTATTTCTGTAGAAAGATCTTTTTCTACATCTGCAAAGTAATCAAAGTTTAATCCAGCCGTATCATCAGTCGCTTGTTCAGTTGTATTAGTTGTATTAGCTGTAGCTCCTGTGACTGGTATCATTGTGCTATTTGATGGATTTTTCTGAGCATTTTCCATTGGTTCATCCAACAACTCAGCCACTTGTTCAGTCATCAGCTCATCTTCACTCGCATCTTCTTTTTTAGCTTCTTTTCTTTTAGAAAAATACGTTTTGGCAAATTCAGAAATGACAGTTGAAGGTTTCCTACTGGTTGTTTTTTCTTGAGTTGGTTTGTCTGTATGCTCACTTTGTTGGTTAATATCTTGATTATCTTGAGTCTCTTGATAGACAACAGCTTCAGAGTTTAGGTTATTATTTTCTGTAGCTGTTTCGGCTGAACTGACCATTGCACTTTGTTTTATCTTGTTAATGACTATCTCTTTATTACTATTATTACTATTAGTACTATTGGTCTTTTCATTACCTTGATGATTTATTCCATCTACTTGTTGGCTGTTTGTTTTTATTGTTGATTTGCTTTCTTTTTTCACTATCAAATCATCCCTTGAGTGTTGATTACTAGGGATTGTTGCTTGATTTTTAATGCTTGTTGTATTGCCTTTTGTATCCTTTTTTTCTTTGGTAAAGTTTAATGGTATTTGTTTCTCACTAGCTTTTACTTGACTGGTTTTTACTTGATAAGTCCTATCAAAAGCCGATTCAACAGCATAAGCAGATAAGTCTTGACTCTCAACACCATCAAGCAGATAGTCTTCAGCACTGATTCCTTCTTCGTAATAGTCATCGTCTTCTTTTGCTGGTGGTTGTTTGACAACATGTACATTCTGATCTTCTTGAACACCAGAACCAAGCCATTTTAGACTAATAAGGGTGCTAAACAAGCTACGCCAACGAATGTCAAAAATTAGGGTGCTAATTATCAAAACAAATAATGGCAAAAACACCCATGTCCATGTACTTGATAAAAGCAATTGTAATCTTATAGCAAGCTCATAGCCGATGATACCACCTCTGCTTAACATCTCCTGCGACAAAAGATAAGGGATGTGTAAGTCACCTGTGCTAAGGTCAATGAGATTTTGTCCTATGGTTGAGCTCATAGTAAACAAACCAGAGATAGCAAAGAGGAGAAAAGCATAGCCTAACCAACGGAGAATGGGTAAAAAGCTGTGTCGAGTCCACCATTGTAAAACGATTTCATAGCCGATAAAAAGGATGAGTATCCAACTGCTATTCCCCAAAAAGGTCAGTAGTAAATCAGATAACCAAGCACCATGAGCACCACCCATATTGGCGATAGTGCCCACATTACTACTAATGTGCGACCAACTTGGATCGCTAGCGGAATGAGATACCAAGATGACTGCCAAATAGATAATGGCAATCGTTCCAATAAGGGTGATGATTGATTTTTTGGCGAAATGAATGAGTTGGAAAAATGTCACTTAGGGTTACCTTTTTCGTTTGTAGAAGATATCAGTTTAAACTATCCAAACTCGCTATTCTACCAAACTTTGACGGTTTATTATAGATTTTTTAATTGTTATCAATTTAGAAGATCTGTTAATCTACAGCAAATGGATAACAAAAAACCGCTTGTCCGTTAACATATTTTAGGACAAACGGTTTTTTGTAGTGCTAACTGTTGTTGACTTATAGTACTATGAAGTTTAGGTTTTCTTATTTTGCGACCTTATTTTGCGATCTTGCTCTGCGACGAGTTGGGCGTTGCCTTGTGGATCTACCTTCTGTTGTGGCTTTTTTGTTAGCCTGATTAGTTTGCTTATCTTGATTAGGGTTTCTTGGCTTATTCTTTTTCGGACGTTTACGAATAGGACGGGTATCAAGGGTGGTGATGGGTAGTTTCTTTGTTGGTTCAAAACCTTTAATAATTTCCCTATCAATGACTTGCTTAGTGAGGCGTTCAATTGATTTTAGCTCTTTTAGCTCATCAGCAGATACCAGTGATACTGCCTGACCTGCTGAACCTGCACGTCCAGTACGCCCGATACGATGCACATAATCTTCGGGGACATTTGGCAAATCAAAATTCACCACATGAGGTAATAGGTCAATATCAATCCCACGAGCAGCGATATCAGTTGCCACCAACACCTGCACATCATTGTTTTTAAACTCTGCTAAAGCACGGGTTCTCGCTCCTTGGCTTTTATTACCATGAATGGCTGCTGCCCTAATATTTGCCTTCTCAAGCTTTTGAGCCAGTCGATTAGCCCCATGTTTGGTACGAGAAAACACCAACACTTGATACCAATTATGCTCTTTAATTAGCTTAATGAGTAAAGCAGTTTTGCGACTCTTATCGACAGGATAAATCAGCTGATCGATTCTTTCTACGGTTGAGTTTTCTGGCGTGACAGAGATTTCTACAGGATTGTTAATCAATCCTTTTGCCAGTTCACGAATTTCACCAGAAAAAGTTGCCGAAAACAGTAGGTTTTGTCGCTCTTTTGGTAGTAGTCGAATTATTTTTTTAATATCATGGATAAAGCCCATATCTAGCATTCTATCTGCTTCATCCAGCACTAGCACTTCCAGTTCATCAAAACGAATGGCATTTTGCTGATATAAATCAAGTAGCCGTCCTGGAGTTGCCACCAAGATGTCTGTACCACCACGCAGGCGTTGCATTTGTGGATTAATTTTCACCCCACCAAATACCACGGTTGATTTCAGCGAGAGATATTTTCCATAGAGTGCTACATTTTCCGCAACTTGAGCGGCGAGCTCACGGGTAGGGGTGAGTATCAGTGCTCTGACCTGATTGCTTGATTTTTGCTTACGTCCAGTTAAGTTTTTAGCTGGATTTTGTTTAGATAGGTTTTGCAAAATAGGCAGGGTAAAACCAGCCGTTTTACCTGTACCGGTTTGAGCGGCCGCCATGAGATCCTTACCTGCAATTACCGCAGGTACAGCGGCTTGCTGAATTGGGGTTGGTGATGTATAACCCTGTTCTGCAACAGCTTTGAGTATGTTTGCTGACAGACCTAAGCTAGCAAAGTCTAGTTCTGGTTGAGTTTTTGGTGCAGTTTCTAAGGAAGCGTTGTTAGCCGATGAATCGTGTTGTTGTACTACAGCTTTCACGTTTTTGATAGTTTCATTATTACTGTCTTCATTATTACTATCTTCAATGTTACTATTTTCATTACTGATAATGTCGTTGCTGATGTTTTTGGTTGTTTCTGTTGAGTTGCTCAAGATGGGCTTCCGTTTGTTGAATTAAAAAGTTATTGACTGTAACAGCAATTATTTTGCAATACAAGCCAATTTAGATGATGATTGTTACGGGTGATTGTCGTGGTAGTTTTTGTATCCCAAAATGATACGCTGATATTCTTACGCTTATCAACCAGTCCTAGGACTGTATTGGGACTGGCTTTTGATGATTTACTTCAAAGAGTCGGTAATATGTTCTTGTGATGTACAGACCTTATTAGTATCAATAATGGCTTGTTGAATTAACTCTTCATTGACGCCTTTTGCACGCAATGTCTCAAGAAATATCTCATCATGGGTTAGGGTGTATTTGTCATTATCACGGTCTAGCCCTTCACGAATATACAGGCGAATCAATGCCTGAATTCTACCAAAGCCATGTTTTTCAGCTGTTTCCTCTAATAGCTCTATCATCTCTTCAGATAGCTTTAGATGCACAGGAGCCATAATTTTTTGAGGATGCTCACTAAATTTATTTCTCATACGAACTGGAATCATAATTACAACTTCCTTATTTAAAAATTGAAAATAAAAATGCCACAGGGTATGTATGATATAACACCACGCGAGAAAAGACAAATAAAAAACCCCTACACCGTAAAGATATAGGGGTTTGGAATATGGCTCCTCAACCTGGGCTCGAACCAGGGACACACGGATTAACAGTCCGATGCTCTACCAACTGAGCTATTGAGGAATAGCAACTTTAAAGTTTTTCCTATTGAGTTAATTATGAAACTAAATAGGTTGTTCGCTTTAAGTGGTGCGTATTTTAGTATCTATATATCACTTTGTCAAGCATAATTTTGCATTTATTTAAATAAATATGCGAATAAATCAAAATTATTTATTCAGATAGCTAAAAATCATCAATTAATCAATTAAATAATCACAAAGTTATCAGCAGTTAATGCCAAACCAGTACCCAAGGTTGCAAAGTGGACATCATCATAGACCAAGTACCCTGTATTGGCATCATACATATCAGTGACATTATCAGCTGTTAGATTGCTAAATAGTGTGCTATCAAGTTGGATTTTATCTTGTTCATCCACATTAAAGTCGGCGATGGTATCAATATTTTTGTTAGTATCAAGGACATCACTAAAGACAAAGGTATCCGCACCCTTACCACCTGTTAGTGTATCATGACCAGCACCACCATTTAGAATGTCATTGCCTTCTGCACCATTTAGCGTATCATTACCACCTGCACCATTTAGGATGTTATCCAGTTTATTACCTGTAATATTATTATCTAAATTGCTACCTAATACAATGGTATCAGTAGCGGATAATGTGTAATTGGTATCTGACTCTTTTAAGATAACATAATCATTTAAATCGTGTTCTAATGTAAATTTATCCGATTGAATGATACCCCCTTTGGCATCTGTGACTGTTGCAACCGCCTCGACAGTGGCGTCCTTTTGAGCAAGAGCCTCTGTTGGGATATCTGCTGAAAACTTATTACCATTAACTGTTGCATCAAACGCTTTATTACCAACATTAATGGTTACTTTGGAATCTGTTGCATCAGTACTGATATTGTCTAATATACCAGTAATCTTGATATTACTCATTGCCAACTCATTGGCAGATAGCTTGTCAAGGTTGACGGTCAGTGTCTCAGCTTCTTTTGTGTCATTATTCTTTGTATCCGTATTTTCTGCATTATCATCCTTGTCATCTTTACTATTACTATTTAGAGCGAATGCCAGTCCTGTCAATCCAGCAAACCCTAAAAATACCCAAGGGGCGTACTCTGCCATAAAACCACTAGGAGCAGTGGGCATGGTAGTGGTAACATTTGCATCAGTTGATGCTGAGCCGACGACCTCTGTGGCTTCTGAACTTGAATCTGTAGTGACCCTAGCAGATTCAGAACCAACTTCAGAAGTAGACTGCTGTTGTGCCTGTAGGTGAGTTGCATCGGTCCACCAAGGATCTTCAACTGCTAGCCCACCCAAAGCATGACCACTCAAGTTATCACCCACTTCTAGCAATGCAACATAATCAGAAATTTCGCCCGTATCAGGTACATAATAATAATATTCACCCGTCTCAGAAACCCCAACAACACAACTATCTTTAAAGTTATAAAAGCCCTCAATGATTATCAATCCGTCATTTAGCTGACCGTAGGTTACTACCAAGTTCTCTCCATCACGACGAGTGATAATGTGATCAGGTGCAACATCGTATTGCACATTAACGAGTTCATAATGGGCATTATCAGTTGCTTGAATTATCGTTGGCTTACCAACTTCACTGACTTCAGTCAGTGGTGCTGAGTCTTTAGATGAATTATTGTGAACGGTAATAGCAACTGCTTGCATCGAAATATCCTTAAAACAACTTAATCAAATCATCGGGGTGAAATACTAATGTACTGATGAACTAAACAAAAATTAATTACGCGCTAATTATATACCAATTTTAGACTTTAACCAATTAAATAATAACAAAATTTTCGCCAGTAAGTGACACATTATTATCAATATTGGCGAAATGAACCGCTGAAGCAGCACCAGAGGCATCAACATCAAGTGACAAAGCTCCAGTGTTATTATCATAAGCAATGTAATCAAAGATATTTGTAGAAGGAGTGTAATTTTGTAAAATGGCTGAGTCTATTTGAATTTTATCATCATTACCAAAGTCAGTAATCGTATCAATACTGCCATCTAACAAATCACTAAAGCTCAAATCACTGTAGTTAAATACATCTTTTCCACCACCACCCGTTAAAATATCACTACCTTTCCCGCCCGTTAATATTTCGTCTTCTTGACTACCCACTAGGGTATCGTTTTTTGCATCACCCATGATCGCTACTGGTTGGTTAGAACTGTTATTGTTATCATTCTGATCATTAGTGGTAACGGCATCTGTAGATTTGTTATCACTTTCTTTAGCATCACTTCCTTTACCACCACTGCCCAAAGCCAAAGCAAGTCCGGCAACGGAAGCGATACCTACTGCCCAAGGTGTCCAGTTGCTAGACGATGCAGTTGTCAGTGTATTTGCTTCTGCTGGTTCTTCTATAGGTTCTGCTGTTGCTATTTCAATGGGAGCTACATTGTCGATTGTGTCATTTGTACCATCATAATGGGAAGTAGAGTCAGGTGTTGAACTTGTTGTGTTAGATACTGCCACATTAGACACGGCCACATTAGATGCCGTCATATCTAAGTTAGCAGTATCATGATTAGGGTTGGTAGCTGGATTCATTGGTTCTGATTCTGCCACACTATCAACCATAATCAGCTCTTTACCATTATTGATAACGTAGTTTGTATGACCTGAGACATCATGGTCGGGTTTATAAGATGGCGTAGCCGACCACCATGCAGAAGCCATTTCTCGGCTACCAAGTGCATGACCACTTACTTGATTGGATGCGGTCAATAGGGTGACATAGTCTTCCACATCGCCACTATCAGGCGTATAGTAATGATAGTTTCCAAGTTCAGACATTCCGATTAGACAACTTTGTTCTGTGTTATAAAAATCCTCTAGGATAATCTCGCTGTCGTCTTCATCTTCAAATAAAATGTGCAAATCATCTTTTTCACGTTTGGTAATAATGTGATCAGGAGCAAGACCATTGGTCAAGTCAATTAACTCATAGTTAACTTTTGACATGGCTTTAATAGTATTTATTTGGTTTTTTTGTAAGTTTATTTTTTGCGAAGAAATGGTTTGGCTGTCATTATGGATTTTAATTTCAAATTGTTTCATGGCTTATATCCTTGGTTGTATCCTTAATATTTAACAGCAGTATTAACAGAAACAATACAACAATACGATGTCAAACAAAAGTAGTTGACATCGTAAGTGTCTATATTCTATATAATGGTAAATGCCTTAATGTATAAATTGAAATATAAAAATTAATCTATTCTTTTACATTTTAAATTTAATTAGCTAACAGTTAAACAGCTAAAAACTAAACAACAAATGCACAGCGAATAATTATATAACAAGCATCGCCATTCAACAAATGATACCAGTAAAAAAACAAAAAAAGTAACAAAAAGCTTATATCATACCCCAAATCCACGTTTTAAAGTCTTAGCAGGTAATACATGAGCTAGCTTAGCACCGACTTTTGCCATAATAAAGCTGGCTACTGAGATGCACAAAAATCCCTGCACATGAACAAAACCAATCGCTCCTTCAGGTAAATTAGTCACATCTTGCCCAAACCATGCAAAGCCAATCGCTCCAGCAAGTGCAATTGGCAAACCACAAGCCGAAGATGTGCCAACTGCCTGTTTCATCGGCAATCCACAAAAGGTTAAAAATGGCACAGTTAGACTACCACCACCAATACCAAAAATAGCGGATGCAACCCCAATACTACCACCTGCCCCAAACTGTACACCAGATGAGGGTAGGGGCTTATCTAAGTGTTCTTTATTTGGTAGAAATAGCATTTTTAGGGCGACTAATAAAGCACAAATCCCAATCAAGGTCTGTAATAGCATACCATTGATTTGATCAGCAATGGCTGCTCCACACAGGCTACCAATGACCAAACCAATTGCCATGTGCTTCCAAATATCCCAACGAACGCCACCACGTTTGTTATGGGCGGTTAATGAGCTGATGGATGTCACAATAATTGTTGCTAGTGAAGTACCGACTGCCAGATGAGCAACCACTTGCGGATCAAAACCATAAGCAGAAAAGATCCACAACAGAGCAGGGACAATTATCATACCACCGCCCACGCCAAACAACCCTGCTGCAGTTCCTGCAAACGCTCCTGCAATGATAAACCATACATATAATTCCATCTTTTTTTACCTTTAGTTACCTGTAGTTTATGGTAGAATGTGCAAAATTTTTGAGGGGCTACTTTATCATGTCAATCATTTTAGAACAAGCAGAACAATTGACTCAGAATCTTTATCATGAAAAATCGCACATTCATGTAGAAAATAGTGTGTCGACAAACAGTGAACTTATGGCTAAGTTGACAGATGGAAAATTAAGCCCAAATTGTGTGCATTTACTCACAGCGGATAGGCAAAGTGGTGGACGAGGACAAAATGGTCGCAGTTGGCAATCACCTAGAGGTAATGTCTACCTTTCTCTTTATTATCCAACTCAACACAATCTCTTTCCATTGACTAAGCCGATTTCAGGTCTATTATCCTTGAGTGTCGCTTACCATTTGGTTGATTATTTAGCTCAGTTACCAATTATGCAAAAAATTAATCAGCACTTTACAAAGCAACACCTTACAAAGCAAAACTTGCCGACAAACTTATCAACAAGCTCCTCAATAAATCCCCCAATAAACTCACCAAGGATTGGTGTTAAATGGGCGAATGATATAGGATTTTATGATAAGGTTAATGAGATTGATAAGACTAGTAACAATGATAAGATTGGTGATAATAACAAATGGTTATTTCATAAACTTTCAGGAATTTTAATTGAACCTGTTCTATCTAATGGTAAAATGCTTGGCATCATCATAGGCATCGGTTTAAATGTAGAAACTGCCCCAGTTTTAAACAACCAAACCCAAGAAGGCATGAGCTATCAAAGTTCAAGCTTAGCAGATTTGTTAGAGGCAGATTTGTTAGATAGAGAACAATCCATAGATAGTTCCTTAAAAACAGAAGCAAAAAATAACCCCTTACCATTAGTACATGAATTTTATAAACCTATCAGCAAAGCCATCTTTCAAGCCATTTTAACCCATCAAGCAGTTGTCAACGATGATGATAAATTAGCCAAATTTTTAGCAGATTTTGCCCAAGTAGATATTTTGCAAGGACGACAATTATCTGTTACTCAAAACGTCCAGTCTCAACAAAATCAGGCTGAAAAAAAACTTGTACAAACTGGCACAGCGGTTGGTATTGATAAATTTGGTTGCTTACTCTTAAAAGCAGAAGATAACAATGTTAATCGCTTGTTTACAGGTAACATTAAAGTAGTGAAATGACTTGTTGATATGTGACTTGTTGGTATGACTTGTTGATATGAATTAGTGAGACGAATTGGCGGAATAAAATAGCCCTTAATAAAAGGATAAAGATAAAATGGCAAATCTTTGGTTAGATCTTGGTAATACCAGATTAAAATATTGGCACATAGACGACGTTGGGCGAGTGTTGGATGCAGATGCAAAACAACACCTGCAAGCCCCTGCCGAGCTATTAATGGGACTCACCGACCGTTTCAATAACTTTGCTCCGGAATTTGTTGGCGTATCTTCTGTACTGGGCGAGTCCATCAATACTCGAGTAGCAGAAAGCTTGAGCCACCTAAATGTACCCTTTGAGTTTGTCCACGTTAGTAAAGAACATAAGCTGATGACCAGTGATTATGAGCCTGATCAACTGGGCGTTGACCGTTGGTTGCAAATGCTTGGAGCAGTCGATACTGGTAAACGCCAATGTATCATTGGTTGTGGTACGGCAGTGACAATTGACCTAATCGATCATGGTAGACATCTTGGTGGATATATTTTCCCCAGTATTTATTTACAGCGTGAAGCCTTGTTTTCAGGGACTAAACAAATTAGCATTTCTAGTGGTGAATTTGATAGCATCAAGCAGGGAATAACTACCCAAGATGCCGTACATCGAGGCATTTTATTATCGATAGTAGGAGCAATTAATGAGATTACCCGTCATCATAACAACTATCAGCTAGTGATGACTGGAGGTGACTCAGCAATTATTAGCCAGCATTTGAGCAAACCTGTGCATATCCGTCATGATTTATTATTAAATGGCTTGATGCGTTTTTTTGATAAAGCTTGAATAAATCTATACGATAATGGATATAAAGGTAGATTTAAATCAAAAAAAAGCAAAAACTCCTTGCAATCTATTAATAAGAGTGTATAATACGCGGACAGATTTAACTATATATGTAAGTTTGTTTGGTTGATTGTTTAACTATATTAACCATGCTTTTGCTAAAAGCAACAAAACAAAAACTACATAAACAGATAGTATACAGCTAGAACATCGTTGTCTAGCACTGATTTTCGCATGCCTTTGCTACTTTCTGGCTTGTTCTGTATGGAATAAGTAAAAGAATAGTGGTTAAAGGTTAAAATTATTTTGTTTTTCAATCAAAAATCAGCTGGTTTATTCTTCTAACAAATTTTTTTGATAAGTTAGTTTCTAGTAATAAATTAGTTTGGTCAAATTGTAAACACATATTAGGAGCTTGCTGGCAATGGCTAACCAGAGAATCCGTATCCGACTAAAATCATTTGATTACAGATTGATTGACCAGTCGGCACAAGAGATTGTCGATACAGCAAAGCGTACTGGTGCTCAAGTTTGTGGTCCAGTACCATTGCCAACGCGTATCGAACGCTTTAACATTCTAACCTCGCCACACGTCAATAAAGATGCTCGTGACCAGTATGAGATCCGCACTCACAAACGTATGGTTGACATTGTTCAGCCTACTGACAAAACCGTAGATGCGTTGATGAAACTGGATCTAGCAGCTGGTGTTGATGTGCAGATTGCATTGGGTTAATGTTTAATTAACAAATTATTGATACATTAATGAGTGGCTAATTTAACTCACTAATATTTTTTAACAAGAGGTCTAACATGACAATCGGTTTAGTCGGTAAAAAGTGTGGCATGACCCGAATCTTTACTGAAGCAGGTGTTTCAATTCCTGTAACAGTAGTAGAGGTCGCTGCAAACCGTATTACACAAGTCAAAACAGACGAAACAGATGGCTACACAGCTATTCAAGTTACCACTGGCGAGCGTCGTGACAGTCGTGTTACAGCTGCTCAAAAAGGTCACTTTGCAAAAGCAGGTGTAAAAGCTGGTCGTGGCATCTGGGAATTTCGTGTAAAAGAGTCTGACCTTGAAGGTCGTGAACTTGGTGGTGAAATCCTAGCTGATTTATTTGAAGTAGGTCAGATGGTTGATGTTACCGGTACGAGTAAAGGTAAGGGTTTCCAAGGTCCAGTGAAGCGTCATAACTTTAGTATGCAAGACGCAACTCACGGTAACTCTATCTCTCACCGTGCTCATGGTTCTACAGGTCAAAACCAAACACCAGGTCGTGTCTTTAAAGGCAAAAAAATGGCGGGTCAAATGGGTAACAAACAAGTAACCACTCAAGGTCTTGAAATTGTTTCTGTAGATGCTGAAAAGAATGTACTAGTTATCAAAGGTGCCGTCCCAGGTGCTAATGGTGGTGATGTTATCATTCGTCCGTCAATCAAAGCCTAAGCAAGGGGATTAACGTGAATTTAAAAACAGTTAAAGGTGCAGCGGTTGAGCTATCAGACACAGCGTTTGGTCGTGAATTCAACGAAGCTTTAGTACATCAGGTGGTTACTGCTTATCTAGCGGGTGGTCGTCAAGGTACTCGTGCACAAAAAACCCGTGCTGAAGTTTCTGGCGGTGGCAAAAAGCCATGGAGCCAAAAAGGTACTGGTCGTGCTCGTGCTGGCTCAACTCGTAGCCCTATTTGGAGAAGTGGTGGTCGTGCATTTGCGGCAAAACCACAAGATTGGTCACAAAAGGTCAATCGTAAAATGTACCGTGGTGCGATGCAATGTATTCTTGCAGAGCTTGTACGAACAGATCGCTTAATGTTAGTTGATGATATTACAGTATCATCACCAAAAACTAAAGAATTGGTCGCTAAACTAGCTGAGCTAGGAGCACCAAGAGCATTGATCGTAACGAGTGAAGTAGAAGAAAACTTATATCTAGCAGCTCGTAACATTCCGTATGTAAACGTATTGGGTACTAGCGAAGTTGATCCAGTTAGTTTGGTAGCTTTCGACAAAGTTATTATGTCTGTCGAAGCGGCAAAACAATTTGAGGAGTCACTAGCATGAATAACGCAAGACTTTATCAGGTCTTAAAAGGGCCTGTATTCTCAGAAAAAGCTCAACTTCTAGGTGACTCACTTGGCGTGCAAGTATTCAAAGTGGATACTACTGCTACTAAGCGTGAAATCAAAGCTGCAGTTGAGTTAATGTTTGAAGGGGTTGAAGTTGTAAAAGTCAACACCTTGAAAGTTAAAGGTAAGACAAAGCGTTTTGGTCGTACAATCGGTCGTCGTAACGACTGGAAAAAAGCGTACGTTACCTTAAAAGCTGGTCAAGATGTAGTTAATCAACAATCAGGCGCTGACGCTGGTGAAGAGCAAGTCTCTGCATCTACCGAAGCTGCTGACAACGAATAAGGATAACTATAATGCCTATCGTAAAAGCAAAGCCAACGTCACCAGGTCGCCGTTTTGTTGAAAAAGTGGTGCATCCACACCTTTATAAAGGTCGTCCGTATGCCCCACTTGTTGAATCACAAAGCAAGTCTGGTGGTCGTAATAATAATGGTCGTATTACTACTCGTCACATTGGTGGTGGTCATAAAAAGCACTATCGTATTATCGACTTCAAGCGTACCAAAGATGGTATCCCAGCAGTCGTTGAGCGTATCGAATACGATCCAAACCGTACAGCACACATCGCATTGTTAAAATATGCAGATGGCGAGCGTCGTTACATCATTGCACCTAAAAAATTAAGTGTTGGTGATGAAGTGCATTCAGGTGAGGGTTCCCCAATCCGTCCAGGTAACTGCTTACCACTGAAAAACATTCCAGTTGGTACAGTTATTCATAATCTTGAACTAAAAATCGGCAAAGGTGCTCAAATTGCACGTTCGGCTGGTGCTTCTGTTCAACTTTTGGGTCGTGATGGAATCTACGCCATTGTACGTCTTCGCTCTGGTGAAACTCGTCGTATCCACGTCAACTGCCGTGCTGTTATTGGTGAAGTTTCAAATTCAGAACACAATCTAAGATCGCTTGGTAAAGCAGGTGCGTCTCGCTGGCGTGGTATTCGTCCTACAGTTCGTGGTACAGCTATGAACCCAATTGATCACCCGCATGGTGGTGGTGAAGGACGTAACTTTGGTAAACATCCTACCTCGCCTTGGGGTCAGAAAGCTAAGGGTCTGAAGACTCGTAAAAATAAGCGTACTGACAAAATGATCATCCGTCGCCGTCGTGCCAAGAAATAAGGAATAAATTTCATGCCTCGTTCATTGAAAAAAGGTCCATTCATTGACGCACATTTATTTGCGAAAATTGAGAAAGCACTTGATACCAATTCTCGCAAGCCGATCAAAACTTGGTCACGTCGCTCAATGATTCTACCACAAATGGTTGGTCTAACTATTTCAGTTCATAATGGTCGTACTCATGTGCCTATCATTATCAGCGAACAGATGGTTGGTCATAAATTAGGTGAATTTGCCCCAACACGTACATATCGTGGTCACGGCATTGACAAAAAAGCTAAGAAATAGGTGCTTATTATGGAAGTAACTGCAAAACTACGCGGTGCCGCCATTTCGGCACAAAAAGTTAGACTTGTCGCTGATGAAATTCGTGGCAAATCTGTAGAGCGTGCTTTGGATATCTTAACTTTCAGCAATCTTAAAGCTGCTAAACTAGTTAAGAAATGCCTAGAATCAGCAATCGCAAATGCTGAGCACAACAACGATTTGGATATTGATAACCTAAAAGTTACCACTATCTTCGTTGATGAAGGTATCACCCTGAAGCGTATCTTACCTCGTGCAAAAGGGCGTGCTGATCGTATCAGCAAACGCACCTCTCACATCACCATTAAGGTAGGGGAATAATCATGGGTCAAAAAGTACATCCAATTGGAATTCGTTTAGGTATTATCAAAAAGCATAATGCAAACTGGTACGCAAGTCCTAAGCAATATTCAAAAAATCTAATCAATGATTTGCAAGTTCGTGATTTTTTACGCAAAGAGTTGGATAAAGCAATGATAAGCGGTATTACCATTGAACGTCCAACTGGTGCTGCAAAAATTACCATTGCAACTGCTCGTCCAGGTATCATTATTGGTAAGAAAGGTGAAGACATTGAAAAACTTCAAAAGAAATTGACAGAAATCATGGGCGTACCAGCTCAAGTCAATATTGAAGAAATCACTTCACCAGATCTTGATGCACATTTAGTTGCTGAAGGTATCGCTAATCAGTTAGAACGTCGTGTTATGTTCCGCCGTGCTATGAAACGTGCAGTACAAAATACAATGCGTGCTAATGCAGGCGGTATTAAAGTTGCTCTATCAGGTCGTCTAGGCGGTGCAGACATCGCTCGCACAGAATGGTATCATGAAGGTCGTGTACCTTTACATACTCTTCGTGCTGACATCGACTATGCATCAGTTCGTGCTGAAACCACTTACGGAACTATCGGTGTGAAAGTTTGGATTTTCCGTGGTGAAGTCTTAGATGGCATGAACCGTGTTTACAATCCTGTTAAAGAAGAGAAGACCCGTGCTCCTAAACGTCGTGGACGTGGTGGACGTGGTAGAAATTCTGATAACAGAAATTCAGACAGAGGGTAAGCTATGTTACAACCAAAACGCACCAAGTTCCGTAAAATGCATAAAGGGCGTAACACTGGTTTAGCACACCGTGGAAGCACTGTTGCATTCGGTCAAATTGGTCTAAAATCACTCGAACGTGGTCGCATGACAGCTCGTCAAATCGAAGCGGCTCGTCGTACTATTACTCGTCGCATTAAGCGTGGTGGTAAACTCTGGATTCGTGTTTTCCCAGACAAGCCGATTACTAACAAACCACTTGAAGTTCGTATGGGTAAAGGTAAAGGTCCAGTTGAATACTGGGTTGCAGAAATTAAGCCGGGTAAAATGCTGTATGAACTAGAGGGTGTTAGCGATGAACTTGCTTCTGAAGCCCTTGCATTAGCTGCAGCAAAACTACCTTTCAAAACTACCATTGTTAAGCGGACGATAATGTAATGAAAATCAGTGAATTACGTGAAAAATCAGTAGAAGAGCTGACACAGTTACTCGAAGAAATGCAAATCACTGCCTTTCAACTTCGTATGGCAAAAGCAACTGGTCAGTTAAATACCACCCATGAAGTAAGAAGCAACCGTCGCACGATTGCTCAAATTAAGACTTTGATTAATGAAAAACAGCGAGGCGACTCATGAGTGAAACTAAAGAACAAAGCCAAGAAGTAGGCGTTGTGACTGGTAAAGTCGTAAGCAACAAGATGGACAAATCAATAGTCGTCTTGATCGAACGTCAAATCCGTCACCCAATGTACGGTAAACGTATTCGTCGCTCTACTAAGATTAAAGCACATGATGAGAATAATGTTTGCCAACAAGGTGACATCGTTCGTATCAAAGAAACCCGCCCTATATCAAAAACCAAGTCTTGGACTTTGGTTGACGTTGTAGAAACTGCGGTTAAAATTTAAGTTAATTGCAAAATCAGTCTTAAGCTGTTAAAATGTATCCCCTTAATTAACAGCGGGGCTGATATTGTTAAAATTTTTGGAGTAACGCGATGATTCAGACTGAAACAAAGCTGGAAGTTGCAGACAACAGCGGTGCAAAACGAGTTCAGTGTATTAAAGTACTCGGCGGCTCTCATCGTCGTTATGCATCGGTTGGCGACATTATTAAAGTGAGTGTTAAAGAGGCAATTCCACGTGGCAAAGTTAAAAAAGGCGACGTAATGAATGCTGTAGTAGTTAGAACTAAAAAAGGCGTGCGTCGTGCTGATGGTTCTAATGTTCGCTTTGATGAGAATGCTGCTGTATTGTTGAATGCTAACAATGCACCGATTGCAACTCGTATTTTTGGCCCAGTAACTCGTGAACTACGTACTGAGCAATTTATGAAAATTGTCTCACTAGCACCAGAAGTTCTGTAAAGGTAGAGGAAACAAAACCATGTCAAAATTACGAAAAGGCGATACCGCCATTGTTATTGCTGGTAAAGATAAAGGCAAACAAGGCACAATCCAAGCGATTAAAAAAGATCGTGTAAAAATTGAAGGCGTTAATATTGTCACTAAACATCAGAAACCTAATCAGATGACTGGTGTTGAAGGTGGTCGTGTTCAACAAGAAGCTTTCATGCACATTTCTAATGTCGCAATTTTTAATGAACAAACCCAAAAGGCTGATCGTATTGCTTATCAAGTTGGTGAAGATGGCACAAAACAACGTGTTTATCGCTCAACTGGTGAAGTAGTGGCGACTGCATAAATTACTAAGGGTCATAGTGATGGCAAGATTAAAATCTTTGTACAATGAAGAGCTAAAGCAAAAAATTAAAGATGAGCTTGGCTTAGAAAATGTAATGCAAGTACCAAAAGTTACTAAAATCACTCTCAACATGGGTGTTGGTGAAGTAGCTCAAGACAAAAAAGTTCTTGAAGGTGCTCTAGCAGACATGACAGCGATTGCAGGTCAAAAGCCTGTCGTAACAAAAGCTCGCAAATCAGTTGCTGGTTTTAAAATCCGTGAAGAATGGCCAATTGGCTGTAAGGTTACGCTACGTGGTGAGCGTATGTATGAATTCTTAGATCGTCTAATTGCTATTGCAATTCCACGTATTCGAGATTTCCGTGGTTTTTCAGCAAAAGCATTCGATGGTCGTGGTAACTATTCACTGGGTATCAAAGAGCAAATCGTTTTCCCAGAAGTCGATTTTGATAAAATTGATAAAATTCGTGGTCTAGATATAACCATCACGACTAGTGCTACTACTGATGATCAAGGTCGTGCTTTATTAAAAGCATTCGGCTTCCCATTCAAATAAGGTAAAGACGTTATGGCAAAAAAGAGCATGATTAATCGCGAATTAAAACGCGAAAAAATGGTCGCTAAGTATGCTGCAAAGCGTGCTAAGCTTAAAGAAATCATCAGTGATGTTAATGCAAGTGATGAAGACCGTATGGATGCAATGCTTGAACTGCAAGCACTTCCACGCAACTCTTCACCAGTACGCTTGCGTAACCGCTGTGCCTTGACTGGTCGTCCACATGGTTACTTCCGTAAGTTTGGCTTATCACGCAATATGGTGCGTGAACGTGTCATGCAAGGTGATGTACCTGGCGTTCGTAAAGCAAGTTGGTAAGGGAGCAAGATTATGAGTATGCAAGATACAGTTGCTGATATGCTAACTCGCATTCGCAATGCACAAATGGCTAATAAAGCAACAGTTGCTATGCCAAGTTCAAAACTTCGTAAATCTATAGCTGATTTATTAGTTGCTGAGGGTTATGTTGCTAACGCAACTGTAACTGATACAGGAAATGGTAAAGCAGTACTAGATATAGAACTGAAATACTTTGAAGGTAAGCCAGTTATCGAAATGATTAAACGTTACAGCCGTCCAGGTCTTCGTCAGTATCGTGGCAAAGACGAGATTCCTACAGTACGTCAGGGTCTAGGTGTAACCATCGTATCAACCAGTAAAGGTATTATGAGTGACCGTGCCGCTCGTGAAGCAGGCATTGGTGGTGAGGTTATCGCATTTGTTGCTTAATGCAATGTTTGGATATGGATAACAGAGCTATTTATCAAATTAATGATGGCATAATAAAAGAAATTTCTGAAATTATGCCATCATTTTTATTGTTCATTCATTAGTTAGTGAATAGTTAACTATTAGATTAATTAAGTAGTAAACAATTAGTGAGTATGTGCTGGCTAATAACAAACAAAGAACTACAGCTTTGAAAGACAACTTTCTGCATCGATAGAAAGGATATATTTTGTTAATGACGTAATATTTATCATATATCAAACTATTTTCTTAAATACTAGAAAAATTGGTTTTATTGTGATAGAATATTGCGTTCTTTATTGGTGCTAATTTAAATATTATTTATATAGATAATAAATTGGTATTGATGAACTATTTTAGTCTTCATGTTAATTTGGTGTCTGTTGTTTATAAAGTAAGTTTATAATATAGCTCACATCATAAAATAATTATCATGAAGTGTTTTAACCTGTAATATTAAGGATACTTCTATGTCTCGTGTGGCAAAAGCCCTAGTGACACTACCATCAGGTACAAGTGTTACTGTGAACGATCGGCAGGTAGAAGTCAAAGGCAGTAAAGCTACAATGTCTTTGCACCTGCATGAGTTGGTCGAGCTAAAACAAGAAGACGGTATTGTGACCGTGTCACCAGTTTCTGAAACAAGAGAAGCTTGGATGCACGCAGGTACAGTTCGTTCACTTCTTAACAATTTAGTTATCGGCGTTAGTGAAGGTTTTGAAAAGAAACTTCAATTAATTGGTGTTGGTTACAAAGCACAAGTTGCTGGTAACAAAGTAACCTTAAATGTTGGCTACTCTCACCCAATCGAATATACCCTTCCAGAAGGTGTCACTGCTGAAACTCCAACTCAAACTGAAATCGTCTTGAAATCAAGTGATAAGCAGAAATTGGGTCAAGCAGCTGCTAATATTCGTGGTTACCGTCCACCTGAGCCTTATAAAGGTAAGGGTATTCGTTACAGTGATGAACATGTCACTCGTAAAGAAGCTAAGAAAAAATAAGGGTGAGCTAGTATGTTTGATAAAAAATCTGCTCGTCTGCGTCGAGCTAAAAAAACACGCGCACATATCCGTAGTTTGGGTGCAAACCGTTTAGTGGTTAATCGTACTGCTAAGCATATGTATGCACAAATTATTTCGCCAACTGGTGGTGAAGTGTTAGCACATGCTTCTACGTTGGACGCAAGTCTTCGTTCTGGTTCTACTGGAAATATCGAAGCTGCCACTGCAGTAGGTGCATTGATCGCTGAGCGAGCAAAAGCTGCTGGTATCACTAAGGTAGCGTTTGACCGTAGTGGTTTTAAATATCATGGTCGAGTTAAAGCATTAGCTGAAGCTGCTCGTGAAAATGGATTGGAGTTTTAATCATGGCAAAAGTTGAACAAACAGACGGTCTTGTTGAAAAATTAGTATCCGTTGGACGTGTATCTAAAGTTGTAAAAGGTGGTCGTATCTTTTCATTCACAGCTCTAACAGTTGTTGGTGATGGTAACGGTCGTGTTGGTTTTGGTCGTGGTAAAGCTCGTGAAGTTCCAGCTGCTATCCAAAAAGCATTAGAAGCTGCTAAACGCAATATGATAACCGTAGATCTAGCAGGCACTACTCTACAACACCCAATTAATGCTCGTCACGGTGCTTCAAAAGTATATATGCAACCTGCCTCTGAAGGTACGGGTGTTATTGCTGGCGGTGCAATGCGTGCTGTATTGGAAGTTGCTGGTGTTGAGAACGTATTAGCTAAATGCTATGGTTCTACTAATGCTGCAAACGTGGTACATGCAACCTTTAATGGCTTGCGTGATATGTCTTCTCCAGAAAAAATGGCTGCTAAACGTGGCAAATCTGTTGAAGAAATTTTGGGCTAATGAATAGGTGAGTACAATGAAAAAGATGAGAGTAACTCAAACTAAATCTGGTGCCCATCGCCTAAAAAGCCATAAAGCTTGCTTAAAGGGCTTGGGTCTCCGTCGTATCGGTCATACTGTAGAAGTAGAAGATACCCCTTCAACTCGTGGCATGGTTAACCGTGTTTACTTTATGGTAAAAGTGGAGGAAGCGTAATGGGACTTAAGTTAAATGAATTATCACCTGCAAAAGGTGCTCATAAAAAAGCATTTCGTCGTGGTCGTGGTATTGGTTCTGGTCTTGGTAAAACAGGTGGTCGTGGTGTAAAGGGTCAAAAATCGCGTTCAGGTTCTAGTATACCTGTCGGATTTGAAGGTGGTCAAATGCCTCTTTATCGCCGTGTTCCTAAGTTTGGCTTTACTAGTAAAAAGGCAATGACGACTGCTGAGGTTCGTTTGTCCGAACTGAACAAAGTTGAAGGTGATGTGGTTAGTGTTGAAACCTTGAAAAAGGCTAATATTATACGTCATGATATGAAGCGTGCTCGTATTATCTTGTCTGGTGAAGCTGCTTTTAACGAAGCTGCTAAAGCATATACCTTTAAGGGCGTTAAAGTAACTAAAGGTGCAAGACAGGCTATCGAAGCTGTTGGTGGCACTGTAGAAGAAGCTATTGAAGAATAAGAAAGAAAAGTGGACAGATTTATAATTTGTCCATTTATTCTTTATGGATATTGGGAGTATTTAGGTGGCTAATCAATCAACTTCGGGCATTCCACTAAATCCTCTTGCGTTTATACGCAAGTACGATGAGTTGTGGAGTCGAATTTTATTTTTACTTGGAGCTTTGGTTGTTTATCGTTTTGGTTCTCACATCCCGATTCCTGGAATCAACCCAATTGAACTGGAAACTTTTTTTAAAGGTCAATCTGGTACAATTTTAAGCATGTTAAATATGTTTTCTGGTGGTGCACTAGAACGTATGTCTATTATGGCATTGGGTATCATGCCTTATATCTCAGCCAGCATTATCATTCAGATGATGTCTTCTGTATTGCCAACTTTAGAAGCATTAAAAAAAGAAGGTCAAGCAGGTCAACGTCAGATTAATAAATATACCCGTCAAGGTACGCTGATACTGGCTTTTTTACAGGCAGTGTTTATGAGTACTGGTCTGCTTGCGGGGAACTTGACCGTTACTACTGGGCTTACCTTTTATGTGCCAGCAGTAACTTCACTGGTTGCAGGTGCGATGTTTTTGATGTGGCTTGGTGAGCAGATTACTGAGCGTGGTGTTGGTAATGGCATATCCATGTTGATTTTTGCTAATATCGTTGCTGGTACACCAAGTATGATTTACCAGTCTTTTGAACAGGTATCTCGTGGTGAAATGCACCTGATAACACTATTTATTTTTGCTTTACTTGGTATAGGTGTTACTGCTGCTATCGTCTATATTGAAAGGGCTCAGCGTCGTGTTCCTGTTAACTATGCACAAAAACAGCAACAAGGTAAAAAAATATATGCTAAGCAACAGTCACATTTGCCATTAAAAATCAATATGGCGAATGTTATTCCTGCAATTTTTGCTAGTGCTTTGTTAATGGTTCCTGCCAGTTTGTCTCATTGGGCAGGTAATGTAGAGAGTGCAGGTGTTGCTAAGCAATTTTTACAGAGTGTTGTACTGGCTTTGTCACCTGGTCAACCAATTTACTTGATGGTATTTGGTGCTATGATTATTTTCTTTTGCTATTTCTATACGGCATTGGTATTTAATCCTAGAGAAGTTGCTCAAAACCTAAAGAGTAGTGGTGCTTATATTCCAGGTATCCGTCCAGGTCAACAAACTGAACGCTATCTTGATCATGTGTTAAATCGTTTAACTTTTATTGGTGCGATTTATATGACGATTATTTGCTTGATGCCGATGATTATTCAGTCGTCTTTTGGCGTGCCGTTTTCTGTCGGTGGTACATCTTTGCTTATTATGGTGGTTGTTATCATGGACTTTATCGCTCAACTACAGTCACATTTGATGAGTCATCAGTATCAAGATCAAGGTTTGATTTAATTATTTGATTCAATTGTTTTATTGAATTATTATCGAAATATTTTTATTAGTTGCGAGGTCAAGCGTTATAAAAGTAAGTTTTATGTTATTTTTAATCATAAAACTATCTATGTATGACGCTTTTTTTTATTATTGATTTTTAATAATTAGTCCTTGCATTATGATAGCGGATAATGTATTATTCGCTACTTGCTTATAGTCATATAACATTAATAGTAAAGTACTTATTGTTTATTATGTTATTTGATTGCAATTGGTCAAAACAAGTAATTAACCATAAATTCTATGTTTAATTTTTTGTTTTAATAATGGAGAGAAGCTAATGGCTCGTATTGCCGGTGTTAATATTCCGGATAACAAACATGCTGTTATCTCATTGACTTATATTTTTGGTATTGGTCGCACTTCTGCTAAGAAAATTCTTGAAGCAGTAAAAATAGATCCGACTACTAAAATCAGTCAATTAGATGATACTCAGCTTGATGCTATCCGTGCACAAGTTGCTAACTACACGGTTGAAGGTGACCTTCGTCGTGAAGTTTCAATGAATATCAAACGCTTAGTTGACTTAGGTTGCTATCGTGGTGTCCGTCACCGTCGTGGTTTACCAGTTAACGGTCAGCGTACCAAAACGAATGCTCGTACTCGCAAGGGTCCAACTAGAGCACTTAAAAAATAAACTAACTTAGGAAGCTAAAAGATGGCAAAAGACACTCGCCGTAAAAAGGCCCGTCGTTCAGTATCAGAGGGTATAGCCCACGTTCATGCGTCTTTTAATAACACCATTGTAACGATTACAGATCGTCAAGGTAATGCTTTGGCTTGGGCCACCGCTGGTGGACAAGGCTTCCGCGGTTCACGTAAATCTACACCATTTGCAGCTCAGGTAGCTGCTGAAGTTGCTGGCAAAAATGCTCAGGAACAATATGGTTTGAAAAATGTAGATGTTTTGGTCAAAGGACCAGGACCAGGTCGTGAGTCTGCGGTACGTGCATTAGGAGCTTTGGGTTATAAAGTGAACAGTATTACTGATGTTACCCCAATCCCTCACAATGGTACTCGCCCGCCGAAAAAGCGTCGTGTGTAATTTTTGATATTTATTGGCAATGCCAAATTTAATAATATCTATTTTACAACGTCGTATTAAAAGACGAAGTTAAGGAGACTCAAATGGCCCGTTATATTGGTCCAAAACTGAAGTTATCACGTCGTGAAGGCACGGATTTGTTCTTAAAATCTGGTGTGAAACCATTTGATGTGAAAACGAAAAAAGCAGGTCGTGCACCCGGTCAGCATGGCAATCCACGTAGTAAAACTTCTGAATATGCTCAGCAGTTGCGTGAAAAACAAAAAGTTAAGCGTATGTATGGTGTATTAGAGCGTCAATTCTCTAATTACTATAAAGAAGCTGCCCGTAGCAGAGGTGCAACTGGTGAGAACTTGTTAGTTCTACTAGAGCGTCGACTAGATAATGTCGTGTATCGTATGGGTTTTGGTTCTACCCGTGCAGAAGCTCGTCAGCTTGTTAGCCATCGTGCCGTTATGGTTAAAAAAGCTGGTCATGATGAGTTTGTTCGTGTGAACATCCCATCAATTCAGTTACAAGATGGTGATACTATCGCAATTCATGAGAAATCAAAAGAGCAGCTGCGTATTAAAAACGCTATTGAACTTGCGACTCAGCGTGGTATTCCTGAATGGTTGGAAGTAGATCACAGTAAAATGAATGGTACTTTTAAACAAGCACCTGATCGTTTAGACCTACCATCAGAAATCAACGAAAGCTTAATCGTTGAGCTCTATTCTAAATAACTAATTTTTATAATTACTAGTTTAATAAATCGAGGTGACATTATGATGCTACATGCAACTGAGTTTCTAACGCCGAATTCAATTAATGTTGAAACGGTTAATGAAACCAATGCAAAAGTCACGCTCGAGCCGTTAGAACGCGGCTTTGGGCATACCCTAGGTAATGCTCTTCGCCGTATTCTTTTATCTTCTTTACCTGGTGCTGCTGTTATTGAAGCAGAAATCGAAGGTGTTGAACATGAATATTCAACGCTTGAAGGTATGCAAGAAGATGTGCTTGATTTATTGTTAAATCTAAAGGGTCTTGCAATTATTTTGCATGATACTCATGAAGTTTATTTAACATTAGAAAAGCAAGGTCCTGGTGTTGTTACTGCTGCGGATATTGAATTACCGCACAATGCGGAGATTGTTAACCCTGACTTGGTGTTGGCAACTTTGAGTGATAAAGCCGAATTGAAAATGCGTTTGCGTGTCGTTATGGGACGTGGATACGAGCCTTCAAATCAACGTCGTGATGATGGTGACACAAAAGCAATTGGTCGTTTAAAGCTTGACGCAAGTTTTACGCCCGTTTCTCGTGTTGCTTATGAGGTTGAAAGTGCCCGTGTTGAACAGCGTACTGATTTGGATAAGTTAATCATTGATCTTGAGACCAATGGTACAATAGATCCAGAAGAAGCCATTCGCAAGGCAGCGACTATTTTACAACAGCAGATTGCTATTTTTGTTGACTTAGAAGCGGAAATTGCTCCAGAGCCTGAAAAAGAGAAAGAAGAAATAGATCCACAACTTTTACGTCCTGTGGATGATCTTGAACTAACGGTTCGCTCAGCCAACTGTTTGAAAGCTGAAAACATTTACTACATCGGCGATTTGGTACAGCGTACAGAGACTGAACTTCTGAAAACACCAAATCTAGGTAAGAAATCATTAACTGAAATCAAAGACGTACTTGCTTCTAAAGATTTAGAGTTGGGTATGCGTCTTGAGAATTGGCCACCTGCTGATTTGCGTGTTGATGATCGTTTTTCTTATCGTAGTCGATAATTAACACAAGGATATTTGACCATGCGACATCGTAAGAGTGGTAAGAAGCTAGGAAAGACTAGCAGTCATCGTAAGGCAATGTTCCAGAACATGACTAACTCGTTGTTCGAGCATGAACTGATTAAAACAACATTACCAAAAGCGAAAGAACTACGCCGTGTAGCTGAACCATTAATTACCTTAGCAAAAGAAGACAGCGTTGCAAACCGTCGTTTAGCTTTTAGCCGTATGCGTAATAAAGAGATGGTTGGTAAGCTATTTAGCCAATTAGGTCCTCGTTATAAAGCACGTCCAGGTGGTTACCTACGCATTATCAAATGTGGTAATCGTGATGGCGATAATGCACCGATGGCTTATGTTGAATTAGTTGATCGTGACTAATTTGATCCTAACTAATTTAGTGCTGGCTAGCTTGGCCATCAAGTTTTATAGAAAGTCCCCGACGTAAAGTTGGGGACTTTTTTATGTTTAGATCTATGTGTTAGTTTTATCTTTTATTTTTGTGGTTTGGATTGAAAAGAATTACTAAATTAGACTAAAAAATAATTTTTTTTTACACAATCATAGCAGTTTCATACCACATTTGTTATCTAATGATGTACAATACCATTTTTAATTCATTTCATATAATTTCAATTAAACTTATAAACTTAGTAGGAATCTATCATGTCATCACCTATTAATGAAAGAAAACTAGCAAATGCCATTCGTGTGCTCTCAATGGATGCGGTTCAAGAAGCTAACTCAGGTCATCCCGGTGCACCCATGGGTATGGCTGATATCGCTGAAGTTGTTTGGCGAAAGTTTTTAAAGCATAATCCTAAGAATCCAAACTGGCATAATCGTGACCGTTTTGTACTGTCAAACGGTCATGGCTCTATGCTGATTTATTCATTATTGCATTTAACTGGCTATGACTTGAGTTTGGAAGATTTAAAAAACTTCCGTAAACTTGATTCAAAAACCCCAGGGCATCCAGAATATGGTTATACCCCTGGTGTGGAGACGACAACTGGTCCATTAGGTCAAGGTATCGCTAACGCAGTCGGTTTTGCTATCGCAGAAAAGACATTAGCGGCTCAGTTCAACCGTGGTGGACATGAGGTGATAGACCATCATACTTATGCGTTTTTGGGTGATGGTTGTTTGATGGAAGGTATTAGCCATGAGGTTTGTTCTTTGGCGGGTACGCTAGGTTTGGGTAAGCTCATCTTTTATTATGATGATAATGGTATTTCCATTGATGGTGATGTAGAAGGTTGGTTTAGTGACGATACCACTAAGCGTTTTGAGAGCTATGGTTGGCAAGTACAGACTGTGGATGGTCATAGCAGTGAGGAAATTGAAACTGCTACTAAAAATGCCCTGATTGAAAAGAGCAAGCCAAGCTTGATTATTTGTAAAACTACCATTGGTGCAGGTAGCCCAAATAAGCAAGGTACTGCCTCTTCGCATGGTGCTCCGCTAGGTGATGCTGAAATTGAGTTAACACGTCGAGAACTTGGTTGGACAAATCCACCGTTTGTCATTGAAAAAGAAATTTATGATGCGTGGGATGCGAAAGCCAAAGGTGAGGCAGATGAAGGTAACTGGCAGGCTACTTTTGCCAAGTATAAAAAAGCTCATCCAGAGCTAGCTGATGAGTTGCTCCGCCGTTTGAATGGTGAATTGCCTGCTGATTTTGAAGAAAAAGCCCAAGAATATATCATGCAGTGTCAAGCCAAAGGTTCAGATGTTGCGACTCGTAAGGCAAGCCAAGAAAGCATTAACGTACTACAAAAAATATTGCCTGAAATGTTGGGTGGGTCTGCTGACTTGGCAGGTTCTAACTTGACCCTGTTTGAAGGTGCAAAGGGCATTCAAACGGATGAAGATGGCAACTACATCTATTATGGTGTGCGTGAGTTTGGTATGACTGCCATTGCCAATGGTATTGCTTTACATGGTGGTTTTATTCCCTATGTGGCGACTTTCTTGATGTTTATGGAATATGCTCGTAATGCGGTGCGTATGTCTGCCTTGATGAAACAGCAAGTGATTAACGTTTATACTCATGATTCGATTGGCTTGGGTGAAGATGGTCCAACCCATCAGCCTGTAGAGCAAGTTGCTAGTTTGCGTGTGACGCCAAATCTAGATACATGGCGTCCATGTGATACGGTTGAAACAGCAGTAGCTTGGGTTGAGGCGATTAAAGCAAATGATAGACCAACGGCTCTGATTTTAAGTCGTCAAAATATGCCTGACCAAATGCGTGACTCTGAGCAGGTTGCTAACATTGCTAAAGGTGGTTACATCCTTGCTCATGAAGTCGGTGAGCTTGAGGCAATCATCATTGCTACAGGTTCTGAGGTTGATTTAGCGATGCAAGCACACGAAGAATTGACTTATGATGGCATTGGTGTGCGTGTGGTTTCTATGCCATGTTGTGAGCGTTTCTTGGAACAAGATGAGGCTTATCGTCAAGAGGTGTTGCCAAATTCCGTTCGCAATCGTGTCGCTGTAGAGGCAGGGCAAATTGACTACTGGTTTAAGTTTGTTGGTTTGGATGGCAAAGTGATAGGTATGACGACCTTTGGTGAGTCTGCTCCTGCGAAAGAGTTATATCAACACTTTGGCATCACCAAAGAAGCGATTGTGGATGCTGTTAGTGAGATGGTGCATTAATATTTAATGGATTAGCTCCATAAAAAAAACGCTTATCATTGATTTGATAGGCGTTTTTTTGTGGATATTTAATGCTGATTAATGCTGAGCCACATAATCAAGCATAGAGTCCAATACTGGGCGGTATTTATTGGCATTACGCACGTTTTCGTCAAGGCCTGATTTTCCTTTGACATAGCCTGCCATTGCTGTGACGTTGCCAAGTGTGCCTGTTTTTATCCACGCTCTGCCGATGGCGGAAGAATCTGGACGGCGGTCCGCATGGGTTTCTATTGTACCACTGATACCTGCTATCCCTAATGAATCTACATAGACATCAAAGTTAGGGTGCTGATAGGCTTTACCAAGTAATTCGCTTAGGTTGTTGGCAGTTAGGGTGCAGTTTCGGCAGAGCCCTGATCCATTGGTCATCTTGGGGCTTGGCTGGCTGAGATTGTTTTGCCACCATTTATCAATTATAGCTAAAGATTTTGGATAGTTGCTGTTGTTGGCATAGTTGTTGGCATAGTTGTTGGCATAGTTGTTGGCATAGTTGTTGGAATAGTGGCTTGGCTTATCATTTTTATCTTGCTTTTCTTGCAGATAAGCACCAAGCGATAAGGTGAGTTGCTCGGTCATCACATTATTGGAATGGTGATTGATATCATAAATCTGCCGTGACAGTGGATAGGATATCTCCATGGCGATTGGGTAGGGGTCCGCAATTGTTAAAGGATGGCTAATACCATTGATGGTATGAGTGCTAAGACTGGGTTTATAGAGTTTTGGTGTGCCACTATTTGAGTTGCCTAGATTTAAGTTGTTTAAGTAGCCACTAGCAATGCCACTACGAACGTCACCATCTAAGGTATTTCCCAATTCCAACCACTGAGCTTTTAACACCTGCTGTGCAAAGCGTTTTGGCTTTGGATAGGCAAGGTAAAAGGTGCGTTCTTCGCATTTATCTGGCATTGCTTTGCGGTAGTCTAACCGCTGATTACGCCAAATGGGTGCAAGGCTGTAAGAGATGTTTGAAGAACAACGGTCGGAGCGTGAGCCCACTGTGCTTGGTAAGTTGATATCAGCCAGTTTTGGTTGATAAATGAGCTGATAACTTGGTTGATAATTTGGCTGATTATTAGCATTGACTAATGGATAACTGTTGATGGTAATGGTGCTAAAGTTGACCAGCATACCATCTGGACTGGCGTTGTAGGGGCGTAATGGCTCATTATCAAACTTGGCAGGGTCTTTGCCAACGCTTTGAAAGATACTACTATCAATGATGATGTCGCCTTTGATGTGTTTTAGCCCTGTTTGCTGAACCTGATATAACAGGTGTTTGAGTTTGTGATGCGTTAATTTGGGATCGCCACTGCCTTTGATAATCAAGTCGCCATATAGGGTATCGCCAGCCAGTATCCCTGTATAATAAGCAGAAGTTACCCAAACAAAATCTTT
>PDWI01001961.1_pt1 | contig 40083 bp, 32 predicted proteins | sample 1430891 | NCBI WGS metagenome assembly PDWI01 (sample SAMN01162508, study PRJNA174530) | Oral metagenome, whole genome shotgun sequencing project. | biome: Marine environment; feature: Marine mammal; material: Swab sample of the gingival sulcus; isolation source: swab sample of gingival sulcus... | reverse complement strand
GTTATACGCAAAGCGCTTTGGTTTCAATCGCCACTTAAAAACAGAGATTTCTCCACTCCCTATGGTCGGTCGAAATGACAACGGGGGGCGAGATCTCTCTGCGTTGGTCGAGATGACGAGTCATGTATAAATCAATCTGCTTAGATTGTCAGAAACACTTATGATCTATTCTGTTGTACTTGCCGTTTTCTCACGATACATACGCATATCAGCGGTATTAATTACATCGTTTAAATTATCTTTAGTTGCATCATAAAAGGCATAGCCAATTGAATAATCTAATTCTAATGGTTTAATATACTTATATTTGGCGCCTATAGCAATTAAAGTCTCTAAAAATTCGTCTATTGAATCAACACGTATCGCCTCGACAAATAAAATAAATTCATCACCACCAATTCGAAAGGCTTTGCAATCATATTTGGTTTTGCATAGTTCTAAGATAATTGTTGACATCTGCTTGATAACAGTGTCGCCATACTCGTGACCATAGGTGTCGTTGAGTATTTTTAAGTTATTTAGATCAATAAAAATTATCCACTGCGACTTTGTCAATACGTCGCTATCTTCTAAGTGCTTTATGTAAGCCGTTCTATTTTTTAGACCAGTCATAAAATCTAACATTGACAGGCGTTTATACTCGGCATTTTTTAATTCTTCATTCGCCAAATTAGAATAAATGCAGGTGGCATAATAAAACTGACAGACAATAAACAATAACAGTTGTATATTAATGGCATTTCTGAATGCTTCATGATTTAAAGTAAGTTTAATATAAATGACGAGCAATGTTCCAACAGTAACAGGCAAAAACGACAGCATGAGATAATCTTTGTCTGGTTTATCTGATTCTGAAGTCGTAAAGTACGCGTAAATAATCCACAGCGTTGAAACGATAATGCTGAAAAATGACAACAGCTTGACATCTTCAAATTCGATATCGGTTATGTAAACCAACAGCACTTGAATGAACAGAACAGCCAATACATAAACGATAACATAATTGAAATAATTGCGTTTTTGGGGTGCCAGCCCCCTCTTAAAGATAAGTAATAAGGGCACTTGTACAATTAATATCACGAGGTAATGCAGGGTATATAAAGTATAACTTAAAATCGATAGAATATACTGAGTTGAATTGTTTTGCGAAATTAAGAAAACAGCGTAAAGAAAATAAAATGTAGCAACATTAAGTAGCGTTTCACCGTATTCATTTTTGCGAAAAAAGAACACTTTGGCCATTATCATAACAATATACAAGCCAAACAGCAAAAAGATGGCAATAACTAAAAAGAGATCTTCACGAACGAGCCTAACAGTAAATATATCGAGCCTTTCACCGGCAATCAACGGTTCTACTACAATTCTATTTTGGCTGACTAAACGCGCTGTTTGCTCGATTGTAACTTGATTAGACAAGGGCTTATCGGCCAAACTAATTAATTTTTGTAAGCGCCCACCACTTATAATAAATCTATTATCTGAAGGTTTATATTGATAGACGCTTTCACCGTCAATATAACAGTTGTAAGATGTATATTGCGTGGCAATAAGTATACTTTTATGCTTTAAATCAAGTGTTTTCGGCAACTGATAAGTAGCTGACAGCACCTTTTCTGAAGTAAATGACTGGGGCAAATTAGAAACCAACATTTCTGTGCCATTTTCAAAAGTTACAACCGCCTGATCTATTTTTAATACATCGGTGCCATACTGATTGCCAAAGTCATTATTTTCGAAGACAATTAAGTATAAATAGGTAATCGCCGAGCAAATAATCGCCATTAATATAAATATTCTGGTGTAAGCTGATACTGTCTTAGCTTTCATATGCCACCTCAGATTTTTGCATTTTTTTGTGCTTATACATTATCAAATCAGCTTCAGAAACACTTTCTTTTAGCGACTTATTATGCGCTGGGTCATAGTAGACAGCTCCTGCCGAAAAAGACAACTTAAACGGATTTTGACAGTCTGAAGCAAGACACAATGCATTTATTTCATCTACAATCTGCTGGCCGGTTTTGCCAATGACTGTGTCGACAAAGAAAATAAATTCATCGCCACCTATCCTAAAGACATTTATAGTATTATATTGCTTTATTATTGCTTTAATAACTTTTGAAAAATCAATAATTAATTTATCGCCAGCATTGTGCCCAAATTGGTCATTAACTTGCTTTAAGCCGTTGATGTCAATGACAATAATATGCTGCTTGCGTTTAATGTTTGCTTCATCTGCCATATATTGAACATAAGACAGCCTATTCTTTAAACCCGTCATTAAGTCGATGTAGGCCAGTTCTTTATAAACCTGGCTCTGAATGCTCTCTTTTTGTAACGACGTAATTTTTTAAACAGTTGATAAACCTGTATTAAAATAAAAAATAGAATTCCGATTAGGATATAATTGATATGCATAACTAAGTGCGTCGCAAAATAAATAATCATTGATACTGCATAAGTGACGAGCGGCGGCAGCATAGAAATAAGCAACGGCTTTTTTTGCGAGTATTTTTTGACATCTGTCAATATAAAGGCCGTGGCAACAATAATCAGATTTGCAGATACAATCAACATGCTTACCAAATTGACATCGACAAATTCATAATCTGTAAATAGTACCATAAGCGTTTGCAAAATGACATTGAACGCCGAAACAAACATGCCAATGTCAAAAAATACGTCAAACTTTGGGTCTAAATTTCCCCTTAGTATAAATAAAACTGCTGGGAAAAACAACATCAACATAAAGTATTCTGTTACATAAGTGAGAATGCGATAATCAAAAAGCAAGTAGTTGTAAGTCCATAGTTGTGGTAGCAAGTAAAGGCTTATTGTCAAGCAAATTATACCTAAACCGGTTAGCTCAGATTTAAAGTAATGCTCTTTTGAATAAAACAGCGTCAATATAATCATTGCTACAAAAACTGCCAAAAGAAACAAAATAACCAAATAATCGACAATGTCATATCGAAGCAAGTGATACATATAAATAGAATGGCGATCGCCAATGTCTATCGTTTTAAGCTTGATCATTTGCGATAACTTTAAATTGCAGTGAAATTGTATGATAAGCTTTTTATCTTCAATTTTTTCAGGTAAATCGAAGATATGCACTGAATAGCCCCCGCTTTTAAGGGTATGATTTTGGTCAGCATGATAGCGATATACCTCTGCGCCATCGACATAACAGGTTATATCATTATAAAAGACAAATAGTGCTGCACTTTTATTTTTAAAATCAGAAATATTAGATAAGTTATAGCTTACTGTAATATCTTCAGAACCATTTACTACAATCGGTAACTCGGCCGAATCCAGCGAACCATCGGGGTATCTTATTTGTGCCTTATTAACTAAATCGACGTCATAAGCGACCAAATTGCTATTGATATTGTTAACATCACAAAAAACAGTTGTCACAATCAGCGAAATAACCACTGCGGCAACAGCAAAAATTAGGTATTTTATTGAAGATTCTAATTTATTATTCACGCTTACTCCGAAACAAAATATGTCAAGTCTTTTAATCGAAGCGCATACTTATCAATTATTAAGCCCAGATTATTCACGCACCGGTGTGAGTGTTCTGGGTTAACGTTAGACTAAAATGAAAAGGGCTTTCAGTGGTCAACTACAATAATTGAACACCTGCCGCTTGGCAAACCGCCAATGTATGCTTGTCCCAAACACTGGCTTGTACCTCACCAATATGGGCTTTTTGCAAATAGTACATACAAATGCGCGACTGACCGATACCGCCGCCAATGGTGTAAGGCAACTCGCCCGCCAAAAGCGCCTTGTGGTAATCAAGCGCTAAGCGATCTTCAGCAGACCGAATTTTTAGCTGTTCTAATAAGCTATTTTCGTCAACGCGAATACCCATCGACGATAACTCAAAAGCGCGTTGTAGCGTCGGGTTCCAAAACAATATATCGCCGTTTAAGTTCCAGTCGTCGTAGTCGGGCGCCCTGCCATCATGCGGTTCCCCCGATGCTAAAGCGTGACCGATACCTATTAAAAATACGGCACCTTTTTCTTTAGTTATGGCATCTTCGCGCTGCTTTGCAGTCATTTCAGGATACATGTCTACCAACTCTTGGGTTGTAATAAAGAAAATATCATGCGGCAAATCAAATTTTAGCTGTGGATAAAGGCCAGATACATAATCGGCTGTATCTTTAAATGCCGAATATATTTGATTGACAACCGACTTAAGCGTCAGTTCGGTGCGCATGTCTTTGCTAATTACCTTTTCCCAGTCCCACTGGTCGACATACATTGAGTGTAGATTATCGAGTTCTTCATCTTTTCTAATGGCGTTCATGTCGGTATATATGCCTTGGCCAACGCCAATGCCGTAGCGTGCTAGCGCCATGCGCTTCCACTTGGCAAGCGATTGTACAATTTCTAGTTGACTGCCTTCATGCAAAAAACCAACTGGTTGCTCAATGCCATTTAAGTTGTCATTAAGGCCCGATTCAACGCGCACGAACAGCGGCGCCGATGCGCGAATTAAATTTAGGCGCTCAGCCAATTTGCTTTGAAAAAAATCTTTTATCTGTTTAATAGCAAGTTCAGTTTCAAGTAAGCTTAGCGACGATTTGTAGCCTTGTGGAATTGCTGATTTATTCATAGTGAACTCCTTTGTTAAAACACCTGTATTAAAGCCCAGAATATCCACACCAGCGCATGAATACTCTGGGTTAACTTTAAGCTTATAAAAAATATAATCTCTTGTCAACAAAAAAAATGACACAAAAGCAGTAGAATAGTGGAAAACAAAAGCAATAGCTCGCCACGTTGGTCGAGATGACCATAAAGTGGAATGCAGAATGCAAAAAGTAGAAGGCAAAACCTTATTATCAAATGCCTATAAAAGTAACCTGGCACTCAGAAATAGCGCTGTCGCGCCGCGACATCTTGTACAGCCAACAAAGTTTGGGCATTTTCACAGCCTAGATAACGCCTTTTTTAAGAATTATATTAGCATAGAGCGCCGCCTCGCTAGTTTGAATAATTGCGTAGGCCTTTTTAGCGCGCTCATAAAAGGCAAACCTTTCAATATGACCAATTGTGACATCTTCTTCAGCGCCCGCTTTTAATATATTAGCGTAGCTATCCCAAATTTCTGGTACGTAATCATCACCTGGCACTACTTCCATTAAATAGGCCTGTTCGTCATTGTAAGGGTCCAGCGGAAACAGTTGTAAAATGGCTTCAAGTAACTCGGGAACGCCATGACCATCGGCGCGAATTAAACGCTGTGCCAATGCTGCCCCTGGGAAGTTGCCATCAGCAATCACTATTTCGTCGGCATGCCCCATTTCAGACAGTATTTTTAACAGTTCGGGGCTGATGATTTTTGTTATATTTTTTAGCATATTATTTCCTTTCGTGTTTGATTAAATGCCAGGTTGAATCAGACAAATGTTTAAAGTCTTCTAATAATAAATGCTGACAAATAAACGATTGGCGCGGCGAATTGACATCTTCACCCGAAATTTCCATCATGCCGGCACTTTGACAAAAGGCTTGAATGAGTTTTAGTTGTTTTAAGGTATTGCGCGACGGCATATAGGAAAGCGCCTTAATACCCAAATTGCGCAGCGTTTCAAATAACAGTGGCAAATAGGCGTCTTCAAACGCCTGTTTCGGCTTATCGCCAGTGACACTTTCTTCGACATCACCTAAATAGGCATAGGCCAGTATGGCGTCAATGTCGGCGGCAAAGTCAATCAGTGTCTTTACTTTTGGCAATTCATCGCTAGCCGGAATATAAACGCTCGGCAAAAAACTGCTCTTCAAGACACCCAGCACATCGTAATCGTAATATGGATTATTTGTATCGTTTAAGCGCTCATGTAAGCTACTGGACAAGACAACATGATGCTGCCTTTCAAGATAATCAACCAGTTTTGGGCCTCTTTGATACTTTGCAACCAAGCATTTCGTTAGGGCGTACATCAAATGGCGTTCGGTTACGGAACCACCTTCGTGAAATTTTGAAAGTGGCAGTACGTCTTTTTCAAAGTCCATATTGCAACCGACAAGCTGATTAATGCGCTTGACCATTTCAAAATTGCGTAAATTGCGCTTATCGCGGTAAGGTGCAAAAAAATCGCTGACCGTTTCAATTTGCTTATGCGGTACAGCATGCAATACCATATAGGCCATCGAATTTTGGTCAGGGCTATTTAGACGATAACCTTCAAGTGCGGTGCCAGCCATACTGACGCGACATTCAGCACCAACTGTTGTCGCCATACCAAGTATTTCACCTGCCGCCAAGAATTCTCGGGCGCCAGCCATTGTATCATGATCGACAATGCCGGCACTACTCAAACCCGCTAATTTTGCTTGATAGACCGCTTCGCAAGGCGAATATGGTGAAAATGAATAAAAAGTATGAATATGATTGTTGGTATAGCCTAAATCATCGGGTTTGATGGCGCCTTCACTGGCGACATGGCTACGCAGGTTGGCAAGACGCTGTTCTGCAACGCCACTGTGTATATCGAATTTCTTATCTGTCATAATATCCTCTTGAATCTTGTATAAACGAAAAACTTGCGCTTTTCAACTTCGAGATTTCTCAATTATGCACTCGAAATGACAAACGCAAGTAGATGTTAAAAACTAGTTTAACATAACTTGACCGCCGGTTACCGGAATTGCCTGACCTGTTTCATACTGCTGTTCAACACAGTAGAAAATTGCCTTGGCGACATCTTCAGGGAAACAGCCGCGCTTAATTGGCGTCTTGGCTAAATAAAAGGCCTTGACGTCTTCAATTGTGGTTGCACCAGGTACTTTGCCAGCATCTAAATACTGTTTAAATAAACCGCGCTCTGGGTCAGACCAAAGTGGCCCATCGTAATAATTACCTGGGCAAATGCTGTTTACTTTAATATTGTCTTCAATTAGCTCTAAGGCAAAGCTCTGCGTTAAGCCAATGCCGCCAAACTTGCCGCCGGCGTAGGCAAAATTTTTCTTTGAGCCAACCAGACCAGACTTTGAATTGATTTGCACGATATCGCCCACCCAATTACTGTCACCAGCATGCTGCGCTTTCATAACTTGGGCAGTATATTTAACGCAGTTAAAATAGCCTGTATAGTTAATTTTAGTGACAAATTCAAAATGCGCCATTGTCATTTCATCGAGCCCACCAGCGATGAGCACGCCGGCATTGGCAACCAATAAATCAACACCACCAAAGGCTTCAACTGTTTTAACTAGCATGTTTTGTACTGCTGTTTCATTGCTTATATCGACACCAACACTAAAGGCGCGTTCACCTAAGTCTTTGGCAACTTCACTGGCAAGCACTTCATTTAAGTCGGCGATTACAACGTAGGCGCCCTCTCTGTAGAGTGCTTTGGCAATGCCTAGGCCAAAGCCTTGTGCCGAGCCAGTGACAATTGCCACTCTTTCGGCGAGCCGCCCTTCAACTTTGCCACTAAAGCGTTCTTTAACCATTTGTTTAGCGCGTTCAATCGCTTGTTGAAAAGTCATATTATTCTCCATATTTTTTGGCGTTTGCCAACAGATACTGTTCGGCTTCTAAATTCCAAAGCCCATTGTGGCGCTTGACAATTTCAGCTAGGTCGGCATAAAATTTGTCAGTTTTACCGAGTTCGGCAAAGTCGTCTAATGCTGTCATCGGCATGTCGATATGGGTATAGCTTAACTTTTTACCACCTGGTATATTCGGCAAATTTAACACTGTATCGATAACCGCATTAATACCGCCAACGTGGGTAATCATTGCAGCTGGGTTAACTTCACCCTTTTCCATCATCGCAAGCGATTCGATCATGTCTGCCGTATTACCACCTGATGTCCCCACTAAATGAGTGGCGTTATAGTGGACATTGTAAAAGTTAAAATCAGCTGAGAATGCAGTATTCGTCGGCCCGGCAAAAAAGTTTAAGCAGCCGTCTTTGGCCAGTAACTTATCGCCCATTTCGACAACTGGCTTAACTGGTGCAAATACAAAGACGTCATCATAGCCCTTGCCGTCAACTAAGTCCATCATTTTTTTATGGCCATCGCCTTCAGCGGTATTTAGGTAAACCAGCTCAACACCTTGTTGCTTAGCCATTTGTGGCGTAACAATACTGGCTGCTCTGTCGAGGCGCGCCTGGTTGATGTCGGTAACGACGACACGGCGCGGTTTAATTGGTGCGTGAACGGCATAGTCGATTGCACCCAAGCCCATTGGGCCAGCACCCGCTAAAATTGCCAGATCGCCACCTTCTTTAATTTCCATTTCGTGTACATAACTACCCGCTTTGGTGTGGTAATTGGCATGAAATGCACCGACAATACAGCTCATCGGCTCAGCGAGTGAACCATAAAAATAGGCATCACCTTTGTATTTTAAAAGACATTTTTCTTCCATAAATTCTTTGGCAACGATGGCATATTGGGCTGAACCACCGAGATGTTTATAGGAATAGCCCGGTGCCCACAAGGTGCCATTTAAGTTAATTGCCGGTTGAATTGAAAACTTTTCGCCAACCTGCCATTCGTTCTGCCAACGCTTGCCAACTTTTATGATGTCGCCACAAAATTCGTGACCGATTAAGACTGGGTTTTCGGCGACATCATCAGGTACGCGCTTGTGGTCAGCGCCCTGTTTTGCCGCTTTATACGATGACATACAAATGGAATCACTGACGATTTTAACCAGTATTTCGTCATCTGTTATGTCGGGCAACTCAAATGTTTCTAGACGCAAGTCTTCTTTTCCATATAATCTGACTGCGGTCGTTTTCATGATTTCCCTCCTAAACGCCTTTTTTATTATTTTCAATTTGGTAAAGCGACGTAAAGTTCGTTTTGCTCACGTAATTAGGTAGCGGCATAATTCTGCTGTGGAAGGCGTCGACTAACCAGCTTGGCTGCGGAAAGAAGTAGTGTTCTAATTCGTGTGCTGGCGTAATCCAGTTTTTAGCGCCGACTACAACTGGTGGTGCATCGAGGTCATCAAATGCCAGTTCGGTAATTGTTTGGGCAAATTCTTTTAAGTGCGAGCCGCGCTCACAGGCGTCGCCCGTAATGATAATGCGACCTGTTTTCTTAACTGATGCCAACACTTTTTCGTAATTAAATGGCACCAATGAACGGGCGTCGATCAGTTCGACGCTAATGCCGTATTCGTTTTCAAATATCTCAACCGCCTCTTGCGCACGGTAGAGCGTTGCGCCAACTGAAAGTATTGTTAAATCGCTGCCCTCTTTTTTAATATCGGGCTCACCGATGACGATTTCATAGTCTTCGACCGGTACTTCTGGTTGATACATTTCACCCATGTCGTAAATGCGCTGACTCTCTAAGAAGATCACTGGGTCGGTGCCATTTAACGCCGATGTCAGTAAGCCCTTAGCATCGTATGGCGTTGCCGGGAAGACAACTTTTAAGCCCGGAATATGGGTACATAATGCCGACCAGTCTTGCGAGTGCTGCGCGCCGTATTTTGAACCAACTGACATGCGCAAAACAAATGGCATTTTTAATACGCCACCACTCATCGCTTGCCACTTAGCCATTTGGTTAAACACTTCGTCACCGGCACGACCTAAGAAGTCAATATACATCAGTTCTGACATAACGCGGCCACCGCATAATGCGTAGCCAACTGATGTGCCAACAATGGCGGCTTCTGAAATTGGCGCGTTGAAGAAGCGATGGTAAGGAATTGATTCGGTTAAGCCAACGTAGGCACCAAAGGCACCACCCCAATCGCGGTGGTCTTCACCGTAGGCGATCATGGTTGGGTCTTGATAGAACTTGTTAATGGTTGCTTCAAAAATGGCATCTCTAATTTGGAAGGTCTTATTTTTAGACACTTTTTTGCCATTTTCATCGACACCGCAACGTATTTTTTTAGCAATTTTTTGAACGCGTGGGTTTTCATCATAGGGCATTAAAACGTCGGCTTGGCGACCTTCCGCAAATGATGCAACGCTTTCATTAGAAAACATCATATCGGCAATCGTTTCAGGGTTGGCGTCTAAGTTAATGCGCGGTGATATTTCTTCGTCTTTACCTAGTTTAACCGCCCAAACCATGTTCTTTCTAACTTTGTTTTCAATCGCGGTCAGTTCTTTTTGGGTTGCCACCTTTGCGTCGATTAACTGTTTGCCAAAGGCCTTAATAGAATCGGCTTCACGCCACATGTCCATTTCTTCTTGCGTACGATACGACGAACTGTCCGATGGGCTGTGACCGCTGACGCGATAAGTGATGATGTCAAGTAAAACCGGACCCTTGTTTTCGGCGATTAACTGGCGCTTGCGGCGATATGCATCAATTACTGCTAGAGGATTATAGCCGTCAACGCGCTCGGCGTGCATGCCATCTGGGTTGACGCCAAGTGCAACGCGCACTGCCTCGCGGTAGCCCATTGTTTCACCATCGGTTTGACCGCCCATGCCGTAACTGTTGTTCCAAATATTGTAAATAATTGGCAAGCCGCCCTTTTTATCCCATAGTTCGTCGTACTGTGCCATTGCCGCAAAGTTGAACGATTCGAGCACTGGACCACAGCCAAGCGCACCATCGCCGATATTACAGACGACGATGCCGTCTTTGTCATTGACTTTTTTATAGAGCGCTGCACCCGTTGCGACCGGCCCAGAACCGCCGACGATGGCATTGTTTGGGTAAACGCCAAACGGCGTGAAAAAGGCGTGCATAGAACCACCTAAGCCCCTGTTAAAACCGGTTACACGGCCCCATGTTTCAGCGATCATGCCGTACAGTAAGAATTCGACAGCTTGTTCTTTTACGCTTTTATATTGCGAATGTTGTTTAACAACATTGTAAATCTCGCCGTCAAAGAAGTTTTCCATAATGTCGAGCAACTGTTTGTCGTTAAGCTTTTCAATGGCTGACATGCCCTTTGCTAAAATTTCACCATGGCTGCGGTGCGAGCCAAAGGCAAAGTCGTCGATGGTTAAGTCAAATGCCTGGCCGACATAACCGGCTTCTTGACCAATACCCAAGTGCGCAGGGCCAGGGTGATTGTATTCGATGCCCTGATACTGACCGGTTGTCTTGATGTCGTTCAGCATGGTTTCAAATTCTCTGATCACCCACATGTCGCGGTAGATATTTAAAAATTCTTTTTTTGTGAAATTATTTTTTTCGTCCTTAACTGTTTTTTGGTAGCTATTAATGGCAATTTTTTTACTGTTGATACTGCCTTTTCTACGAATTGTTTTGGGGTTGACAACTAACTGTTTTGACATTTTACTTCTCCTTGTCCTTATTAAAGACAGCTTCGCGAATGATTTCCGATACTGTCGGGTGCGGGAAAACAATTTTCTTAATATCATCTATCGTCATTTTTTTGGCAATTAGCGCATCGACGCCCCAGATCAGTTCTGAACTGTGGTTGGCGATTAAATGCGCACCAATGATGTTGTTCCACTTATTGTCGAATAACACTTTACAAACACCTTTGCCCATTTCGTTTTCAGCTTCATAACGGCCGGCATAGCGCATGCTGAGTAGTTCGACGCGGTAATCGACAGCGCGTCTTTTAGCTTCGCTTTCGGTTAGGCCGACGCTGGCAACTTCGGGATTGGTATAAATAACGCTCGGTATTGCATCGTAGACCATTTTGTCGGCAATGCCCAACATGTGATTGACGGCAACTTCGGCTTCACGATAGGCGGTGTGGGCCAGCAGTGATTTGCCATTGGCATCGCCCGCCGCATAGACACCGGGTAAATTGGTGCACATATGGTCGTCGGTTACAACGGCACCGCGCTTCGTATAAACGCCAATTGCACTTAACCCAATGTCGTCAATGGCGGCGCGTCGACCAACCGAAACCAGTACCTTGTCACATTTTATTTGTTTACTTTCGTTGGCAGTTTTACAACTGACTACGCCATTATTAATTGCCGTCACTTGGTGCGATGTCAAGACAGTAATGCCCGTTTTTTCAATCGCACTGCGCAAACCCGCGGCAATTTCCGGTTCTTGCGGGCCACCAATATGGTCGAGCATTTCGACCACCGTTACCGCACTGCCAGCAGCGCGGTAATAGCCTGCCATCTCTAAGCCAATCACACCGCCGCCAATCACGACGAGGTGTTCTGGCACTTCTGTCAGGTCAAGTATTTCGCGACTAGTCACTGCAAAGCCGCTAGCTAGGCTGTCTGTTAAGCCGTCAATTGGCGGCAAAAACACATTTGAGCCACTGGCGATTAAGAGCCGCTTGGCACGGTATATTTCGCCACCGGCGACAACTTCGTAATAACCATTTTTACGGCCCTGAATGCGTGCATAGTGGCGCACCCAGTCAACGCCCAAGCCCTGTAGTTTTTTGGCGACGCCATCGGTCAAAAATTTTACAATGCGATCTTTGCGTTTTATGACAGCTTGATGATCAATGCTGACACCCTGACAGACGACACCGTATTTTAAGCCATTTTCAGCTTGGCTTTTTATTTTAGCAGAATATAATAATGCCTTTGACGGAATACAGCCTTCGTTAAGACAGGTGCCACCGACATTGCGTGCCTCGAACAAGGCGACTTTGCCACCCTTAGCGGCATACAGTTCAGCGGCATTATAACCGGCCGGCCCGCCCCCAATAATTAATAGATCATACATGTTGCTACCTCGCCAACATCAGTGAAAAGTTCTCTAAGAAGTTGCACAGTTCTTGCATGAAGCGCGAAGCCGGTGCACCGTCAATTGCTCTGTGGTCATAGGTGAGCGATAAGCCCATTGCTTGATAGGGCACGGCCTCTTCGCCCACCATTTTAAATTTAACTTGTATATTGTTGACGCCAATAATTGCCACCTGTGGCGGGTTGATAACCGGTGTAAAGTGTTCGACGCCATAAATGCCCAAATTAGAAACTGTAAATGTGCCATTTTTAAGTAAATCGGGTGAAATAGAACCGGCTTGTGCAGCACTTGCCAATTGCTTGGTTTGTGTCGCAATGTCGTTTAACGACAGGCTGTCGGCGCCAAATAGTGTTGGCACTAATAGCCCGCGCGGTGTATCGACTGCCATGCCCAAGTTAACTTGGTCGAATAGTCTAATTTTGTCGTCCAAAAAATGTGCGTTGAGGTCGGGGTGTCTCAATAGGACGCGCGATACCGCAAATAATATCATGTCATTGTATGTAATATTGTTTAAGCCCATCATTTTGCCGGCTGCTTTTAACTGGTTGCGATAGGCAATAATTTGACTGGCGTCAAATGAAAATGAATGGGTTAACTGCGCCATGCTAGAAAGTGAATGATGCATTGCATCGGCAATGGCACGACGCACTGTCGAGAGCGGCTGATCAGTATAAGCGCCGACTGATTGTTCAGTTTGCCCCGTGATGACTTGCTCAGCAAAAGCACTCTGTGGTTGCTTGGCAAGCAGCTCGATATCTCTTTCAATAATGCGATTATTGGGCCCAGTCGGATTGGCATAGCGATAGTCTAACCCCATCTGTTGCGCTCTGTTTTTGGCCCTTGGCGATATATTGACATCGTCTTTAGCAGTTGCCACTACTTGCTGTACAACAGGTGTCGGTGCACTATTGACGCCTGCTTGTGAGGCGCTTTTAACAACAGCCGCTTTAACAGGTGTCGGTGCTTCTGTTGCTTGCGTTTCACTTGTTTGTGCGACAACTAGCGAACTAATGTCTTCGCCCGCTTCACCAATAATAGCAACGTCTTGTAAGACGGGTACATCGTCGCCCTCTGCTGCTAGGCACTTAAGTAACACACCGCTAAATTTTGACGTTTCTTCAAAAGATGTTTTATCAGTTTCATAAGTAAAAAGCACATCGCCCTCTTTGACGACGTCGCCTTCTTTTAGTTCCCAACTGGTTATAATACAACTTTCTACTGATTGCCCCTGACGGGGCATAATGACGATATTTGCCATAGTTTCCTCCCGATGAATATCTTTTAGATTATTCACAATTAATTACTTATATCATATCAAAAATAATCACAATCGACAATGAATGTCATCATAAATGCTCATGTGCCCATTAAATCAGTTGATTTTGTCACATATAATCATTACTTATGATTATTGCCGGCCTGAACTTCACTTAAATAGGGCGAACTGGGGATACCGCCATAACGCGTCACCGATAGGCCGGCGGCACGGGTGGCAAAGTCGACAATTGATTTTAGGTCGGCCTCAGTTAGAGCAAACCCCTTATTGAGCATCAAAAGCTTGCTAAGTGCCGCTGCGCCATAGGCGTCGCCGGCACCGGTTGTATCAATGACATTGGTCGCATTTGGCTTAGCGCTAGCCTGGTTTTTTTCGGTTAATGCAATTGCGCCATCACCACCCCGTGTCACATGAATTAATTTTATATTTGGATAGAGCTTTTGCAGTGTTTCGACTGCTTTTATAATTTGCTGGTCTGTTATTAAATCTTCTGTTTCGAGTACAAATGCCAGTTCGTATTCACTTATTTTTAGCGTATTGCAATAACTGAGCGCTTCTTTAATACGGCTGCGAGCTGTCGCTTTATTGGGCCAGAGCGGCGCGCGATAATTGGGATCAAAGTGAATAAATGCACCCGCTTGCTCGGCCAGCTCAATCGCCTTTAACGTCGCTGAATAGGCCGGTTCGTCAACCAGTGACAGCGAACTAAAGTGCAAGGCGCGTGTCGCCTTTAATTTATCAACTGGTAAATCGTCAACACTTAACATTAAATCGGCACTTTTTTTACGCGCAAAGGAAAAACTGCGCTCGCCGTTTTGTTCTAAGCTGACAAAGGCCAACGTTGTAAAATGCGCTTTATCAACGACGACATTTTCTGCATCGACACCGTAATCGGCAACAATTTTGCGAAGTTGTTCACCAAACATATCATCACCCACTTTGGCGATTAAGGCGGTTTTTAAACCCAGTTTTTGACAGGCGACAATAAAATTAGGCGGCCCGCCGCCCGGGTTGCCAGTTAGTATCGGAAAGCCCTGGTCATTTTTTTGATCAGCTATAAAGTCTACTAGTATTTCACCTATTGCAATACAATCGTACATCTTTCACCTCGGTTGACAAATAAAATATTATCTCTTATCATGATAGTAAATCAGTTTATAAGAAAGGTTGGTGCCTGCTATGTTTATGGAAGAACGAAAACAAGAAATTCTTAACATCTTAAAAGAAAAAGGAAACTCTGTCACCGTTAAAGAATTATGTCGTACGCTCTATGCTTCTGGCGCCACAATTAGACGCGACTTAAAAGACTTAGAGCTCAAAAATTTAATTAGGCGGACACATGGTGGTGCTATTTTAACCGACGAAAGTGTCAACGAAGACCCACTCGCCTTTCGTGAAATGCACGCCTATATTGAAAAACAAAAAATTGCCCAAATGGCCACTCAGCACATTAGTGATGGCATGACCTTATTTTTAGATTCGAGCACGACGGTTTATACTTTGGCGTTAGAACTTAAAAACTTTAATAATATCAAGGTGATTACCAATGGCCTTAAAACTGCGGTTAGCCTGTCTGAATTTCGCGGCGTTAAAGTGTACTGCACTGGCGGTTTTCTAAAAGACAATCACAAGTCTTTAGTTGGCGTGTCGGCACTCGACTTTATTAGTCGTTATCATGCTGATGTTTCATTTTTATCTTGCCGTGGCTTTAAACGCGACATTGGCGCAACCGATTCTAGTGAAGAAGAATACTATATTAAAAATAAATTTATTGAAAATAGCAACAAGGCCATCTTATTATTCGATACATCAAAAATGAATCAGAGCTTTATGTGTAAATTGGGCAGCCCACAGACTTTTAATTACATTATCACTGAAAATGGCGGCCTTAATCTGGAACTAAATAAGCTGACAAATCAACAAACCACATAACCCACTTTCATCTCGATTTAAAATAACTAACTTTGCCACGTGGTTATCGCTAAAAAAAGGCTGTCAAATGACAGCCTTTTTTTGATGTGTTTACTCGTATACCAATTCGTCGATTTCCGGTTGTGTGATGTTGTCTTTGGTGTAGAATTTTGCACCCGTGTCAACGATTGGGCTCGCTGCCGGTACGCCATTAATAGCGTCTACAGCTAATTTAACAGCTTGGTAACCAATTTGGTAAGGGTCTTGTGTGATAGAACCGTAGAACCAGCCATTTGCAACAGCTGTCTTTTGGGTTTTACCAGCGTCAAAGCCAAGCGCTAAAATATCTTTGAATTTACCATTTTCTTTGTTGAAGTCTGAACCGTCAGATGAAGCCGATAAGATACCATTTGCAGCACCTTCGTTAGAGCCGTAGATGGCAACAATACCTTGCTTAGCCAACAATGTGTCAGCAGCTGACTTCATGTCTGTTGCAGACGGTGTAGCCGGTACGTTAACATCAATTGTCAACTTGACATCGCCTTCGGCTGGTTTTGCATAGTTAGTGTGGCCAACAACTTCTACCGCACCAGAGAAACCATCGGTAGCTTCTACTAAATCAGCCAATTTGTCGACAAAACCTGATGTGCGCTTCGTAACTGATTCAGATGTAGCATCTTGTGATAATACACCGACAACGATTTGTTCGCCTGAGGCCAGTTTAGCTTGGAATGCTTCTGACTTGAATAGTTCTTCTGCCGCTAATTCTGCTGCTGCGTAATTGTTTGTAGAAGCAGTGGCATAAATTGAACCTTCTGGTGCATTTGGAACACCTGAGTCAAAACCAACAACTGGAATACCTTTGTTTTTAGCCTCGTTTAACTGCTCTAAAACAGCAGAAGTATCGAGTGCTGCCAAGGCAATTGCAGCTGGGTTCTTTGTCATTGAGTTCTTTAACATATCAACTTGAATATTGATATCACTCTCTGACGGTGGGCCGTCAAATGAAACTTCGACACCTAAATCTTGACCGGCTTGTTCAGCACCTTTTTTAACAACTTGCCAAAATTGGTGTTGGAAGCCCTTTGAAATAACTGCCACATAGGGCTTTTCAGCAGGTGCCGCAGTTGTTTCAGCTGCCGCTGTTGTCTCTGCAGCCGCTGTTGTTTCAGCTGCTGCTGTTGTCTCTGCCTTTGTCGTTTCAGGCGCAGGTGCCTCTTCTCGCTTACATGCGGTAAGTGAGAATACCATTACCAACACGAGCATTAACGCTAATAACCTTTTCATATTGCTCTCCTTTCGTATTTATTTAAAGTGTTAATCACCTTAAACCATAATTATTTACCCAATTTCTTTGAGCGATAAATATCTAACAGCACTGCTAAAATGACGACGAAGCCAGTAAAAAATGTTTGATATTGCTGTGGTAAGCCAAGCGACATCAAGCCAGTGCCCAGCACTGACATCAATAGTGCGCCGATTAAAGTGCCCGACATGGTACCAACACCACCTGATAGGGTTGTACCACCGATGATAACTGAGGCGATCGCCTTCATTTCTTCACCAGTTCCGGTGCCAGGAATAATCGTTGAATATGTTGCCGAATAAACAATTGCCGCTAAACCGACGAAGAAACCACAAACTGTATAAACCAGTATTTTCCACTTGGCGACATCAACGCCTGATAACCTGACGGCTTCTTCATTGGAACCAATCGCAAATGTATAACGACCAAATTTTGTCTTGTTTAACAATAAATATGCAACGACAAACATAATACCAACAAAAATGATACCACTCGGAAAACCATTTGGCAAGGCCGGGCTGGACTGCGTCTTGTAAAAGATCGACTTATACCAGCCGTCGGGGTCAAATGCAGTGGGCCAGCGCTGCGTTTGAACTTTGGTGATAATTGAACCCAAACCTTGCGACATCATCATCACGCCGAGCGTGGCGATAAAGGGCGGCAGTTTTAATTTGGCAACTAAAACGCCGTTGAGTAGGCCAAATGCAGTTGCAATCAACACGACAAAAAGCATCGAAGATATAATATCGTAGCCCAATACATTATAGGCATAACTACCCAATAATGCCGCACACATCATAACAGTACCAATCGAAAGGTCGATGCCAGCCGTAATGATTACAAAAGTGATACCAAATGCCAATAAGGCGATATAATAGGTTCTGTCTAAGATACTAATCAAGGTTGCAAATGTAAAAAATTGATTACCAAAGATACTAAAGAACACATAGAGTAGCACAAGTGCCAACGGCGCTAACAATTTTTGTAGGCCAATTTTCCCCAAGAAACTGTTTTTATTCAAATTCTCCCCCTACTTTCTCATGGTCGCATATTTCATAATCGTCTCTTGATCAGCTTCTTCGATACCTAAAAGCCCAGTGTGTACACCTTCACACATGACGACTATGCGGTCACTCATTCTGAGTATTTCCTCAAGTTCAGATGAAATCATAATAATTGATTTACCCTGTTCAGCAAGTTCGTTCATCAGTTTATATATTTCGCTCTTTGCGCCGACGTCAATGCCGCGCGTCGGTTCGTCAAAGATTATTACTTCACAATTTTTAATCAACCATTTTGCAATAATTACTTTTTGTTGATTGCCACCTGACAAGTTCTTGATAAGTTGGTTAATGCTGGGCGTCTTAATGGTTATTTTTTCAATGTATTCGTCAGAGACTTGTCTTATCTTTTTTTGATCGACAAAGCCGAGCTTAGAAAAGTTGTCGAGATCGGCCATTACCATATTGTCTGCCACCGACAAGCCCAGTGCCAAGCCATAGCGCTTTCTGTCTTCTGACAAATAAGCAATACCTGCCTTGACGGCGTCTTTCGGCGAATGAATATTAACTTCTTTGCCGTGCAATAATACTTGCCCAGCAGTTTTTTTGTCGGCGCCAAACAGCAGGCGCGCCACTTCGGTGCGGCCAGCACCCATCAGCCCGGCAAAGCCCAGTATTTCGCCTTTACGCAATTCGAAACTGACATCTTTAACTACATCTGAAGCGAGATTTTTAACCTCAAGTACAACTTCGGCATCAGCCGATACGTTGCTCTTTTGCTTCGGCTCCGAAAAAATTGTGCGACCAACCATCGCTTCGATAATAGTATCAAGATCGGTTTCTTTAGTACCCAATGTCGTTATTTTGGCGCCGTCGCGCAATACCGTAATGCGATCGCTAATTTCTTCAATTTCGTTCATGCGGTGCGATACATAAATCATTGCAATGCCTTTGCTTTGCAGATCGCGCATAATGTGAAACAGCTCGGCAATTTCGGTTTCAGTCAGCGCGGCGGTTGGTTCGTCAAGTATTAAGACATTCGATTCAAATGATACCGCTTTGACAATTTCAACCATCTGCTGCTTGCCAACGGTTAAATCACCCACCTTATCAGTCGGTTTAAACGTAATTTTAAACAGGTCGAGCAACTCTTGTGTCTTTTTGTTGATGACGGCATCGTTTGTAAAAAACGACTTGCCCTCACGACCTAAAAAGACATTTTGTGCAACGGTTAGATCGTTCATTAAGTTAAGTTCTTGGTGAATGATAGAGATGCCCATTTGCTGAGCTTTTTTTGTGTTACTGACCTCAACCTTTGCACCTTTGTAAAACATTTCGCCGGAATCGGCATGATAGACGCCAGAAATGATTTTCATTAAGGTCGACTTGCCGGCGCCATTTTCACCAACCAAGGCCAAAATTTCACCGCTGTACAAATCGAGGTCAACTTCTTTTAAAGCGTGAACACCGGGAAACGATTTGTCGATACCCTTTAATTCGAGAATTTTATTTTGATTCATAAGACATCCTTATCCTGCGAATTATTAATTTCGCAATTTTCAGATAGCATTTTGAATAATCTAGCTAAAATTATATCATCACAGCAAAATCTATTCAATATTCCATACGCCTAACATTTATGAGCGTTTATGATTAAATTTGAACAATTGTGTTTATCAATACCAAATTTAAGCAAAAAAAGGACCAAAAGCGCTTATATTTATTATTATTGCAAGCATATTATTCATATTATTGCTAAAACTGTTCATGACATTTCCACAATCAATCACATCACTATTGTTAAAAAGCAATTTCTATATTACAATTACATTGGAACCTAAATAGTTTATCTATCAGAAAGTGGGTTTATATGAACACAGTATTAGCTATTGATTTAGGCGCATCAAGCGGTAGAGCCATTATTGGCAGACTAAAAGGTGATGTAGGCAAAACCATTACACTAGAGGAAATACATCGCTTTGAAAACCGCGCAATTGAACTAAATGGCAGCCTCTACTGGGATTTTTTGGCCATTTTTGACGAAATAAAACAATCATTACAATTGTGTCATGATTTGCCAGTTGAGAGTATTTCGGTTGATACTTGGGGCGTTGACTTTGGATTAATCGATCGCCACGGCGACCTCTTACAAAACCCAGTTTGCTATCGTGATAGCCGTACCGACGGCATGATAGAAGCAGTTTGCCAAATAATTCCAGAAGAAGCGCTCTATCAAAAAACTGGCATTCAGTTTATGGCTTTAAACACCCTGTTCCAACTTTACTACTTATCTAAAGAGCGACCCGACCTACTGCAAAACAGCGATAAATTGTTATTGATGCCCGACTTGTTCAACTACTTTTTATCGGGAAAAATGGCATGGGAATTTTCAATTGCAACAACTACTCAAATGTTAGAACACGCCACCATGTCATGGCACAAAGACTTGTTAAAAGACTTGGCAATTGACGACCGTTTACTCGGGAACATTTGTCCGTCGGGCACGCTGCTTGGCAAACTACGTCCCGAAATTGCCCAACAAACAGGTCTGGATTTAAATGTCATCGCCGGCGCCGGGCACGATACCGCGTGTGCCGTTATTGCTGTGCCAACTGATAAAAAGGACTTTCTATTTATATCAATGGGCACTTGGGCGCTCGTCGGTAGTGAACTCGACCAGCCAATTATCAATGACATGAGCAAGCGCTACAACTTGACCAACGAAGGCGGATACGGCAATAAAATACACTTTTTAAAAAATATTACTGGGTTGTGGATTGTACAAGAAACGCGCCATCACTATAAAATACAAGGCGATGATTATTCATTTGATGACATTGTTAAAATGGCAATGACGGCAGATGTGCACAGCGCCTTTATTGACCCCAATGCCGTACAATTTCTAAGCCCTGGCAATTTGCCACAGCGCATTGTCGACTTTTGTCATAGCACCGGCCAGCCAGCGCCACAATCGCACGCCCAAATTTTTCGCATTATCTATGAAAGCCTAGCGCTTAAATGCCGCCAATCAATTGAACAAATTGCCGAGTGTACCGGCAAAAACTATGATGCCATTCACATTATCGGCGGTGGCACCAAAGCTAAAATTCTCTGCCAGATGATTGCCGATGCAACGGCTAAAAAAGTGGTAGCGGGCCCCGTAGAAGCCAGTGCGCTGGGCAATGTAGCGATTCAGCTAATGGCAGCAGGAACCATTAAAGACATCAGTGAAGCACGGCAAATCATCAAGCGCTCGACAGAGCCAAAAACATATTATCCAACAGACACGACAGCGTGGCAAGACGCTTATCAGCAATATCTATCAATATTACAGGAGGAGGCAATATGAGAAAACCAAAAATTGGCATTCGCCCCACGATCGACGGTCGCTGGGGTGGCGTAAGAGAAAGTCTCGAAGTTCAGACAATGAACATGGCAAAATCAGCAGCAGATCTTATTTCAGCAAAGCTGAAATACAGTGATGGCACAGCAGTAGAATGCGTCATTAGTGATACGACAATTGGTGGCGCCGCAGAAGCAGCCGCTTGTGCCGACAAGTTTTCAGCCGAAAATGTCGTCGCAACATTAACTGTTACCCCTTGCTGGTGTTACGGCAGCGAAACAATGGATTTAGACCCGAATACCATTAAAGCCGTTTGGGGCTTTAATGGCACTGAGCGCCCTGGCGCCGTTTACTTGGCAGCTGTTTTAGCGGCGCATGCCCAAAAGAAATTACCGGCCTTTTCAATTTACGGTCACGATGTACAAGATGCTGACGACACCACTATACCGGCTGACGTCGAAGAAAAAATCATTCGCTTTGCCAAGGCTGCCGTTGCCGTTGGCGAAATGAAAAATAAGTCTTACGTCAACTTAGGTGCTGTATCAATGGGGATTATGGGCTCGTTTAGCGACCCGGCTTTCTTCCAAAAATACCTCGGTATCCGCACCGAATTTGTCGATATGACTGAACTATTGCGCAGAATTAACCTAGGTATTTACGACCCAGCCGAATACAAAAAAGCACTGGCTTGGATTAAACAAAACTGCAAAGAGGGCTACGACACGAACGCCGGCAAAGATTTGCCCGATGTCGTCACCAAATCTAAGTATATTCCACCAGAAGAAGACTGGCAATTTATTGCTAAACTAACCATTGTAATGCGCGACATTTTACACGGCAATCCAAGGCTAGCCGAAATTGGCTGGAACGAAGAAGCACTCGGCAGAAACGCCGTTGCTGGCGGTTTTCAAGGCCAACGCATGTGGACAGACTGGTTGCCTAACGCCGATTTTTCAGAGGCTATTTTGACGTCAACTTTTGACTGGAATGGCAAAAAAGAACCAATTGCCTTCGCCACTGAAAACGACACATTAAATGCCGTTTCAATGATGTTCGCCAAGTTCTTAACCGGTGCTGCTTCGGTATTTGCCGATGTTAGAACCTACTGGAGCCCTCAATCTGTAGAACGCGTCTGTGGTAGAAAACCAGAAGGTCTTGCCGCAAACGGTTTCTTGCACTTAATCAACTCGGGCTCAGCTGCATTAGACGGTTCAGGTGTTGCTAAAAACGATAAGGGCGAAGGTTGCATGAAGGCGTGGTGGAATGTTGAAGACAGTGACATCAAGGCAATGCTGGAAGCAACTGACTGGTGCCGCGCCAACTACGAATACTTTAGAGGCGGCGGTTTCTCGTCACACTTTAAAACGCAAGCTGAAATGCCAATTACCCTAATTAGAGTGAATATCGTCGACGGCATTGGCCCAGTTTTACAGTTTGCTGAAGGTCATTCTGTTACACTGCCTGATGACATGCACCAGGCACTCGACCACAGAACCGACAGAACTTGGCCGACAACCTGGTTTGCTCCACGCCTAACTGGTAAGGGCAGCTTTAAAGATGTCTATTCAGTAATGGCCAACTGGGGTGCCAACCACGGCGCATTCGCCTATGGCCACATTGGCAAAGACCTCATAACCTTAGCTTCTATGCTACGCATTCCGGTTTCAATGCACAATGTCGCCGAAGAAGATATTTACCGACCACACGCTTGGGCAGCGTTCGGCACAAATGACTTAGAAGCAGCTGATTATAGAGCTTGTCAAGAATACGGCCCACTTTATAAGTAATTTATACTGAGCACGCTAGAACCCTCTTTGAGTTGTAAAACCAAAGAGGGTCATTTTTTTAAATCTTACATTTGGCAACTTCTTTAAAAAAACACTATAAAAAATGTACAAAAAAATTACGTTAAACTTATTGTTTTAACGTAATTTATAATCTGGCTTTTTAGCTGTGACGATACTCTTAATAGATAAACAAGTGAACCCAAAATTTCGATTACACTTGAAATGGCAACTAAAAGGAGGCATCGTGACTAAATCAAAAAAATCATTCATTATTTTCGCCACATTGGCGCTACTGTTAATCGCTACAGTGCAATTTCTGGCCGCTGATAACAGCATTTTAGACAATACCGCACAAAATGTGCAGCTAATTGAAGGCAACGCTAATCGCGCTACTGCCAATGCCAGTCAAATCGGCGTAGTGGGCAGCCAACTAATAACTACCGATGATTATCTATTAGAAATGAGCTTAGTTGTTATTGCACTTTTATCTCTGAGCGTTTCACTTTTAATAAAAAAATCAATCGGCAATAATCTATTTGCCTTCCAAAGGCACGATCACATCGACGTTTAAATTGGGCATTAGTGCGTCTTTATTATCAAATGTTATCTCTAATGGCACAACAGTTTCGTTGTTCACTATTTTTGCTTCGCTGCTAATGAAATCAATTTTACCAGTCAGTTCAACTGAGGCATCCATAATTGGGTTAATCGTAACGGTTTGACCCTGTTTTATGCTGCTGATTTGTTCCTCGATAACTGTTGCCTTAATCACCAATGAATCTAAATCGTTTAACAACAGCGCGCTGTTATAAGCAGGCAAATAGGCGCCGCGCGTTAAACTCAAGTGCGATATTGTCGCCTTGCCAAGTGGCGAAACTATTTTGTTATCAACTAATAGTTCACTGTTTAAAAGGTCCGTGATTTCGTCGAGCTGGCGTTGATATTCAGCAATTTCTACTGCCTTTAACTGTGCCGCCTGATCGTCTTTATCGACGACATTGCCAACGTCAAGTCGCGCAGCCGAAAGGCTGTTTTTTAGTTCTGTAACAATTTGCGCTGACGCGTCAAATTCTCTTTTTGAAATGGCACCAGCTGCCAGTAGCTCGCGATTTTGCGCCAGTGTTTTTTGGGCATCTGCCAACTTGCTTTCCAGTTGTCGCACATTGACAGACGCCTTTTTATAATCGAAATTTTTATCTTCTAACTGCTTTTTCGCCACATCAATTTTAGTCTTCAGTAATTCGGCATCACGCCTAAAGCTATCGAGTGAAATGCTAAACAACGCATCGCCTTTTTTAACAGTCTGCCCTTCTTTTACAAACACCTCGACAATTTCAATTGTCTTATCTAAGCTGACATTGAGCGACTCGCGCACATCAACCGTACCATATAGCTCAATTTGTCGCTTAATCTCTTTTTCCTCCGGCTGTGTCTCGGCATTTTCCTCCGGTTTTTGCATTTGACAACCGGCAGCCAAAAGTATCGTCAGCGCAGACACTAGCGCAAAAATCAGCCATTTAGTTTTTTTCATGATGTCCTCCTGTTTCCATTTTATAGTCGCGATCGATCACTTCGCCATCTCTTAACATAATAACGCGGTTACCATAAGTTGATGCCGATGGCGCGTGCGTAACCTGTACCACTGTCTTGCCGCGCTCGCGATTGATAATTTGAAATAGTTCTAAAATATCTGCACTGGTCTTTGAATCGAGATTGCCAGTGGGTTCATCGGCCAATATGATTTGCGGATTATTAATCAGCGCTCGGGCAATTGCAACACGCTGTTGTTGACCACCTGATAATTCGCGCGGTGTATGCTTTTTGCGGTCTGCCAAACCGACAATTTCTAGTATTTCGTCTAGCTCTTTCGTATATTTAGAAAGCCGTTTGCCATCTAACATCAATGGTAACATGACGTTATCAACGACATTTAAGTTAGGCACTAAATTAAAAAACTGAAAGACAAAACCAATGTCACGCCGTCGCATAATGCTCATTTTTTTATCTTTAAGCGTCGCAATATTGGTATCGCCAATGAAAACTTCGCCCTTTGTCGGTTGGTCGAGCCCACCAATTAAATAGAGTAAGGTGCTTTTACCCGAACCAGACGGCCCCATTATACTGACAAATTCACCCTGTTTAATTTCAAGGTTGATATCTTTTAACACTTCAACAGTAACTTTGCCCATTTGAAAGTGTTTATAAAGCGACTTAACTTCTATTGCATTCATAGTGTCTCCTACTCGTATTTAATGGCACTGACTATGTTCATTCGCGCTACTTTTCTGGCTGGCAATAAGCTGGACAACACAGATATTAGAATACCTGCAAACAAGCCCGATATAAATATTGCCGGCTGATAAGCCATTTTAAACGGTACATTTAATAATTTAAAGAACTGATTGACCTCGAAGACCAACAGCATGCCGCCGACAATGCCACAGGCACCACCAATAACGCCCGACATAGCGGCTTCGAGTACTAACATGGCAAAAGTTTGCTTGCGCGACATGCCAACCGATTTCATAACAGCCAAGCTGCGCTGGCGCGCTAACAAACTGACGATAAAATTATTCAGTATGCCAAAGGTGCCAATTAACATAGCAACAACTGAAAAAACCTTAAAGACGTTGATAATTATGGCGTTCGACTCGCCGTTCATCTTAATAATTTCATCTTTTGTCATGATTATAATCTGCTCTTGCCGCTTGCCAAATCTTTCGCGTAAAGCTTCGGCCGTTTTATCGGGATCAAACGATTTAATCATCAGCTCGTTGTAGTTTGATACGCCTGCATCTTTCGCATAATAGAACTCGTTAATAATGGCAAAACTACCATTTGCTATAATCGCATCAACAAAGCCCACCACCATATAGTCAAATTCTTTATCTTCGCGTAATTCAAGGGTAATCGTATCACCTAACTCGACCCCCAACTGGCGCTTTAAGGTCGTTGTCAAAATGATTGAACGCGTAATGCCAATATTATTTTTTGCGAACTGTCTATCGCTGGCAAATACTAGATCGAAATAATCAAAGTACGCCATGCTATCTGCAGTGACTAATCGATTAATGCGTACGTTGGTATTGCCAATTTTGATGCCATTTCTCGAATAATTGGGAAAGACGCTCTTGACCTCTGATGCCGATTTAACTTTATTAATAACGTTTTTATCAATGCGCCCCATTCTCATCCAGACATCATATTTTGCATCGCTCATTGCATTCGATAATTCAGCCGTAATGGTTGCGCTGAGCACATTGATTAATAATATGCCAGCGATGCCAATTGTCAAAAGGGCAATGTTGTCGGTAATACTCTTGTTGCCGTTGATGTTTTTAACACTTAAGCGACCAATATTGCCAAACAAAAGCCCTGCAACTATCGCCAACGGCTTAATAAATAACGTCGTTATCGCCGGTACTACTATAATAATACCGGCACAAAGCAAAATAGTTGCCACCAAATTAAATAAAATATTACTACTCAATAACTTAATATTTGGAATAGCCAGCGCGAGCACCAACATAAGCGCACCAGCAATTGTCTTTTGAATTGAACGGTCTTTAAACGATTGGGTAAAGCCAAGCACGATATCTCTGACCGATAAATTTGAGACCTTCAGAATTGGCACAATTGAGCTGACAATCGATAAAACTATGCCAAATATTACAGCAGCGATATAATACGCTATATCGACATTTGCCAAATTTTCCACCACTGTCATACCCATTTGTTGAGCAATAAAATTGGCAACTACACCTAAAATTAAATTGCCCAGCAAAATGCCGATTAGGCCCCCAACCAAACCGTAAACGAAGCTCTCTGCCAACAAGATAAAATCGACCGTCTTTTTAGTTGCGCCAATTGAGCGAAACGTACCGAGTACCGGCAGTTTTTCAGTGGTGATAACCTTAAAGGCGGTAAATATAATAAAGACCGCCGTCGCCAATACCAGTAACAACATAAAGATAAAGGGCACAATAATATTGTTTAACATGCCTTCTATTTGCGACCAAGGTACCGGTTCATCAACTTTATAGCGCGAATAAACGGTTTGCAATTGCGCCATTGCCGTTTCAACGTCAACGCCTTCTTTGGTCTTTAGTAACAAGTAAAAATAGCGGTCTTGCGTATTGTAGATCTTTTGTAAAAAGCCGGCTGGTACAATGGCATTAATTGATTCTTCGCTGTATTCAAGTGCTTTGGCGTTGGTGCCAAGCCCTGCAATTTGAAGTTTTTGTTTAATGCCATCAAAGTAGAGTTCAATATACTGCCCGATTTGCCAGCCGTATTTTTCGGCAACCGAATCAGCAATATATATCTGTTTGCCTTGAAAGGGCTCATCCAGTTTATTGATTAATGAAACAACACCCAAAGTGCTTAAATCTGTTTCTTTATAACCCCTGATTGTCAAGTTGGTGGTTTGGTCGTTATCCGGTTCTTTATAAACTGCCATCGTTTGCATTGAGCCAATTTGATAGTCGAACAATTTGGCTACTTCACCCAAATCACGCTGCCTGACCAAATCTGTATTGTATTTTGAATCGCCCATAACCATGACATTGGCGGTACCCATGTATTTTTTGACAAGCTCAACAATGGCATTGCGCGTGACGTCACGTAAGGCAAACGACGAAATTGTCAAGGCCACTGATAGAATAATAGATAGCAGAATTAAAAATGTTCTGAACTTGTGTTCAAGTATACTTTTTAAGGTGTATTTGATGATAATTGTCATGGCGCTTCTCCTCGTATGACAATTTAACACATTGTACTTTATTATGCAATATAATTAATTATCTTTTAATAATATGACTATAAAAAAGAGAACTCTTGCGAGTTCCCTCTCACTTATCGTTCTATGTAAACAAGTCTTTAACTTTATCGAAAAAGCCCTTTTGCTGACTGTGTACTTCGTGCCCCATCGCCGCTGAAAAATCTTTGATCATTTTCTTTTGGCTTGTATTTAAGTTAGTCGGTATTTCAACGGTTACTTTGACGTATTGATCGCCACGACCATAACCATTAAGTACGGGGACACCTTTATTTTTGAGCCTGAACACCGTGCCAGTTTGCGTGCCTTCTTTTATTTGGTATTTAACCTTGCCGTCTAAAGTCGGCACAATCAGTTCGTCACCTAAGGCCGCTTGCGCGAAAGTTATCGGCATTTCGCAGATAATATCATTGCCTTCGCGCCTAAACAGTTCGTGCGGCGCAACCCGTAAAACAACATAGACATCGCCGCGCGGGCCACCTTTAGTGCCCAAATTGCCTTCGTGTTGTAGGGTTATCACTTGGCCATCGTCGACGCCGGCCGGTACGGTTACTTTCATATGACGCTTTTTCTTGACAATGCCGTGCCCTTTACAAATGTGGCAATCTTTTTCGTGTGTTTCACCCTTACCCTGACACTCGTCGCAGGTACGTGTTGTGATCTGTTCGCCAAACAAGGAACGCTGTCTAAATTTAAGTACGCCTTCGCCATTACATTTAGAGCAAGTATGCGTTTTAGTACCCGGCTCTGCACCGCTACCGTCACAGGTTTTACAGCTTTCAGTGCGCAAATAGTCGACCTGTTTTTCGGTGCCAAAGACGGCTTCTTCAAAAGTTAAATTAAGTTGCACTTTTGTATTTTGACCTTTTTTGGGGCGACGGCTGGTCTGCCCGCCAAAGCCACTAAAACCGCCTGAAAAACCGGCACCACCTGCACCAAAAATTTCGCTGAAGATATCCTCAAAGCCGCCGAAGCCAGAATACTGCCCACCGCCACCGCCACCAAAGCTGGGATCGACACCGGCATGGCCAAACTGATCATACATTTGGCGTTTTTTGGGATCTGATAATACTTCATAGGCCTCGTTGGCCTCTTTAAATTTAGCCTCAGCTTCTTTATCATCTGGATTGCGGTCAGGATGATACTTCATTGCAAGTTTTCTATAGGCTTTTTTAAGGGCAGCTTCATCTGCGCCTTTATCTACACCTAGTACCTCATAGAAATCTCTCTTGCTCACTTATGCCACCTTTCGTTTAACTGTTTAATCTTCAACAACTTCGTAATCTGCATCGACAACATCATCTGGTGCTTGACCGCCAGCTTGTGCATCTGCTTGACCAGCTTGACCAGCTTGTGCTGCTTGCTGTTCAGCTTGCGCCTTAGCGTAAATCTTTTGAGCTATTGGCTGGAAAGCTTCTGTCAAAGCCTTTTTAGCATCTTCGATTGCTGTTAGTTCGTTGGTTTCAATTGCCTTTTTAAGCGCTTCTTTCTTCTCATTGACAACTGCTTTTTCTTCTTCAGTTACTTGGTCGCCCAATTCATCGACTGACTTTTCTATTTCGTAAACAAGTGATTCTGATTCGTTTTTCACTTCAATTACTTTTTTGCGCTTTTCGTCTTCTTCTCTGAACTTTTCACCTTCAGCAACTTTGGCCTTGATTTCATCTTCAGAGAGATTTGTTGAAGCGGTAATTGTAATATGTTGTTTTTTACCTGTGCCCTTATCCATAGCGCTGACGTTAACAATACCATTGGCGTCAATGTCAAATGTTACTTCAATTTGTGGCATGCCGCGTCTTGCTGGTGGAATACCATCTAACTGGAAGCGACCCAGTGTAATGTTATCGCTAGCCATCGAACGCTCGCCCTGTAACACGTGAACGTCGACCGCTGTTTGGTTGTCGGCAGCGGTTGAGAACGTTTGGCTCTTCTTGGTTGGAATTGTCGTGTTGCGCTCAATTAACTTGGTAAATACGCCACCCAATGTTTCGATACCAAGTGATAATGGCGTAACGTCTAAAAGTAAAACGTCTTTGACTTCACCTGTTAAGACACCAGCTTGAATAGCGGCACCAACGGCAACACATTCATCAGGGTTAATACCTTTGTGCGGGTCTTTACCGGTAATGTCTTTAACGGCAGCTTGTACAGCCGGAATACGCGTTGAACCACCGACTAAAATAATTTGGTCTAGGTCGCTTGCTGATAAAGCAGCATCACTTAAAGCCTTTTTCATTGGTTCAATTGTCTTTTTGACAAGGTCACCAGTTAAGCTTTCAAATTTGGCTCTTGTCACATCAATATTTAAGTGTAATGGGCCCTCTGCCGTCGCTGTAATAAATGGCAAGTTGACATTTGTTGTATTGGTTGATGACAATTCTTTTTTAGCTTTTTCAGCTGCTTCTTTTAAGCGCTGCAAGCTCATTTTATCAGCTCTGAGGTCGACACCGTGCTCGTTTTTAAAACTATCTGCTAAAAAGTCGATTAATTTTTTATCGAAGTCGTCGCCACCTAAGTGGTTATTACCATTTGTTGCCAATACCTCAAATACGCCATCGCCGATTTCTAAGATCGATACGTCAAAGGTACCACCACCGAGGTCATAAACCATAATTTTTTGCTGATGGTCTGTCTTATCTAAGCCATATGACAAAGCGGCTGCCGTTGGCTCGTTGATAATGCGCTTTACTTCTAAACCGGCAATGCGGCCGGCGTCTTTGGTTGCTTGACGCTGTGAATCGGTAAAGTAAGCCGGTACAGTAATAACTGCTGATTCCACCTTTTCACCTAAGTAGCTTTCGGCATCTGACTTTAATTTAGTCAAAATCATTGCTGAAATATCTTGCGGTGTATAGGTTGCGCCGTCAATTTCAATTTTATGGTCTGCGCCCATTTCGCGCTTAATTGAAATAATTGTTCTATCGGGGTTTGTAATTGCTTGGCGCTTGGCTGTTTCACCGACTAAGCGCTCGCCATTTTTGGCAAATGCGACGATTGACGGTGTTGTTCTGTTACCTTCAGCATTTGGAATAACAACGGGTTCGCCGCCCTCTAAAACCGATACACATGAATTGGTTGTTCCTAAATCAATACCTATAATTTTGCTCATATTATCCTCCCTATTTTGATACCTTAACCATTGCTGGTCGAATTACTTTATCGTTTAATTTATAGCCTTTTTGTAAAACCGCCGTTACTGTGTCGCTATCGTACTCATCGCTTTCTTCAGTTAATACGGCGTGGTGTGCGTTGTGATCAAATGGCTTGCCTTCTGCTTCAATTTCTTTTAAGCCGGCATTGATCAAAACATTCATTAGGCTGTTTAAAATCATTTCGACGCCCTCGACAAATTTTTCTTTTGGGCTTTCGTCGGCATGATCTAACGCTCTGTCAATATTATCGAGAACCGGTAGCAGCTCAAGCATTAATTTTTCATTGCCTAAGCGATAAATATCGGCCTTCTCTTTTTCGACCCGCTTTTTGAAATTTGCAAAATCGGCCGAAAGTCGCATGAAGCGAATGTTCAAAGCCTCTTCTTCGGGGTCGACGGGCTTTTCTTCAGTCGGCTGATTAACTTTCTCCGCGTTCTCCGTAGTTTGATTGGCTGTTTCTTCACTTTGATTTTTTAACTCGGCTTCATCTACCTGTTTTTTTGTCATTGTTACCTCCTATAGATTAATACCGGAAAAAATATTTGATAATACATCTGACACGTAGTCGACAATTGGCATAACCTGGTCGTAGTTCATTCTGGTTGGTCCAATAACGGCAATACGACCATCTTTTTGGCCACTAAACTTGTACGGCGCCGCGACCACTGACATTTCGGTCAGCGCTTTGATATTATTTTCCTTACCTATGCGAACCATTAATTCGCGGTCGGCGCCATCAATTGCCTGATAGAGCAAGTGCTTATCTTTCATCAGCTCTAAAAACTGCTTTGCCCGTTCGACGTTGCCAAACTCGGGAAACTGAAAAATGTTATTGACACCATCGACATAAACCTCGTAATCCTCAATATCCTTGAGCGATTCTTTTAAGATTGGAATTAAATAGTCTATCACATTGTCATAGCGCTTTAATTCGTCTTTTAGTGAAAAAATCTTGCGAACATTGATTTCTTCAATTGCTACGCCTTCAAACTTATTGAGTAAACAGGCCGCTATATCGTCTAAGACAATTTGATGCAAGTCTTTAATGCCAAGGTGAATATTTTTAATGACGCCGGTATCAGAAACCATAATCATTAATACTTTGCTTTCATTGACCTTTATCAACTTCATATTCTTTAATTTACTCTTCTTGAAGAGCGGCAAGCTGATAACCGTTGGCAACCCAGTTAAATTGGCCAAAATAGCCACGGCGTGTAAAATAACATCTTCTACTTCTATAATATTAGACGCCAATAACGAACGAATCATTTGTTTTTCGGCTGTATCCATGTCTCTGGTCGAACCGAGAAAATCGACATACATGCGATAGCCCAAATCAGACGGTACGCGACCAGCCGAAGTGTGCGGCTGAAACAAATAGCCGAGTTCTTCGAGGTCAGCCATTTCGTTGCGAATGGTTGCCGAACTCACTGAAATAGTCGGCTTTTTCGAAATGGCACGCGAACCTACCGGTTGCGCTGTGTGAATGTAGTCGTCGATGATGACTTTTAGTATTTTTAGTTTTCTATCACCTAACTGCACGATTCACCTCATTACTTACTGATTATTAGCACTCTATAATGTTGAGTGCTAATAGCGCTGTAATCAATATACTATGCTTTGTGAACATTGTCAATAGTTATCTGTTAAATTAATAATTTGTTCATAGAAAGTTCTATAAATCGCTTAAAATATAATTAGCTGTATCAAGCCCGCGATTGTTTAACCTAATGCGTTTATCGTCAACTTGTAATACACCATAGCGCTGATACTTGTCTATCCAAGCGCGGTGTTCTTTAATAAAATCTACATTAAATATAGCAAAGTATTTGGCGAGGTCAATGCCCCAGGTGGTACGCAAATTTAAAATTGCATATTCATAGGCGCGCATTTCTGGGCTTAACACTTCTGTTTTAGACGAATCATAGGGCAGTTGGTAAGCTTCTAGTTTTGCTATATAATCAGGCAGCTGAGCAGTATTGTAAAAGCGCCTATTGGCTACTTTATAGGCGGCCGCCAAGCCGACCGCTAATGTGTCAACCGCCGACCAATAAGCTACATTGTGTCTGCTATAATAACCGTCGCGCGCAAAATTTGACACTTCGTAGCGCGCAATACCCACAGCTTGTAACCTAGCTATTATCATATCGAGCATATCGGCATAGTCATCATCATTAGGTAGTGTCAGTTCGCTGCGCGCAATGCGCTGTGCCATTGGCACATGTGGCTCTAGTTTTAGAGCATACGCCGACACGTGCGCCGCCCTTAGGTCGCAAATACTGTCAACTGTTTCAGTGACATCTGCTAGTGTTTGCCCCGGTATGCCGTAGATACAATCGATATTGTAATTAGTAATGCCATTTTGCTGTAAGACATTGACCAATTGTTCTACCTGCCCCTGACGACTATTACGCCCGAGCACTTTGAGCAAATGCGCCTGATAAGCTTGCATGCCCATGCTAATGCGGTTGACACCAAATGTCTTTAGGGCTTTTATCAAATCGGCATCAGCCGATTCGGGGTTAACTTCTACTGTGACTTCTTGGGCGACTGAACCATAGCTTTTATCAACTGCTTGAAATATTTTTCGAAAGGCGTCAACTGGTAATAGTGATGGTGTGCCTCCGCCAAAATAAAGCGTTTTCAGTTGCATTGGGTAATGTTCATAAAGCAGCGCTATTTCACGGCATAACAAATCGACATAGCGATTAAGCTGCGTTATATCAGTTGATGTTGCAAAATCGCAGTAGCCGCAACGGCTTGAACAAAATGGTATATGTATATATAAATGTGACATAGGTTCCTCAATATAGAAAATGTGTTAATTTTGTATACATTTATATTTTAATACAAAACAACTCATTGTGAAAGTAAATAAAATAAAGACCCTAACTAACAGCTAAGGTCTTTGAAAAGCGCGATCTCTCAACTTCGGTCGAGATGACATAGCGTCGCAAATTGCAACTGAAAAGCTACTTCATTAAATATATTCGCCGATTTCTTTTACTAAGTAGCGGTTGTTTGGCAATTTATCAGTTGTCACATAGCCTGGTTCGCTTTTAATGAGCGCCGGAATACGGGCGATTAAATTGGCACAGGTCAGTTCAACAGTTGCCGGACGATCGACTTTAACCGTCATATCGGGCACACCGAAGAATGTCCAATCGTTGCGATCAAATTCATCTGGTGCGTAAACATTGCCAATACATTCGGTTTCAATGGTAATGCCTTCGGCTGTTTCTGTCGTCACTACCGCTGACATGCCAGTTGGCTCGCCGGCTTTAATTGTCATGCCCAGTGTTTCACTGTGTAAGTCTTCACTGTGCGATGTCGGCATACATTTTTGAACTTGCGAAATTGGCGTAAGCCCCATGCGGTCGCACAACCAACCATTTTGGTTCCACATATAACTTGGAATATACTCGCCGCTTTCGACCAATTTTTTCTGTTCATCTGAACTCAAGTCATTATAGTTGCCAATTTGTTCCATAAATTCGGCCTGGCTTAAGCCGGCACCGTGACCATGCGCTAATGCTATGCCGTAGTCTTCGACATTGTAGCTACTTACGCCCTTAATTTTAGTAATTTTGTGCATTGAACCAGCTAATACGTCAATCAGGACGCCCCAGTACATATCGGGATAACCACTGCCAGCCAAGGTGATGCCATTTTCTTTAGCTAAGGCATCGAGTTCTGCTGTGCGTTTTGGATTAGAGTTCCACGGGTAAATTGCTTCTTCACAGGTAGAAATGGCGTTGACACCACTTTTCGCACAGGCGATAAAGGCATCTTTGATGTCTTCAATGGTGCTCATTGTTGCAACAACACAGACTTCTGGTTTTACTGACTTCAAAACAGCTTCAGCTTGCTCGGCATCGCTAATTGTAACGCCCATTTTTTCAATCCCTAAAAATTCGCCGATATCCTGACCAATAAGCGCCGGATTTTTGTCGAAGGCAGCGACAATTTCTGCGCCCTTTTCAAGTAGATAGGTCATCAAGTACTTGCTCATTTTGCCACAACCGTACTGTGCAGCTTTTAATTTCTTCGCCATAAAAAACCTCCTTATTTAGTCGTTTATAAATATTTTTCTCTCCCACTCTATTGTACGCCTTATTGCCACAACAAGGTCAAGAACGACCAACTGGAATTTGTAGTTTATAGTAAAGGTTTCTTGGCTTTTCGTTTATATCGGGAAATTCTAAGATTACTTCGCAGAGATAATCACCTATTATGTGGTAATTTTTTTGTTTGGCAGCGGCAATTAATTGGCGGGCTAGCGTTTCTTCTCTATTAAAATCTTCACTGCAAATGCACAGATACCAATTTTCTTTGAGTGTTTCGAGGTTCATCTGTTCAGAAAAGGACTCGTCGATAAAGACAAACACTTCATCTGAATAAAACTGCTTTTGTTCAATGTATTTTTTGCGCATAATTGTGCCAACATTACAAAAATAGCAAAGTGGTAGATGTTTTTTATAGAACAATTGGCGCAATTCGCTCATCATCATTTCATAGCCAGTTGTGCCCTGTTCAAAGTAGTTAAACGCCGTTTGATAGCTAAAGATTTTGCGCGCTGGCTGATGTTCTAAAAATATTGACTCTTCAAAGTTCATATTTTTATACTTGTCGTAATTATCAATTATCTTTTTTAAGGCGCGTTTTTTCTGAAGTGCCATTTCAATATCGGCCTCAACTGCGTGCAAGCGCGTTTTTAACATGCTCAATAAAGAGTCGGCATTTTCAATGTCATCGAGAGTGAGTTTTATATCATCTAAAGTCGCACCGGTCGATTGAAGATACTTAATCATATCGAGCCGCGCGCATTGATTAATATGATAATAGCGATAACCGGTTTTACTATCAATATAATAGGGTTTTAACAGGTCTTTGTGGTCATAATAGCGCAAGGCTTGCGCTGTAACGCGATTAAGTGTCGCCATTTGACCAATTGTTAGCTTTTGAATATTCATAAAGCCCCCAAACATTATTGCAGGTATAAGGTTATACTATTATTTTATAGAACTATTGACCGATTGTCAAAAAAATAACCCCTTATCTGTCTATAGCCAGATGAGGGGCTTTGTTAAGCGATTAAATTAATATGAAACAGGTTCTAAATCATCTAATGGAATAACTATTTCGTCAAGCGTAAACAGTTCATTTTCATCAAAATCTTCAATGACTATGTCTTTTATTGTCACGCCTTTGTACCCCTCGATATCAGCGCCTTCAAAGAAAACGCCTTCCAAGAAGTAATCTTTGTCATACATATAAGGGCCACAGTGTTCAACTTCGACGTCTTGGGTGCCATTGAAAACAACGGTATAATCGGTTATGATTGAAGCATTTCCTTCGTTTTCACTATAGATATGAAACTCTGGAATGCCCTCTTCATTGAGTACCATTTGATCAACCCCAACGACTATTTTTAACTTGCCGCCAATATAATTAATTGTAATTTCTTTGCCACTAAAATTGGCTTCATAAACTAAATCGGGCTTTTCGCTGTTTTCCAGTCTAACGGCATCAAAGTAATGTACATCATCCTCATTGGTATAATAATAGCCACTTAAAACGATATTACTTAACGTTTCTATTTTGGCCGCTTTTAAATTGTCGCTACTCACCAATTTGTATTTAATGTCTTTCTTTTTGTTAGAACCGATAACTTCGTCGACCTGCCAGGCTCTAAACCCTAACCCGTTAACATACACTTCGTTGAAACCCACTTGAATGGGTTCGTCAGATTTATTATCAACTTCCAAAAATAAAAACACGCCTGTATCGCTCTTTTCATAATAGGCTTTATTAAATGTAATTTTGACGTTCTCAGTATCACATAGCACTTTTGATTCGTCGATTTTTCCCCCCACCGAATACGTTGCATCATCAACAACCTCTTCCATTATCTCTTTTGCTGTATCACAGGCTGTTAAAGAAAGCGCTAAAACAATAGCTAAGATTAATAGTAATTTGTTTTTCATTTTATTCCCCCTCGTTTTTTATAAAATTACACAAACTATCTTACCACATTTGGCAGCTAAAAACTAATAAAATATTTATTTTTCATATTTTTTCTAAAACCTGATAATGCTATCGGCACAATCGGCCATATCAAATAGCAACTCTATAAAATTGACATAGTAAGGTATAAAGCGTTCTGCCTTTAACAATGCGATTACACTTTCGCGCGATGCCCAGTCTGCCGCCAGCACTTCTGATTGTTGCAAAACCAAATCAGCCAATTTTATGTCGCGCTTTACAATATAAAAGTCGTCAAAGCCAAATGAAAAATTAATGGTCAGCACCGGCCTTGCCGAACTTAAATCAATATTTAAACCCAATTCTTCAGCTGTTTCGCGCTGTGCTGCCAGTTGACTTGTTTCACCAGCCATTACTGCGCCCGCCGCGCTGACATCCCAAAGGCCAGCCCACTTTTGTTTAGCGTGGTGGCGCTGTTGAATTAACAGTTCCCCAGCCGAATTAAAAATACAAACATGCGTTACCACTATGTAATCGCCCGGCGCAACTTTTGCACTGCGCTGGACAGTTCTACCCTTTAGTAGGCGATTTTTATCATAAATATCACAGTATTCCATTATGCCCTCATTCCATAGACACTTTCATCAAAATCATTGTCTTTCAGCACATTCATCAAGTTTTGTAACCGAAAAATAAAAATCAATAATTGCCTCTGGGCTGTACGTCTTTTTACTATTTAGCCACCACTTGACCGATTCGACAAAGCTATTAACTAAATGATTAATCAAATAATCTGCTGGGGCCTGATAATTTGTGCAATTGATCGCGTTGCTAAACACGTCTTTTAAGTGTAAACTAAAGTAATGAATCAACAGGGCATCACTATCGCATGACAACAGCGCCATAAAATCTTTTTTGTTGTCTTGAATGTGATATAAAACATGGGTTAATTTATGGCGAATGGTGTTTGTTTTAGCTGAAAAATCGTGTGTTTGTTCTTCGCTTAGTTCCTCCGAAAAAACATGCTTAAAAATGCGCTGACACATGGCATCTAACAGCCCATCTTTTGTTTCAAAATGCGAATAAAATGTGCTGCGTCCAATATTGGCCTCGTCAATGATGTCTTGCACCGTAATGCGATTGTATTTTTTCTTCATCAACAGCGTGCTAAATGCGTTAAATACCGCAATGCGCGTCTTTTGTTGTCGCCTGTCCATGTGGCCCCCCAAACAAATTTCTGAAAATGTTCATTAAAGTATATTATGTCTATTTTGATTATTGAAATTGCTTCTCAAAAACAACATACTATAATCAAACAGGTTGTATCATATTGTATATATTATACCTTTTATAATCTAATGATGTCAAAGGAGATTATTATGTTTGAGCGAATAAACACCATTTTATCGAGTTTAGCAATGACGCTCATCAGTGGCGTCGCGCTGATTGTAAGTTTTGTGGTAAACTACAACAGTATTGCCGTGCCCTTCGACCCAGCTTGGATCGCCATTATTATCAGCGGTTTGCCGCTGCTTTATTGGTCAATTTGGCGATTGATTTACAATAAGGGCATCAAAAAAATATCGTCAGCCCTACTGATTACAATGGCGATGATCGCGGCAATTGCAATTGGCGATTTATTTGCTGCTGGCGAAGTTGCCTTTATTATGATGTTAGGTGGTTTACTAGAAGAAAAGACCATCGAACGGGCACAGCGCGGCCTTAAAAAGCTAATCGAACTGACACCAAGCCAAGCGCGCCTTGTCACAGCAGGTGAAGCTAAGCTAGTAAACGCTGACACGATTAAGTTAGACGATATCATCAGAATTTTACCCGGCGAGACAATCGCTGTTGACGGCATGGTCATCAGTGGTGAATCCGCTGTTGACCAATCACTGCTAACTGGCGAATCACTACCAATAGACAAACAGACGGGTGACGCGGTGTTTTCAGGTACAATCAACCAATTTGGAACTATTGATATTAAGGCAACCAAAGTTGGTGAAGACAGTACACTACAAAAACTAATTCAAGTGTTAAAGACAGCCGAACAAAAACAGGCGCCCATTCAGCGCATTGCTGACGTCACAGCCTCTTGGCTAGTGCCAGTTGCCCTACTGATTGCGATCGCCATTTACTTTATCACAAATGATATTGTGCGCGCTGTCACAGTTTTAGTTGTGTTCTGCCCTTGTGCACTGGTTTTAGCAACGCCAACTGCCGTTATGGCAGCAATTGGTCAAGCCAGCAAAAAGGGCGTCATTATAAAATCGGGCGAAGCACTTGAAAAAATGAACCTAGTCAATACCATTGCCTTTGACAAGACGGGTACACTGACACAAGCCAGCTTAGCAGTTAGTGATGTCATCTCGTTTGATAGTCAGTTTTCAGAACAAGATGTCTTAATGCTGAGCGGTTCAGTTGAACAAAAAAGTGAACACCCCCTGGCTAAGGCAATTGTGCAGCACTGTCTTGATAATGATATTGCATTAAAGCCTATCGATAATTTTAAAATGACCGCTGGGCGCGGTGTCAGTGCCACGCTTAACCAAAAACAGCTATACTGTGGTAATCTGCGCTATATCAATGAACAGAAAATCACTGTTTCAGACTCGCTTGATCAAAGCCTTGACGCTCTTAACAAACAAGGTAAGGCAACGATTATTGTCGTTCAAGACGACCAAATTATTGGTGCAATTGGCCTGTCTGATGAAATTAGAACGACATCAGTTGATACTGTTACCCAGCTTCACAAGCAAAATATTAACACCGTATTATTGACTGGCGATAGAAAAACCGCCGCCGCTTTCTTTGCTGAAAAGGCAAATATCGATAACGTTTTTGCCGAACTATCGCCCGTTGAAAAAATGCAGCAAATTGAAACC
>PDWI01001267.1_pt1 | contig 40124 bp, 31 predicted proteins | sample 1430891 | NCBI WGS metagenome assembly PDWI01 (sample SAMN01162508, study PRJNA174530) | Oral metagenome, whole genome shotgun sequencing project. | biome: Marine environment; feature: Marine mammal; material: Swab sample of the gingival sulcus; isolation source: swab sample of gingival sulcus... | reverse complement strand
CAGCTTACGATACAGCATTAGCAAATGCAGAAGCAGCAACGGGAGATACAACAAAAACACAGGCTGAAATAGATGGTCTAAAAACAACTTTAACAAATGCTAGAAACAACTTAAATGGCGGATTTGATAAATCTGAATTAGAAGCAGAAATTAATAAAAACACAACTGTAAAAGCTAGTGAAAATTATACAAGTGCTACAAGTGCTAAATCAGGTGCTTATGATAGTGCTTTGATTACAGCTACTACTGTTTTATCAAATGTAACGGCTACAGAAAGTGATATAGAAAATGCGTTAGATGCATTGGTAAAAGCTAGAGAAGAACTAAATGGAAAATTGAAATTAGAAGTGGATAAATCAGCTACAGTACAAAGCACTGAACCTTACACATCAGCATCAGCAACTAGAAAACAAGCATATGATAATGCTTTATCAAATGCTAATACGGTTTTAGCAAATAACAATGCTACTAAAACAGCTATCGAAAATGCATTAACTACACTAAAAGATGCTACTAAGGGATTAGACCTTATGAATGAAATTGGTGTAAAAAGCAGTTCAGGTTATGCCCTTGATAAAACTGGCAAAACAATTAAAAAAATCGTTAGAAATACTACAGTTGGAGTATTTAAGTCTAACTTAGAATTACCAACAGGTGCAACAGCATATGTAGTACCAAGCAGTGAAGCAGCGGCAGTTACATCAGGTACATTGAGTTCAGTAGCTAAGATAGATACAGATAAAGTAATTACAGGTGATGTATTAGTAGTACTTGTAGATGGAAAATTAATAAAATTTGATTTAACAATTAAGCGTAAATCTCATAGTAGTAGCTCTCATTCATCTAATTCTAACTCTAATAATAACAATAATAGTAATTCAGGAACTCAAAATGAAGAAGAAAAGAAACCTGAACCAAATTCAAATTTTGTAGATGTAGAAAAAGGACTTTGGTATGAAGATTCAGTACAGAGTATGGTAAAAGCTGGATTGATGAAAGGTATGGGAGAAAATCACTTTAGCCCATATGCAAAAACTACTAGAGGTATGATGGCAACTATGTTGTTTAGATTATCAAAAGGAAAAGCTACAAATGCTAAAGACTTATACGATGATGTTTCATCAGGTCAGTGGTATACAGATGGTGTACATTGGGCAAATGGCAATGGAGTAGTTACAGGTTATGGAGATGGAACTTTTGGACCAAATGATAAAGTAACTAGAGAGCAATTAATAGCTATGATGTATAGATATGCTATGAATAAAGGCTATAATATAGTAAAAGGTAAGAGCTTAGATGGATTCGTTGATGGAAATCAGGTTAGTTCTTATGCAGAACCTGCTATGAAATGGGCAGTGGCAGAAGGTCTGATTAAGGGAATAGGTGAAAACAAACTAGACCCTAGGGCTGGAGCAACTAGAGCAGAGGTAGCAGCTATATTTGATAGATTTATGAAAAAATTTATGGCTAAATAAAAAGTAATGACATTTTGTGAAATAGTGTTTAAGGACACTTAAATATCAAAAATACAAAAGTATCAGTTCATATTTATGGACTGATACTTTTTCTAAAATGGGAAAACAATGCTTTTATAAAAAGTTGAAAAAATTCATAAAAACACTTAATTTTTCCCAATTTAAAAAATACTTAATCTTTAAACAAAAAAATGTTGACAATCCTTTATTCAAATGTTAAGATATTAAATGTTGACGGAATGGGTCAGCATTATATGGCGGTGTAGCTTAGTTGGCTAGAGCGTCCGGTTCATACCCGGAAGGTCGGTGGTTCGAGTCCACTCGCCGCTACCATTTTTTTTGGGCGTATAGCTCAGCTGGGAGAGCACCTGCCTTACAAGCAGGGGGTCATAGGTTCGAGCCCTATTACGCCCACCATTTTGGCCTGGTAGTTCAGTTGGTTAGAATGCCAGCCTGTCACGCTGGAGGTCGTCGGTTCGAGTCCGATCCAGGTCGCCAAAATACAATATATGATATTTCTTCAATTTATACGGTGGGTATCGTCAAGTGGTTAAGACACAGGGTTGTGGCTCCTGTATGCGTGGGTTCGAATCCCACTATCCACCCCATTTTTTTATTTGTTGGGGTATCGCCAAGTGGTAAGGCAACGGATTCTGATTCCGTCATTCGCAGGTTCGAATCCTGCTACCCTAGCCATAGTCCACTTACAATTAAATAAGGCGGCATAGCCAAGTGGTAAGGCAGAGGTCTGCAAAACCTTCATCCCCAGTTCGAATCTGGGTGCCGCCTCCAATATTTAGCCTTTGTGAATGTTGAAATTTTCAATATTTACAATGGTTTTTTTATATAATTTTAAAAATCAAAAGAAGATTGGACAATAAAAAATAATTATAAGTAAGAATTAAATCATTTTTTTTGTAGTTAAAATCTAATTTATAAGATATAATATTATCTATAGAATAAAAAGTGTATTTTGAAAATATAATTTTTGAATAAGCGTAAATTATAAGATTTCAAATGGATGAAACGAGGTGACTGTTTTGAGTAATATAAATAAAAGATTAACATTAGAAAATTCAGTGTTTGTAATGATTGATATTCAAGAGAAATTATTACCTGTAATAGCTGATTATGAGAGTGTTCTTAAAAATAACTTGATTTTGTTAGAAGCTGTGCAAGATATTGGACTGGACACAGTTATAACAGAACAATATCCAAAAGGCTTAGGTAAAACTGTTTCTGAAATAGAAAAAATTAGAGAAGAAAAGACTAAAGTACTTGAAAAAACAAGTTTTTCTTTAGCAAATGAAAATCAAGAGTTTATAGATGAAATGAAACAAAGTGGAAAAGACACATTTATTTTAAGTGGAATTGAAAGCCATATATGTGTTTATCAGACAGCAAAAGACCTTATGAAACAGGGATTTAATGTGTATTTAATATATGATGCTATGGGTTCAAGAAAGAAAGAAAACCACAAACAAATTTTAGATAGTTTGTTGAGATTAGGTGCTGTAGTAGTACCCACTGAAACAGTATTATTTGAACTGTTAGATAATCCAAAACACCCATCTTTTAAACTAGTATCAAGCTTAATTAAATAATTAAAATGTGATGTTTAGTTTGAAGCATTAAAATAATTAAGAGGTATTTATTATGAGCGAAGAATTAAAAGTAGATAATGTTTTAGAAAATAATGAAAATCCAGAGTTGGAAATAGAAGAAAAAAATTCTGATAAAGATAAAAAGCCAAAAGAGAAAAAGAAAAAAAGCAAAGGTAAATTTTTTGTAATTTTAATACTTGTTGTTTTAATTTTTATAGGTGGTTTTACAGTTGTTAAATTGTTATTTCCTACTAAAACTCAGGTAGGGTGTATAGAAACAAAAACTCCTTATCTTTGGAGTATGTCTTATGACAAATTAAGTGGTAAATATGATCACGAATTAAAATTATCTAAAGATAGTGATATGATTAGTATTCATGTTCAAACAAGAAGTGGTAATTTAACATTAAAATTAGTAGAGTACAGAAAAGGCGAGGTTTTTCAAACTCAAATTTTTGAAAATGTAAATACAGGGGATTATCTATTTGAAAATATTGAAGGTAAAAAAATTGAAATGGAAGCTACAGCAAAAGACCATGTAGGTGAGTTTGAAATTAAAGCTAAAAAATAAAGACATAAAAGCTACCATTTATGGTAGCTTTTACCTTAATAAAAAGACAAAAAACAACACTGTTACTATTAGCAAAAATAATGAAAAGGTATTATAAATATTATGCAGGATAAAAGAATAAAATTATTAAGAGATGTGGATACAGGAGATGCTATTACGAAATTGGCAGTGCCAGCAATCATTGGGTTTATGGTTATGGCGCTATATAATGTAGCTGATACAGTTTTTGTTTCTTGGTGGGGATATAAGGGTACTGCAGCAGTACAGGTAGTTTTCCCAATAATGATGATATCTTCAGCAGTAGGTCTTACTTTAGGTATAGGTGGAGGAAGTTATATTTCAAGACTTCTTGGTAAGAACGATATAAAAATGGCAAATTCAGTAGTTTCCCTGTCTTTAGTAACAGGCATTATTACAGGTATTGTTTACGTGGTAACTGTTATTTATTTTTTAAAAGATATTGTAAAACTTTTTGGCGCTTCAGGGGAGATTATTCAATTATCAATGGACTATGGTTTTTACATAGTAATAGGTTCATTTTTCGTTATTATAAGTATGATACTTAATAATTCCCTTAGAGCTGAGGGAAGTGCAAATTATTCTATGATTGGAATGGGTATCGGTTCAATAATAAACATAGTTTTAGACCCAATTTTTATATTTACATTGGATTTAGGTTTAGAAGGTGCTGCTATTGCCACGATAATTTCTCAAGGAATATCCTGTGGCATACTTTATTATTTTTATTTAGTAAATAAGACTGTTTTAAAAATAAGTTTTTCAAATATAAAATTTTCTATTGATATTTATAAAGAGATTTTTCAAATAGGATTACCTACATTTTTTAGACAAGTTTTGTTTAGTGTTTCTATGGGAATGTTAAATCAAGGAGCAGATATGACAGGTGGTGCATATCTTTTATCAGCAATGGGAATATCTATAAAAATAACCTCACTAATAGGTTTTTTTATCTTTGGAATGGGACAAGGCTTACAGCCAGTAGTAGGATATAACTTTGGTGCAGATAATATGAGAAGAGTTTTGGAAGCTCAAAGGCATGGGTTTATAAAAACTGTTAGAGGCACAATAATAGGAATTTTGTTTTTAATGGTTTTTGCTGAAAATATAGTAAAATTATTTACAGATGAGCATCAAGTGGTTATTTATGGAACGTACTCTATAAGAGTGTTATCTGTTGGTCTACTTTGTATGGCTATTTCAAATACAGTTGTTGTAGTATTTCAAGCTATTGGACATGGTAAGGCTGCAATGCTTTTTTCTGTTTTGAGGCAAGGAATTTTGTTGATACCTGCTATAATAATTATGACGAAATTTTTTAATGCTGAAGGGCTTATTTGGTCACAAACAGTTGCTGATATATTAACATTAGTAATATCTTTATGTGTGTACTTACCGTTTATAAAAAGAGAAAAGTTAAAATTAGATTTAGCTTAAAAGATTATAGTTATAATAGCAGGGTAAATTTATAATAAAGAAATTTTAGTAAAAATAATAGTTGTATTGAAAAGGTGAAATTATGGCATTTACACATTTACATGTACATACTGAATATAGTTTATTAGATGGTGCATCTAGGATAAAACCTCTTATTTCAAAAGTAAAAGAGTTAGGGATGGATTCTATAGCAATTACAGACCACGGAGTGATGTACGGTGTAATAGATTTCTATAAAGAGGCAAAAGCTCAAGGTATAAAGCCTATAATTGGGTGTGAGGTATATTTAGCACCTAGAACTAGATTTGACAAGGAAGGTGTTCAAGACAAGAGATATGGACATCTAATTTTGCTTGCAGAAAATATGCAAGGTTATAAAAATCTTATTAAAATGGTTTCAAAAGGTTTTACAGAAGGATTTTACTATAAGCCTAGAATAGATAAGGAACTTATGAGAAATCATAGCGAAGGAATAATAGCCCTATCTGGTTGCTTGGCAGGAAATGTTCAAAGAAGATTATTAGATAGAGATTACGAAGGTGCAAAAAAAGAAGCATTGGAAATGGTAGAAATCTTCGGAAAAGAAAATTTCTATTTGGAGGTTCAAGACCAAGGGTTAGAGGAAGAACATTTAATTTTTGAAGATATGGTCAAGCTTGGTAAAGAGCTTAATATTCCTCTTGCAGCTACAAATGATGCTCATTATGTAAATCGTGAAGATGCAGAAGCACACGATATATTACTTTGTATACAGACAGGTTCTAAAGTAAATGACCCAGATAGAATGAAATTTTCCAATGACCAGTTTTATATAAAATCTGAAAATGAAATGAGAACAATATTTGCATCAATACCAGAGGCAATAGACAACACTCATAAAATTGCTAAGCGCTGTAATGTGGAATTTGAATTCGGGAAACTCCATTTACCTGAATTTATAGCACCTGATGGTATGAAAAATAATGAGTATCTTAGAATGCTTTGTTTATCTGGTATGGAAGAACGATACGGAGAGCTTACAGAAGAACTAAAGAAAAGATATGAGTATGAAATATCCACTATTGAAAATATGGGATATGTAGAATATTTCTTGATAGTCTGGGACTTTATAAATTATGCAAAAATGAATGGCATAATGGTAGGCCCTGGAAGAGGATCTGCAGCGGGCAGTATAGTAGCTTATGCATTGAAAATTACAGATATTGACCCTATTAAGTACGGACTTATTTTCGAAAGATTTTTAAATCCAGAAAGAATAAGTATGCCCGATATTGATATAGATTTTTGCTATGAGAGAAGACAAGAAGTAATAGATTACGTTATAGAAAAATATGGAGAAGATAAAGTCGCTCAAATTATTACATTTGGTACGATGAAAGCAAGAGCTGCTATAAGAGATGTAGCAAGAGTTTTAGATGTTAGTTATGCAGAAGCTGATGCCATAGCAAAAGCTGTTCCTATGGAACTAAAAATGACCATAGAAAAAGCTTTAGTTGCAAATCCTGAACTTAAAAAAATGTATGATACAAATGAAAATGTAAAGCGTGTATTAGATATGGCAAAAGCCTTAGAAGGAATGCCTCGTCACGCTTCAACTCATGCTGCAGGAGTAGTTATATCAAAAGAAAGTATAGATGAATACGTTCCTTTATACAGTGGCGATAAAATAGTAGCTACACAATTTCCTATGACTACAATTGAGGAATTAGGACTTTTAAAAATGGATTTTCTAGGGTTAAGAAATTTAACTGTTATAAGAGATGCCCTTGAAATGATTGAAAAAAATCACGGTGTAAAAATTGATTTTTCAAAAATGTCCTATGATGATGAAAAGGCTTATGAAATTATTGGAAGCGGTAATACTCAAGGTATTTTCCAGTTGGAAAGTGTTGGTATGACACAATTTATGAAATCTTTAAAGCCTGATTGCTTTGAAGATATTGTAGCGGGAATATCACTTTATAGACCAGGACCTATGGCATCTATTCCAACATATATTGAAAACAAGAAGAATCCAGATAAAATAGAATACATTCATCAAGCATTAAAACCTATATTAGAGGTTAGTTACGGTTGCTTAGTTTACCAAGAACAAGTTATGGAAATAGTTAGAACTTTAGCAGGATATACTTACGGTAAGAGCGATGTTATACGTCGTGCAATGGGTAAGAAGAAAAAAGATGTAATGCTTCAAGAAAAAGAATATTTCATCAATGGTAAGTTGGCTGATGATGGTTCTGTTGAAGTTCAAGGTTGTGTTAGAAATGGTATTCCTAAAGAAATTGCAGAAGAAATATACAATCAGATGATTAGCTTTGCAGAATATGCTTTCAATAAATCTCATGCAGCAGCTTACGCAGTGTTAGCCTATGAAACAGCTTATTTAAAGGCACATTATCCTTTAGAATTTATGGCAGCACTGATGTCTAGCGTACTAGGTGATAATGTCCAAATCGCTAAGTATATGAGAAATTGTAAAGAGATGGGCATTGAAGTTAGAAAACCATCAGTTCTTGAAGGAAATAAAAAATTTACAGTTTCTGATGGTAAAATAAACTTTGGTCTTAAAAGTATTAAAAATGTAGGCGATGGAGTAATTGATGAAATAGTAAAAAGTAGAACAGAAAAAGGAAAGCCAAAAGATATTTTTCAATTTATCAATAACTTAGATATACATAATATAAACAAAAAAGCTATAGAAAGTATGATTAAAGCAGGAGCTTTAGATGAATTAAATGATAATAGAGCTGTACATTTGGCAGTTTATGAGAGTTTAATAGAAAGTGCTCAAAATCAATCAAGAAAAAATATTAAAGGACAAATGAGTTTATTTGATTTAGCAACAGATGTTATGGAAACAGACGATACAATGACTACTTTGCCTGATATAGAAAATTTTTCTGACGATATACTTATGAATATGGAAAAGGAAATGTTGGGAGTATACATAACAGCCCATCCTTTAGACAAATATGAGGAACTTATTCAAAAAAATACTAGTTTAACTTCAGATGATTTAGATAAAGAGGAAATCCCTGAACATATAAAAGATGGAATGAAAGTTATAGTAGCAGGCATTATAACTAAATCTAAAATTTTGATAACTAAAGCAAATAGACAGATGGCATTTCTAAATATTGAAGACTTATATGGAGAAATGGAAATAGTAGTTTTTTCAAATGCCTACGAAAAATATATAGATTCAGTTAAAGAAGATAAAGTAGTTATTATATCTGGAACACTTGACTTTAAAGATGAAATTCCTAAGGTACTTGCAAATAAAATTATAGATGCAGAAGTTTTCTTAAATGAACAAAAAAAATCAATAGAAAATGAAAATAATAATATTTTAGATGGAAGTATTAGAAATAATGAATTGGTGAAATTAAGGATTCCTACAAGTTTGGATAAAAAAGAAACTCTTGTGAAAATTCAAGAGATTATGAAAAAACACGAAGGAAATTCTATAGCGATTATATATGTAGACGAAACATCTGAAAAATATAAAGGAAATATTAAAGTTGATATAAATGATAAATTCCTTGAAGAAATGAAACTTTTATTAGGAAATGAGAATGTAAAGTTGTAACAATGGAGGTGTACCATGAATAAAATAGGTGTATTAACAAGCGGAGGAGATTCTCCAGGGATGAATTCTGCCATAAGAGCTGTAGTTAGAATCGCTTTAGATGAGGGAATGAAAGTTTACGGAATACAACATGGGTACGAGGGACTGATGAACGGTGATTTTAAAGAGATGAATATGTCTTCAGTATCTGATATATTACAAAAAGGTGGTACAGTTTTAAGAACAGCACGAAGTGAAAAATTTAGAACAGAAGAAGGACAAAACAGAGCTTTACAGATGTTGAAAAGTTTTGGAATAGAAGGTTTGATAGTAATTGGTGGAGATGGATCATTAAAAGGAGGGCTTGATTTAAGTAAAAAAGGCATAAAGGTAATGGGTATACCTGGGACAATAGATAATGATTTGGGGTATACAGATTATACAATAGGCTTTGATACAGCTGTAAATACTGTATTATCAACTATCTCAAATATAAGAGATACATCATCTTCTCACGAGAGAACTACAATAATAGAAGTCATGGGAAGAGATTGTGGAGATATTGCATTATATGCTGGATTAACTGGTGGTGCAGAAAGTATTTTAATACCAGAAAGACCTTTAGATATAAATCAAATTTGTAAGAAAATGATAGAGGGCAGAAATAGAGGTAAGTTGCATAGCATAATTTTAAAGGCTGAAGGTGTGGATATTTCAACAGAAACATTGGCAAATAAAATTCAAGAAATGACAGGAATGGATACAAAAATAGTTGTTCTTGGATATATTCAAAGAGGTGGTTCACCTACAGCAAAAGATAGAATGTTGGCAAGTCGAATGGCAGAAAAGAGCGTTAAACTCTTAAAAGCAGATAGTGAAAGTCGTGCTATTGGAATTTTAGGTGAAGAAATTGTACATTTTGATTTAGAAGATGCCCTTAAAATGAAAAGAGATTATAATAAAGAATTATATCATTTGGCAAATGTTTTATCTAAATAAAAACTTTAGAAATAATGTAATGATAGAAGAAGTTAGGATTTTATGATATAATAAATTTTGAATGTATTATAGAAAGAGATTTTTATGGGAATTTTAAAAATTATTTTCGTGGTTTTGTTATGTATGCCGTTCTTTTATCTTTTGATTTTTTACAGATTTAAGTTTAAGCATAGACTAAATAAAGAAATAGAATTAAGAGAAAAAAAGAAAAAAGCATTGCAGAGGAGATAAAATTATGAGTAAACCATTGTTTATTTCTGTGGAGGGGCCAGATGGCTCAGGGAAAAGTACACAAATTGAGTATATAAAGAAATTTTGCGAAGCAAAAGGTTATGATGTTATTTTAACAAGAGAACCAGGTGGTACTAAAATTGGAGAAGAAATAAGAAAAATTATATTAGATGTAAATAATACAGAAATGAGCAATATTGCAGAAACTTTATTATATGCAGGAGCTAGGGCACAGCACGTAGAAGAAGTGATTAAACCAGCCTTAAAAGAGGGTAAAGTAGTTATTTGTGATAGATTTGTTGATTCTAGCTTGGCGTATCAAGGTTACGGTAGAGGTTTGCTAGAATGTGTTGAAGTAGTAAACAGATATGCTGTTTCAGGTATTATGCCAGATATTACATTTTTGTTAAAAGCACCATTTGATGTAAGAAATAAAAGAATGGAAAATAGAGATAAAGATAGATTGGAATTAGAAAAATATAATTTCCATGAAAAAGTGTATAAGGGATACTTGGAATTAGAAAAAAAATATCCTGATAGAATTATGGGTATAGACGCAGAATTATGTATAGAAGATGTGAAACTTCAGATAGAGGATAGATTGAAAAAAATATTGGGTTAAAGTATGATTTTTAGAGATTTTAATACAAATATTAAATTGATAAATAGATTGGAAGACAGCATTAAAAGTGGCAAAGTTAGTCATGGATATATTTTTGTATGTGAAGATAAAGATTCAAATTTAAACATTGCAAAAGCCTTTTTAAAAGGAATTTTATGTGAGAAAAATAAGGGAAAAGGTTGTGATGAATGTGTTTCTTGTAAGAAGATTTCCAATGAAAATTACGAAGATATGTACTTTATCATACCTGAAAAACAAGGTTCTATAAAAGATGCAGATATAGAGCTTGCTCAAGAAATGTTGAAAAACAAACCTTGGTTCTCAAATAGAAATGTTTTAGTTATACAAAATGCGGAAAGAATGACACCAAAAGCTCAAAATAGATTGTTAAAAACTTTGGAAGAACCTAGTGTAGGAACTATAATTATTTTATTGGTAGATAATGTTGAAAATATACTTAAAACTGTGGCATCAAGATGTGTAATAAATAATGTAGAACCTTTACAAAAACATTTTACTGATGATATAGAAAATATTAGTATGAAAATAATTGATATTATTGAAAACAAAGAAAAATTCTATGTTTGGGAAAATCAGGTAGATGATATTTTAAAAGATAAAGAAAAATTATTGAATGTACTTGAGTATATTCAATTAAGTATAACAAATGATTTAAAAGATAATATAAAACATTTTAATATTATGAAAAGGAAGGAATATTTTCAGATATTGGAAGAAATAAGTATCACAATAGAGGATATAAAAAAAGGAATAAATAGTTCATATGCTTTTAAAAAGTTTATGATTAAATTTGGAGGATAAAAAGATGGTTAAAGTTGCAGGCGTAAGATTTAAAACTGCAGGTAAAATTTATTATTTTGACCCAGGCAATTTGAATATAGCGACCAATTTAGCGGTGGTAGTTGAAACTGCTAGAGGATTGGAGTTTGGGATTACTCAATCTGGTATTTTAGAAATGCAAGATGATGAGTTGGTATTGCCTTTGAAAAAAATAGTAAGAATAGCTACTAAAAAAGATATAGAAAAGAATTTAGAAAATCAAAAGAAAAAAGAAGAGGCAATGAGAGTCTGTCGAGAAAAAATCGTAGAAAATAAATTGCAGATGAAATTAGTAGAAGCTGAATATACTTTTGATGAAGCTAAGATAATATTCTATTTTACAGCTGATGGACGAGTTGATTTCAGAGAATTAGTTAAGGATTTGGCTTTTATATTTAAAACTAGAATAGAATTAAGACAAATTGGAGTTAGAGATGAAGCAAAATCTTTAGGTGGTGTTGGGAATTGTGGGAGATGTTTATGCTGTAATTCTTGGCTACCAGAGTTTAATCCAGTTTCAATAAAAATGGCGAAAGTTCAAAATTTACCTCTTAATCCAACTAAAATATCAGGAATATGTGGAAGACTTATGTGTTGCTTAAAATATGAAAATGACATTTACAAAGAATTGAGAAAAGGATTGCCTGAGGTAGGTGAAAAAGTAAATACTCCTGAGGGCAAAGGTGTGGTAACTGATTCAAAATTACTAGAAAGTAAAGTAAAAGTAAGACTTTTCTTAGATAGTAAAGGTAAAGATGAAGAATTAAGCGATGAGTATATTGTTTTTGATAAAGATGAAGTTCAAAGATTAGGTAAACAAAAAACATTTAACAACAAAGAGGATATACTAAAGAAAGTTAATAAGGAAGATTTAGAAGAATTAAATCGTTTGATGCAGGAATAGGTTTAAAGTTTGAAAACGAATAGTGCTGAAAAATTTGAAAGATTAGATGATACAGGGTTTGGAGATATAAAAATATGGCAGAATATCAATGACTTTTGTTATGGTATAGATGCTGTCATATTAGCTGATTTTGTGTCTAAATATAAAAAAATAAAAAGCGATATATTGGTGGATTTCTGCTCAGGAAATGGTATAATTCCTCTGATTCTAAGTCATAAGTCCCATATTGGAAAGATAATAGGCTTGGAGTTTCAAAAGCAAGCGGTAACATTAGCAGAAAGAAATATTGAATTAAATAATTTAAAAGAAAAGATTAAAGTTGTTCATGGTGATGTTTTGAACACGAATGTTTTATTATCTTATTTTCATAATAAGGTTGATATAGTTAGTATAAATCCACCTTATTTTAAATGTAATGAAAATTTATTAAATAAAGACGAAAGCAAGACTTTAGCAAGACATGAAACTACTGCGGGGCTAGAGGATTTTATAGAAAATGCTCATTTTTTATTGAAAGAGAGAGGTGAGTTATTTTTAATTCACAGACCTGAAAGATTAGTAAGTATAATATCATATATGAGAAAATTTAAGATAGAACCTAAAATTATAAGATTTGTAGCACCGTATAAGAATAAAAATCCAAATTTAGTATTGATTAAAGGCATTAAAAATGCAGGTGAGGAATTGAAAGTTTTAGATAATTTATACGTATATGATGAGAATGGAAAATATACTGATGAAATTCAAGAAATTTATGAAAGAAAATAATTATTTTATGATATATGGAGGAAAAAATGGAGTCTTATAAAAAGTACATAAGGAATTTTAGTATAATTGCACATATAGATCATGGAAAGTCTACTTTAGCAGACAGAATTATAGAAATGACAGGATTAGTTGCTCAAAGAGATATGAAAGAGCAGTTTTTAGATAATATGGACTTGGAGAGAGAACGTGGAATTACAATTAAGCTTCAAACCACTAGATTAGTATATAAAGCTAAGGATGGAAATGAATATATATTTAATTTAATAGATACACCAGGTCACGTAGATTTTACATATGAAGTATCCAGAAGTTTGGCAGCTTGTGAAGGTGCTGTATTAGTAGTTGATGCAACTCAAGGAGTTGAAGCACAAACATTGGCAAACGTATATTTGGCTTTAGATGAAAATTTAGAGATATTACCAACCCTTAATAAAATTGATTTACAAAGTGCAAGACCTGATGAAGTAAAGGATGAAATAGAGGAAATCGTTGGAATAGAAGTACAAGATGCACCTCTTATTTCTGCAAAAGAGGGAATTGGCTTAGAAGATTTACTAGAAGCAATAGTTGAAAAAGTACCATCTCCAGAAGGAGATTTAGATGGCAAGTTAAAAGCTCTTATTTTTGATTCATATTATGATAATTATAAGGGTGTAGTCATATACACTAGAATTTTTGATGGTAGAGTTAAAAAAGGCGATATTATCAAAATGATGAATACAGAGAAGAAATATGAGGTTACAGAAGTCGGGGTCTATGCACCTAGACCAGTTACAACAAAAGAGTTGAGAGCAGGAGAAGTAGGATATATTTGTGCAAGTATTAAACAAGTAGCAGATGCTAGAGTTGGGGATACAATAACTATGGCAGATGATCCAACAGAAGAAGTATTACCAGGGTACAAAAAAGTGCGTTCTATGGTTTTTTGTGGAATATATCCAGCAGATGGGGAAAAATATGAAAATGTTAAAGATGCTCTTGAAAAGTTGCAAGTAAATGATGCAGCCTTTGAGTTTGAACCAGAAACATCACAAGCTTTAGGTTATGGTTTTAGATGTGGATTCTTAGGCCTTTTGCATATGGAAATAATTGTTGAAAGATTGGAAAGAGAGTTTGACTTAGGTGTAATAACAACATCTCCAAGCGTTATATATAAAGTGGTTTTAAACAATGGAAATGTAGAAATGATACAAAATCCATCGAATTTACCTACACCAACAGAAATAGATAACATTGAAGAGCCAATGGTTAAAGCTGATATAATGATACCAAAAGAATATGTAGGCTCGATAATGGAACTTTGCCAAGATAGACGTGGTAAATTGTTGCATATGGAATATATAACTGAAATAAGAGTTCAATTACATTATGAAATGCCACTAAATGAAGTAATTTATGACTTTTTTGATGCTCTTAAATCGAAAACTAGAGGATATGGGTCTTTGGATTATGAGTTTATTAGATATGAAAAGTCAAATGTAGTAAAAATGGATGTACTTTTAAATAAAGATTTGGTAGATGCTTTTTCGATGATTGTACATGAGAGTAAAGCTTATCAAAGAGGAAAATTCGTTTGTGAAAAATTAAAAGAGATAATTCCTATGCATCAGTTTGAAGTTCCTATTCAGGCAGCAATAGGTCAAAAAGTTATTGCTAGAGAAACTGTTAGAGCTTATAGAAAAGACGTAATTGCTAAGTGTTACGGTGGAGATATTTCAAGAAAGAAAAAGTTACTTGAAAAACAAAAAGAGGGAAAGAAAAGAATGAGACAATTTGGTAAAGTAGAAGTCCCTCAAGAAGCATTTACAGCTGTATTAAAATACGATGATAATAAATAGGCATATGTAATATAAACGAATTAAAAGTTTAAAGGATATTATTAGCTGAATTCAATAAGACAAGAAAAAAAAGAATCAAAACTTACTAAGAAATGAATAAAAAGGTGGCAGTTTTGAATAATAGTAATTTTAATAAAGAAATTTATAAAAAAGAATTAGGCATATATATACATATGCCTTTTTGTATAAAAAAATGTAGATATTGTGATTTCCTATCTTTTGATAATTTTGAAAAGACTGAAATATCAAGGTATATAGAGGCTTTAAGGCATGAAATAGAAACTACAAGTAAAATTGTCGGTAAAAGTTATTATGTAAATACTATATTCATAGGTGGTGGCACGCCATCATTATTGGAAGCTAAATATATAAAACAAGTTATAGATTGTATTTATTGCAATTTTTCGGTGAAAAAAAATGACGGAGATGATAAAAACAAAGAAAGTACAGAAGTAACTATAGAATGTAATCCAAATACAATTACTGAAGATAAGCTGAAGATATACAAGGATATAGGAATAAATCGATTAAGTATTGGTGTTCAAAGTCTTGATGATTATGCTTTGAAAGTATTAGGTAGAGTCCATGATAAAAAAATATTTTTGGAAAGTTATGATTTAGCAAGAAAAGTCGGTTTCAAAAATATAAATTTAGATGTAATGTTTGGAATTCCTGAAGTTAATTTATCAGGATGGGGAAAAAATTTAGAAGAAGTTATAAGATTAAATCCTGAACATATTTCTTTTTATGGATTACAAATAGAAGAAGGAACAGAATTTCATAAATTATATAAAAATAATAGATTGGGAGAACCGTCAAAACAAGAAGAACAACAAATGTATAAATTGGCGACAGAAATTTTGAATCAAAATGGATACAAGAAATATGAAATTTCAAATGCTAGTTTGAAAGGATATGAATGTAAACATAACTTGAAATATTGGAATATGAAAGACTATATTGGGTTAGGTCTTGGAGCACATTCTTTTTTGGAAGGAATACGTTTCAATAATACAAGTGATTTAAAAAAATATTTTGATATTAAGAATAATAATAACATTGAATTTGAAAATGATATTTATAAGAAATTAAAAAGGTTAAATTGGATAGAAAATGTAAATAAAAATGACTTTAAGGATAACGTGTCAGAGTTTATGATTACAGGTTTAAGAAAAACAGAAGGTATTTCTACGAAGGAGTTTTATAAGTTATTTAAAAGGGAATTTTTTGATGTGTACAAAGATGAAAAAGAGAATATAAATAAATGGATTGAAAAAGATTATCTGAGAGTAGAAAATGATAGAATTTTCTTAACGGAAAAGGGAATAGATGTGTCAAATGAGATATTAAGTGATTTTGTATTTATCTAAATTTTAAGAGAAAGAAATTACAAGGTAGTTTGATTCAAAAATTTGTAAAAATTTTTTTTTGTGTTATAATATACCTTGCAAAGTATAAAAGCATAAATCAGTGATGGGAGAAAAATATGGTATATGTAAATAATTATCAAGATAAATTTTATAAAGTTAGAGAAATTAAAACTTTAAAAGAAATGATTGATTCTAATAAAGAACTTTTTGGAAATAATATTGCTTTTTTAAACAAAGATAAAAAAGCAGGAGCGTATAAAGAAATTACATATAGTGAATTTAAAGAAGATGTGGATGCTTTAGGCACAAAACTTATAGACTTAGGTTTGGAAAATGAAAAGATAGCTGTAATTGGTGAAAACTGTTATCAATGGGTAGCATCTTATTTTGCTGTAGTAAATGGAGTTGGTACAGTTGTACCTTTAGATAAGGAACTTTCCCCTTTAGAAATTGAGAATTTAGTGAAAACGGCTAATTGTAAAGCTATTTTCTATACTGAAGGATATAAAAAAATTGTAGAAAATATCGATGTAGAATATAAATTTGAAATGAATAAATATTTGGATGATGGAACTGAAAACTTTGAGGGTAATACAAACGAAAGCCCTTGGAAATTTTTGGTTCAGGAAGGTAAAGCTTTAATTGATAACAATGATTTTAGATTTATAAATAAGGAAATTGATCCAGAAGAAGTGAAAATGTTATTATTTACTTCAGGAACTACAGATGTTCCAAAGGCTGTTATGTTGTGTCATAGAAATTTAATAACAAATATCTTAGACGTATCAAGAATTGTAAATGTTAGACAAGAAGATAGAACCCTATCAATATTGCCAATACACCATACTTTTGAGTCTACTATTGGAATTATGGTACCTTTGTACAACGGAAGTTCAATAGCTTTTTATGAAGGATTGAAATACGTTGCTAAGAATTTAGCAGAAGCTAAGGCTACTTTACTTGTTGGAGTACCATTAATTTTCGAATCTATGTACAATAAAATTTGGAAGCAGGCTGAAAAATCAAATAAAGATAAAGCATTAAAAAGCGTAATTAAAATAAATAAAGTTTTATCTAAAATAGGTATAGACGTAGAGAAAAAATTATTTAAGTCAATATATGAAAGCTTTGGCGGAAAGCTTCGTATGTTAGTCTGTGGAGCAGCTGCAATAAATCCTAACGTTATAAGAGGATTTAAGGATTTTGGTATAGATATGGTAATAGGTTATGGATTGACAGAAACAGCCCCTCTTTTATCAGGAACGCCAGATTTTAGTGATAGATATAGTAAAGCCGGTTCTGTAGGTCCAGTAGTTCCTAGTGGTCAGATGAAACTTGTTGATATCGATGAAGATGGAATTGGAGAGATAGCTTTTTGTGGTGATAATGTTATGAAAGGTTATTTAGATATGCCAGATAAAACAGAAGCTGTTTTGAAAGATGGATGGTTTTATACAGGGGATTTAGGCTTCATAGATGAAAAAGGTTGGCTTTATTTAACAGGCAGAAAGAAAAACGTAATAGTTACTAAAACAGGTAAGAATATTTATCCTGAGGAAATAGAAAAGTATTTATTCGATATACCATATATACAAGAGTGTATGGTATATGGCTTTGATAATAAAGATACTGGTGAAACTGTTGTAAGCGTACAAATCATTCCAAACTATGAGTTGATTGAAGAAAAATTTAATTTTAATAATAATGAAGATAAGATATACAAGCTTCTAAAAGAATCAATAAACAACGATGTAAACGAAAAATTAGTTAATTATAAAAGAATCAGAAATATTATTATAAGAAAAGATGAATTTGTAAAAACAACAACCCATAAGATTAAAAGAAATGAAAATATTTAATATAAAAATAACCACTTAATTGTAAGTGGTTATTTTTTGTATAAGGGTTTGTATTTTAATTTTCTTTATTATTGTTTATGTATCGAGCAATATATATTACAGGAGTATCGAAAATTGCCGTTAATAAGAATATTACATAACTTGAAATTATTATGCTTATTACTACTTTAATAGGATATAAGCCCCAAAAAGCACCTGTACTAAATAATATAGCGTTTAATAGCTGGGAAATCATAGTGGAACCATTATTTCTAAGCCACAGATATTTTTTTGAATCACCTGTCTTTTCTTTTGTGAAATTCCAAATCTTATGATATACCCAAACATCGAATTTTTGGCATATTGCATAGACTATTAAACTTACTGCCACCAAACGAGGTGTAACAGAAAAAATTGTTTGAATGCTTTCAAATGCCCAATCGTTTGTTGAAGGACTAAAAAGTAGCCAAAGTTGAGATACTAAAACTAAAGAAAAAGCTGTCGCTATACCTATATTTACTGCTTTATTGGCAAGTTGTTTTCCTTTTGTTTCACTTAAAATATCTGTTACTAAAAAAGTTGTGGCAAACATTACATTACCTAGAGTTTGTTCTATGCCAAAGGCATCTACCAATATTAAAACTTCAATGTTTGCTGTAATTGTAGAAAAAACAGTCCAGGCAAAAAGCCCTTGCGTTCCAAATAATTTGTACCATATTAACACGCTGGAATACAGCAATACGGCACTTAATAAAAGAAGTATTTCGTTGTTAAACGTATGAATAAAATTGTTCACTTTTCAACACCTTTCTAAAAACCTAAAAGTTTAGACCATAAAAAAAGTGCTAAAAAGCACCAAAAACATAAATTGATCCTAGTTTTGTTTATTGACAGGAGGTTTGCGAACTGTCATATTTAATTGTTTACAAAGTTTAACACATCGAGATTATTTTTGTCAATATATTTATTATATTTAATAATGACAGCTTGGAGGTATTTGTGATAGAATTTACTTATAATGTTGAAAGAATTGACGGAGGTAGTTATGAAAACTATAGATAACAAAGATATGTTTGATAGAGAATTTATGGAAAGTAGCATAAAAAACGTTTTACAAGTTGTACGAAAAAATTCAACAGGGTTAAATGCTCTTTTAAACCCCCAGCTGTATAGCTTAGATGAAAAAAACAGAGAGATAATTATTGAGTTTAAATTGGAAGATTGGCATACAAATACTGTAGGAAATCTTCATGGTGGTATGATGGCATCTATGTGTGATTTATCTATGGGAATTATGGCACAACATATATGTTATAATGTGGGAGGACAATTTTCCCCAACTACAAGCTTGAATATGACATATTTGAAAGTAATAACTAGGGATGAACCTGTAAGGGTAAAAGTAAAACTTATGTCAGAAGGAAAGAGTTTAATAAATTTGAGAGCTGAAATTTATACAGAAGATTTAAAAACACCTAAAGCTTTGGCAAATGGAACATATAAAGTGCTAAAAATAAGATAGAATTATAGTTTTTTTACAATAAATATGTTAGAGTATATATGGTTAAAAAATATTTCAAAATAAAAGGAGTTTATTTGTGTTAGAAAATATTAGAGAAAATTCGGAAAAGATAGCAGAAGAGCTATTGGAAAAAGCAAAATTGAAAAAAGGTCAAATTGTAGTAGTTGGTTGTTCTACTAGCGAAGTACAAGGTCAAAGAATTGGTAGCAGTTCTGAAATAGAAATAGCAGAAGCAATATATGTAGGACTTAATAAAGTTTTTCAAAAGAATGGGATAATAATTGCTGCACAATGCTGTGAGCATTTGAACAGAGCGATAATTTTAGAAAGAGAATATGCTTCTGGATTAGAGGAAGTAAATGTTAGACCAAGTAAAAAAGCAGGAGGTGCTTTTGCTACCAAAGTATATGAAAGTTTAAATTCACCTGTTGCTGTAGAATTTATTAAAGCAGATGCAGGTATAGATATAGGAGATACATTGATTGGGATGCACTTAAAACATGTAGCTGTACCTATTAGAACTGAAATTAAAAATATTGGAAAAGCTAGAGTTACATCTGCAAAAACAAGATGTAAATTTATAGGTGGCGAGAGAGCAATTTACAATTCTTATAATATATAAAATAATGCTTGTAAACCTGTGGAAAACTGGGTATTGACAAATTGAAATATAGCCTAAAACCTTTTAATATAAAGGGTTTTAGGCTTTTAAAATATCCACAAGACAAAGTGGATAGAATTGTATACAATTACTTGTAAAGGTGTGGAAAAGTCAACTATCCGTTTAAATTTAAAGCTTGATATACTGTGGAAAAGTTATAATTGAAAATAAAAAGAGTTTACATAATGTGGTGTAAAAATATATAAATAAAGTATTTATAAAAAAACTTTAGGATACAATAATTGTAAAAAATAGAAAAAAGAATAATTTGGATTTTTTTGTTTGACAAATAATGAGATATTTTTTTAAAAATAGAATTGGTAAAAAATGAATAAAAATATATAAAAAGGTTTTTTTCTACATTGAAAATATTGATTTTTATTTGTTAATAAAGTATAATAATATCATGAGATTATAAATTAAAAGGGTTATAAAAAAGGGTGAGGAAAATGGATATGAAAAAAATATTAACTATTATTTTAGTATTACTATTAGGTTCTGTAAACGTTGGTTTTACATACTACGATGGAATAGGCAACGTTTATTGGGATTCAAAAAAAGATATTTATAAAGGGATAAAATATAGAGAACAAGTGGCAATAAAAAATGGCTCAGAACAACAAGTGGCTAAATTTGTTGAAGCTGAAATAGACCAAAAAGATATAGTGCCTTTAGTTATAAGTGGAGATATAGGAAAATCGTACACTTTAGATGATATGATTAAAAAGGCAGAAGATGAGGGTTATAAAGTGGTTGTGGCAATAAATGCAGATGTATTTGATATGCCTACATCAGCGCCAAAAGGTCTTGTTATACACAATGGGGAAATTTTATGTTCTGGATTCAAGTCTGAGCAGATTTTAGTGTTTGATTATGAAAATAAAGCTAAATTAATAACTTCTAAGCCAAAATTCACTTTAAAGGGATTCAGAACAGTCAAGGTGAAAAAATTAGTAGAAACTGAAAATATGGAAAATTATGATGAATTTGAAAGTGAAATTGATGATGGAAGTGATAACCAAGATTTAGAAAATTCTAAGAACGAAGAAGAGGATTATACAATAGAAGAAAGAGATTTTGAAAGTGAAATTTCATTTATAAATATACCTTATGGCGGTGCAAAAGCTCTACATCTTTTTACTGATAATTATGGAGCTACAACAAAAACTCAAGGTAATTGTGTAGAAGTGGTTATAGAAACTGAAAATCATGAAGATAGTGAATTGAGAGTAAATAAAAACATAAGGGGTATAATAAAAGAAGTAAAAGTAAATACATCAAATACAAAAATCGAAGAAGATCAGATAATTTTATCGTCAATTTATGGAACTAAATCGGCAGAGAATCTATCAAATATGGTAGTTGGAAGTGAAGTAGAAATTATTATAGAAGATACAGAAAATAATGATTTCGAAAACATAAAAGAATCTGTGGGTATTTTTTACTCGATATTAAAAGATGGTGAAATTGATACTTATGGAAGCAGAAAAAACCCAAGAACTGCTTTTGGTATCAAAGATGATGGAAGCTTAGTTTTATATACTTTAGACGGAAGGCGAAATACTGCGAAAGGGTTATGTTTGCCTGAATTAGCGAAACATATGAGATCTTTGGGTTGTGTAGATGCTTTTAATTTAGATGGAGGTGGCTCTACAGCTATTTACACTAGGATTCCAGGGAAAAATGACACACCTGTATTGAGAAATAAACCATCTGGAAATATAGAGAGAAAAGTTACAAATGCAATAGTTTTAGCATATCGTGAAGAAGGAAGCGGAAATGTTGAAAATATTAGTATTTATCCTAGTTTATCTTTAGTTATGTGTGGTGGTGAAGTGAAGTTAGAAGCTTTTGGATCAAATGATAAATTTGAGAAAAAAGAAATATATAGGAATCATAGATATAAAATAGAAGAAGGTAGCGGAAGCATTGATGATGATGGAAACTTTAAAGCTGGAAATATCCAAGAAAAAGTTATAATTTCATGCGAATCAGGTTCAGCAAAAGGAATGACAGAAGTACAAGTCTTAAAAGATAATTTGAACATAAAGCCTAATTTCGATAAAATAAAAGCTGAATTGAATCAAGAATTTGATATAAATATGAGCGTAAAATATGGTCCGATGAATGTTATTTCTAAGGATAATTTATTTATATGGAATTGCGATGAAAATATTGGGAAAATAGATGAAAATGGTTTGTTTAAAGCTGTAGATAAGGACGGGCAAAAAGGTAAAATTTACGTTTCATTCGATAAATATAAAATTGAAATTCCAGTTAGCGTAGGTAAAGATATAATAGATTTTGAAGATACTAAAAAACATTGGGCTAGAGAATTTATAGGTTCATTGGCAGTTAGAAAAATAGTAAATGGTGTCGGTGAAAATTTATATCAACCTGATAATAAGTTGACTAGAGCTCAATTTTTGGCACTATTATCAAAAATGTCAGGAAATGTAATTGTTGATAGTGAAGTCAGTATGAAATTTGAAGATGTGCCAGAAGATGAATGGTATTATAACTATGTAAAATGGGGATATGAACAAGGTATTGTAAATGGTGTAACAGAAAATCTATTTATGCCAAATGATAGTATAAATAGAGAACAAATGTGTACAATGCTTTCAAAATACGCAAAGAAAAATAATGTTGTTTTACCTAAAACTAAAGAAAACGTTGAATTTACAGATGCGGAAAAAATAAGCGATTGGGCAAAAGAATACATCTATGAAAATGCTTATGCAGGAATTGTAAATGGTATGCCAGATGGCTCATTTAACCCAACTGGACTTGCCACTAGAGCTGAATCAGCTAAAATCGGATATGTTTTTTTAGAAATTAAAGAAGGAAATAATAAAAGCACATTACAAAATTAAAAATAAGAAAGAGGTTAATATAATATGGTTAAATCAAAAATTATGGACTGCGGAGTTAAATTATTGTGGGAAAATATTTCAGGAATGAAATCTGTTTCTTTAGGGATTTGGGTAAAGACAGGTTCTGTAGATGAAAATGAAGATAATAACGGTATTGCTCATTACATTGAACACATGAGATTTAAAGCTACTAGCAATAGAACAGCTAAAGATATTGCAAGAGATATGGATAAGGCAAGTGGTATTTGGAACGCATTTACAGGTAAAGAATACACTTGTTTCTATTTTAAAGTTATATCTGAAGAATTAGCAAATTCAACAGACTTATTAACTGATATGTTTGTGAATTCAAAATTTGATGAAGAAGAACTCCAAAAAGAAAGAGATGTCATTTTAGAAGAAATAAAAATGATTGAAGATAATCCAGATGAGCTGGCACATGAACTACTTGTTGATCATATTTTTAAAGGTGGAGATTATGCAAAATCTATAATAGGAACAGAAGAAAGTCTAAGTAAAATAGGTAGAAATGAAATTTTAGAATTTATAAAAGAAAATTATACTAAAGACAATGTTTTTGTTGTAGCAGTAGGTGATTTGGAAACTACTGACAACCTTGAAAGCTTATTAAATCCGAGATTGAATCTTTTAGAAGCTGAAAAAAAGAATAAAGATGGCGTTAAAGCTTCGAAAAAAGAGGATTATACCGCTAAATTTCAATGCAAAGTTAAAGACATTGAGCAAGCTCATATTTGTATTGGAAATAGAAATTTGCCTATTTATAATGAAGATTATTTTGCTATGTTAGCTATAAATCATATTTTTGGAAGTAGCTACGCTTCAAGATTATTTCAAAGTGTAAGAGAAGATAAAGGCCTTGCTTATTCAGTGTTTTCTAACACAGATATGTATTTTGGAGAAGGAGCTTTTTATATTTACGCTGGCGTACATAAAGATAAAATTGAATTAGCAGTGAAAGCGATAAGAGACGAATTGCTTAGATTAAAAGAAGAGGGTTTGACAGAAGAAGATTTGAATTCAGCTAAGACTCAATTAAAAACGTCGCTTATTTTTAGTGATGAAAGTACACATAGTAGAATGTTGACAATAGGAAAACAAATGTTATCTCTTGATAGAGTTTTATCTCCTGAAGAAATGACAGAACGTATGAACAATGTAACTATGGAGCAAATAAATAAACTTATAAATATGATTACAGATATAGACAGTTATTCTGGCGTATTGATAAATTCAAAAGAAGAAGATTTAGAGGCGTTTTTAAAGAATTAAATTTAGGAGATGAAAATGAATAAAGTAGGAAGATTTGGAAAAGTTAGTAAAAAGCAATTTTTAGATGATTTGAATAAAAGATTTAAAAATATAAGTGATGAAGATAAAATTTATGAAGAAATAAAAAAACCTAAAAGAGGAACTAAAGGTTCAGCAGGATATGATTTTTATCTACCTATGGACATTGTCTTAGAAGCTGGCGAAAGCATTGTTATACCAACAGGAATAAGAGCCTATATGATTGAAGGTTGGGTGCTTACTTGTTTCCCTCGTTCAGGATTAGGAATGAAATATAGATTACAGCTTGATAATACAGTTGGAATTATTGATAGCGATTATTTTTATGCAGACAATGAAGGCCATATAATGATTCCTCTAACTAATGATTCAAAACAAGGAAAAACTTTGGAATTAAAAGCAGGTGATAGATTTGCTCAGTGTATTTTTATGCCTTTTGGAATAGTAGAAGATGATGATTGTCAAGAAATAAGAACTGGAGGATTTGGAAGTACAGATAAGAAATTATAAAGTTGTATGAAAAGAGACTAGTATGATTATTAGAGAAGACTTAGAAAAAAGAGAGCATGAAATATTATCGCCTTTTGCTTGTAAATCATCAGAAACAAAAGGTAGAAGTATGATGGAAGAAAAGTGCAAAATAAGAACAGAATTTCAAAGAGATAGAGATAGAATTCTTCATTCTAAAGCTTTTAGAAGACTGATGCACAAAACACAAGTTTTTTTGGCACCAAAAGGGGACCATTTTAGAACTAGGCTTACTCATACTTTAGAAGTTGCACAAATTTCTAAAACGGTAGCTAGAGGGTTAGGCTTAAATGAAGATTTGACAGAAGCAATATCCTTAGGTCACGATTTAGGGCATACACCTTTTGGACATTCAGGAGAAGAAGTTTTAAACAAGATACATAGAGGCGGATTTCGTCACAATGTTCAGAGTTTAAGAGTTGTAGAAGTTCTTGAAGGTAACAAAGGTCGCTTTGGAATGAATTTAACAGAAGAAGTTAAGGATGGTATTTTAAATCACACAGGTTCTGTAAAACCCTTTACTTTAGAGGGTCAGATTGTAAAAATTTGCGATAGAGTTGCATATATAAATCATGATATCGATGATGCTTTGAGAAGTGGTGTAATAAATTTTGAACAACTACCTAAATCTTGTATAAACTTGTTAGGTAAATCTCATAGAAGTAGAATAAATAATCTTATTTTAAGTTTAATTAAACACAGCTACAATGAAAATGAAATAAAAATGGCTGAGGATATGCAATCTGAACTTTTGAATTTGAGAAAATTTATGTTTGAAAATGTATATAGAAATCCTGAAGTTAAAAAAATTGAAGAATTAAAAAATGTTAAAGTTTCAATAGAAAAGCTATACTCGTATTATGTGGAAAATCCTGATGAATTACCTAAATACGATGAGTTTTATGTAAATACATACGATTGCTATGAAAGAGCTAAAGATTATATCGCAGGTATGACAGATAGATTTGCTATAGAAAGTTATAAAAAAATCGAAAAAAAATAAAATTTTCAGAAATAAAAAAAGGAAAATTAAAAATTTATTGTATAAGATATTGTGAAGTATTATTTTTAAATGTAAGGTTGGAAGAAAGGAAATTAAGTTTTGGCTTTTGATTATAATATTGTAGAATATATAAAAAGCAGGTGCAATATTGTAGATATAGTAGGTCAAGTTGTAGAACTTAAAAAAACAGGCTCTAACTATAAAGGTTGTTGCCCTTTTCATAATGAAAAAACTCCTTCTTTTGTAGTTTCTGATAGCAAACAGATATATACATGTTTTGGTTGTGGAGAAACTGGTGATATCTTTCAATTTGTTCAGAAACAATATAATTTATCTTTTACAGAAGCACTAGAGAGATTAGCTACTCAATGTGGTATTGAATATAAAAAAAATAAAAAAAGTGAAGATAAACAGAAATATTACGATGCAAATGTTGTTGTTGCGAAGTATTTTGTAAATAATTTTTGGAATACAGAAAACTCTGGAAGACAGTATATGTTGAAAAGAGGAATTAGGCCAGAAACTTTAAGAAAATTTGGAATAGGTTATGCTGATGCAAGTTGGGATAGTTTATATAAATTTTTGAAGTCGAAGAATATTGAAGAAAAAGTTATAGAAGAACTAGGTCTAGTTTCTAAATCTAAAGGGAAAACTTTTGATAAGTTTAGAAATAGAGTGATGTTTCCTATATTTGATGCCAGAGGACGTGTTATTGGATTTGGCGGAAGAGCTATAGGAGATGATATCCCTAAATATTTGAATTCGCCTGAAAGCATAGTTTTTTTGAAAAAAAATAATTTATATGGACTGAATTTTGCTAAAAAAGATGTGGAAAATGAAAACCACATTATATTAGTTGAGGGTTATATGGATGTGATTTCTCTTTATCAAAAGGGAATTACTAACGTATCTGCATCACTGGGAACTGCTTTAACTGAAAATCAAATTAAATTAATTAAAAGATATACTAAGAATATAATTCTTTCTTATGATTCTGATGAAGCCGGTAAAAAAGCTGCATTAAGAGGTATTGATTTAATAGATGAACAGGATGTAAAAGCAAAAATATTAACTGTTTCAGAGGGAAAAGACCCAGATGAATTTATACAAAAAAATGGCAGAGAAAAGTTTTTAGAGTTAGTAAAAAATTCAATGCCTTCGGTGGAATATAAGATTTATTTAGAGAAACAAAATATAAATACTGATACATTTGAAGGAAGTATTGAATTTTTAAATAAGGTAGCTAATATTTTAACACCATTAAAACCTATAGAATGTGATATGTATGCAAATAAAATTGCAGAAGAAATGAATATAGCGCCTAGCACAATAAAAAAAGCAGTAGAAGAAAATAAAAATAAAGAAAATAATAATTATCAAAGTAGGGCATTGGGAATTAAAAGTTCAGATAGTTTTATAGAAAAAGATAATTTAGACAAAAGTCAAGATTTTAAAAAAATAACTCTGGAAAATTTAAAAATTTCCGCATTAGATAAAACAATTATAAAGTTGATTTTATCAGGAAAGTGTTACTTTGATAAAATGTGGGAAAATATAAAGTACATAAAGTCTCCATTTGTGATAAGAATATTAAGTAAAATCAACGAAAATACAGAAATACATAATTGGGTAGATATTAAAGATTTAAAAGATATTTTTGATGAATTTGATTTAAAAATAATTAAAAAAATTGATGAAGATATATACTTAGGAAGTAACATCGATGAAATTTTAAATGATTGTGTAAATAAAATAAAGGTAAAGTATTTAGAAGAGAGAAAAAAAATATTATTGCTGAAATTATCTATGGCAGATGAAGAAGAAAATAATGATAGTATTTTTGAAATAAGTCAGGAATTACAAGAAATACAGAAGATTTTAAAGAACAGGAGTTGAGAAAGTATGAGCTTGGGAGAAGAAAATCAAAAAAAAGAAAGAAATTTTGTTAAAGAATTAGCAGAAAAAGCAAAAGGCAATAAGACCATATCATTTAAAGAAATAGAAGAACACTTAGATGGTATAGAATTAAATAAGGATCAATTAGATGATATTTATGATTCCCTTAATTCTTTAGGTATAGAAGTGGTTGCGGAAGTTGAACTTGAGGATTTTGATATAATTGCAATTTCAGATGATGAAGATGATGAAAAAGAACTTATAAATGCTGTTGATGAAAATAATCAAGTAGATTTAGAAGCAACTTTACCAAAGAGTATTGCTGTAGACGACCCTGTTAGAATGTATCTGAAAGAAATAGGAAAAGTTTCTTTATTGTCTGCGGAAGAAGAAATTGATTTAGCTAAAAGAATGGAAAATGGCGATGAAATTGCTAAGCAGAGATTGTGTGAAGCAAATCTTCGTTTGGTAGTAAGTATTGCAAAAAGATATGTAGGAAGAGGTATGCTTTTCTTAGATTTGATTCAAGAAGGTAACTTAGGTTTAATTAAAGCTGTTGATAAGTTTGACTGGAGAAAAGGTTATAAATTCAGCACGTATGCGACTTGGTGGATAAGACAAGCTATCACTCGTTCAATTGCAGATCAAGCTAGAACAATAAGAATACCTGTTCATATGGTGGAAACAATAAATAAATTGATTAGAATATCAAGACAGCTATTGCAGGAATATGGTAGAGAACCATCCCCAGAAGAAATAGCAAAAGAAATGGAAATTAGTGAAGAAAAAGTTCGTGAAATTTTGAAAATTGCCCAAGAACCTGTATCTTTGGAAACACCTATTGGAGAAGAAGAGGATAGTCATTTAGGTGATTTTATACCTGATGATGATGTACCATCCCCAGCAGAAGCTGCAGCATTTTCAATGTTAAAAGAGCAACTATCAGAAGTATTGGAAACTTTAACTGATAGAGAAAAGCGAGTTCTTAAATTGAGATTTGGACTAGAGGATGGAAAAGCTAGGACATTGGAAGAAGTAGGTAAACAGTTTGAAGTTACAAGAGAAAGAATTAGACAAATCGAAGCTAAAGCTCTTAGAAAATTAAGACATCCTACTAGAAGTAAAAAATTAAAGGATTATTTAGAATAATTTAAGGAGATAAAAATGATTAAAATATCAGATCGTCTTATGGAAATGGCGATGTTGGTAGGATATTTAGAAACCGTGGCTGATATTGGAACAGACCACGGTTTTTTACCTATATATTTAAACCAAATAAAAGAACGAAAAAAAATTATATTAGCAGATATAAGTGAAAAATCTCTTGATAAAGCCAGAAATAATATTTATTTTTACATGGAAAATAGAAATGATATTTTTGATTTCAGAGTTGGAGATGGACTTAAAATAATTGATGAAAATGAAGTAGATGCAGTTGTTATTGGAGGAATGGGAGGTATTTTAATTGCTAATATACTTTCAGAGAATTTCAAAATAGCATCAAAAGTAAAACGCTTTGTATTTCAACCTAGAAATGCTTGTGCTAAATTAAGATGGTGGTTAGAAAATAGCGGTTTTAAAATAACTTCTGAAAAAGTTGTAATGGAAAAAAAAGTACCTTGCGAAATTATTTTAGCAGAGAAAGATTATAGTTCAAATGTTGAGGTTCCTGCTAATTTAGATAATTATGAAAGTCTGGAAGAAAAAGATAAGCTAAAATATAATTTAAAAGAAGAAATGTTATATGAAAATGGCAAGGCAGGGTATAATTTAGCAATATTAAAACTATATAAAGAAGTACTTATTTACAAAAATTTAAAAAAAGCAAAAGAAGTTAATATAAAAAAACAAGAATTACAAGAATATAAAATAATTTATTATAAGAATATGATAAAAACATTTTTGGAAAATAAGAAAATAAAGTGAGTTTACCATAGGATAGAATCATAACTTAATAAGAAGTGATACCGAAGGAGGTTATTTTGAGTATTGATAAAAAAGAACTATATAAAATTTTAGATGAAATTTGCCCTTTTGAAATCCAAGAAAATTGGGACAATTCAGGGCTTCAAGTAGATAATGAGAATAATGTTATCAAAAAAATACTAGTAGCACTAGAAATAACTCCTGAAGTTATTGAAGAAGCTAAGGAAGTAGGGGCAGATTGTATAGTTACTCATCATCCTTTGATTTTTAGAGCCTTGAGATGTATTGATAGAAATAGATATGAAGATAACCTAGTTTTTCAATGTATAAAGAACAATTTAATGGTTTATTCTTGTCATACAAACTTTGATAAGGCAGTTAAAGGTAATAACTTTTATTTAGCAAAACTGTTGGAATTAAAGGAAATTCAATATTTAGAGAAACCAGGGGAAATTGGAGTTACAGGAATCCTTAAAGAAAAGTTGACCATAAATGAATTTACGGAAACTATTAAAAAATCTCTTAACATTTCTAAAGAAGAAATATCATTAGCAGGATATGATGGGGGCAAATATATTGAAAAAGTAGGCATATGTACTGGCGCAGGAGGAGATCAGCTGGAAATTATGAAAAGAGAGAGGTGCGATGCTTTTATAACAGGAGATTTTAAATATCATGATGCAGTAAAATCAAAGGCTTTAGAAATATTAGTGGTAGATGCAGGTCATTATGGTACAGAAAAAATATTTGTACCTAATATGTCAAATCAGTTGAAAGATTTAATTGGAGAAAAAGCTGTAATTTACCAGTCTCAAATAGATATAAACCCTTTTATATATAGAGATTCTATGGTAAAATTATAGTTAGGTAAAATTTTACTAACATTTATGGGTAAGTCAGACAATCGCATATTTTATGAGGAAAGTCCGGGCTTCACAGGGTAAAGGTGCCAGATAACGTCTGGCGTAGGTAACTATAGGGAAAGTGCAACAGAAACATTCCGCCGAAACAGTTAGGCTGTGGTAAGGTTGAAATGGTGAGGTAAGAGCTCACCAGCGTTGTGGAGACATAACGGCTGTGTAAACCCCACCTGAAGCAAGACCAAGTAGAGCGTAAAAAGTGGTGACCCGTTGCTGCTCGTTAGGTAGGTCGCTAGAGCATATTAGCAATAATATGCCAAGATAGATGATTGTCAAATACAGAACCCGGCTTATAGACTTGCCCATATTTTAAATTGTTAATAACTTATTTAATTAAAATTAAATTTTTTGTTTATCGTTTCTTTCTTTTTAAGAAGCATTTATGAGGTATTGTATGAAATTAGGTGTTGATATAGGATCTACAACAGTAAAAACTGTCTTGATAGATGAAGAAAATCATATTGTATTTAAAAAATATGATAGACATATGTCAGATGTTTTTAATAAATTGTTGGAAATGATTGAAGAAATATATGAAATTTATGGTGAGATTAAGCTTCATATTACAATCACAGGTTCTGGTGGTATGGCATTATCAAAATTCTTAAACGTCCATTTCGAACAAGAAGTTGTTTCTTGCAGTAGAGCTGTGGAAAAAATAATACCTGAAACAGATGTTGCTATAGAATTAGGTGGAGAAGATGCAAAAATAACATTTTATGGAACTACTATAGAACAGAGAATGAACGGTACTTGTGCAGGTGGGACAGGTGCTTTTATAGATCAAATGTCTGTTCTTCTTAATACAGATGCCACAGGACTTAATAATTATGCAAAAAATTATAAGATAATATACCCTATAGCAGCTAGATGTGGAGTTTTTGCGAAAACAGATATACAACCTTTGATAAATGAAGGAGCAAGTAAAAATGACTTATCAGTTTCAATTTTTCAAGCTGTAGTTAATCAAACTATAAGTGGGTTGGCTTGTGGAAGAACTATAAAAGGGAAAATAGCTTTTTTAGGAGGTCCTTTGACGTTTCTGTCTGAACTTAGAAACAGATTTATTGAAACTTTAAATATTAAAGATGAAGATGTGATTATACCAGAAGATTCACAATATTTTGTTGCAATAGGTGCCGGTATGGTGTCTGAAAAATATGAAAAACATAGTTTGGTGGATATTAAAAATAAATTGAAAACAACAGACTCTGTTATGCTATCTGAAAGCAAACATATAGAACCTTTATTTAAAGACAAGGTTGAATATAATCAATTTAAAGAAAGACACGCAAAAAATAAAATAAAAAGAAAAGATATAAAAAAAGCCAAAGGTAAATTGTTTTTAGGTATAGATGCAGGTTCTACAACAACGAAAGCTGCATTGATTGATGATGAAAATAATTTACTTTATTCATTTTACAAGAATAATGAAGGTAAACCACTAGAAACTACAGTGCAAATGCTGAAAGAACTTTACAGTTTAATGCCTGAAAATACTTTTATTGCTCATTCTGTTGTCACAGGATATGGTGAAAGCTTGTTAAGAAATGCTTTTAAAATAGACTTAGGCGAAATAGAAACTATGGCACATTATAAAGCCGCAGAATCATTTTTGAAAAACGTAGATTTCATACTAGATATAGGTGGTCAAGATATGAAGTGTATGAAAATTAGAGATGGTGCTATTTATAATATAATGTTAAATGAAGCTTGCTCTTCAGGTTGTGGTTCTTTTATTGAAACTTATGCAAAATCTGTAAATTTAACAGTAGAAAATTTTGCAGAAAAAGGTGTTTTTGCAAAAGCACCAGTGGATTTAGGCACTAGATGCACAGTATTTATGAATTCCAAGGTAAAACAATCTCAAAAAGAAGGAGCTACAATTGGTGATATCTCAGCAGGATTATCTTATTCTGTAATAAAAAATGCTTTGTATAAAGTTATAAAATTAAGAAATAATGAAGATGCAGGAGAAAATATAGTAGTTCAAGGAGGAACCTTCTATAATGAAGCTGTTTTAAGAGCTTTAGAAAAGATTTTAAATAAAGAAGTTGTGCGTCCAGATATAGCAGGTATGATGGGAGCCTATGGTTCTGCAATAATAGCAAAAGAAAACTATTTACCAGATACTAAATCTTCTATAGTTAAATTAGATGATTTAGAAATGTTTAGCGTTGAAAATACAAATAGACGCTGTAACCTGTGTGAAAATAAGTGCTTACTTACTATAAATACATTTAGCAATGGAAACTCCTTTATCACAGGAAATAGATGTGAAAAAGGTTTAGGAAAAATATCAAAAGAAAATGATATACCTAATTTATATGAATACAAAGAAAAAAGACTATTTTCATATAAACCAATAGATAAAAGATATGCAAAACGTGGAGTGATTGGAATACCTAGAGTTTTAAATATGTATGAAAATTATCCTTTTTGGTTTACATTCTTTACTGAATTAGGATTTAGCGTGATGTTATCTTCTAAAAGTAATAAAAGAATTTATGAAAAAGGTATGGATACAATATCTTCAGATACAGCTTGTTATCCTGCTAAGTTGGTCCATGGACATATTAAAAATCTAGTTGAAAAAGGTGCGAAACTCATATTCTATCCAAGTATAAACTATGAAATAAAAGAGGATAAAACATCACAAAATCATTATAATTGTCCTGTTGTAGCTACTTATCCAGAAGTTATTGCAAATAATATGAATGAAGTTTTTGACGATAATGATGTTAAATTTATGAATCCATTTTTACCATATCACAATGACAAAGGCCTTGTAAGAGAACTTACAAGACATTTTAAGGATTTAGGTATAAGCAGTTATGAAATAGCAAAAGCTGTGAAAGTTGCAAGAGAAGAAGATAAGCAATATAAAGATGATGTTAAAAAACAAGGTGCAGCAGCTATAAGATATGCTAGAAATGAAAATAAAAAAATAATTCTTTTATCTGGAAGACCTTATCATGTAGATCCTGAAATAAATCATGGGATCGATAAACTGATAACTTCTTTTGATATGGTAGTTTTAACAGAAGATTCAGTTTCAAATATGGTAGATTTGAAAAAGCCTTTGAGAGTTTTAGATCAGTGGACTTACCATTCAAGACTGTATAAAGCAGGAGTTTTTGCTTGTGAAAATGAAGATATAGAAATAATACAGTTAAATTCTTTTGGTTGTGGAATAGATGCTATAACAAGTGATCAAGTAGAGGAAATATTAAAAGAGGCAAATAAATTATATACTGTCTTAAAAATAGACGAGGGAAATAATCTAGGTGCAGCTAAAATTAGAATTAGGTCTTTGAAAGCAGCAATAGAGGAGCGAGAAAAAAATAAAGATATAATAAATAGGAAAGTCATAGAAAATAAAAAAGAGATTGCACCAGTATTTACTAAGAAAATGAGAAGTGAATACACTATTTTAGTACCTCAAATGTCTCCTGTGCATTTTCAATTTATAAAAACTGTAATGAACAGCGAAGGATATAATGTAGCTGTACTTCCGTCTGTAGATAGCAATGCAGTAGAAGAAGGGCTAAAATATATAAATAATGATGCTTGTTATCCTAGTATTGTTACTTTAGGTCAAATAATATCTGAATTAAAAAGCGGAAAATATAATCTTGATAAAACTGCAATTATAATGTCTCAGACAGGAGGTGGCTGTAGAGCTAGTAATTACGTTCCGCTTCTTAGAAAAGCTTTAAAAGAATTGAATTTAGAACATATTCCTGTTTTATCATTTAACTTGGCTGGTTTAGAAAAAAATTCTGGTTTTAAGATTACAATAACTATGATATTGAAATTTGTAATGGCAATGGTTTATGGTGACGTGCTTATGAAAGTAATAAATGCAACTAGACCTTATGAAAAAAATAAAGGTGAAACAGAAAAGTTGCATCAAAAATGGGCTGAAAAAATCAAGAAAAATTTGCTTAATAAAAGCAGAAAAGAATTTGTAAAAAACATAAATCAAATGGTGACAGAATTTGAAAATATTGAAATCAACGAAATAAATAAACCTAGAATAGGAGTAGTTGGTGAAATTCTTGTGAAATACCATCCTAATGCAAACAATGAAATTGTTAATTTGATTGAAAAAGAGGGTGGAGAAGCTGTAGTTTTAGATATAATGGACTTTTTCTTGTATGATATGTACAGCAAAGAATTTAATTACAGATATTTAGCTGGCAAAAAAAGTACAATGCTTTTAAATAAAACGGGAATTGGAATTATAGAATGGTTTAGAAAGCCTGTTAAAGAAAGACTTGAAAACAGCAGGTATATGGCTCATAGTCATATTTCTGAAGTGGCAGAAAAAGCATCAAAACTTGTTTCTTTAGGAAATCAGTATGGCGAAGGTTGGCTACTTACAGGAGAAATGATAGAGCTTATAGATAGAGATGTTTTAAATATAGTTTGTTTACAACCTTTTGGATGCTTACCAAATCATATAACTGGTAAAGGAATGATGAAAGCTCTTAGAAATTATAATAATAAGGCAAATATTGTTCCAATAGATTATGACCCAGGAGCAAGTAATGTAAATCAGTTAAATAGAATAAAGCTTATGATGGCAACTGCATATAAAAATTTTCAAAAAATAGATGTTTCATCTGAAAAAAAAGATAATTTATTAGCAGATATAATTAATCAAAGGGAATCAAATAGAATGGAAAGTTGATGAAATATAAATTAAAACTTGTATTATTTTTTATAATTGGAATTGTAAATTTTGTTGCTTTGGGAGTGTTATGGACTACCCCAAATAATGTTTTATATGAAATGGGTGTAAACCTTGTGAAAGTTCAAACAGTTATTTTTTTGATAGGAATGATAGTTTTGAGTTTTGCGCTATATTTTTTTAACAATGATATAAAGTTCAGAAATTATAGTTTTAAGAAAAAATTTTTTGTTTTTTCTTTGATCAATATAGGTTCTATACTTGTTGTTTTATTACCAATTACTTCAGGTATATTACTTTTTGTTGGTGTTATGTTTTTAGGATTAACTGTGTGAAAACTTGATATGATTTAAAAAAAATGTTAGTATATTATTAACGTATAATCTAATAATAAAAAGTAGTACGTAAAAAATAGAAATAAGGAGAATAGAATGGGAAGACATGGTACTATTGCAGGAAGAAAAGCTGCTCAAGATTCAAAGAGAGCTGCTTTATTTACAAAATACGCAAGAGCTATAACAGTAGCGGCAAAAAATGGTGGAGATCCAGAATATAATCCATCTTTGAAAGTAGCTATAGAAAAAGCAAAAGGTATAAATTTACCAAATGATAATATAAACAGAGCTATAAAAAAAGGAACAGGCGAATTAGAGGGCGAAACTTATGAAGAATTAAATTTCGAAGGTTATGGTTTAGGTGGAGTTGCAGTAATTGTAGAAGCTTTAACTGATAACAAAAATCGTACAACTTCTTCTGTAAGATCTACTTTTGATAAATATGGCGGAAACTTGGGAGCACCAGGATGTGTATCTTATATGTTTTCAAGAAAAGGTGTTATCTTAATTGAAAAAGAGGGAGTAGATGAAGATACTGTTATGGAAAAGGCATTGGAAGCAGGGGCAGAAGATGTTATTATCCATGATGACTATATAGAAATTCAAACAGAACCTAGTGTTTATACAGATGTTCACAACGCTTTAGCAGATGATTATGAGCTTTTAGAATCAGATGTTGAATATGTTCCATCAATGGAATCGGCACCAACAGAACAATATGATATAGACAAATTGAAAAAGATGATTGATATTTTAGAAGAAAATGATGATGTCCAAAAAGTTCATCATAATTGTTCTTTAGATTTAGATGAATATTAGAATTAAATTTATTGTAAATATAAAATTATAATCCTGAAGTGTTCGTTGAGGTCTTATAATTCAACCTACAAATTAACCTTGGGAATTCGGGTCTTGGGTTTTATGTCAAGCCTTTATAGAGAGGAAGACAGATGACGTAAGTAGATTTCCCCCCTGTCATAAGATAGGGAGTGAATTATACCCTTGACGGCACATATTGGGATTTTTTTGTTGAAAAATATAATTTGATTTGGCAAAGATATTACTTAGAAAAATAAGAAAAGAGGTATTTAATGAACACTTTAAAATCCCAGGAAATACTTGATAGAATTATTGAAATGGGAATAGGCAAAGGTAATAGCAACATTTTAAAATTATTTATATTAGGTATTTTAGGAGGTTCTTTCATAGCTTTTGCAGCAGAAGGCTCAAATATGGCAGCTTATAATTTATTTGCACAAGCAAGTACTTTTGGAATAGGTAAATTTATGGCAGGTTGTATATTTGCAACTGGCCTTGTAATAATTGTTTTGGCTGGAGGAGAATTGTTTACAGGAAATTCTTTAATGGTCGTATCTCTTATGGATAAAAAAATTAAATTTAAAAATATGATGAAAAATTGGGTCGTAGTTTATATAGCCAATTTTTTAGGTTCAATACTTATAGCTTATATGATAGTAAACTCAGGACTTTTAAATGTTAGTGATGGATTATTAGGAGCTGTTACAGTAAGAATAGCATCTTATAAAGTAGGATTAGATTTTGTTCAAGCTTTAATATTGGGTATCCTTTGCAACTGGATAGTTTGTCTTGCAATATGGATTTCAACAGCAACTGAAAATATGGCAGGAAAAATTCTAGGTATGTTTTTCCCAATTATGTTATTTGCGACTTCAGGATTTGAACATAGTGTAGCAAATATGTACTATATACCTGCTGGTATTTTAGCTAAAAGCCAATTTGGAGAAATATCAGGATTAAGCCTTAATGTTTTAAATGAGTTAAATTGGTCCAGCTTCTTTTTAAATAATTTATTACCGGTTACTATAGGTAATGTTATAGGTGGTGTGTTTTTTGTAGGAATGGCTTATTATGTAGCTCATAAGACTATGAAGTAATTTTGTTTAGAATATTTTAAAGGAGACAATAATGCGTGTTTATCATGGAAGTTTTTTAGAAATAAAAAATCCTAAAATATTAAAAAGTAAATTTACAAAAGATTTTGGCGTTGGTTTTTATTGCACTATTATTAGAGAACAAGCAGAAAGATGGGCTAATAGAAATGATAATAAAGTTGTAAATATATATAATGCAAACATGAAAATAATAGACAATCTAAAAGTTAAGAATTTTGAAACAATGTCAGATGAATGGCTGGAGTTTATTGTAAATTGTAGAGACGGGAAAAAACATAGTTATGATATTGTGATTGGAGCTATGGCAGATGATCAAATTTATAATTACATAGATGATTATATAAATGGTAATATTACAAAAAAAATGTTTTGGGCTTTTGCTAAATTTAAGTATCCTACTAATCAAATTGCTTTTTGCACAAATAATGCATTAAGTTGTTTAGAATTTATAGAAAGTGATGTTATATAAATGAATGGAAGAATGTCTAAAAAGGAAAATGATATTTTTTTCTTATGTAGTTTAATAGAATTTATATCAAGAGAAACAAAAAATAAAAGAGCTTATATAGTAAATAAATTAGGCGAGGAAAAGATAAATCATATATATTGTTTTGCAGATGTATACCACAGTGAAAATATAAAAAAGGTATCTTGTGAATTCATAGAAAAAGCAAAAATAGAAATTGGTGAATTTGACAATGTGAAAGAATGTAAATATTCTTTACCTACATATTTTGATATAGGGAAAATTTATTCAAAAATTATATTAGCTGTAATGAAAAATGAAAATTTAGAAGTATCAGAAGCTGTATTAAAGGTTTATAATTCTTTTATAAGTGATAAAATAGATAATTATAATAGTGCATTTTATTATGATAATGTAAAGAATTTAATAATATATTATTATGAGGGAATGCCGTATGACAAATCATTAGGAGCAAGCTATAAAAATAAAATATAAAATTTATTATAAAAAAGGAGGTTTTGATATGATTAAAGTTTGTATGGTTCAACAAGGTTCAGTAAAATATGATAAGGTGAAAAATTTAGATAAAGCTGAACAAATTATTAAAGAAGCGTCTGAAAAGAAAACAGATGTAATTTTGTTTCCTGAAATGTATACTACGGGATATACAGTGTTTGACAAACTAGATGAGCTAGAAGAAGATATGAATGGATATTCTGTAAAAAGGTTTCAAGAGCTTGCAAAACAATACAATATAATGATTATATTTGGATTTGTAGAAAAAAATCCTAAGGGAAAACCATTTAATAGTTCTTGTATTATAGATAAAGATGGAACTATAGTGGGAACTTATGCAAAAACTCATGGTTGGGCACAAGAAGAAGAAACATTTACTTTGGGAAATGAACTGAAAACGTTTGAAACTTCTATAGGTAAAATTGGACTTTTGATATGTTATGATATAGAATTCCCAGAACCAGCAAGATTACTTGCACTTCAAGGAACTAAAATGATATTTATGTTGGCACAAAATATGAAACCAGATGAAGACTTACATATTGAGTATATGAAAGCTAGAGCTTTAGAAAACTGTGTATTTACATTTTCAGCAAACGGTGTAGGAGATGATGGTACATATGAATATTGCGGTAGAAGTGTGGCAGTATCACCTTATGGCGAATATTTAGCTCAAGGAAGTATGGAAAAGGAAGAAATTTTATATGCAGAATTTGATCCAAAAGATGCTTATAAAGAAGATGAAAGCTTAAATTACATAGCAAGAAGAAGAACTGATTTATACGAAAATTTAACAAAATAATTGCATAATAATTAAATTTGTGATATATTCATCTGCGAGGACAGTATATTTATAATAGCTGTACCTTGCAGATATTTTTTTTATAATAGCGATGCCTGTATCTTTTTAGAACGGGACTGACATATTTTTAGAAGATTTTAAGCTTATTTAAAACTTAAAGTGTATCTAATGTGTTTGTAAACAGCTATTATGCTGTTTTTTATTTTGTAACAAATAGAAAAAAAGAAAGGATAAAGTTTGACTATGAAACAAGAAGAAAAATGGACTAAAGAAAAAATCAATAAGCAGTTGAAAAAAGAAGCCGTTATTTCTGTAGGATTGTATATATTATTTTTCCTTTGGTGGTATGTGACAGGTTATGTATTAGCAGATTATCAAGGCGTAGAAAATTATACTTACGTATTAGGAATGCCTCTTTGGTTTTTTTTAAGTAGTGTGGTTGGTTATATAATATTTTCTATAGCTACAATTATAGTGGTAAAAATGTTTTTTAAAGACATACCATTAGAATTTGAAAATGAACAAGAAGATAAAAAATAGAGGGAGATAAAAATGTCATATACAGTTAAATTAGTTCTAGTTTTATCAATTTACTTAATTGCAACCTTAGTAATAGGTCTTGTTGTAAGTAAAATTCAACAAAATAAAGATA
>PDWI01001266.1_pt1 | contig 40140 bp, 27 predicted proteins | sample 1430891 | NCBI WGS metagenome assembly PDWI01 (sample SAMN01162508, study PRJNA174530) | Oral metagenome, whole genome shotgun sequencing project. | biome: Marine environment; feature: Marine mammal; material: Swab sample of the gingival sulcus; isolation source: swab sample of gingival sulcus... | reverse complement strand
AATTTACAAAACTTCACCATAGCGGTGCTATGCATCAGTTTTGTAAATTCTTGTTTTATTGTAATTTGAATGCTCATTACGAAGTTCTAACGCATAATTTGGGTTTAAAATATTAAGTATATATAATTATTTGAATGTTAGTGTGTTGTGTTTATTTGTAACCGGCTGTCTATCAGTGTTTTAAAGATTGACCTTAAAGCTAATATTTTCAACAATATCGCCGGCTGTCATGCTAAATTCGTCTTTGTTCTCGGCGGCTTTATCGCCTGCCATTCCGTGAATATAAACTCCGAGTATTGCTGCATTTTCCGACGAATAGCCCTGAGCTTTTAATCCCAACAAAATGCCTGTAAGCACATCGCCTGAACCACCGGTAGCCATTCCCGGATTGCCTGTCGAATTGAAAAAACATTTTCCCGAAGGTGTGCATATACTTGTGTTAGCACCTTTTAATATAATGACTGATTGTAATTTCCTTGCCAACTCTTTTTGCTTGGCTATTCGCTTAAAATGATTGGCTTGTTTACCTGCTATTCGTTCAAATTCTTTCGGGTGGGGTGTCAAAATACTGTTGGGAGGTATAAGTTCCAATAAATCAGGGCGTTTACTTAGTATTGTAAGCGCGTCGGCATCCAATATGATACTTGTTTTTGCGTTTCGCAAAAGTGTTTCTAAAAGCTGTTCCGTTTCAGGGTGAAATCCTATGCCCGGACCTATTGCTATTGCGTTTATGTTTTGCATATCAGGCATATCGGCAAGGTGTTGTGTGCGGCTGTCTATTCTTAGCATTGTTTCGGGTACACTGATTTGCAAAATTTGATAATTACACACAGGTACGGCTACCGAAATTAATCCTGCGCCGCTTCTGTACGCAGCTTTGGCAGCCAAAATTGATGCTCCTGCAAAGCCATAACTGCCTGCAAATAACATTCCGTGTCCAAAAGTACCTTTATGTGAAAATTTGGCTCTTTTTTTAATCAAAGGTGCTATATTTTGGGCTTCCGACAGGAAATAATCGGTATGTGTTTTATTTATAAATTCTTGCGACAAACCTATCTTTACAATTTTAAAATCACCTACAAAGTTCTCATTTTCAGACATAAAAAACGAAAGGAATGGAAATTCAATGGTAAATGTATATCGAGCTTTTATGGCTGTGAACGAAGTCGGATTTTCTTCCGAGCGTAGTCCCGAGGGGGTGTCAATGGCGACAATATCCAAGCCTGATTTGTTCATTTTTTCTATTATCCGTGCCGGCAATCCCTCTACCGAACGGCTTAATCCCGACCCGAAAATAGCATCTACTAAAACAGTTTTTGTATCAAGCGCAGGAAAATCATCTGCTTTTTTTATAAAATTGAGACTTACGTCGGGGTAATTTTCGAGCCGTTTGAGGTTTATTTTAAAATCATTAGAAAAATTATCAGTAAATTGAACAACAAAAACGGATACTTTATAATTTTGTTTGTGTAAAAGTCTTGCCATAACTAATCCGTCGCCGCCATTGTTTCCCGGTCCGGCAAATATTGCTACGGGTTGTTTAAAATCGTAGTATTCTGTATATAATTTAGTGAGACGCGATGCCGCACGTTCCATAAGGTTTATGGATAGTATGGGTTCATTTTCAATTGTAAATAAATCGGCTTTGCGAGTTTGTGCTGCTTCTAATATTTTCATGTGTTTGTTTTTTAGTTGGAAGTGGGAAGTTGGAAGATGGAAGTTGGAAGTTGGAAGATGGAAGATGGAAGATGGAAGTTTTGGTCATAGTGGTTTCATATTTTGTTTGTGGTAGTCTTTAAAAACTCATAAATCAAGGCTTTTTAAAATTTAGTGTTCAATGAACTGCTAATTTTTTAGCTCGCTTTATAAAACCAAAAGAGCGAGGCAACACTTACCCCGCTCAGTTGGTTTATTTTAAGAACTTAAAGCGCACAGTGTTTTAAGTTATAACTCATTCACAATCTACTGCTTTATTGTATTCCTCTTCTGTAAAAGTATAATATAACTCGTAATGATTTGTTGATGTTTCTTCTATGTTATAGTTATCTTTCACAGTAGAGCCTTCACCATTATTGTAAACTAAACATTTTTCACCATTATCATAGCTTATCAATATTTGTGAACATTCCTGGTGTACTCTATAAAAAATAAAGGCTTTGACATTAAAATTTTCGACACATCGTTTCTTGAAATTAAGTTTTTTTTCTGAATTTGGCTGTACTTCAAAAATCTGTATTTTCCTATCGTATTTAGGATAAAACTCAAAGTATCTAATGTTATGATTGGTTTCATTTTTATAAATTACATCTATATCAACTATGTGCCAATCATCATTTTTTTTATTACAGCTATACAGTGAAAAACTTACTACGATAATAAAAAAAACGTTCCAAATAATTTTTTTCTTCATTGGTTTATTTATTTAACTAATTCACAATCTACAGCTTTATTGTATTCCGCTTCTGTAAAAGTATAAACTAACTCATAATACCTTGTCGATATTTTTTTTATGTTATAGTTAGCCTCTTCGGTAAAACTTTCGCCATGTCTGTAAATAATACATTTATCGTCATTATCATAACTCACCCATATTTTATAACTTCTATTCAGTATGTTATAAAAAACTAATTGCGACGTTTCAATATCAACCTTGCGATTACCGTCGCCTCTTAGTTCAAACTTTTTTTCTGAATTTGGTTGTAGCTCAAAAATTAATACTTTTTTATCATAGTCAGGATAAAACTCAAAATATTTAATATGATGATTGGTCTCATTTTTATAAATTATATCTGCATCCAACCGATATTCAACTATTTCTTCACCACAACCAATTAAAAAATTACTCATTTTCACTAAAATGATAATCGAAAAGAGCATCCAAATAAATTTCCGTTTCATTGTTGTATTTATATTTGTTTTTAATGTTATTTCTTTAAAATTTATTACAAAAAAAATAATGTTATGTGAAAAAACAATTTTTTTAGTCTTTTTTTTCAAAAAAAATAACTAAACAATTCGTTATTTTCCATTGTAAATGCCTTATAATTAGACGCTTAGTTTAGAATATATATGTTTGTAACTTGTTGAAAACCAAGAACTTACAATAATACAATATCTGTAAAAACTCATAATTCAAGGCTTTTAAAATTTTAAAGTAACGCAGATTAGGGTGTTTCTATAAGTACTGTGTTATTTTTTTTTAGTTTGTAAATGACCATTGTACGCCCAGTTTAAAAGTTCGTCCTTTTATGGGGTACGATTTTACCGAAGCGTAGCGTTCTAAAAGCATGCCCGAGTTTAAGTGTGTAAATTTTATGAAGAACAAAAAGTTTTTCTTTATTTTTCCGTTTATAAAGACTGAGATTATTGGGTAATTTCCTGTTTTATAGTCATTTTCAAAATAGAACATACCGTGTCCGGGCATAAAACTGTATGCTTTGTATGTGCTTGAGTATTGTATATCAAATCCTGCATACATTGTAAGTGCGTGTTTTATACGTAGTTGCACGGAGGTAGCGTTGTAAGCCGATAGAGCCGGTAAGTTTATTATATCGTTGTTTGATGAGTGTTGCCAGCATATTTTATTTACGAAGTGTATTCGTCCGAAATGAAAATCTTTTCTTAATTGAGCTGAGTATATATACAGCCATTCGTCAAGTTGAGCAGGTAGGGCAACTTTTGTAAAAAAAGTATAATTTTTTATAGCTCCGGCAAATAATTTTGCAGAAAAGTTTTTAAGAGGCAATTCATATTTTAGTGAAGTGCGGATATTAGTTTCGGGTTTAAAATTATTTTCCCACCGGAAATGGTTGGAGTAAAAAGTGTTTAGGAAATAGTCGGGTTCTGCCGAGCTGTATTGTGTATGCCAACTTAATCGACTTCGGGTACTGTCTGAAAATCTGTATGATAGCTCTGTTTCGGTTTTGTGGTCTCCGTTACGGTAACCTGTGAAGTAGAACTCGCTGTTTATGCTGTATCTGAATTTTTTTGTAGGATTTCTAAAAAATCTACCGCCTATTTTAGTATCTAAAAATCTGTGTTTATTTCGTAAAAAAATGTATTCCTTGAAGTTATAATAGGAGTTGTACTTATTTGATAATAAAATATCAAATCCAAAACCTTTTTCTTTTACAAAAAGAGGTGCTCCGTGTACTGCCACTACATTGTGTATTGAACTTAAAAAAACCGAATCTATGGTTCTGTCTTTTTGTATATAAAAATTTGTATAAAATCCGTTTTCAAAACTTTGTTGGTCTTTATACACTCGGTTTCGGCGCGAAAAATCTATGTAGTGTGTAAATTTTATGCGTGGTTCAAGTATGTTTAGCATACTGTCGCCTTTGAGCAGAGTTTTGGTTTTTCCTATTCTATATTCTTGCAAAACAAAGAAATAATTATTGTATAACTTTGTTGATGCTTCCGAAAGGTTAGTTTCGGGCGAGTTTATATCAACAAGTCCGGTGTCTATAATTCCTCCGTTGTTTTGTATTGTAAATCGATTTAAGTTTACAGCTGCATAAAATGAGTATCGTTCGCGTTGATAATTGCTGTTTAGTACTATATTGTTTATTTTGCTTTTCTGATTTGGGTATTGTCCGGCAGAGTTAATGAGGTGATAATCAAAGGTAAAATTCAAACGTGGGTTTATATTTCGGCTGTGAATTACGCCTATTGTTTGTTCATCTTTTACTTTTGTACTTGAGGTGTGCATTATTTTTGTGTGAGGTCGGCGTGTGTTGTAGAATTGAATTTCGTATGGGGTTTTCAAATACAAGTCGAAAGGCATGTTAAACATAAAATCTATGTCGTAATTTAGCAGTCGGTCTTCAAAAATATTTGATATTGTAGGTAGTCCTATATTGCCGAGTTCGGAAACAGAAATTGATTGTTTCTGTGAGTTTCTAAAGATATGAAACAGAATAAAACTACTGTCTTCTTTCACTTTTTGGGTATCAAAAAAACGGTCGAATTCTTTTATAACCATATAGTTTAGAGTGCTGTCCTTAGGGCTGCGTTGTGCCGAAAGAAAATTTGCCGAACAAAGCAGTAGCAATATTGTGAAATGAATTATGCGTATATTGTGAATTAACATTTGGTTAAATTTGGGGCTAAATTAGAAAAAAGCAATATAATGCCCAATAGAATTAACTTTACATTGGTTAAGAAAGCTTAATTTTTTCTTTCAGCATAAGAAAATACTCCATTGCTTCTCGTTTTGAATTATCAAAAATATAACTTATGTCGTTTTTCAAATACTCGCTAAGCCTTGCCGTATTTGTAAAATTGTTTTTTTTGTATGTTTCTACAACCAAATCTATATTGTTTAAACCCAAGGCACATGCTTCGTTGAACAATTCTATAAATTCGGGGACAATTTTTTTATTTGCCGTCCATACTGCAAATGTAAACGGCATATTTGTATGTCGGTGCCATTCTTCCGATAAATCGTAGACGTATGGAAACTCTCGGGGCAATGCAAATGTTCGGTCGCCTATGATAACGCCAGCGGTTTTACCGGCAATTTTTTTTTCATATCCGGGCGTTGCTTTTAAATATTCAAATGATTTATTTTCAAAATAAGAAGATAAAATGCGCAATAATGTTACCGAGCTACGTGATTGATAATCAAGGTATACCCGTGTAATTTCGTTGAACGGGACATCGCTTACCAATAAAACTGTTTTTACGGCTCCTTCCGCACCTATACAATAATTTGATATTATGTTAGCTTGCCTCACGTTTGGGAGTTCGGCAACAGGAATAAGTCCTATATCAACCTTACCCGATTTTAATTTTTTTGCGCATTCGGCAGGATAATCCAAACTCAACCGCAGATATTTTTTTATAGGTTCAAAATTTTCAAATCCATATATAAAAGGTGTACTATTCAAATATGAAACAACCGAAATATTGTATTTTTGCATTATGAAAAAGATATGTTTTTGAGAATTATATTTGATTTTTTTCTTTTCTATTAATTTCAAAGACTGATAATGTGCCTGCTATAACCGACCATACGGCTACGAAAGCCGAAATGGCAACTCCACAATAGGGAATTAACAAAAAGAATGAGAAAAAAGCACCGTTTGTTATTGCAGTCCATTTATATTTTCGCATAAGTTTAACACTTTGTTTAACAGATAATTGCATGCGTTCCATAGTATAATCCATAAACGAAAACCCGAAAAAATAAGCTGAAACAAAAAACATGAATATAGGAGCTATCCAACCCACTATGGGTATAAATCCTATTATTAATACTAAAATCATTATAAAGGATTCTATTGTCATGTTTCTCAGCGCAATACGAATACCTCTAAAAATATCTTTCAGAAATTGTTTTGTATTAAAAGGAACTTTTTTGAAGTCGGGATTTACTTCTTTTTCAGTTTTTTCGGATATTGCAGAAAAAATTGGCGATAAAATAATTACAATTATATAGCCGCTGAAAAAAACAAATAATAGAAAAAATAATACATAAATAAGTGTTTGTGTCAGTCCCTTTAGTCCCATGGCGAGATATTTTGCTCCCCAAAAATCTCCTTTTTCAAGATTAAAAATTTCCATAAGGTATTGTTGCAGACTTGCGGCAGCATCTGACACAAAATCAATCCCTGCCCAAATTATAATTACATTAAGCAAAAGCGGAAAAAGTAAATATTTGGCATATTTCCTTTTGAAAATCAAGGACGAAGCTTTTTGATGCCCCCTAAGTGCGATAGATATTTGAGAAATCATTTTTTTTTGATAAAAATATAAAAAATATCGTAAATAATTTAAGTCGAAATATATATTTCAACAGTTCGTTATTTTTTGTTGTAAATACCTTATAATCAATTTCTTAGATTGATACTTGCGTATGGGTTCTAACTTCTTGATTATCAGTAACTTAAGTTCGCGGTCTGTGATTTTTAATTATTTCCTTGATGACTTCGCCGTTCCTAATTTAACGATGTGTTGATATTTATGATTAGCTGAAAAAAAACACATTAAATTTTGCAAAAACAAAAATTGATTTTAAATTTGCACTCCGAAATACGAGGAATAATTTTTATGTTTTAATGTTCATATTATTTGATTGAAAAAAATCCTTGTATTTCTATTTGTTCGGGGTGTAGCTCAGTTTGGTTAGAGTACGCGTCTGGGGGGCGTGGGGTCGGAAGTTCAAATCTTCTCACCCCGACAAAAAATAAACCGCTTAACTGTTTTGTTTTTATACAGTTAAGCGGTTTTTTTTTAAGCCAATCCTTATACAAAACGGAGTCAATATAAAATAAGGTAAGCTCTACAAACTTATAAATCAAGTTTTTTGAAAATTGTAAGGTAATGTAGAGTTAATTATTTTTATAGTAACTATCTATGTGTTATTTCGCCTCTATGTAACTCCTGACTTCCATTCAAAAATAATATTAAAATTGTAAAGTGCTGAAAGCAAGTATATTCATGTTTGTAATTCTTGCTTTGGGTTTTAATTTTAGAAGTAAAGAAAAACCCCGTTTTTCAAGAAAATATGAAAAACGAGGTTTTGATATTTAGTATAAAACTACTATTTATAATTATTTCTCTTCGGTATAATTCATTTCCGAGAGACGTTTATAATAGTTATATCTCCATTTTGCATTTTTCTCCGCAGCTTGGAATAGCTCGTCTGCTTGGTCGGGGAAGTTTTTGCGCAAAGCATCGAAACGAACTTCGCCAAGTAAGAAATCTCTGAATTTGTTGAAATCAGGAGTTTTAGAATCTATTTTAAATGGATTTTTACCTTGTTCTTCTAATTCCGGATTGTAACGATACAAAGTCCAGTAACCTGATTCTACTGCACGTTTCTCTTCTTCTTGAACCATAGCCATACTTGCTTTAAGTCCGTGAGCTATACATGGCGAATAAGCAATAATTAATGATGGACCCGGATATGCTTCAGCTTCTTTAAATGCTTTTAAAGTTTGGGCTTGGCTTGCACCCATTGAAACTTGTGCAACGTATATATATCCGTATGACATACACATAGCGCCGAGGTCTTTTTTGCGGATACGTTTACCTGCTGCTGCAAATTTTGCGGTAGCAGCCGTAGGACTTGCTTTTGAAGCCTGTCCGCCTGTGTTTGAATAAACCTCAGTGTCGAGTACCAATACATTTACATTTTTGCCCGAAGCAAGTACGTGGTCGAGTCCGCCGTAACCTATATCATAAGCCCATCCGTCGCCACCTACAATCCATACAGATTGTTTGGTAAGGAATTTTTTCAAATTAAGAATTTCTTTTGCTTCCGGTTCTTGCATTTTTTTAAGTGTTGCAATTACTCGCGAAGCAGCCATTTTGGCTTTCACACTTGATTCTTTATTGTCTATCCAGTTTTGTAATGCTTCTTTGGCATCATCGGAAATTCCGTTTTTCATTAGAATTTCCATTTTATTTTGAATTATGTCTCTTTGTTTTTGATTGGCTAATTCAATACCTAAACCATACTCGGCATTATCTTCAAAAAGAGAGTTTGCCCAAGCCGGACCCATTCCGTTTGAACCGGTTACATAAGGAGTAGCAGGTGCTGAACCTCCATAGATAGAAGAACAACCGGTTGCGTTGGCTATTGTCATTGATTCGCCGTATAGTTGTGTCGCTAATTTAATATAAGGTGTCTCGCCACAACCTGCACATGCGCCTGAAAATTCAAACAGTGGTCTTGCAAATTGTGAATTTTTAACATTTTTGGTAGTATCTACAAGGTTTTCTTTATAGCCTACTTTGTCGTGTAGATAATCCCAACGTGCTTCTTCCGGTTTGTGTTTGTCTGTATATTCTGCCATTACGAGCGATTTTTCTTTCGATGGACAAACATCTGCACACGAACCGCAACCTGTACAGTCAAGCGTACTTACTTGAATGCGGAAGTTGTATCCTTTTAAATCTTTGCCTTTTGCTGCAATAAAGTCAGTTCCTTCAGGTGCGTTGGTTGTTTCTTCTTCGTTTGCCAAAAATGGACGAATACAAGCGTGCGGACAAACGTATGCACATTGGTTACATTGAATACAGTTTTGCGATAGCCATTCGGGAACGTGTGTTGCAACACCACGTTTTTCGTATTGAGTAGTTCCTGCGGGGAATGTTCCGTCTTCACGTCCGAGGAATACACTTGTGGGTAATTCGTCGCCTTTTAGAGCGTTTATCGGGCGCATTACTTTTTTGATAAATTCAGGTACTTTATCGTCATCGGTTGTGTCGATTGTTTTGCTTACTTCTAAATTAGCCCATTCGGCAGGTACTTTAATTTGTACTACTTCCTGTCCGCCTTTGTCTACGGCTGCATTGTTCATGTCTACAATGTTTTTTCCTTTGTGTCCGTATGATTTTGTAATGGCGGTTTTCATTTGGGTTACTGCATGGTCGTAGGGTATTACTTCCGATACTTTAAAGAATGCCGATTGCATTATTGTATTTGTGCGGTTGCCCAGTCCTATTTCAATAGCAATACCTGTGGCATTTATTGTGTAAAATTTAATATTTTTTTCTGCCAATATTTTTTTATAAGCATCGGGTAGGCGTTTTTTTGTTTCTTCTTCGTCCCAAGTGCTGTTGAGCAAGAATGTACCGTTTTCTTTTATGCCTTCGAGCATGTCATATTTTTCAAGGTACGATGCTACTGAACAAGCTACAAAATCAGGTTGTTTTACCATATAGGCTGAACGAATAACGTTGTCGCCGAAACGTAAGTGTGATATTGTTATACCGCCTGATTTTTTTGAGTCATAGGCAAAGTATCCTTGTACGTATTTATCGGTAGAATTACCAATAATTTTAATTGAGTTTTTGTTAGCACCTACTGTTCCGTCAGAACCGAGTCCGTAGAATTTTCCTTCAAAAGTACCTTTGGTAACAGTACTTATTTCGGGCAGTATAGGAAGGTTTGAGAATTTAATATCATCAACAATACCTAATGTGAAACGTGCTTTAGGCTCTTTTCGTTCCATGTTTTCGTATACTGAAACAATCATAGCCGGAGTTGTATCTTTTGAACTTAATCCGTATCGTCCGCCGTATATTTCGGGAGCATTTTCTTTTCCGTAGAAAAGGTCTTTAACGTCGAGATAGAGTGGTTCACCGTTTGCGCCGGGTTCTTTGGTTCTGTCGAGTACTGTTATTCTTTTTACAGTTTTTGGAAGCACGTTCATGAAATATTTCATTGAGAACGGGCGGTATAGGTGTACGTTTATTCTACCTACTTTTTTGCCTTTTGCTTGGAGATAATCCACTGCTTCCATTATGGTGTCGTTTACTGAGCCTATTGCAACTATTATGTGTTCTGCATCTTCAGCGCCATAGTATGTAAATGGAGCATATTCTCTTCCTGTTATTCTGGTAATTTCTTTCATGTAGTCGGCTACTGTGTCGGCTATTGGGTCGTAAAAATAGTCAGCAGCTTCGCGAGCTTGGAAGTATATGTCGGGGTTTTGGGCAGTACCTCTTGTAACCGGATTTACTGAACTAAGTGCATTGTCGCGGAAAGCTTGTAAGGCTTTCATGTCTATAAGTTTTTTCAGTTCTTCTTCGTTGGGTAGTTCTACTTTTGAAATTTGGTGAGAAGTTCTAAATCCGTCGAAGAAGTGTAGGAAAGGTATTCTTGTTTTTATAGCTGTAAGGTGAGCTACTGGCGCGATGTCCATTATTTCTTGCGGGTTTGAGGTTGCAAGCATTGCAAAACCTGCTTGTCGGCAAGACATTACATCGCTGTGGTCGCCAAAAATAGAGAGCGCTTGTGTAGCTAATGAACGGGCGCTTACGTGGAATACTCCGGGCAGAAGTTCGCCGGATATTTTGTACATATTCGGTATCATCAACAACAGACCTTGTGAGGCTGTATATGTAGAAGTTAAAGCGCCTCCTTGCAATGCTCCGTGTACTGCGCCTGATGCGCCTCCTTCCGATTGCATTTCTGTAACGTCTACTGTTTCTCCGAATAGGTTTTTCTTGCCGTGTGCCGACCAAGTATCAACATACTCAGCCATATCTGATGATGGCGTAATGGGATAAATTGCTGCTACTTCACTGAATAAATATGAAACGTGAGCTGCTGCATAGTTACCTTCACATGTGATTTTTTTTGCCATAAGATAATGTTCTTTTGTTTATTAAATTCACTTTTTTTGTATTGAAAGCGCAAAATTATCTAAAATTTAGAGATATACGAAAAATCATGTTTGTTTGTAGTCTTTCTAAATAGTGAGTGTAGAAAGTTGTTTCCTAACAGTTTAAGTGTTTTATTTACTTGATTTTAAGTTTTTATAGATTCTAAATTAGGGGTTGTAATCTAAATTATTCAATATAAAATCAATTCCCTGCCTTTGGAGGGGTGTCCGTAGGACGGGGTGGTCTATACATAATTCAAGTTTAAAATTTTTAAAAACTTTGATTTATGAATTTTCAGCGTTTAGCTTACTTGAAAATCAAAAAGCTACATTGTTTTGATTTGTAACTTTCTGACTATAAGTGTATTAGCGGTATTGTGTTATAGTATCCTTATAGTATTTTAGTTATTTTGCCAATCTATATTTATATCGTGGTTTAAATATACCTTTTGAAATTTTTTGTAGTTTCTTTTTGATAAGTCGCTTGCGGATGGGAGATACTAAATCGGTGAATAATATACCGTCTAAGTGGTCGTATTCGTGCTGCATAACTATTGCTGGCAGTCCTGTATATGTTTCATCGTGGAAATTGCGTTCACGGTCGTAATATTGTATGCGTATTTGACTGTCGCGTTGCACGTCTTCGTGTATGTCGGGTATACTTAAACAGCCTTCGTTTGAAGTTTTTTTATTGCCGCTTCGTTCTATTATATGGGCGTTTATAAACTCTTTTCTGAAATCTTTTAAATCCGGAAAATCATCTTTCAATGGGCTTGCATCAATAACAAATAATCGTTTTGATATTCCTACTTGTGGTGCTGCAAGTCCCAAGCCATCAGCTTTTTCCATAGTTTCATACATGTTGTCTATTAACTCGTCAAGTGTAGGGTCGTTTAGGTCGAAGTCTTCGGCAACCTGTCGTAATACTTTATTACCTATTATATATATGGGGAGTGTCATTTTTTATAAATTTGAAGTTTGATTCATGTATGATTGCAGTATTATAGTAGCACTTATTTCATCAATAAGCGCTTTGTTTTGTCGTGCCTTTTTTTTAAGTCCTGAAGCAATCATTGTTTTTTTTGCCATTTTTGAAGTAAAGCGTTCGTCAATTGTTTTTATTTCAATATCATTGTATTTTTTCTTCAATTTCTTTAAAAAATCATTTACATAAACTGTTGCATCGGTTGCACGGTTCTGTAAATCAGTGGGATAGCCTACTACTATTGTGTCTACTTTTTCTTTTTCTAAATAATTATTTAAAAAATCGAAAATATCTTTGGCATGTACTGTTGTGAGTCCGTTTGCTATTATTTGTAGGGGGTCGCTTACTGCTATTCCAACACGTTTACGTCCATAATCTATTGCAAGAATTCGCCCCATCCCATTATATTTTTTTTATAGAAGCCGCAAAACTAATAAAATCAAATTAAAAAAAAAAGCCTAACAAAGAGAAGCCTAATTTTGTAGATTAAACCCTAAATATACAATACAAAACCAATTCCCCTCCTTTGGAGGGGTGTCCGCAGGACGGGGTGGTTCATTCCCCTCCTTTGGAGGGGTGTCCGCAGGACGGGGTGGTTCATGTAATTTAAGTGTTCATAATAATTTCTATTGCATAATTTGGATTAGACAATACTTTGACTGATATTTTAATCTGACTTAATTTATAAAGTGCTTTTAACTATTCAGTTACCTCCAAATTTTCCTTTTCCGGTTTGTTGAGAGCATTTTTGATTAATTCTTCATACATAATTCTGTTTTTATATATTTTTATAGCCAAAAACAAAGCCTCTCTAAAAGAATCGGGTGAGGCTACATTTTTTCCTGCAATATTAAAAGCAGTACCATGTGCCGGTGAGGTGCGCACGATAGGTAAACCGGCAGTAAAGTTCACACCTTTGTCATATTCCAAGGCTTTGAAAGGGATAAGACCTTGGTCATGGTACATTGCAAGTACGGCATCAAAATTTCTATAATTGTTCATTCCAAAAAAACCATCGGCGGGGAAAGGACCCAGTGCCATTATTCCTTCTTCTCGTGCTTGTTCTATGGCGGGTATAATTATTTTTTGCTCTTCTTCGCCGAGCAAACCACCGTCGCCGGCATGTGGATTTAAGCCAAGTACTGCAATTTTTGCTTTATTAATATTAAAATCTTTTATAAGACTTTTGTTGAGTATTCTTAATTTTTCCAAAATTATTTCTTTCGATATAGCCTTAGGCACTTCGCTTATTGGAATGTGTCCTGTTACCGTTCCCACGCGTAGATGCTCGCCTACCATTATCATCAGTACATCTTTGGCTTGAAATTTTTCTTTTAAATATTCGGTATGTCCCGGGAAATTAAAATCGCTCATATTAATACTTTCCTTATTGATAGGTGCAGTAACCAGAATATCTATATCATTATTTTTTAAAGCCTCCACAGCCTTTTCTAAAGCGTCGTATGCAGCTTTTCCCGAATCTTTAGATATTCTCCCGAGTTCTATTCGCGCATCATCGTCGGTGCAGTTTATCAAATTGTTGTATCCTGCACTTGCATCGGCTTCTTTTAAAATACTTATTATGTTGAAATTGTTAATGTTAAGAGTTTTTTTGTAGTAAGCCAAAAGTTTTGGAGAACCATAAATTATAGGTGTAACAAAATCTGTTATTCGACTATCGGCAAGAGTTTTTATAATTACTTCGTAAGATATACCATTGATATCGCCTTGTGTTATACCGGCGTAAATAGAATTTTTATATTTTTGCATTTGTATTTTATTTTAAAAAGCGGTAAAAATAAAAATAAATACTGAAAAATATTTTTATTTCCTTAAAAAAAGGAATGACAACTTAGCAAAGCGCTCATAAATACCTTATAAATTAAGAGTTAAGAGTTACAAATAGTTAAGGTTTTGTGTAGTAGGTTTAATGTGTTTATAATCAGGTAGTTACGGGTATTGTGTTAGTGCTGCTATAATCTTTTGACTATCAATTTTTTAACTTTTAAAGTAACGCAAAGACGGGTATTTCTACGGTTTGGTATAAAATATTCTTAAAAAAAAGTTTCTTTATTTTTAAAAAGTATAAAAATTCATTTTTATGAAAAAAACTTTATATTTTTACAAAATATTTCTTTGTATTAATAGGTTTATAATCAGAGTATTATAAAGATAAGTGTTGTTAAGTTTGAAATAAAATTTGAAAAAAAAATAAAATAAAGGATAAAGATTTTTTGCCGCCTTTTAAAAAATTTATACTTTTGCAAGCCTGAAAATATGTTTAGAAGGCTAAAAAGAGCAGATAGTCTGCCGCCTCTCAAACCTAAAAAAATATAAAAATGTACGTAATAGCAGAAATTGCAGGACAACAATTTAAAATTGAGAAAGACAAAACTGTTTTCGTTCACAGATTAGAACAGAATGAAGGCGATACCGTAGAATTTGACAGAGTGCTTCTCGTTGATAATGACAGTGAAATAAAAGTAGGAACACCTGTTGTTGAAGGAGCAAAAGTATCGGCAAAAGTTTTAGAACACGTAAAAGGCGACAAAGTAAAAGTTTTCAAAAAGAAACGTAGAAAAGGGTACCAAAAACTCAATGGTCATCGCCAACAATTTACAAAAATTCAAATAGAAGACATAATTTTATAATATAAATAAAAACTCATAAAGCATGGCACATAAGAAAGGAGCCGGTAGTACAAGAAACGGCAGAGATTCGATAAGCAAAAGATTAGGAGTAAAAATTTACGGTGGTCAAATCGTCAAAGCAGGTAATATACTCGTGCGCCAACGCGGCACCGTACACCATCCGGGAGATAATGTGGGTATGGGTAACGATAATACTCTCTTTGCTTTAGTTGATGGTACGGTTGTTTACAAGAAAAAAGCAAATAATCGTTCCTATGTTTCTGTAGTTCCCGCAGAAGCTTAAGATAAAAATTCAAAATTAACAAGTATTTCGGGTGTTTCTAAAAATTCCTGAGGACAGTTGTAGAACAATTTATTTTTGTTCTGAAAATTTTTAAAAAGTCTCAAAATTTTTACCAGTACCCTCTTTTATTCAATATTGTAGCCCGTAATCACTGTGTGAGAGACGGGCTTTTTTATAAGTAACATACGCTAACTACAAAGAATTTGATTTAACTATTTACAAAAACTATGAATAAAAAAACTTTGATAAATAGTTGGTTAATTTACTGATAATTAGAAACTTATATTTGTATCTTAGAAAGACTTGAAACACACATAATATAATAAACAAATGCTGTCAGTTGATAAATTCAAAGATAATATAGAGCAAATAGCTCAAAGGTTAAGTATCAGAAATAAAGATTTTAAACCTTTGCTTGAAAAAGCTGCCGAAGTTGATTTGGAACGTAAAAAATTAAAAACCTTTTATGACGAATTAGCTGCCGAGTCGAATAAAACGGCAAAAGCAATAGGCGAACTTTATAAAACAGGACAAAGAGAAGCCGCCGAGCTTGCTAAAGAAAAAGCAGCTCAACAAAAATCGGAACTAAAATCTTTGTCGGAAAAATTGAAAGCGAGCGAAGAAAAATTGCGTAATATATTGCTTGATATTCCAAACATACCTAACCCTGCCGTACCTTCGGGTAAAACAGACCAAGATAATTTATTGATACGAGAAGGCGGCAAACTGAAAAAATTAAACAATCCAACCCCGCACTGGGAACTGGCAAGCAAATTTGACATTATAGATTTTGAAGCCGGTAACAAAATAACGGGCGCAGGATTTCCTGTATTTAAAGGTAAAGGCGCGCAATTGCAACGAGCGCTCATAAATTTTTTCCTTGCCGAAGCATCAAAAGAGGGGTATACTGAATATGTGCCGCCGTTGATGGTAAATGAAGCCTCAGGGCTTGGTACAGGACAACTCCCTGATAAAGAGGGGCAAATGTATGAAATGAAAGATGACAAATTGTACATGATACCAACTGCCGAAGTCCCTCTAACCAATTTATACAGAGATATTATATTGAACGAAAAAGAACTCCCGAAAAAACTTTGCGGATATAGTGCTTGTTTTAGGCGAGAAGCCGGTTCGTATGGTAAAGATGTTAGGGGGCTAAACCGTTTGCATCAATTCGACAAAATTGAAATAGTACAAATAACCAATCCAAAAAACTCTTACGAAACCTTGGAACAAATGGTTGCCTATGTCGAAAAACTTGTACAAAAGTTGGAACTCCCTTATAGAATAGTGCGATTGTGCGGTGGCGATTTAGGTTTTACTTCTGCCATGACCTACGATTTTGAAGTAATGGCTGCCGGACAAAACAAATGGTTAGAAGTAAGCTCTGTTTCAAACTTTGAAGAATTTCAAGCTAACAGATTGAAACTCCGATGCAAAGATGCTCAAAAACAAAGCTATATTCCACATACCCTGAACGGAAGTGCTTTAGCGTTACCCAGAATTATTGCTGCACTTATGGAAAACAACTTTGATGGAAAACAAATTCATATACCAAAAGCATTGATACAATATACCGGTTTTGAAACAATATAAGGTAAATATAGTTTTGAAATAAAATCTGTATATAAGTAAATTTATGGGGCTATTTGATAGCGGAAATCCCGTTTATTCATATCTTTTGAAAAAACGGGATTTTTTAGTATATTCATTGAGTTTGAACCTAAATTTTGAGACTTTAAAAAAACTTAATTTATAAATTTTTAGACCTTACTTCTAATATTCTTTAGGAAAATCGCCTTATTTTGATAAAATTTTAAATTCCACGCGTCTATTTTGCTGTCGTCCGGCGGCAGTGTTGTTATCGGTAATAGGCTTTGAGCCGCCAAAGGCTTTTTCTTTTATTCTGCTTTCCTCAATACCTTTATTAGTAAGGTATGTTTTCACAACTTTTACTCTGCGTTTTGATAATGTAAGTAGTTGCTCTTCATATCCGGGATTAGATTCCGTGTGTCCGTGTAATTCTATTATCATATTCGGATTTGATTTCATTAGCTTAACAAGACGTTGCAATTCAGGATAGGCTTCCGGTATAAGTTTAGCTTTGGTAGAATAAAAGTTTACATTTTTCAAAAGTATTGTTTCTTCCTTTTCTATGGGGCTAAGCAAAAGGTTTCGCGTTATTTCTTTGTATTCATTTATGTTTTTAAGGTCAACAATTTCGCTCAATGCAAAATAATTATTTTTTACGGCTCGCAATTCGTATTTTGCCCCGTAAGGCAATACAATTTTATATTTACCATTTGCAGGATTAGACCTTGCAACACCGGCTATTTTCCCCGTTTTTCTATTTTCATACACAATATCTGTACCTATGGGCTTACCTGTTTTTTTATCTAATACTCGTCCACTTACAATAACTACCGGTTCGGGTTTTTCTTCGTCTCGTAATTTTATTCTGTAAATGTCTTCTTCGCCATAAGAGTTTTTGGTAGATACCAAATACGCATAATCTCCCTTTGCATCTACGGTATAGTAAACATCCCAGTCTGATGAATTAATTTTTTGACCTAAATTTTTAGGCTTGCTCCATTTTGTCCAACTATTATCCAATCTTTTGCTCACAAAAATATCAGCACTTCCATATCCCGCTTCTGTATAAGAATAATAATACAATGTTTTACCGTCGGGGGCAATATATGGTGTACCCTCATTGTCGTAGCTGTTCAATACCGGTCCCATGTTTTTGGGTTTACCGTATGTTCCGTCTGGTCGCAAAAAGCTAACCCACAGGTCTTTAGCTCCGTATCCGCCTTCTCTTTTTACCGACATAACAATTACTTTTCTATCACCTGTAAGACAAAAACTTTCATATCTGTCTAAATTTTGATAATTCCTAATTTTCAGTTCGCGTGGCACCGACCAACCATTTGCTGTTCTAAAACTTATAGAAATTCCTTGGTCGCTTTTAAAACTACCATCGCTATTGTATAAATTTTCTAAAAACAAGGTGTTATTATCCGGCGAAACAGCTATTACAACATTATCGTTATTATTATTCAGGGGTTTGGGAGCATGTTTTAATCTGCCCCAATTGCCATCAGCTTGCAATTCGGAATACCAAATATCGTATTTGCTTTGTTGTATATTTTTAGGGTGTTTGCGAGCTATGTATAAAGTTTTACCATCGGGAGCTATAACCGGTGCAATTTCGGAATAAGGAGAATTTATATCTATTCCCATATTTTCTTTATTGTATTTTGAAATACTCTTTGCCACAGTTACAATAGGCGTTTTTTCTTGCTTAATTGTAAAATAATCAGCTACAATAGAAGTTTCACTATCAACTACAAAACCGCTAAATTTTCCGAAAAAATATTGAAATTTACATGTATAAATAAGCTCTCTGTTTATGTAAAACTTTAAGTTTTTACCTGTTTTTTTTACGGTAATAACATTATTCCCCGTTTCGTTTATAGCCGAAGAGCGGGTATCCTTTTTCATGAAATAATATTTTGAATCTTTATATTTCAGAATGCGGAAAAATTTATTTGCCGATATTAAAAAATAATAACTGTTAGCCCAATTCAAATTTCCCCACGACAAGCCGTTGAATGAATTTTTATCACCTGCTATTTGCATAAATTTACATTCTATTTCAAAATCTTTATCCTGTCGTAGTCTTGAATTTATGGGCAAAGACACAAAGGCATAGTCTTTACCACATTGCATGTAATATTTTCCTTTATGTATATCAGATTTGTATTTTCCTTTTTTTGAAATAGGCCATTCTAAAGTATTATCATCAAATTGCTCGTTAATAATATACTGAGGTTGAGCTAAAACAGGTAATGTAAAAATTAACAGATATGTTACGATGTTGAGTAAATATTTCATAATTAAAAATTTTATAGGTAAATTATTTGAATTAATTATGAATTACAAATTACGAATGGCAGGTTCTTTATTGTGATGGTTTAATTTGTTAGTAATAAGGTGTTTATGTGGTGTTCTGATATAAAAAGTTTCTTGTTTTTTATGTATTATGTTACGTCTAAAAAAGTTTACAGATTAATATTTCCTTTTAATTATTATTATTTGTTTTCGTAAATTTATAGACATTTTTTATTGTAAGTGTCTTATAATTAGTTTTTTAGCGTAGTACTTCTGTGAGTTTTGCAACTTATTGACTGTCAGGGGGTTAGCTATTGTGGCAAAAACTTATCCATTCGTAATTTATAATTCGTAATTGACTTAAAAACTATGCTGTGATATTAAATTATTTCTTTTTGTATTTAAAGTATTGCTAAGTCCGACCTTATATATATGAGGGAATTCAAATCGTTTGTGTTCTTCCGGTAGTTTTTCTATTCTTTCGCGATTATATTCTGCAATTTCTTTAATTGTTCTTGGTGGCAAAGTTCTATTGCCGTTACTCATACAAGTGTATGTAAGTTTTTCTTTTTTGAAATTTTTTATCGACATTTTTTTGAGAGGTTCAAACGGGTGGAACATCAAGTCAGGATTAGTTTCGTTTTCGACACATATAACGTCGCCTGCAAATAAATTAGCCTCATTAGTCAATCTTATCAATTCCTTTTTACCGGGTATGGTAATTTTTGCACTTGAGTCGGAAAGTTTTATGCGGTCTTCTCCTTTGTAGTGAGCCAATTTAAAAACCCCGTCGAGTGCAGCATCGGGTTGTCCGGTTATGAATGATGTACCTATGCCGAATACATCTATTTTTGCCCCTTGCCGATTAAGACTCATTATCAAGTTTTCATCTAATTGATTTGATGCTGATATTTTCACATATTCAAGTCCTTCATTATCTAACATTTTTCTTGCTTTACGCGAAAGATATGCCAAGTCGCCACTATCTAATCTTATTCCTTTAAGTTTATAGCCTTTTGTTTCCATTTCTTTGGCAATAATTATGGCATTAGGCACACCACTTTTCAGGGTATCGTAGGTATCTACTAATAGGACACAATCCGTTGGACGTTTTTCAGCGAAAGCTCTAAAAGCCTCAATTTCATTGCCATAGCTTTGAACAAAAGCATGTGCCATAGTTCCCGATACGGGTATATCGAAATCTTTTCCTGCTACCACATTGCTTGTTGCGTTAAATCCGCCTATGTATGCTGCGCGCGAGGCAAAATAAGCCCCTGTGGCTTGCGCTCTTCGCAAACCGAAATCAATTAATGTCCTTTTGCCGGCTGCATGTCTTATTCGAGATGCTTTGCAAGCTATAAGGCTCTGAAAATTAAGTATATTCAACAATACTGTTTCAATAAGTTGCACCTCGAGTATAGTCCCTGACACGCTTAACACAGGCTCGGTAGGAAAAATTACTTCTCCCTCTTTCACGGATTTTATTGTTCCTGTAAACTTAAATGTTTTCAGATATTCTAAAAAATCGCTGTTTAAACCTATTTTGTTTAAAAAATCAATGTCTTGCGAAGAAAATTTAAAGTCTTCCAATATAGTTAATAAATTTTCTAAACCCGTAAATATTGAGTATCCGCCTTTGAAAGGATTTTTTCGGTAGAAATAATCAAAAACGGCAGGTTCACAATGCCTGTTATTAAGAAAATATACCTCAGCCATTGTAAGCTGATATTGGTCTGTGTATGTAGCTGTAATTTTATTCATTTTTTATTATAATTTAAAAATTCAAACGACTTCAAAGGTAACATTTTTATTTGTTCAACAATAATGCTTTTACTTTTTTGGTGTAATAAAATTATTATGCTCTTGTTAAGTTGGTAGTGTAAATTCAATGATTTGGAGTAGTAATGTGTTTGCAGTCAGTGGTTTAGGTGAGGTGTTGGTCGTGCGTTTTTCCCGATAGATGCTTTATATTGCTAAAAAAACGTTTAGCTTGATTTTATTTTCAGAATGGGATTTTTTGGCATAAGTAAAGGCAGTTTTATTAAGCTGTCGCCCCTACGGGGCTGATAGGCTCTGTGAGAATAGATGCAAAAAATATTTTATTTGCACTTTTTACAGTCATATTTTCTATTATTTATTTCTATTTTTAAATGAGTTCAACGAAACAAGATAGGAATTATCAATCAAACTACATAAATTAACAGAACTAGTAAAACCTGCTTTTGGAGGGGGATCCGTAGGGTGGGGGTGGACTATTCCTATTTTGGGGAGTAATGTCCGCAGTTTTAAGTGGTATCATAATTCTACATTTTTTATAGATTGTCATAAGAAAAGTTGTGAGTGCAATTGATTGTTAGTCAAAGAGTTATATTTAGGCGCTGATGCTCTTTTAAAATTTATTGAGCTTAAAAAGAAATTTTTGATGCCCTTAAATAAATAATATCATAATTTATAAGTATATTTGCGTTTTGAATAAATTACCTTAAACATAGGTATACTAAAAACATGAAAATTCTTGTTGCACAGAAGTTTTAACACCTTAACTTATAACAATAAAGGTCAGATTTATTGTTTTGCACATTGAAATTTTATGATTTTTGAAGATTAATATTTTTTAAGCTAATTGTAGATAAGACATGAACCGTATTACAAAGAAAAAAACTTTAACAACTGTTGCCATACTATTAACTGTTGCACTTTTCAGCACATCATTTACTATTCCTAAGTTTACTAACTCGGACTTTGGTGATATTACCAAAAAAGCATATTATAAAAGTTTATTTAGTTCGAGTGAAATAAAAAAATTGGCAAAAGCGCGCAAGGCTATTGAAAAATCAGAGAAAACATTTGCCGAAGTTGAAAAAATGTTGCAAAAAGCAAAAACTTTTAATCGACTTAAAACCAGAGCAAAAAAATCAAAAGACAAAAAAAGAGCCGCTCGAAAAGAACGAAAAATCTTGAAAAAAGCTCACAAAAAAGCCTTTAAAGCTTATGTGGTTTATCTGAAAAATTTAGGCTACATGTATAACACATACGGGCAACGTTTACGCAAATTTAAAGTCGAAAACGACAGCTACCACCGAGCTGCTAAAGCTAGCATGAATAAAGCCCAAGAGTTGTACACCCAAAGTCGAGAGTTTAAGGCAGCATCCGGTAGCAACGATGGCAAAACTATGTATGACGCATTGAAAAAGTCGGGCGAAAAATCTAAAGAAGCAGTTACATTGCAAGAAACTGCTCTTATGCTTTTTAAAAGAGATACTCAGGTAGAAGTTGTTGATATAGTAGACGATAGCGATGACCAAGAAGAAAACAATAACCAAAATCAAACAAACAACAACAACAAACAAAACGATAGCCAAACGACTGATAATCAAACAGATAATCCTCAACAAAATACAAACCCGTATAACGACCAAGAGGTTGCTATACGATACAATCCCGAACAAGACCCTAACTTGTACAAATCAATTCGTAGTGAGATATACAAAAAATTAAACCTTTCGCAAAACGATAAATCGCTGTTTAAAAAAGCAGCAGTAAAGAAGAAACGAGCCGACAGTTTTATGGAAATAGTTGATATTCTTTATCAACGTATGGATACTATCTTTAATAAAATAGACAAAGAACCAAACGAAGTAGAAAAAAATATGCTGAAACAAAAAGCTGAAATGATTGAAAAAGACGCTTTTAAAAACTTAATTTCAGCCGCTAATCTATACATTGCAGCTAATGATATTTTCTACGAAATTTATAACACAAATTTCTCGAAAGCACGTAGTGCCAATAACGCATACTTACTTTCGCAAGGTTCTAAATATGAAGCAAGCGCCAAAGAACTAAAACTAATGGCACGAAGCAGCATAGCAAATGCAAATCTCAAAACATACGCAAGCGAAAAATATTTACAATTAATGAACAGTATACAGTTGCAATTATCAGCCCTACAAGAACAAGAAAACGCATACGCCGTATACTATGGTTTGCCTGTTACACCTCTTAAAAATGTATTTAAAAATAGATATAAATCAGACAATACAAATAATGGAACAGTAGTGGTAACAAACGATAATACCTCTGTTACCGAAACAGAAGTAACTGAGGTAACCCAAGTTACCGAAGTAACAGAAGGAAAAAATGTTCCATATAACAAAAAATATGAATACAATTATGCAGGTACTTATGTTTACAGTCAAGCAATTCCAACTCCCACGAAGTACAAACCCGTAAAAGGTACAATTTTTAAAGTACAAGTAGGAATATTTAAAAATTTGTTATCACTAAAAACTTTTGGCAGGTTTTCACCTATAAGTTATGACACATACCACAATAATCCCTACAAACGCTTTATGGTAGGCGAATACAAAAGCCAAGAAGCAGCCGAATATGTATTAGAAGTAGTAAAAGGTATGGGAATAAAAGATGCTGTGATAGCTGCCTATAAAGACGGCGTGCGACAATCGTATAAAAAAACTGTGCAAAAATTAAGAAAAAACAGTCAGTACAAAAATATGGCAGACAGAGAAGTTAGACGATTGAAAAACCAAATTGGTAAACCGGAAAGTAAAAAGTTATTGTATCCTGACTTTATAGATTACGGAAAAGGACCCAACGACTTTGCACGCGGAAAAGATATAGACAAAACCAAAGGGCTTAAATATACCGTGCAAATAGGTGTATACAAACTTCCTAAAACAAATTCAGAACTGAAAAACATAAGCCCGCTTTATAGAGAAGTAACGAGCAAAGGTATAAAATATCTTGCGGGGGTATTTTCAACATACCAAGATGCCAAAATACAACAAGCCAAAATGCGAAAACTCGGATTTAAAAAAGCATTTGTAAGCGCCTATATGGATGGTAGGAAAATTCCATTAGAGCAAGCAAAAAGGAAAACAAAAAAATCGCAAAAAACTAAACCCGAAACTAAAACAGACCCCGTACAACAAACATCTTCTTTATATTTCTCGGTACAAATAGGAGCTTATAAATCCGTTTTATCGCCGGAAAAAGAAGCTCAACTAAGAGGAATTTCTAAAGAACATAATATATCAATAAAATCGGGAGATAACGGAATAAAACTTTATATAATAGGACAATTTAAACAATATAAAGAAGCAAAAACATTGGCTACCGAATTGAAATCAAAATATCCGGGTGTTTTTGTTGTAGCATTTAAAAATGATAAAAAAATATCAATTGCAGAAGCTAATAAATTAATACAAAAATGACACAAAACGAAGAACTAAAAAACGAAAACAACCTGCCTAAGAGTGAATCGGAAGCCATATTATTGCTATATAACGATGATTTCAATACATTTGATTTCATAATAGAAAATTTAACAAAAATAGTGAACCACAGTGAACAACAAGCTATACAATGCGCCCTTATTGCACATAATAAGGGTAAATCAATTATAAAAAAAGGTGCTAAGGATATATTAACTCAATTGAGAATGCGTTTTAGCAAATTAAATATAACAACAATTGTAGAAACAATGAATTGAAAATGAATGATTTAAACCCAAATTATGTAATATAAATATTTTGTTAAATTAGGAATTAAAATCTAAGAGTTAAGAATTTAAAATACTGGTAATCAGATAGTTATAAAGAATTATGATTGTGGTGTAACTTTTTGATTAGCAGGTGTTTATGAGAGCACGAACTATTAATAATACAACATTTTTACGAAAACTTAAATTACAATAAAACAAAATTTTACAAAACATAAGCATAGTGCTACAATTATAAAGTTCTGCAAATATAATGTGTCGTTTTTTTAGTAATTTTAAGGAGTAGTAAATTTTCTATTGCATAGTTCGGGTAGAAATCCGGAAAAAATTTACCTGTGAAAAATAAATTATCCATACGACGAATAAATAACTTGAAGCGGGCAGCCCTCAAATCAGGAGTTGTTGTAACCGACCAAGAAATTATTGACCTTGTTGAAGACATAGATACCAATTCGCATTATCTCCAACTTATAATAAAAGCCTATGAAAGAGGCGTAAATAAACCCGCAACTGTAATTTCTAACTTTTATAAATTAAAAAGTCGAAACGATAAAAGTTTAGAAGAATTAACAGATGCCTTTTTTAAAGCTAAATCAAGAAATCTTAATTTATCGTCGGAAGATATATTAAAATTATATGAACAAGGCAAGCCTGTTTCAAAAATTGTAAATGCACTGATTAAAGCAGACAGACATAATTTAGACTTAGAAATATCAGATATTTCTACACTATGGTACAATGATAAACAATATGGCGAAAAACTAACCTCCTTATACGTAAAAATAAAAAAGAAAGACACAGACATAAAGCCTATTCACTTAAAGTTACTGGTTTTCAATGAGATAAACCCCGAAGACTTTTTACAGGTTACTTCTATGTTGAAAGCAAAAGATTTAGATATTCCATTTGAAAAACTAATAAATTTACTAAAAAAACAAATAAACATAATAAAAGCTATTAAAATTCTTTCAAAAGCTAAAAAATCATGTAATGAAGTATTTAAAAAACATGAAAAACTTAAAGCACACGGAGGCTTTTCAGATGAAGAAATAAATCGATTGAGTAATATTTACATCATAGAAGGCAAAGAGAAATTCAAAAAAGCGCTTAACAAAAGTCTTATTTACAATAACTTATACATAGACCCTGTTGAATTATATTATGATCTCACGCGCTCAGACGGGAAAGGATTTAAAATGAATTTGGAAATGATAATAAATTATCTCGGATTTGAGTACAAAGCCGACATAGATAATGTAACAGATGCCTACCTTAATGCACGAAAAAATAAATTACACATAAAATATTCTCAACTTGCCAAAATGGCAGAAAAAGGAATTGACGTAAAAAGTTTTATAAACGCACAGATTAAAAACAAAAAAAATGAGTAATATTTACGACGAATTACTGAGCTACAAAATCAAAGAAGGTGATCTGAAATTAATTACCGATTTATTTATTCTGTTGCAAAAAAACAAGAAAGGAATAAGCCTTAAGGACTTACTATTTTTTTATAACAAAAAAATAAATTTTGCGAATTTTAAAAAAATTATAGAAGCATCTATAAAAAATAAAATTGATATACCTTTCGAAACACTGAAAAAAGTAAACCTCTCAGGAAATGATTTCTTAAATTTCATAGAAGGAGTAATTAATGCTAAAAAAGAAGAATTCAAAATAGAAGTAACAGAAATTGAGTACTTCGCCAAAATGAAAATAAATATTCCGGAAGTAATAAAATCATTGAAACTTATAAAAAAATATGAACCCGATATTAAATTAAGCGACTTTATAACTTGCAAAAATTGTTTGAACGACAGTAAAAATACTGTAAACGAATTTATAAAGCTAAAAGAAAATGATAAAAATATTACACTAAAATCTATAATTTCAATTGATTTTAGAAAAAATGAAATTTCAAAAATTATACAACTATACAAACAACTAAAACCCAATTTTCGCAAAATTACACTTAAAGAAATAATAGAAATAAAATCAGAAGGAATAAATACAATAAACTTGCTGCAAGGCATGGTATTAGCTCAAAAAAACAACAAAGAAATACCGGCTACGGAAACACTTGTAGATATAGCCAAACTGTATGATTTCAACAAAGTAATAGAAGACAGTATAACACCCGAAATAAAAATACTGAAACCGGTAAATGTAATACTATCATCAGGGGTTGTTTTATTACTGAAACTAAAATATATGCTATTTGCACAACCCGAAAACTACGTAAAAGGAATAAAGAAAACAAGTATTATTGAAATTATAAAAAAACAACTAAAAGAAGCTGCAAAACAATATGCAACAGCAAAAGATTTTATGATAAACGCCTCAGAAATTTGTCTGAAAATAGAAAATCATATTAACGGACAAAAACCTGCATACACTATCCATAATCTTGATATACAGGATTTTATAATAGAACGAGATATTGTAAAGGAACAAGAAAATGCCATAGATAAACAAAACCAAACCGAAAATAAATCTGAAAAAGAACAACATCATAAAACAGAACATAATAAACACTCTTCTCATCACCACTAAGATACAAAACCTATGCGTGAATTATTTTACATATTACAACAGGCAGGACTTAAATGGTTTCAAGCATCTAGGCAAGCATTAAATCTTCGATTAAAAGTAAAAAAAAGCAGTGCTAAATTTATAGCTATACAATATCTAAAAGCCAAGGAAGCTAAAGTAAACTTAGAATTGAAAGATTTAAGAAACTATCACTGGCACACAGGCAATAATAAAGAAAAAACCGAAAATATTGTACAAATACTAATAGGCGCAAAACGTTCCAATATAAAAACAGACATTGAAAAACTGGGAAAATTTGAAAACTCAGGCGGCAACCCTGCAAAACTCATAGAAGCACAAAAAAATATAAAAAATGCCTCATTAGATATCCCTATTAATGTGTTGGAAACCCTCTCGATGTCGGGAGGCGATATTACTGTTTTTGTAAAAATATTACTAAAAGCCCAAAAAGCAAACTTAGAACTCGACCTTCCTAAACTCGTAAACGAAAATCTCTCGGACGAAAACATGGATAAAGTCGTAAACGTATTGATAAAAGCTCTTAAAGCGGGGCTGTTCATAACTCACAAAGAAGAAGCCAATATACAAGATAAAAATACAGGTATAATAGATCTGCGAATATCACAAAAAAATATATTAGACCACCTACGTGTAGGTATAGATATTGAAAAATACATCTCTGCTATGATTATAGCCAAAAAAGCAGGAATAAGTATAGACAAAGAAGCCTTAGACATACATTACCTGACAAACGGCGACATGGAAAAATTGGTTAAGACTTTTATAAAGGCAGAAAAATCAGGCTTAGATTTAAACCAAAAAGAAATATCGGAATATAACATAGAGGGACGAGACATAGGCAGTTTAATAAAAAACCTGATAAAAGCACGACAAGCCGGGCTAAACCTTTCTTTAGATGAAATAATAGAGTACTACCGAATGAAAGGAGATGCAAGCGAATTTATAAATGCTTTAATTAGAGACAAGGAACAAAATCTGGGAATAGGTAAAAAAGAGTTAGGCGACCACTTTTCAGCAGGCGTAAATCTTAAAGATTATATCAAAGTAAGAGAAATTTTAAAAAACTCGCCGGATATAGATCTATCCACAGAAGAAATAAACAACCATTACCTGAAAGGCGGAAACATAGCTGCTTGTGTGTTTGCAATACTATACGCAAAACAACACAATCTTAACATAAGTCCACAAGCCATATTAGCAACGGATTTACTACCCAATTTAGACGTAAATAAAATGCTGGAATGGGCTGTAAATCCACAGACCAAAGAAGTAACTCCTTGCATACCCATAGTAACAAAAGACGGAATACAAGTTATACCAAAACTAAAGGTAAGCCTGAGAGGTATAATAAGCAATTACTACCGAGGCTCAAACGAAGAGGTATTATTTGAAAGAATTAATGAAGCACTTACACACGAAATTGCAAAGTGCAATAATCACCATGAAGTACTTAACAACCTGAGCGTTATAGCAAAAAAAATTCAAATTCGATTAGCCGGTAAACTAAAAACAATAGATAACATATCATCAGGAAATAAGTTTGAAATAGAAGATGAAATAGAGGCTGCAAACCAAAAAGAAATACTACTTAACAAAAGCAGCAAATACGAAATATTAGACATAAAAATATATGACCTCGAAATAGGAAAAGACACATTGGCTGAACACAAAATACACCACGCAAAACATGAGGCACACCTTGCCGAAATACACTATAAGGAAAGAATTATAAAAGCTCAAGCCGAAAAAGAAGAAGCCGAAGCACAATTAGTTAAATCAAAAGTAGCACTACAAAAAGGCATGGCGGAAGCCTTAAAAAACGGAACGTTTAATTATAGTCAATATCAAAAAGACAGGCTCCTGTTTGAAGAAAACGATAATGCACACCAACGACATGGACACGAAAAACACAACGACGGACACGGACATGGACTTGGACATGAACACGGACACGAACATTAACCCTTTTTTATGTGAATTTTAAGATTTAAAAATGGTTAAGGGTGGATAACCTAATATGCTGATAACTATATGATTATGAGTTTTGTAATGATACTGATATAATCTTTTGATTATCAACATTTTCAACTCTCAACTTAACCTCTTAGTTGAATGTTTACAAGTTTTTGTCAACTGATATTATGAAACATCACATTTTTAACTTTTACTTTTTAACTTTCTTACTAAGACTAAGATACAAAAAAAGTTTGATTATCAAAAGAGTTTTTTACATATTTGCATGTAAACCTATCCTGAATTTTGTGTTAGAACAGCGTTATGAACATTCAACTTACAATAAAATAAGAATTTATAAAGTTTAACTATAAAAACAGTTACAATAAGGCTTTGTAAATTCAAAAAAGACATGTTTTTAATGAAATAAGTTTTCTAATCCATATTTTGGAATTGTAATATCGACCCATAAAATCATGAGCATAAGAAAAATAGCATCCATATTTGCAATATTTTTATTAGTACTTGCAAGCTGTGCCGACGAAGAATACAAAAGTACTCCGGGCGAAGACATAAACGACAAAATAGAAGACATAACTTCCGGTAACGACATAGAACAAACACATACTACAAAAAAAACTCAAGCCACCGGAATACAAAATACTTTAACACAAACCAACCAAGACGAAGAAATACTCGGAATGGGCTTTGTTACCATGCTCTTAGTATTTATTATATTCTTCGGACTTATACTAACACTATTCTTTTGGTATTTCGTACCACTTGGACTATGGTATGAAGCAAGGCTCTCAGGACTAAAACCGGGCTGGTGGCAAATGAGTAAAATGAGATTTCAAGGCATACCGCAAAAAATGATTATTGAAACACTAATTCTCGCAAAAAATGCCGGGCTCGAAATAGCAACTGCCGATATAATGCAAAAATACCTCGCCGGTGTAGACGTAAAAATAGTTACAAGAACAGCAATTAGAGCAATAAACGCAGGCTTTGAAGTATCATACAACGAACTCGCTTCACAATTTCTGGCAAAAGTAAATGTTGAAACAATAATGCACGCTTTAATTACTGCCAAAAATGCCGAAATAGAAGTAAGCCTCAAAGAACTTGCAGCATACTACCTTGCTAACGTAGACGTAATAAAAGTAGTAGAAGCTTTAATAACAGCCCACAATGCAGGCTACGACGTTTTTACTTTAAAAGACCTGAAAGAGCACTATCTTGCCAACGGAGATGTAATAAAAACCGTAGACGCATTTATTGCAGCCAAAGAAGCACACTTTAAAGACTTAGAATTCAAAGATATAGCAGCAATAGACCTCGCAGGTTTAGATGTTACCAAAACAGTACACTCGGCAGTTTATCCAATAGTTGTGGAAACGCCAACCGTTACAGGCGTAGCATTAGATGGCGTACAACTACATATGAAACTGAAATTAACCCTACGCACAAACCTTAAAAACGTAATAGGAGGCGCAACCGAACAAACCGTATTAGCCAGAGTAGACGAATCTCTTGCAACAGAAATAGGACACGCCGCAACTCATTTCGATGTACTCAAAAATCCCTTTAAACTCGCCGACCTTGTTGAAGGTAAACACTTAGGAGACGGAACAGCTTTTGAAATTTTATCAATTGACGTTTCGGAAGTTACAGTAGGTGAAGACCTACATGCTGTACTACAATCAGAAAGAGCAAGAGCCGATATTGAAACAGCAAAAGCAAAATTAGTAAATGCCGAGGAAAAAGTAAAAAAATCAATGGCATCGGCATTTATGGACGGTAATCTGTCAATAGAGCAGTACCAAAAATTTATGAACACAGAAGCCGATACCGAAATGAGAAAAAAATTAGCAAAAAACCAAGAGGCAAAAAAAGAACTTGAACACGGACACGAACACGAACACGAACCAAGTCTATCGGAAGACGATATATACTTAGAAGAAGATGATGAATAATTAATACCATTATAAAAAAACAATTAATAAACAGAAACTTAACATTCAAACCAATATTCTAACGTTACCATTTTTTTACAAACAACTGATAATCAATAAATTATACTATTAGCTCTATGGTTTGTAACTGTCTGAATATTAGTATGTTAAGCCCGTAGCTGCTTATATGAGGGCTTTGCAGTTCATAATTTAACGTAGTGTTGCAACATGTTAGTACGCTAAATTTAAAACTCTATAAAACATTAAAATTTTTCCCGTTTTTTGGAAGATTTTTATTAAACTTGCAGTTAGGTCTTGCACCGTAACTAAAAAATAAATAATGAAACATTTATTTCTTTTACTTATTTTGACCTTACACCTTTTCGTAAGTTATTCTCAAACAGGGACACCTTCTATAACAGGCTTTGATCCTAGGGAATATAAAGGAACGTCAGATGTAGGTGCAATTTTTCAAAATAAAAGAGGTCTGCTCTACATAGGCGGTTCAGGTGGCTTTATACTGGAATATGACGGAGTTACATGGAAAAAAATACCAACATATTGCGAAGCCGCAGACGTAATAGTGGAAGACAATAACGGCAACCTATTAATAAGCGACTTCAATACCACTAATATAACACGACTAAAACCCGATGCAATTACAGGGAAATGGATACCCGAAAAAATTCATGTAGAAATACCCGACTCCATTACAGAGAAAAGATTTCCTCTACCTCTTAGAAAAATAGATAGCAACATATACTGTTTCTCATACAATGTTTTCAATAATTCAAAAATACCACTTGTATACAAATACGATGGCGAAGAATTTAAAGCATTAAATATAACAACCCCAAAAAATGCAATTTTCAACGAACTAACCCCTAAAGGCAATATTGCAATTGCCAAAGACTACGCATATTTATACGACATTGAAACATGCAAAAAAGATACTTTATTCATAAATGAAGAAATACTACAACAAATATATTCAATATCAACATACTCCGATACAGAAATTATGCTTTTAACAGTAAGAAAAGGTTTATGGATATATAATATAGCTACAAAAAAGCTGAAAGAGTTTGGACCACAAAAAACAACTCAAACCTTAGACAATGTAGATCTCCTAAACATAAGACAACTAAACAATGGCAACTGGGTTTTAGGCACAGTATCAAAAGGGATATTTGTACTTGACAACAATGGTAATATTATTAGACACATTGCTATAAAAGATGGTCTGAAATCAAATCTAATTTTAACAACCTTACAAGATAGCCAAAATCAACTATGGTTAGGACTATATAGCGGCGGTTTAAATAGAATACAAATAGATGCCCCCTCTGATTTTTGGACAGAACGAAATGGCGTACTAAGCAGCTCGGTACGAAATATAAAACAATATAAAAACACCTACATAGCATCTACGGTTACACACATAATAGTTTTTGATACAATAACAAATAACTGGAAACCCTTACATGAAAACGTAAAAGAAATATCCTCCATGGCAGAAAAATTAAAACTTGCTGACCAAAAAGAACACCTATTTTTTGGAGCTTATTCAAAATTATTTGAAATTACTAAAATTAACAAAAAATGGAAAATATCTGAAATATATCTGCCATATGACTTCGGATACATTTTAGGAGCAACAAACTATAAGAGTAATCCTGACAGAATTTATATATGGTCAGATGCCCAAATAGGTTACATGAATTATAAAAATAAAAGAAAAATTAATTCTATCCCTTTTTTAGAAAATAAAAATATTAAATTTGAAGGAGCACAAAAATTAGGAAATTACATTTGGGCACATCGGAATAATGAAAGATACCCTATAAAAATCGACCTTAAAAACAAAGAAATACAAACATTTCCTAAAGATTCCGCAATAATAATATATGTAGACAGCACTGTTCACCTCATAAATAAAAGAGGCGACTCAGTGTTTACAGTACAAAATGATAAAGACTTAGTTTACAATTCTGAATTAAGCAAAACATTTGCTCCTTACAAAGACGAATATATATCAGTGTCGTGTACAAACAATAATTACATATGGATAATACTCCATAACAACGAAACGTTTACTCAGGTATTAAGAAAATCAAAAAACGAAAACTACGAAAGAGATTTTTTCATAGAACAAATAGTAAACAAATACCAAATAAAAAAAGTATACCAAGACCAAAACAATGAAAATATAGTATGGTTAACCACAACAGAAGGCATTTTAAAAATAGATATATCAAAATCAATTTCACGACAAAGTACTAAACCTGAAAACTTTAAAACATACATACGCCAAATAAAAATAGGCGAAGATTCTATTATATTTGAAGGCAACTTTACTAATGTCATAAAAGATAAAAACGGAAAAGAACAACGCATAATAATCGAGAACCAACCGGATAACGAAGAAGTTGTCATTGACTACAAATACAACAATATAAAATTTAAAATAGCAAGTCCTTTCTTTCTTGAAGAAAAACGAATTGAGTTTTACTACTTTTTAGAAGGCTTAGATAGAAAATGGATAAAATCAAATATGCCGGTAAAAGAATACATAAACCTACCGGAAGGCGAATATACACTTAAAGTAAAATCTGTAAATTATCTGGGCAAAGAAAGTGAAATAACAAGCTATCATTTTGAAATACTACCTCCATGGTATAGAACAACAATTGCATACTTAACATACATTGTTTTCTTTATGGGGATAGGACCTTTAATTTTTGTTTTATACACTCGAAATCTACGAAGAAGAAACGAAAACCTTGAAAATATGGTAAAAGTACGCACAGACGAAATATCTCAAGCAAACGAAGAACTAAAACAACAAAACGAAGAAATATTACAACAAAGAGACCTGCTTAATGAACGAAACAAGCAAATAAACGAACAAAATAAAAATATTCTGGCAAGCATAAATTATGCAGAGCGCATACAAACCGCAATGCTATCAATAGACAACAAACTGCAAAAAAATATATCCGACTATTTTATATTTTACAAACCCAAAAATATCATAAGCGGAGATTTTTATTGGATAGAAAACGTTGAAGGGAAAGTAATAATAGCAATATCAGACTGCACCGGACACGGCGTACCGGGCGCGTTGATGTCTATGCTTGGAATAAGCGGACTTAAAGACACAATATTTCAAGAAAAAATACTAGAACCCAATCTTATTTTAGAACACCTGCACCTATACATCCACAACTCCTTAAAACAAGAAAAATCGCATAATAACGACGGAATGGATATAGCCATAATTGTTTGGGATAAAACTAAAAATACAATAAAATATGCCGGCGCACACGCACCTGTCTACATTTTACAAAACAACCAAATACGGAGAATAAAAGGCGATAGAATATCAATTGGCGGTCGATTTTATAAAGAAAAGCGAACATATACCCAACATATAATAGACCCTAAAAATATTGAGGCACTCTACATGGCATCAGATGGATATAAAGACCAGATAGGTGGCAGTGCAAACAGAAAATTCATGTCGCGGAAGTTTGAAAAATTACTATTTGAAGTTTCCTCTTATCCTATTAAAGAGCAAAAAAACATTATCGAAAAACGCTTTTTTGATTGGAAAAAAGGTGAAGTACAAACAGATGATGTCTTAGTCTTTGGAATGAAATTTTAAAAAGGCGCATTCAGAAAACATCAATATCCAAATAATCAATAACTTACAACGCATTTTTGACCTAAAAACCCCCGTTTTTCGCCAAAAACATCAAAAAACGGGGGGTATTGTATTTTACAGTACGTACATTTGTTCAAGTTCTCAAAATTATCAACTCTTTATAAAAACAACGTACCATTTTACTTTAAAAATTTTAAAAAACTTAAATTATAAATTTTTAACCCGAATTATGCGTTAGAACTTCGTGATGAGAATTCAAATTACAATAAAACAAGAATTTACAAAACTGATGCATATTTCGGGTTTAAAGATTACCTAAACTTTAAATTTTCAGAATACACCTTTAAAGAGATAGTATCCTTAAAAGAACTCTTATCTCTCGCTTGTCATAATAAACAGTGGTGTCATCTCAAAACTTTTATAAAACGGTCGTAAACGTTCACGATTATAGAATTTATCTATATTTACAAGTTTAGATTCGCTGACAACCACATCTATCGGGATATTATCATATCTACCGTTTTTCAATACAACTAATCGCCCGTGTAACCCTTTCAAAATAAGGTCTAACGACAAGTTACCATAAGCCATTGGTACTATTGAATCTATCGCATCAGGACTGCCGCCTCTTACCAAATAGCCTAATTTTTGATTAATGGTACGTATTGTTTTTCCATTATTATACTTGGGCGATAATTCTTTAAGTTTATCTGCTACCATATCACCAATTCCGCCAAGTTTGGCATGTCCGTATTGGTCTTTTTCTTCTTTTGCAAAAACCATCTCACTGCCTGAGAATTTAGCTCCTTCCGATACGAGTACAACCGAGTATTTACTTGGATTTTGGTTACGGTCTTCCACCATTAGCTCGGTTAATCTTTCCATATTAAATTCATACTCGGGAATTACGCAACGATTAGCTGCACCTGCCATTGTTGGCAACATTGCTGTAAAACCGGCATAACGTCCAAAAACTTCCAATACCAAAAAACGCTCATGTGAACCTGCCGAGGTACGCAAAGTATTTGTCATACTGATAGTTCGCGTAACACAGGTACTAAAACCTATACAATAATCAGTTCCGGGAACATCATTATCCATCGTTTTAGGTATTGCAACTACCTTAACACCCTCTTTGTAAAGCCTTACAGCATAGCTTAATGTGTCGTCGCCACCAATAGGGATAAGATAATCAACACCGAGATAGTCTAAATTTTTCAATACTTCCGAGGTAAGATCGTTTATCGGTTTATTGTATTTTGATTTCAAATGTTCCGGCACTGATGCCTTAGGCAGGTGGCTTGGACGTGTTCGAGAGCTGTGTAAAAATGTTCCTCCGGTACGTCCGGCTTTGTTTACTAAATGTTCCGAAAGTTCTACAAAGTTGTTGGAATTGTCGGCTTCCTTGTCTCTTATTATTTCCATTACACCTGCCCAGCCTCTTTTTAGCCCGATAACTCGGTATCCTTCACGTATAGCTCTAATCGTTACGGCTCTTATAGCCGGATTTAATCCGGGTACGTCTCCGCCTCCGGTTAATATTGCAATAGTCTTTTTTTTCATCTGTATATTATTTTTCAAGTGATTAATTTAAGAACACTGTATAGTTTACTTATTATTTATATTACTTCTTGTAAGCAATCAGCAATCAATAGTCAACAACTGCCAAGCAAAAACTACTTACACAAACACCGCTCTGACAATACTTTAGTTATTAAGCTAAAAATTAACTAAGCATTGATAATTATTCTTAGATTAAAAAAAATAATAGTTCATTATTTTTTTATAAATAATTGATAATCATAAAGTTATAGCTTTTCAAAAACAACCTTATAACTACCTGATTATCAACACACTAAACTTCTACCGAAAGGACTTTACCATTCGTAATTTAACGGAGTGTTTATAAAAAGGAATTTTATAAAATATCTGTTTGTATCAAATTGAATTGCAGACGACTTATCAACATAAAGTCTTCGGCATCTTCCAAAACATCAGGATCTTCAGGGTTGTAATACCAATTTACGGTAAGGTTTCCGCCTTTCTCTTTAAAACTTTGCAATATTTTTAATATTTCTATGTATTTTTTAGAGGAGCTTGTATTATAGTATGATAATTTAAAGTTAAATTCTAAAGATCTTGAATTGTCTGAAGTATATTCTTTAAGCCACAAAATCAGTGGGTTATAAAATGTACTAACTGCTTGTACATAAGATTCCCCTGCAATGGTACATACACCAATTTCGGCATTAAATATTATTTCCGGTTTGTAATATTCGTCCTCGTTTGGTTTTATTATTATATTTTGCATCATTTGATCTTTGTTACAAAATTAAATATTTTATTCAAACAAAAGTAATCATTTTTTTTGTTTTTCATTTTTTTTTCACTTTCTAAAGCATCTATTTTATGTTTTTTTTCAAAACAACCATATAATCAACCCTTTAAAAAGTATAAAATTTGAATTTCAGCTGGTTATATTTTAGAGGGAAGTTGGGAGTTGGAAGTTGGAAGAGGGTGTCTTGTGTCTTGTTCTGAAATAGATTGTCAAAAATTTAATTCAAATTACCTGAAAAAAAAACCGTTGAGGAAAAACTATAGAAATTCTTTACTCAACGGATTTTTTTTGTGTACTAATTGCTATGAGTATGTGTCTTTACTAATTTTGCAATTATTTCAGGATTTTTCTCAATTTCTTCACGCAAATTTTCATCTTTATAAGCCAACAGTTTTTTTATGATGTTGTCAATTGTTCCTTTCGGGAAAATATTTTCTTTTTCATAAAAATTTCTGTCACGCTCAAGGTATTCGGCTGATTTTGCGCAAGAATCAGGCAATGCTTCCAGACTGTCGTGTAGCTCTTTGTTTTCGGGAGCAAAAATATCAACGTTTACGTATAGTTTTTTTGCAGCTTCAAGCGATTTGTCTGAATTTAATCCTTCTTCGGCAGCCATAATCATTCCGGCAAGGAGGTGGTATAAATTAGCAGAACCGTCAGGAGCGCGAAGTTCAGCGGTTTGTTTACCTCTTACGTAGGGTATCTCGCTGTATTCCTGAGGGTTAGCATCTTTTATCATATTAGTTCGTGCTATCCAGCCGAGTGGTATTCTTACCAATACCGAACGGTTGCTATCGCCCCAACAAACTTTCACGGGTGCTTCTTGATTTGGCACTAAACGTAAATATGAAGTAGGTAATGTATTTCCGAAAGCTGTGAGCGATTGTGCTTTTGATAACATTCCGGCTATTATTTTTCTGGCATCGTCGGTTAGTCCGTTTTCATTTGCCATTATGTTTTCGCCTTCGCGTTCTGCCATGAAGTGTATGTGCATTCCGCTTCCTGCTTGTCCCGTAGTAATTTTAGGAGCAAAACTTATGGTTACTCCGTATTTTTTTCCGAGCATTCGGAGTATCCACTTAGCTATAATCAGCTGTTCTACTGCTTCAATTGGGGCTACCGGCATAAATTCAATTTCGTGTTGTTCATAACATACATCACCAATATTGAAACTTCCTACTTCGGAGTGTCCGTATTTTATTTTTCCGCCACATTCGGCTATCAGTCGCATGGCTTCGGTTCGGATGCTTTCGTAATTGGTAAAAGGTTCGGATGCGTGGTAACCTTTTTGTTCACCGGGGGGGTATAAATCTTTCGTTTCTGAAAAGACATAATATTCGAGTTCGCCCATAGCTTTGAATTGCAGACCGGTTTTTTCGGTAAAGTATTTATTTGCTTTTCGCAAAATATATTCGGGTGAACTTTCGAGGGGTTTACCGTCTTTTGCATAGAAAGAACACAAAATTTCTAGTGTAGGCTGAATAGTAAACGGGTTCATGAATGCTGTGCTAAAGCGTGGTATCACGTATAAGTCGCTGGATGCTGCTTGTACGTATGTAAAAAGGCTTGAACCGTCTACTCGTTCGCCGGTAGAGAATATCGATTCTAAATAGTCTTTTCCGGTAATTACGAAATTAAGGGTTTTCAATTTTCCGTCGCCGCCTACATATCGGAAGTTCAACATTTTGATATTGTTATCATTAATGTATTTAATGATGTCGTATTTTGTAAACTCCGAAGCCGGTTTTTGCAGGCTTTTTACAAGTGCGTTTGCACTCATTTGAATTTCAAGTTCTCTTATCATAGATATTACATTTTATTTGTTAATTACGGCAAGCAAAGTTATTAAACTTCCGAATATGTAGATATTTTTTTTGATGTTAAAAAACAGTATTTTGAAATTATTTTAACTCGAATTTCAAGACTTTAGAAAAATATTGAAATTAGGGGTTAAAATTTTAGAAGTTACCTTTAATTAAAAATTTAGGTTATTCATTATTATAATCATTTGGCTTTTGCTCATTTCCGGTAATGCAACTATTGATATATATGTGTCGTATTGAGGTATATCTATTGTTAGTGAAGAGCTTGATTCGCCGGTAGTGTTTCTTTCAAAGTAGCATCTGTGTCCGTTTTGAGTAAAGCTGTTGGTTTTATCAAAATATACTTTGTTTTTGCTATCTGTATTTTTGCGCGAAATAGCTATTACTGTTAAGTTGTTTGTAAAGCCCTGCATAAACACAGCAGTATGTACTCCTCCGGTTTGCATTAACATCACTTTTTGATAACCCTGATGGTTGTTGAATGAGTTTATTTTATCACAAAATTTGTCGTAGGGGTATTGGGTCGGTATTATGTCATCAGCTTCTACAACTTCACCATCTTCATAATAGTCTGTTTCTTCGTTTATTGAAATATTGGCATTCACTTCGTTAAAACTCATATCTGCCGGTGGATTAAATTCATAAGCCGGTATACTTTTCTTAGGTATAAATTGAATGGCTGTTTTATTGTTTTCTATTCCTAATACTTTGCTTGTACTTTTTAGCGTAACGCCTTTATAAATCCACACTTTAGTACCTAAGGCTTCAATTACTTCGCAATTATACGAAAGCACTTTTTCGTTGGGTAATCGTTTGCCGCCCATGCTTCTTAATATTTCGTCTGCCAGCTTTTTCTGTTCTGCTTCGGTCATATTATTATTCATTTTTACGTAGTTCCCCATTCTAACTTTTGTGTTGTTACCGGTCTCATAATCAATTGTATACACCACACCTTCGTTGCGTATTTCTAATTTATGTTCCTTGTTTTCCGACTGTATTCCAAACATACTTACCGAGGAACTTGCTTTGGTAAGTGTTTTTTGCAAATTACCATAATTATCCCACCAAACTTCTTGAGTACCGGTAATGCTACCTGAAAGTTCATATTTTACATATCCGGATTTGATAGCATAATATTCATTGTGTTCTTGTGCATTTAATAATAACACAATGCTCAATAATACTGAAATTAAAATTAATTTTTTCATTTGTTTTATTTTTATATGATTAGTTAATTGTTGATTATAAATTATTTACAAGAAAATAACTAACTATTAATGGAACTCATTTAAACTTTTTCTATTTCTTAAAAAATGACTAAAATTTATTCATATTTCGTTACTTTTTTGGCACGTAGCACCACTATGTGCTGCAAAAAG
>PDWI01001389.1_pt1 | contig 40174 bp, 30 predicted proteins | sample 1430891 | NCBI WGS metagenome assembly PDWI01 (sample SAMN01162508, study PRJNA174530) | Oral metagenome, whole genome shotgun sequencing project. | biome: Marine environment; feature: Marine mammal; material: Swab sample of the gingival sulcus; isolation source: swab sample of gingival sulcus... | reverse complement strand
AACAGCTTCTATAGTAATACTTTTTACAGCTCCACTTGCTCCTAAACCTCTTCCGGTAATATAAATTGTACTAAGAAGTAGTAAACCCAGAAAAAATCCTGCAAGGTAAGGATTCATATATTTTTCTTTCATTGAATTTTTTCCTTATTGTTTTCTTTATTTTCAGATTCTTCTTCATTTTCTAATTCTTCGTAACCTGTAATCATTGCTTTTAGATTAGAGGTTATTGTTTCTCCTGTTGTAATAAGATAGATGTGAATAATTAAAAATGAAATTAATAGAAATGCTGCAAATGTGTGAATTATTGCAATAACTTCTAAAGAATCTATATTCAAATATTGAATTTGATTGCTTTGTGGATACCTGTAAAGCATATATAATAAACCGGAAGTTACAATTACAGGTATTACCAAAATTTTTAAAAAGAAGTAAACAAGTTTTTGCATAGGATTTAGTTTACTTAATACTGTTTTTTGTGTAGGATGTGGTTCATTTTTAAAGATACCCCACACATAATATCTTAATTGTGCACTTACATTTTTATATGTAGGAACATACTGTTTCCACTCGCCTGTTGTTAAATGCCAAAATATTGCAAAAATAATTAGTACAATTAGAAGATAAGCAGCAATATTGTGATATTTAACGGCATATTCAAATCCCAAAAATTCATATGATCCATGAATTTCAAAACCCGTAAAAGCTAAAAACATTATTAATATAGCTTGAAGCCAATGCCAAAATCTCTCGAAAGCTTTATAGACATAAACTTTTTTAACCATTTTGCTTAACTCCATTTTTTCTTGCCATAACAATTCTTAGTCCACCATGAACAATAACAATCAAGAAAGAAAACACAATGGTTATATAACCAATTGTATCAAATAAATTTGAGTAATCTCTACCCGGCATGTAAAAATCAGTTAATGCTGCAAGACGACTGTCTTCCCTTGTATGGCATTCATTGCATTTTACAGATAGTTCAGTAGAGGAAACTTGATGATTAATAGGCCAATTCATTTCAGTTCTTATAAAAGAAACTTGACCACTAAAAGGAAGACCAACTTCTTTCATTCCAAGTTCACTTGCTTTTTTCCAATCAAAATCTTGCCAATAAGCACCGCTACCTTTTTCTGCTCCATAAAGTTTTGGCTGAATTAAAATTTTATTAATCGGATCGAAAGGTTGAATTGATCTATGAACTTTTACAGGAACTATTTTAGATTCCGAATCAGCATAAGAACCATGTAATTCATTTAATACAAGTGCATTTGTTGTATCTTCAACTTTATCACCTTCCAAATAATGAGAAGCAGTTCCATTAAACCATTGATATTCCGGTTTTACTTTTCTATCATAATTAAAGCTGCCTTTTATTGAAAGATATGTGTGGTTACCAAGACTATCTTCTTCATGATATGGTTCACCATTTTTTAATTTTCCGGCAGTTGACCAATCCCAATGCATTTTGGTAGATTTCTCTTTAGCATAAATTGGAATGTGGCATGTTTGACAAGCAACTTTAAGAGTGTGCTCGTTTAATATTTCAGTTGTATGTGGTGTTTTGGTATGGCAGTCTCCACAAAAAACTCTATTTTGGTTCATTGAAGATAAAGAATACATTTTACCTGAAATAACATGATTTTTTGTTCTATGACAATCAATACATTGCAAATCCATATCTTCTGCTGCCATATGAACATCTAAATTTTTATCAGGATAAAACATAGCACTACTCAAATCACCATGTTTTACGTTATCTCCACCACCACCGTAGAAATGACAAACCCCACAATTAGTTCTTTTAGGTTTGCCTACTGTTTGGGCTATTTGATTAAAATCCAAAGTAGAAACCGGAAATGTGGCAGGTTGCACATCTTGTTTCGTTACCTTGTGTACCTATACAGAAATTGTTCATTATATTTTTTTTACCAATGGAGACAATTCCTCTTCCTTCAATATATTCTTCTTTTTCCCAGTTCCAATGATTGGAATTCATAATTTCTGTATGTCGTTTATTATGACAAACTATACATTGAGCAGTTACTTCGCGTACAGAGTTGAACTTTTTTTGTAATAAAGCAAATTTTGAATGATCTACACTTGGGATGTGTTTTTCAGAATACTTATCTCGCAGTTGTGAAAGTTGAGATTCTTCAATGCTATTTGTGGATAACTTACCAAAAATTACTAATCCTGCTATAATTACAATAGCAACTAAAACCAATATTTTTTTCATCTTTATATTCTTTTTACTTTAGACTGTAAAATAATTTTAACAACAAGAAATCTGCCAATTTTAAAATGCTTTCATTCCGTAAAATGCTAGTTTTATTTTAATATTTCTTATAAATAAGAAGACAATTTTTAATAAAGAGATTTTTAGGTGCTTTTTAAGCTCTTTTTATAATTCTATAATATTTTTTTCTTAGTCTTTTTAGTTTCTACTCTATTAGATTAAAGCTCCTGCTCCCCAAAAATAAGAATTATTATAAATTCAATAATTTTTGTAAAATAATTATTTTTTTGTTTTGGAAACAAAATTAAAGTGTATATTTTCACCAAAATTTTAGAATTATTAAATGCAGAATAAAATAAATAGAAACGACTTAATTACAGAAATTGCCAAAGTAATAAATAATATAAAATTATCACATCCAGTAAGAGTTGCAATTGATGGCGGAGGAAATGCCGGAAAAACAACATTGGCTAATGAACTAAGTAAAAAACTTAATAGCTTTGGCAGAAGTGTTATTCAATCCACAATAGATGGTTTTCATAATCCACCGGAAATAAGACGAAAACAAGGAAAATATTCTCCTAAAGGATATTTTGAAGACTCATATAACTATCCATTGTTAAAAAAATACTTACTCAATCCTCTAAGCCCCAATGGTAATCTTGTTTATAAAAAATCTGTTTATAATTTTAGAGTGAATCAAGAAACTGATGTTGAATATCAAAAAGCAGAACCGGATTCAATTTTAATTTTTGACGGAATATTTTTGTTTAATGACAAGTTAATTTCTTATTGGGATTATAAAATTTATGTTGATACATCATTTGAAAATGCAATGCAACGAGCAATAATTAGAGACAATGAATTATTTAACGGTACCGAAAATGTAATTAAATTGTACAAAAAGAGATACATTCCGGGACAAGAAATGTATATTTCTAAGCATAATCCTATTGATGTTTCAGATCTTGTTTTGAACAACAACGATTATGTTAATCCAAATGTAACTAAAATTTCAAATAATAAACTTCATAATGATTTATTACAATTTGAATTGAAAAATTATTAAATTTAAAAGCGTCTTTAATTAAGCAAATAGATTATATTTTTAATATCTATAATTGTAATTTTACTTTTAGCTTTATTTTTTAATTATACACTTTTCACTTTAGGATTGTTTGCTGAAAAATGTATTGAGTTGTGGTATTAAGAAATGTATATTAACTGAAAATGTGAATTTAAAACTAGTGTAATTTTTAAGTTTGTAATTGATAAACGTTCTAATTTTAATTCATAAATTTGGGCAATTGAGCACCTTTCTAAAAATTATCACTAATTTAGAGAATGTATTCTTAGGCTAGAAATAAAAAATTTCTTGGAATCTGAATGAAAAAAACTTTACTGTTATTAATATTTTCTTATTTTACATTTTCTATTACAGCACAAAATAATTTTCCCAAAAGAGAATTAAGAGCTGCTTGGATTCCTTCTGTTTATAATCTTGATTGGCCAACTTCAAAAACAGCTTCTTCCGAAAACCAGAAAAACGAACTAATTAATATTTTAGAAGAATTGAAAAAAAGTGGTATTAATACTGTCTTTCTACAAATCCGAACAGAATGTGATGCACTTTATCAATCTGATTTGGAACCATGGTCATATTGGTTAACCGGTCAACAAGGAAAAGCTCCCGAACCATTTTATGACCCTTTGAAATTTGCATGCGAAGAAGCAAAAAAAAGAAATTTAGAATTACATGCGTGGATAAATCCTTACCGTGCACAAGCTTCGGTTGGTGATTATTCTATTGATCAAAACCATATTACTGTTAAACATCCTGAATGGATTTTAAAAATTGGAAAATACAAATTCCTTAATCCCGGCTTAAATGAAACAAGAATTTATGTTAAAAATATTGTTGCAGATATTGTATCGAGATATGATGTTGCAGGCATTCACTTTGATGATTATTTTTATCCATATTCTCCCAACTCAATTTCTGATGAAGATAAAGAAACATTTGCTAACAATCCCCGAGGCTTTTTAAGTATTGAAGATTGGAGAAGAGATAATGTAAATATTTTGGTTAAATCCGTATATGATACAATTAAGGCTATTAAACCATATGTAAAATTTGGTATTAGCCCTTTCGGAATTTGGAAAAACAATGTTCCTTCGGGAATTGTAGGAACTTCATCTTACAATGATCTTTATTGTGATCCGCTTGCATGGCTAAGAGACCAATATATTGATTACGTTAATCCTCAGCTATATTGGGAAATTGGCGGCGCTCAGGATTATTCTAAACTAATGCAATGGTGGAGTTTTGCTGCAAACCAAAGACATATTTACATAGGCCATGCACTTTACAAAATGACGAATTCACATAATTGGAATGTAAATGAGATTATTAATCAAATTGAATTAAACAGAAAGAATAAAAATATTTTTGGCAGTGCTTTTTACAGAGCAAGTTCCATAATTAATAATTCAAAAAAAATAAAAGATTCTCTATCTACAAGATTATTTAAGTATTATTCGCTTATTCCAGAAATGACTTGGAAAGATTCAATTCCACCTAACGGTCCAGAAGATCTTTCTGTAAGTACTATTGATTTTAATACACCGAATACAAAAATAGAATTACATTGGCGACTACCTGATATTGCACCTGATGGCGAAATAGCTAATAAATTTGTTATTTATAGATCTCCGATTGAAGAAAGTATTGATATGGAGAATTCCAAATACATTTTAGATATTGTAAACGGTGATGTTAATAGTTATGTAGATACTACTAATGAATACCATTATTATATGGTTACTGCTTTAGATAAACTTTCTAATGAAAGTATACCAACAAATACAGTATCTAATTTATTTGCTGATATTAAAGATACCAAACCAATTTCAGACAATTTTTATCTTGCTCAAAATTATCCAAATCCATTTAATCCCATTACTACAATTCAATATTCTGTTCCTTATTTAGAGTACAATTCCATTATTCACTTACAGATAAAAGTGTTTGATGCACTTGGAAATGATATTATAACCTTGGTTGATGAACAAAAATCGGCAGGAAATTATTTTGTAAAATTTGATGGTTCTGATCTTGCAAGTGGAATTTATTATTACAGAATGATTGCAAATAATTTTATCAAAACAAATAAAATGATTTTAATTAAATAGATAAAAAACTATCTGAATTCAATTTTCCAATAAGAAGGATTTATATACTCTTTTAGTGTTGAGTCGTTTGCTTACTTAAACATTGGTAGCATATTGAAGAAATGGTAAAAGAATATTTGGAGCATCGTATGGATAAGCCAAATTAAAAAAAGGGAATTATAACAATAGATTATAATTCGAAACTGAATCCTTGATCTCTTAGTTTATTATAATTTCTTTTATCAAACTTATAAAGCTTTGCAGCTCTATGTGGCACACCTCTTTGTCTTTCGTTAAGATCTTTTAATATATTTAATTTTAGAAGTTTTTTTCTGAAATTTCTGGTATCAAGTTTAATATTTAGAATTGCTTCATATAATTGTTGTATTTGAGTTAGGGTAAATTTTTTAGGTAATAGTTCAAAACCAATTGGTCTTATTCTTACTCTCTGTTGTAATCTTTTTTTTGCAGCTTCTATAATTTCTTTATGGTCAAAAGGTAGTTTAGGTAATTTGTTAATTGAATGCCATTGGGTTTCTGAAACCTTTGGACCCGGTTCAAGCGAATAATCATCAATTTTTAGCAATGCAAAAAATGCAATTGTGATTACTCTAAAAAGAGGGAAGCGGGAAGTTGCACCGAAACTTTGTAATTGTTCCATATAAACATCATTCAATCCAGTAAACTCGGAAAGAACTCTTTTGGCTGCGTCATCTAAATTTTCATCATAAAGAATATTACTGCCTGGTAATGCCCATTTACCTTTCCCCGGTTCCACTGCTAGTTTTACCAAAAGAACTTTCAGTTCAGAATTATCAAATCCAAAAATGACACAATCGGTTGATAGATTTTTTAGAATCTTACTTGAACTTTTTACCATTTTTAATCCTGAACTAAAATTTTATAAGTAATTAACAAATTTTAAAAAAATAAAGTTAAAATAAAAATAATTATTGTAATATTTACAATAAGTATTTATATTGATAATAGTTATTGTAAAAAGTACAGTAAAAGAAATATTGGGAGTAATTTTGAGTAATAGAATTTATATCGGAATTGTTGGTGCGGGAAGAATTGGGAAAGTCCATGCGGAAAGTATTGCTTACAAACTTCGTGAAGTAAAGATAAAAACTATTTCTGATATTGACTTAAACAATGCTAAAGAAGTTGCAGAAAAGTTTGATATTCCCCAATATACTACAGATTATAAAGATATTATTAATGACGACGAAATTACCGCCGTTTTAATTTGTTCTCCAACAGATACTCATGCAGAATATATAATAGAATCCGCAAAAAAGAAAAAACATATCTTTTGTGAAAAACCAATTGACTTATCAATAGAAAATATTACAAAAACATTAGAAGTTGTTAAGCAAAATAATGTAAAATTAATGGTTGGATTCAATAGAAGATTTGACCCGAATTTTAATAAAGTAAAAAGCATGGTTGAAGAAGGAAATATTGGTGAACCACATTTATTAAAGATTACAAGTAGGGACCCTGAACCACCAAATTTAGAATATGTTTCAAAATCTGGTGGTTTATTTTTAGATATGGCTATTCATGACTTTGATATGGCAAGATATATTGTTGGTTCTGAAGTAACGGAAGTTTACTCTATGGGCAATGTTTTGGTTGATGAAAGAATTGGTGAAGAAGGAGATATTGATACTGCAATAACTATGTTAAAGTTTGAGAACGGAGCTATCGGAACAATAGATAATAGCCGAAAAGCAATTTATGGTTATGATCAAAGATTGGAAATATTTGGTTCAAAAGGTGCTGTTAATGTTGGGAATAATAAAGCGGAAAATTTTGTTTATTCAAATGAGTCCGGAGAGCATTCAGCATTGCCATTAAACTTTTTTATGGAAAGATATACTGAATCATATTATCAAGAAATGAAAGTTTTTATTGATGCACTAGTTAATAATTCTGAATTGAAAGTAAACGGTGATGATGGTTTGAATGCAGTAAAAATAGCACTTGCAGCAAAAAAATCATTAAAAGAAAACAGACCAATTAAGTTAATCTAAAAAGTATTTCAATAATCGGATGAAAAATAAAATAAAATTTATTTTTGATAAAGATGTAAATGAAGAATTGAATAAAAAAATTATTCAGATTTTATCAGTATGTTTTCCCGAGCAACAAATATTTACAAAACAAAGATATTATAAAGAAAGTCCTCAATATCGTTGGTATATAGAAGATGATTCAATGATTGCAGCTCACATGGCAATTCATGAAAAAGAAATAACAATAAACTCAGATAATATTTTAATTGGTGGTGTTGCAGAAGTTTGTGTTCATCCTAATTATCGTGGAAAAGGTTTAGCTAAGGAATTACTAAAAGCATCAGAAGAGTTTATAATAGAAAAAGGATTTAAGTTTTCTGTATTGTTTGGAGATTCTAAAGTTTATAGTTCTAGTGGTTATAAACAAATAAATAATAAAATTAAATATATAGATCATATTTCGGGGGAATGGATTACAGAAATTAATAAAGATATAATGATAAAAAATGTATCTGATATTAAATGGCCTGATGGATTAGTTAATCTTAATGGACCTACATTCTGACTTAAATGAAAACGGAGATTTTATTTTGGATTTATTAAATACTGAAATAAGATACGATATTATAGCAGCAGAAGAATTAATAAAAAGAATTCTTCCCAAGCATTATAATGAAATTTCAGTAGTTATTAATAGAAATATTGAAAAAGATTACTTCGCCATTAGAAATAATAATGGTTCGGTTGAAATTGAAGCTAACAATACTCTATCAGTTTCTTCAGGATTACATTGGTACTTGAAATATGTTTGTAATTGTCATGTTTCCTGGACAGGCAGCCAATTAAACTTACCGGAAAAATTACCAACCAACTTTGATGAAATTCGCCATGAAGGAAATTTTAGTATAAGGTACTATCTAAATTATTGTACATTTAGTTATTCAATGCCATGGTGGAATTGGGAAAGATGGGAAAAAGAAATTGATTGGATGGCATTAAATGGAATTAATCTTGCTCTAGCTATTGTGGGGCAAGAAGCTGTTTGGCAAAATTTCATGAGAAATCATGATATTTCTGAAAAAGAAATATTTGAGTTTCTTCCGGGACCTGCTTATTTAGCTTGGGGCTGGTTAAGCAATTTTGATGGTTGGGGGGGACCAACAACTCAAAATTGGATTGATGATCAGAAACAATTACAGAAAAAAATTGTTAAACGAATGGTGGAATTGGGAATTACTCCCGTGCTCCAAGCATTTAATGGTAGAGTACCAAAGTATTTTAAAGAAAAATATCCTAATCTTAAAATAGATCAATTACCAGGTTGGTATGGATATGATGGAGTATATTTTTTAGATCCGGCTGAAGAAATGTTTAAGGAGTTTAGTAAACAATTTTTAGCTGAACAAAAAAAATTATATGGTAGTTTTCATTTCTATGCAGGTGATGTATTTCATGAAATAGATTCACCAAATGATGATCATTCTTATTTAAATAGAATATATAAAGGAATTCAAGAAGGTCTTTTATATGCAGATAAAGAAGCTCAGTGGGTTTTACAAAGTTGGTCAATTAGAGATGAAAATATTGACACTCTTGATAAAAACCATACAATAATACTTGATCTTTATTGTGATTCTGAGCCGAAGTGGAAAAATACTAATGCATTTCACGGGAATCCTTGGGTTTGGAATATTATTAATAATTTTGGTGGTAGAACAGGGATAGGGGGAAAATTAGAATTAATAGCAAATGAAATTCCAAATACGTTAAATCATCCAAATAAAGGAAAACTGATTGGTATTGGATTAGCTCCGGAGGGAATAGGGAATAATTCTATTATTTATGATTTGCTTTCCGAAATGAATTGGCGAAATAATATCAAGGATATTAAAAAATGGATTTTTGATTTTGCGTCAAGAAGATATGGGTATAGTTCCGATAATATTAACTTGGCTTGGGAAAAATTATTAGAAACTATTTATAGCGGTCCTAAAGCCTATCCTCCTTTAGAGAGTGTTATTTGTGCATATCCTTCTCTTACAATAGAAAAAGCTGGTTCTAATGGTTCTACAGAAATTTATTATGATAATAATGTATTGATTGAAGCATTAAAATTATTATTGAGCCAACATAAAAATTTAGCTGATTCTGAAACATATTTGCATGATATTGTTCATATAACCAGACAAGTAGGGGCAAATTTTGCTAATGAATTATATGTTTATTTGGTAAAAGCAATTGAGAGTAAAAATATTGAACTCTTTGATGAAACAGTAAATAACTTTTTAAACCTATTTGAAGATTTGGATAAATTATTGTCAACTGATAAATATTTATCTCTCGGAACTTGGTTGGAAAGTGCAAAAGCTAAAGCAGTAGATAAAAAAGATTTAGAATTGTTAGAGTGGAATGCAAGAAGACAAATTACTTTATGGAGTTCACCTGAAATTGATGAATTTCATGATTATGCGAATAAACAATGGGGTGGACTAATAAAGGATTATTATTTACCGCGTTGGAAAATGTTTATCTCTATGCAAAGAGAATGCCTAATTAATAATGAAGTATTTGATGAAAAAGTATTTAACAAGAAAATTATTGATTGGGCAGAAGAATGGTCAGGAAAACATGATAAATATGAAATTATAAATAATGAAGATCCTATTATTTGTGCAGAGAAAATTATTAAAACTGATTATGGATTATAACACGAAATATTTTAACGACCAAAAATCTTTGGGTTTAATATGAGTCTGATAGGCATTGATTATACTATAGTTTTCCTATATCTGATTGGCACAATTGCTATTGGATTATTTTATGAAAAGTATATTTCATCATCCGAAGATTATTTTTTAGCAGGAAAATTACTGCCGTTTTGGGCAATCGCAATTTCAATTGTAGGGACAGATATTGGAGCTGTTGATTTTGTTGGATTAACCGGACAAGCATATAGATTCGGAATTGTTGTAGCAAACTTCGATTGGATTGGCTCAGTTCCTGCAATGATTTTAGCCGGATTGGTTTTTATTCCTTATTATTGGCGTGCGGGAGTTTATACTATTCCTGAATATTTAGGAAAGAGATATAACATTTATCTTAGAGCAATAAGTGCAGTAATTTGGCTGTTGTTTATTGCATTTACTCTTGGTGTAATTTTATGGGCAACAGGTGTTTTACTTCAAGAAATGATTGGTTGGCCAATAATGGTTTCAATAATCCTAACAGTTGTAATTGTTGGTTTATACACAATTACCGGAGGGTTATCTGCAGTTGTAATGACGGATGTTATTCAGGTTGTTATTATGATTATTGGTAGTCTTGCAATTTTAGTTTTAGGATTTTGGGAAATTGGTGGAGTAGGAAATCTATTTACAAAAATTTCTGCAATGGGTCCTGAATATGCAAATCATTTTAATTTAGTGGTTTCACCTGAAATTAATACTCCATATCCTTGGACGGGTATTTTATTTGGATTGACATTTGTCTTAGCTCCCGCTTATTTTATTGGGAATCAAGTGATTATTCAAAGATCATTAGGGGCTAAAGATGAGTGGAATGCTAAAGCAAGTATGATATTTGGAGCTTTTCTAAAAATTCTTATCCCAATTCTTGTTGTAATTCCTGGATTAATTGCTGTAGTTCTTTTCCCAAATGTTGAAGATGGTGATGGTGTTTATGCAAAATTAATTAAAGAGCTTTTACCACCCGGATTAACAGGATTGGTTTTCGCTGCATTCTTAGCAGCATTAATGTCAAGTGTTAGTGCAATCGTTAATTCCGTTGCAACAGTCTGGACAAAAGATATTTACGAGTTATTTATTAAAAAGAATGCTGATGACAGACATTATCTAATTGTTGGAAGATATGTAACAGCGTTTATTTTGGTTTTAGCGGTTATTACATCACCCTTAAGTGATCAATTCCCGGGAATATATGTTTATGTTCAAACAATAAATTCATTTGTTCAAGGTCCTATATTCGCAGTTTTACTTTTGGGAATTTTTTCAAAACGTATAACTCAATGGGGCGGTTTAATTGGATTGATTTCAGGAATTTGTTTTTCCGGACTATTATACTTTTTTAAAGAAGACTTATTTACAATAGATGATCCTTTTCTATATATATCATGGTGGAGCTTTTTAGGATCGATAATTGTAACATTATTGATAAGTGTATTTACTAAACCCAAACCAATTGAAGAATTACATGGTTTGGTATATGGAGTTATATTACAAGATAAAGATGTACAAGAAGTTCTTACATCAAAGATAAAATAGGTTAAGGCAATGTTTAATTTTGATTGGTTAAGTAATATAGATTTAAGAACAGCTAAAATATTAATGTTATTGGCATTTTTCTCACCATTAATTTTTAGCTTGTTCTTAAAAAAAGAGTATATTTATAAAGGAGCTACTGATAAAAAGATTTGGAGAAATTTAAGACTTTGGATTATGGCTTTAACCTTTATTATGGCTACAGTGTATATTTATTTTTAAAGTGAATAAGACTATGAAGCAAATTATATCAAAATATTTACCGCTAAATAATGTTTTTTCATTAATTAGTATCTTCTTTTTAGTGTTTGGAGTAACTTTGCTTTTTGCAATAGCATATACTGAAACAACTAAAGGAATAGTTGTTAATTTAATTTGTGCAATATTTTTTTTCTTATCAAGTATTATTTCAGCACTGCACGCAAGAAGTGATAGTAAAGCAAAAATAGAAAGATGAAAGTAACTATTAAAATAGATATTGATACAGCTAAGAAGAAAATAGAAAAAAAAGACAATATTTTCTCTATGAAGAAAAATATACAAAATATTGAACTTGTATATCTACCATACTATTTATTTAGATCTGAAATTTCCACAAAGGATAAAACTATTGTTCAGCATATTTGTGTTGATAGTTTGAAGGGAGAACACGCATTTCTTCAAATGAAAAATTTAGCAGGAACTGAAAAATCTGTAGAGATTGAAGATAAAATTTTAAGCGAAGCTGAAGCGTTAGTAATTGCAAAGAAAGAAATAAAAGCATCATTATTTTTAGAAAAAGGAAAAGGCTTAAATCTTAATGAAATCAGTATTTCTTGTGAAGGAGTAATCAAATATCCTTATTGGATTGGATATTTTAATAGAAAGTCCGGTGTGGATTTTGAAGTGGTTGATGCAGTTAATGGAAAGAAGCAGGGACCTAAGATGAAGCCTGTGTTTATCCAATTGATAATGCAATAGAAATATAAAATAATAATAAAAGTTTAATTTAAGATTGAATAAAATTGAAAGGTAAATAAAAAGAACTATTAAAGGTTAACAATGCATAAAATATTGAAAACAAAAATAGTCATTATCCTGATATTATTACTCGCACAATTTGTAAGTGCCCAAACAACAGGGAAAATATCTGGACGAGTAATTGATCGGGAAACTAAAGAGCCATTATTGGGTGCAAACGTATTAATCCAAGAAACAACGTTTGGAGCAGCTGTGGATATTGATGGTGAATATTATATTATCAATATTCCTCCGGGAAAATATAATGTGAAAGTTTCAATGATGGGTTATTCTCCAATTATATTTGAGGGTGTTGCTGTTTCTGTCAACAGAACTACAACCATTAATGCTGAATTATCAATGGAGGACATTACACTAAATGAAGTTGTTGTTGCAGTTGATGCAATTTCAAATAAGAAAGATCAGACCAGTTCAGTTAAAAATATTTCATCAGATCAAATTAATACCTTGCCTGTAGAAAATGTTACAGATGTTGTTAATTTGCAAGCCGGTGTAGTTCAGGGTCACTTTAGAGGTGGTAGAAGTACAGAAGTCTCTTATTTGGTTGATGGCGTTTCAGTAACTGATGGATTTAGAAGAGACAGTTACGGTGTTGAAATTGAAACTGAAGCTGTACAGGATATGGAGGTTATTACTGGTACTTTTAACGCCGAATATGGGCGAGCTATGAGTGGTATAGTAAATATTGTAACAAAGGAAGGTGGTTCAAAATTTGGTGGTAGTGCATCAGGGTATTTTTCAGGATATCCTACATTAGCTGATGATATATTTATTGGAATTGAATCGACTGATTTAGCACGAAATCAAGATTATAAATTACAGTTTGAAGGACCTATTTATAAAGATTATGTTACTTTTTTTGCAAATACGCGTTACGAAAATTATAATGGATATTTAAATGGAATAAGAAGATTTAATGTTAATGATTATTCTGATTTTAAGCATGCAAATATTCTAAACGGAACTTCTACACCTTGGAATTTTGATTTAAATGGAACTACTTATTATTCAGAACATACGGGTAATGGAGAATATGTTCCAATGGCAACAAGAGAAAGATATTCTTTAATGGGAAAATTAACTTTTAAATTTATTCCCGGACTAAAATTTTCTCTTATGTATTCTGGTAGTGAGCAAGAATCACAAAACTATAATCACTCATCTAAATATAAACCAGATGGTAGAGCTACAAATTACTCATACAATAATTTTTATCTTTTTCAATTAAATCATATTCTTTCCAATAACATGTTTCATGATTTGAAGGTTTCATATAATCAAATGAAAAATGAATCATATCTGTATAAAGATCCATTTGATAAAAGATATGTTGCTGATAATTATTTAGATAATGCAGTTGGTGGATTCTATACCGGTGGTCAGGATAAAGGATATTCAGGTGTAAGTCTTCATGACTTGAATGTAAAATATGATTTAACATGGCAGGTTACAAATCATCACTCAATAAAAACTGGTGTTGAATATACCAAACATGATTTGGATAAGTCTCAAATTATTGTTCAAGATATTAAAGTTGGTTCTGCAGAAATGAATGATTTCTTTTATGATCCAACGGCAGAAAAAATAATATTTAATCCTTATGAACCAGAAATATTAACTGATGCAATCACATCTGACAATTATATAAAAGAACCTTATGAATATTCCATTTATTTACAAGATAAAATGGAATATGAAGCATTGGTTATGAATTTTGGTCTAAGATATGATTATTTTAATTCAAATACTGTTACTCCTACACAATTAAGAAATCCGGGAAATCAATTAAGTTATCCTGATAATCCTGAAAGAATGTCAGAATACTTAGATGCTGATGCACAAAAACAATTTAGTCCCAGATTTGGTTTATCCTATTCATTAGGAAAAACAGCTCTTTTAAGATTTAGTTATGGCCATTTTTTCCAAATGCCTCCTTTGTATGCGCTATATCAAAATAGTAAGTTTTTAGTTCCTGCAGGAGATTACGGAGATCCAATACACGGTAATCCTAACCTTAAGGCAGAAAAAACTGTTCAATACGAAATGGGATTTTGGCAACAAATAACTGATAATATTGGTATTGAGGTAGCAGTATTTTACAGAGATATTTATGATCTTTTAACAACAAATGTAATTACTACTTACAATCAAATTAAGTATGGTAGATATGATAATAAAGATTACGGAAATGCAAAAGGTTTTGAGTTGAAGTTTGATTATTTTGATGGTCCATTCTCTGTCTTTGCAAATTATACTCTTCAATATACAAGAGGTAATGCTGATGACCCGACTACTTCTTATACAAGAGCAGGGGATAATTTAGGATCAATTTCTACACTTATTCCACTTGCTTGGGATCAAAGACATACTCTAAATATTAATGCCGGATATAAGAAGGAAAATTATGGAATTAGTTTAATTGGTACTTATAATTCAGGGTCAACTTATACATTTAGTCCTGTTGATGATAATCCTTTATCAAAAGTTAATCTTTATCCTAATAATGCTTATAAACCAGCTACATTTGATTTATCATTAAAGGGTAACTATGATCTGAATTTAACTGATAATATTAAAATGAGATTCTCACTTCTAGTTTATAATTTACTAGATACAAGAAATGAAATTGGTGTAGATGCAGCTACTGGTAGAGCTTATACTACTATACTTACTGCAAGTCAAATAGCAACATTCAGAAGTAATTATAATAATATATATGATATATACGAGAATCCATCAATGTTTTCGGCTCCGAGAGAAATTAAACTCGGAATTGGTATTGTATTTTAATAAAGTAAATGGAAATCTAGATTAAGGTTTTAATATGAAGAATAAATATTTGATAACTGCATTATTAGTAATTATACTTTATGGTTCAGTTTATTCTCAAGAACCATATAGAGTAGGTACCACAACTGCTAATTTCCTAGAAATAGGATATGGGGGAGCAGCTTGTGGTATGGGGGATGCGTATGTTGCTATTTTAGATGGCGATTTGTCATCACTTTATTGGAATCCTGCTGGTTTAGCGTATGCAGAAAAAAGTCAAGCCTTTGTATCAATTCAACCTTGGTATGTTGATATTAATACGAATATGATAGGACTATCATTTGGGAATTCTTACATAGGTAATTTTGCACTAAGTATTGTTAATATGGACTATGGACAAGAAGAAGTTACAACTGTAAGAAGTCCTAATGGTACTGGTGAAAAATATGATGGTTCCGATTTAAGTTTTAATCTAACCTACTCGAGAAAGCTTGCAGATTGGTTTTCCTTTGGTTTTACAGCAAAATACATAACTTCCCAAATATGGGAAGAATCTGCAAGTGCAATAGCAATGGACTTGGGAGCAATTGTTAATACTCAATTTTTTAAATGGTCAGATAATCCGGGAGATGGACTTAATATTGGAATGTCAATCTCCAATTATGGAACGCAAATGACTTATGATGGTAAAAACTTAAAGCAATATGTTGATCTTGAACCTGATGAAGATGGAAATTTTGCATATGTAGGAGCAAAATTTGAAACAAATGAATGGGAATTGCCATTATTATTTAGACTTGGAATTTCTTTTTATCCTTATAAATCAGATTATCATTCTATTGTTGTAGCCGTAGATGCTATTCATCCAAATAACAATAGTGAATCTATAAATATTGGTTGTCAATATACTCTTATAATTCCTTCTTATGGCGAGGTATATTTAAGGGGTGGATATAAAGGATTGTTTATGAATGAGTTACAATACGGACCATCATTTGGTATTGGTGCCAATATTAAAGCCTTTGGAAACCAATCAGTAAAATTTGATTACGCTTACAGAACACATGAAGTTTTAGGCAGTCTTAATTCAATATCAGTTGGATTCTTATTCTAAAAAGGATTGTCAATTAGGAGATAATATTTATGAAAAATTATTTAAGAATAACATTACTTCTCATTATTGGTTTAAGTAATAGTATTTTGGGACAAGCAAGATTATATAATGGGCCCGATGATCCTGCCGGTGATAAAGCTGCAGAAAGAGTAGGATTTATGACCGGTAATAGAGTTTTACTTCAATATAGAAATACATCAGAATTAAGTGATTGTTGCGGATTAGGCTATGAAGTATCGAAATGGCCTAATAATTATAATGGTACTAAAATGCACGATGGAATTGCAACACTTATTGGGGCAAGAGTATTTGTTGAAAATGATTCGATACCTGTAACTGAGGGTTATGATGGACGAAACGATTTAGATACATTATATTATATCGAAAGTAGTTATAGAGAACATATGGATAAAGATCCTACATTAACCATTGAATATGGACTTTATCCGGTTTACGGATACTTTAATGAATTAAGCGAAACTCCTGCAATGAGCAATGATAAATTTTCTTGGCCTGTTGAAGGATGGCCTACAAGTGATGGAACAAAATGGGCAGGAGAATGGAATGGAAGATTCGGACAAGGAATAATTAAAGCAGATTTAGAATGTTTTTTTGTAGCAAACGATGCCCAAGATCAAGAATATCTTGAAGACGAAAATTCGGCAAAATATTATCCACGTCCTAATGTGTTTATTGGTGATAAAAAATCTGATGTTACAATTCAAAAAGGTAAACCGTGGGGAGGAATTGGAATTAGACTTGAAACAAGAGGATACCAATGGAGTAACCCATCTGCACAAGATGCAATATTTTGGGAACATAATATTGCTAATATCTCAGATTATGATTTACCTGAAATGGTTTTAGGATTCTGGATGGATAATGCAGTAGGTGGTGAAGAAGGTATTGGTGATGATTTAGCATACTATAATATTGATCTGAATATGGCATATTCTTGGGATGTTGATTATATAGCAGTCGGTGGAGGAACAGAACCTGGAGTATTAGGATTTGCATATTTAGAAAGTCCTGGTTTAGCATATGATGGAATTGATAATGATAGTGATGGTCTTATTGATGAAAAACGAGATAATGTAGCAACTTCTTTAATTGGACCAACAGATCAAATTGACAATTTAGAGAAGTTTTTAAATTATTATAATTTAACTGAAGAAGATTTGAAAGAACATTGGGATGCTGATGAGGATCAAGATTGGAAAGATGGTTTTGATGCAAACGGAAATGGAAAATATGATTTTGATGAAGATCCGGGTGATGATGTAGGTCTTGATGGAATAGGTCCAGATGATCTTAATTATACTGGTCCCGATGCCGATGGTACAGAATGTAATCATAAACCTGATTATAAAGAAGGAATAGGTGCCGAACCGAATTTTGCAATAACAGATGTTAGTGAATCAGATATGTTGGGTTTAACTTCTTTCCATTATACAACAGATATTGAAAGAGTAGCAATTATTAGAACTGATGAAAGTTTATTTAATTATATGTCAGATGGTCAGTTCCATGACTTTCAAGATCAGCCACTAAATTTTATGGAATTCTTTGCTTCAGGAATATTTCCGCTCTATAAAGGAAGGACAGAAAGAGTTTCAATGGCAGAGCTTCACTCTTATGATCCACTTTCTGGTCTCGCTGGAGACTTTCATAGTGCTCCTTCGTTATTTAACCTAAAAGAAGTTGTTCAAGTAATTTATGAAACGGATTACAGGTTTGCGCAACCACCTTTAATGCCAACATTAAAAGCAACACCGGGTGATGGTAAAATTACTTTAACTTGGGATGATGTAGCTGACCAAAAGACTAGAGATGAATTTGTAAGTAACAAAAATGATTTTGAAGGCTATAAATTATATAAAGCAACAGATAAGAAAATGTCTGATGCGGAAGTAATAACAGATGGTTTCGGTAATGTAACATTAAAGAAACCGTATTTTCAATGCGATCTTATAGATAATATTAAAGGATTTGCTGACTTTGGAGAAGTAAATGGTATTGAATATTATCTTGGAAATGATTCAGGAATTCAACATTACTTTGTTGATGAAGATGTTGAAAATGGAAGAACTTATTATTATGTGCTAGTTGCTTATGATTATGGCCTTGAAAATGTTGGTGATGGAATTAGTCCTTCGGAAAACTCTTTTGTAATTAATTTGGATGAAGGTGAAAATATTATTCAAGTTAGCAAAAATGTTGCTGTAGTTAAACCTCGTCAACTTGCAGCTGGATATATTGATCCTAGAGTAACAATAAATGATAATATTGATCGAATTGGTAGTGGTAATATATTGCCAGAAATAGTTGTGAATGACGAGCTTCAGTACAATCATACATATAGAGTATTTTTTGATGTAGATACAATAGCATATTTAAGACTTACAGAAAGAATTAGAAGCAAATATGATATGTATTACGTTAATAATGGATTTAGGGTTTATGATGTAACAGATGACAATGAGCTTGTTTATTCTGAAAATGTTTCTTCATATTCGGGAAATAATCTTGTATTTGATAAATATACACCTTCAACGGGGCAAACATATGAACATTTCAAATTTAATGATAAGCTTGTAAAAACCGGAGTATTTGAGGGGATTCAATTAACTATTAAGGACCCAATAAATAAACCAATATGGAATAGCAGTTTAACAGGTTGGGTTGAAGGTGATTCCCCCATTAACGTAAAAGTAAGTACCGAAGAAAGCAATTATTTCCCATGGAAGTATAATATTGTATTTACTTCTGATGAAAATGCTTATACAAGTACGGTTACAAAAACATCGCGTATAAAAGGTCCTGATAATAATTCAATAGGTCCCGCTGAAATATTAAGAGGGCAAAATTTTAATTTTTATGTGCTAAACAAATCATTTGAGAATGAGAATGGAGAACATGATAAATTAGAATTACTTGTATATGATAAAAACCGATCAGGTGCCTTTGAATATGATGCTGATGAAGTGCTTGTTGGATATTCAGCTGTATCTGGAACAAAAGTATATTGGGCAGGAACAGTTTTTAGTATAGATTTTAGTAAAGCTTTTGCTGATGGTAATATGCCAAAAGCAAATGATATTTATCAAGTTGAATTTAGCAGACCGTATATAGAAGATGACTATTTTGAGTTCACAGTAGTTCCTCCAAATGAACTTGATAAAGAAAAATTAAAAACAGATATGGAAGATATTAAAGTTGTTCCTAATCCTTATGTAGTAACCAATACACTTGAAGGATCAGTTGCAAATTATCAATTGAATCAGACAAGACAATTAATGTTTACAAATATTCCTGCTCAATGTGTGATTAAAATATTTTCAATAAGTGGATTATTAATTGATGAAATAGTAGTGAATAATTCAATTACAACAAGAACTTCTAAGTGGGATGTAAATTCTAATTCTAATGGAACAGTATTTTGGGATTTAAAAAGTAGAGAAGATCTGGATGTAGCTGCTGGTTACTATATTTATCATGTTAAATCAACAATAACTGGAGAAGAGAAAACAGGGAAGTTCGCAATTATAAAATAAGTTGTTAATAAATGACAAGAATTTTAGAACATATTTTTTCGCTTTATAAGTATCATTCAATATATATAATAGTATTGATATTAATTTTCTCTGCTTGTTCAAAACAACCGGAAGAAAAGATTATAGCGAAGGTTGGTGATAAAACAATTTCGCTAAATGAATTTATTAGAAGAGCGGAATATACGGTACGACCTAATTATTGTAGGAACAATACTAATGTTGATAAAAAGATTATACTAAATACACTAATTGCAGAAAAGATGTTTTCAATTGAAGCAGGAGATACAAATTCTTTTCTTGATAAAGATCAAGTTAAGTTATATTTGAAAGGAAGAAAAGAACAAGCGATGCGTCAGTTGTTATATAATGATCAAGTAAAGAGTAAAGTTAGTGTTGATACCCTGAAAATTAAAAAAGCATATAAATATGCCGGACGAGAATATGATATATCGTATGTCAGTATTAAAGATTCTATAGTTGCAAAACAATTGTACGATGAATTATTTGTTTATAAGGATGATTTTGAAAAGATTCTGAAAGAAAATTATAATTTAAAAGAAATTCCAAATAAAAAAGTAACTTGGAATAAATTGGAGCATCCAATTATTCTTGAAAAACTATTTTTAACTGATTACAAAAAAGGTGAAGTAATTGGTCCCGTTTTAACTGATGAAGGTTTTTATATGTTTATTAAAATAAATGGGTGGACCAATACTCCGGCAATATCAAATCCGCAAATTGAAAAACGATTTAATCTTATTAAAGAAACCTATGAGTCAGTTGAATCTAAAAAGATATATAAAAATTATGTACAGAAAATAATGAAGAATAAGAAGCTAGAATTTAATAAAGAAGTATTTTTTGCTTTAACTAATATTATGGCTCCTTTATATATGCGTACACCAAAAGATAAAGAGGAAATATTTAAAAAAGGTATTTGGGATACTGGAACTGAAGTTAACTATAGAGAAGCTAAGAATAAACTTGAAGAAATTAAAAATGAGAAGTTGCTTTCAATTGATGGAATAAATTGGAATGTAGAAAAATTTTTAACTGAGATAAAAGTACATCCGTTAGTATTTCGAAATAAAAATTTTTCCAAATCGCAATTTGGAGAACAATTTCAGTTAGCAATATTAGATATGGTCAAAGATAGTTTTCTAACAAAAGAAGCATATGCAAAAAAATATGATGAGTCTTTAATGGTTATTAGAGATCAACAAATGTGGTCTGATTATTTAAATGCACTTAATTATAAATCAAGAATAGTTAAGAATAGTAAAAATGATTCACTTATAGCTAACAATAATTCAAAATTATTAGAAAATGTATTAAATCCATTAGTTGATGAATTACAGAAAAAATATTCTAATAAAATATTTATTAATACTGAATTATTTAATGAGATTAAATTATCTAGAATAGATATGGCAGTTACTTATGTTAATTCTCCATTTGCACAAGTTGTTCCGGGGTTTCCAATTCTAACAACTGATCATAAATTGAATTACGGTAAAAAATATAACTAAAGTTCTTTTAATATAATTAAAAATTTGAGTAAGTTTTATTTATAATATACATATTGTGAAATATACAATAATATATTCTTAATTAATCTAACATCCATAATCTTAGGAGGCAGTATGAAGCGAAGTATTTTTCTAATTGTAATTTTATTGATTGTAGCAGCTACAATCAATGCACAAACCTTTGTCGATCCCGACATGAAAGTTGAAGCGAAAGTTTTTGCCCATGAAATGGCAACAGCTCCTTCAATTGATGGTATGGAAACAGAATGGGGAGAAATTCCTTGGACAGTTTTACATTATAATGACAAAGATTTTAATGGTGATGGTTTAGTAGATCCATTTCCAGGTAAAATTGATTACCAAAGTAAGTTTAAAAGTGCTTGGGTAGCAGGTAGTAATGTTATTTATTTCTTAATCAATATTAGAGATGATCAGTTTCATGTAGCTGATTCAGTAAACTGGTATAATGTTGATGGTATGGAATTAAGAATTGATCCTTTTGATAATGAAGACCCAGGTGAACCATCAAGTGATGGTACTGCATTTAATTTAGGATTTAAAATTGGAAAAGATGAAGCAAATGGTCTTGAAGGTCCTGAAACTGCATATGAAGCTAAATGGACTGTGAACGAAGATGTTATGCCAAAAGTAGCACAATTGGAAGTTGCTATTACATTACCAAGTTCTGTTGTTTTATCTTCTAATTATGTAATGGGTTTCCATCTTTATTGTAGTGACAATGACTTTGGTCAAGATAGTTCACCAACTAGTAAAGATGCTGCAACTGTTTTATGGCCTCAATTATATAATAGTAATGATAGTGGCAACAGATTAGGTGTAGATGCTATTTGGGAAAACATTTATATGTGGGGAAATCTTGAATGTATTTCACCAACTGTTCATAACGTAGCTGCTGGCGGATCAATTCAAAGTGCTGTTGATGCTGCAAATTATGGAGATATTATTAAATTAGCAGCTGGGCAATATTCTGAAAATGTTGTTATAAATAAACCTCAGATAAGAATAGTTGGATCTAATGGTACTGAATTGAGTGCTGCAGATGCAAATATGCCTATTATAAAAATTGCAGATAATGATGATGCTTATGGTGTTGTTATAGAAAACATTTCATTTATTTCTGGTTCAACAGGTATCGAAACAGGTTCAGCTCAAACTGAAATATTGAATAATTACTTTACAGGCTTATCTGCTCCTGTAGTTAAAAGTACTACAACTGGTGAAACAAATGCTTATGCATGTGTAATGGAAGATAACTATGTTTATGCTTGTGAAGGTGGCTTAAGTATGAATACTCCAAATACTGTATTTAGATATAATAAGGTTGAAGAAAACACAAGTAGTTATGGTATTAATACAAAGGGATTACCAGCTGAAAATATTATTGATGTTGCTTACAATTATGTATTCAACCATAAAGGTGAATGTGCAATTGGTTATGGTGGCTCAGGCGTATTTACAGTTCATCATAATATGTTAATAAGAAGTGAACAATTATATGGAGCTGGAGATACTTCAGGTGATGATGGTATCGAAAACCAAGATGAAGGTGGATCAACAGATTATATTTATAACAATACAGTTGTAGGCTGGAAAAGTGATGGTATGCAATTCGGTAATGGAACTAGTAAATTTCATGTTAGAAATAATCTAATTGCTTATTGTGCTGCTAAAGATTATGATATTAGAACTGTAGATACAACAGATATTGATTATGGTTTATCATTCAGCAACGAAAGTGATAATATTGCAACCCTTGCTGGAACAGTTGGTCTAACATCTGATCCTTTATTTACAGATCAATTAGAAGATGATTATACAATTACAGATGCTTCACCTGCTGTTGATGCTGGTCAAATCTTACCATTTGGGTTTAAAGTTATGTTTGCAGGAAATGGTGTAGATATAGGTGCTTTCGAAACAGGTTTAGGTAAAATAACATTAGGAGTTAAAAACATAACTGAAAATACTATTCCTAATAATTATTCATTAGCTCAAAACTATCCAAATCCTTTTAACCCTTCAACTACAATTAATTTTACTATACCTTCTAATAGTTCAGTAGAATTAAGTGTATATAACATATTGGGTCAAAAAGTAGCAACATTAGTTAACAAAGAATTATCTGCTGGTTCATATGAATATAACTTTGATGCATCACAGTTATCAAGTGGAATTTATGTTTATTCAATAAGAGCAAATAATTTTAATGCAACAAGAAAAATGATGCTTCTGAAATAATGAAGTAAATTATTTTTTTGAATACCCTGTTTTTTAACAGGGTATTCAATTTTAATTTTAAAAATTTTCATAATTATAAAATTATCATGAATAATAATCGATTTTTACTTATAATAATTATTTTATCTTCTTTTTTTTCTTATAATTCATTTTCTCAATCCAATATCTCCAATAAAGTAACTGTTGTTTCTTACAATATTCAAACTGGAACACATTATAGAAAAGAAACTCCCGAATTAATAGCACAATTTATTAATGATTGGAATGTAGACATTTTGGCTACGCAAGAAATACATGTATCGCATGCAAAAAAATTTGATGAAGCAATTCCAGGATTTTCGTGGTTTGGAGTTGGACGTGATAACGGATTGCAGAGTGGAGATGGTGGAGAGACTGCAACAATATTTTATAAGACTGATAAATTTGAACTGTTAGACCAAAATACTTTTTGGTTATCAGAAACACCTGAAAAACCTGGTAGCAAAAGTTGGGGAGCAAGTGATGTAAGAATAGTAACTTGGGGTAAATTTTTAATAAAATCACTTAGTAAAGTAATATTTGTTTTTAACACACATTATGATCATATCAGCAGTTTGGCTAGAAAAGAAAGTTCTAAATTGCTTAGAAATAAAATGAGAGAGATTGCGGGACTAAGTCCCATTATAGTTACGGGAGATTTTAATTGTTCCGAATTATCTGAACCATATAATATTTTAATAGCGAATGATCCGGAAGATCTAATTATTTCAAATACAGAAAAGATTTGTTCTTCCGAGCCGTTTGGTCCTTCAGGTTCTTATAATGATTTTAATTATGATAATCCTTTCGAAAGAATAGATTTTATTTTTACTAACCAATATTTCAGGGTACCAAATTGTGGAATTATAAATGAAAAACCAGATGGTGAATTTATCTCAGACCACTTTCCGGTTTATGTGGAATTAGAAATGATATATCCTACTGCACCTAAGTTACCTACATTAAGCGCTACAGCTGGTGATGGTTATGTTAATTTAAGTTGGGGTACAATATCTGAAGATTCTACTTACGAACCATTTTTAATAGAAAGTAATGATTTCCAAGGATATAAGCTATATCGTTCAAGAGATCCTGAAATGAAAGATGCGGTTTTAGTTGAAGATAGTTGGGATATACCATTATTAAGAAAGCCATTATTGGTTAGTGATAAAAAAGATGGAATTATGGGGTATACTAATTATGGAATTATTGATGGTTTTGGATATTACCTGGGAGATGATTCAGGATTACAACATTTCTATTCTGATAATGATGTTGTAAATGGTGAAAAATATTATTACGTATTAACTGCTTATGATAAAGGCTATTCTGAAGTAGGAAGTGGATTTGCACCTCTTGAAAACGAATATGAAATTATTATAGATGAAGAAGAGAATGTTCTTTATCACTCAAGCAATACAGCTATTATTATTCCTCAAAAAAAAGCTGGAGGTACAATAATTCCTTCTATTAAACTTGATGAAGATAATAATACTATTGGTAATGCAGAAATTATTCCTATATTATTTAATCAAGATAAAATTATTGAAAAAAATAAATATACGATTAAATTTGATGTTGATACTGTTGAATATTATGAAAATATAGAAAGGTATAGACACAAAGGTGATTTACTATATCTAAATAGTGGTTTTAAAATTTACAAGAATGATGAAATAACACCAATTTATGAAGAAAATAGTCAATCATTTACAGCTAATAATATTGTTTTTGATGAATTTTTAGATTCTTATTATCTTAATCCGGAAGGAGTTGCAACAGAAGAATTTGATGGGATACAGTTTAAAATTAATTATAAATCAAGAATTGCTCAGTTTTCAGAATCAAAATCGGGTTGGCTAAAAGGTGATGCTAATATTAAGATTCTACCTAGTATTAATGAATCAAAATATTTTCCATGGCAATATGAAATAGTTTTTACAGATAATGAAGAAGCTTATATTGGAAAAGTAAATAAATCAAAAAAAATAAAATCACATGAAAATACACCTTTAGGTCCCGCTGAATTACTTCTTAAACAAAAATTTAATTTTTATGTGCAAAATAATTTTTTTACAGATGAAGATGGAAATTATGAAAAATTGGATTTGGTAGTACATGATAAGGATAGGAACGGAGTTTTTAATAGAGATAAAGATCAAATTTTAGTTGGACATTTTGTTACACTTGCAAATCAAGTTCTTTGGAGTGGAACAGTATTTACAATAGATTTTTCAGCTATTGAAAATGAATCGTTGCTGCCAAAATCTGGTGATGTTTACTTGGTAGATTTTGATAGGCCTTTTATTCAAGATGATGAAATTCATGTAAGTGTTGATCCGGAAGGTGGTGTTGTAGGAATAGAAGATGATAATAATAGTCAGCTTCCTACAGAATATAGCCTGAGTCAAAATTATCCAAATCCTTTTAATCCAACAACAAGAATAAATTTTAGTATTCCTACAGCAGGTGTAGTGGAGCTTAATGTTTATAATATACTTGGGGAAAAAGTAGCAACTATTTTAAATGAAGAATTAATTCAGGGAACATATACTTATAGTTTTGATGCATCTAAATTATCATCGGGGGTATATGTCTATACAATTAAGGCAAATAATTTTAGTGCAGCAAAAAAAATGGTGTTGTTAAAATAACATGTAATGGCACTCCTTGTTCTTTGAATTTTATGGAACACTTTAATTAGTGTTCCATATTATTTTTATTTAGTAATTTTTTTTTGAATTGCTTTGTTCTAAATTTTCATTTTGAGAAAATTTGCAATATTATTTATTTTATAAAAATTTTTTTAGAATATTTGATTGAGGGGCATTATTAGTCACTGAGCCCAGCAAACTATAGATATTTAACTCAGGCATCATTATAATGGTGTATTTCGAAAGGTAGAAATTTTACCGAAACAAAATTATATAGTGAGAAAAACATGAAACTTAAAACATTTCCAATATTTCTGGCATTTTTAGTAATGGGTGTAGCTGACGCGATGGGCCCAATGGCAAGTGCTGTAGAGAAAAACTATGAGTTAAGTGCAGTAATGGCAACTTTACTTACATTCTTTGTATTTATTGCATTTGCAGTATTTAGTGTTCCTGGGGGAGTTTTAGCAGCAAGAATTGGTAAAAAGAATCTATTATTATTAGGTTTAGGATTAAACATTGTAGCAATGGCAATTCCAACGTTTATAGTTCCGGGCTTTACATTGTTATTGATTTGTATATTTTTACTCGGTATTGGCACTACCTTTCTTCAAGTTGCCGGAAATCCAATTATGCGTGATGTTAGTGACGAAGGAAAATACAGTAAAAATTTGGCTTTAGCTCAAGGAATAAAAGGTTTAGGTTCTTCAGGTTCTGCATACTTGGTTGGTTTAGTAACAACACTAGCATTTTTTGCAGCAATGGGTTGGAGAGGAGTATTTCCGGTATTTTTATTTTTAATGGTTTTAGCGTTTGTTTTTGTTTTACTTTTAAAAGTTGAAGAAACTAAAGCAGATGTTCCACCTAGTATCGGTTCATCACTTCAGTTACTTAAAAATCCGGTGTTTGCTTTAGCTGTATTAGGAATATTTGTTTATGTTGGAGCGGAAGTATGTATGGCACGTTTCTTAAAGCCAACTTTAGAAACATTTGGTTTTACTGCTGATAAAGCAGCTTTGTTAGGTCCAACACTATTCTTTGGTACAGTAACTTTTGGTAGATTAGTAGCCGGAAGTATTAATCTAAATCCTCATACATTTTTTAGAATATCCGCAACACTTGGCTTATTGGGTGTTATTTTAATAATGACTAGCCAAGAGTATTTATCCTTAGTGGGAGTAGTTTTAGGTGGGTTAGGATTTGCTAATATCTGGCCAATGCTATTTGCTATCACAATAGAAGAAAAACCAGAGAGAGCAAGTGAATTATCTGGACTAATGGTAATGGCAATTAGTGGTGGAGCAATAGTACCTTTAATTATGGGTGAGTTAGTTGATTCCGGAATGTTAGCGTTTGCTTATATAGTTCCTGCAGTTTGTTTCGGGTACTTGTTAATGTTATCTCTAAAAGGAAAGAAAAAAGCAGTTAGTGCATAAAATAAAAATTAAAAATTGGGACTTTAAATGCAATATTCAAAAGACAAAAGAACAGTAATGACCTTGGATGCGGGTGGTACAAATTTAGTTTTTACCGCAATACAAGGAAATGAACAAATAATAGAAGAAATAAGATATCCTTCATCTCCGGATAATTTAGAGAAGATGTTTTCTACCTTGGTTGAAGGTTTTAATGAAGTAAAGTCAAAATTAAAAGAAGAACCGGTTGCAATAAGTTTTGCATTTCCAGGACCTGCAGATTATCCAAATGGAATAATTGGGGACCTTCCCAATTTGCCGGCTTTTAGAGGTGGAGTAGCATTAGGCCCATTTTTAGAAGATAAGTTTAACTTACCTGTTTTTATAAATAATGATGGTGATTTGTATGCTTACGGTGAAGCAATATCCGGATTTTTACCTGAAATAAATCAAAAGTTGAAGGAAGCTGGAAGTCCTAAACAATATAAAAACTTATTGGGTTTAACACTTGGAACAGGTTTTGGAGCTGGAATAGTAAGAGATGGTAATTTATTTATTGGAGATAATTCCGGAGCCGGAGAAATATGGTTATTGAGAGATAAATTATCGCCAAAATTAAATATCGAAGAACATGGAAGTATTAGAGCTATAAAAAGAATTTATGCAGAGGAAACTGATATTGATCCTAAAACTTCACCTGAACCTAAAGATATTTATGAAATTGCAAAGGGAGAAAAAGAAGGTAATAAAGAAGCTGCAATTAAAGCATTTAAAGATATGTCGGAAGCATGTGGAGATGCGATATCAAATGCAATTACTTTAATAGATGGATTAGTAGTAATAGGTGGAGGATTATCAGGAGCCTCAGATTTATTTATGCCATTTTTAGTAGATGAAATGAATAGCAATTATGTAAATGAAGATGGAAGTGAATTTAGAAGATTGGTACAGAAAGTTTACAATTTAGAGTTAGAAGAAGAATTAGGAAAATTCCTAAAAGGTTCAACAAGAGAAGTTGAGATTTACGGAACAGATAAAAAAGTTAAATATGATCCGGAAACAAGATTGGGAGTAGGAATATCAAAAATAGGTACAAGTAAAGCAATTTCACTTGGGGCTTATGCTTTTGCTCTTAATCAATTAGAAAGAGGATAGAATTTTGAAAATAGTAAAATGTATAACAAGTTTATTTTTAGTTTTACTTCTTACCAGTTGTACTTTGGCTCAAAAGGAAAACCAAAATTATTATAAGGTAATGACCTTTAATATTCGGTATGATAATCCTGATGATGGTAATAATGCATGGACTAAAAGAAAAGACAAAGTAGTAAGTATGATTAATTTTTATGCTCCAGATTTTTTTGGAACGCAAGAGGTATTAAAGAGACAAAAAGATTATCTGGACCAAAAATTAGTTAATTATAACTCCGTTGGAGTTGGAAGGGAAGATGGTAAAGATGAAGGAGAATTTAGTGCAATTTATTATGATAAAAATAAATTTGACTTGATTGATAGTGGTACATTTTGGCTTTCGGAAACACCTGACAAAATTGCATCTGTTGGTTGGGATGCTGCACTGGAGCGAATAGCTACATGGGCAAAATTAAAAAATGGTAAAGAAGAATTTCTTTTTGTTAATACACATTTTGATCATATAGGTGAAATAGCAAGAATAAATAGTGCTAATTTGATTATTGATAAGATTAAAGAATTATCTAATGATGTACCTGTAATATTATGTGGGGACTTTAATTTTACTGATGAAACACCTGCATATGAAAATATTATAAAAAATAAAAATTATAAATTATTTGATGCAAAAATAATTTCAACAATACCGCATCATGGTCCAAGTTGGACATTTTTTGGTTTCGATGAAACAATGAAAAACAAACCTAAAATTGATTATATCTTTGTTAGTAAAAATGTAAAAGTAAAAAAACATGCAATCTTATCGGATAAATTTGATGACGGTTATCCTTCTGATCATTTACCGGTTTATTGTGAAATATTCTTTGATAAATAAAAAAGTAAAACTATGCAAACAAGAAGAAAGTTTATAAAAACATCCGGTTTAGCTCTAGGTGGTTTATTATTAAGTCCTAATATAAATTTTTCTAACGATAAGTTTATATCTAATAGACCGTTAAAAAATAATAGACATTTTACAAGCGAAGCAGTAGAAGATGTAATTAAAGAAGTTACATGTGGTATTCAAAATAAAGAACTTGCTTGGATGTTTGAAAATAGTTTCCCAAATACTTTAGATACAACAGTTACCTATAAAAATATTAATGGTAAACACGATACATTTATTATTACCGGAGATATTCATGCAATGTGGTTGAGAGATTCAACTGCGCAAATATGGCCCTATTTATCAATTTGTGAAAATGATGTTAATCTTAAAAACTTAATAGCAGGTTTGATTAATAGACAAAGTAAATGTATAAGTATTGATCCTTATGCAAATGCTTTTAATGATGGTGCAACAGGTGGTGGTTGGGAAGATGACTTAACTGATATGAAACCTGAACTTCATGAAAGAAAATGGGAAATAGATTCGTTGTGTTATCCAATACGTCTTGCCTATCATTATTGGAAAAAAACAGGTGATATTTCATGTTTTGATAATGATTGGATAAAATCAATGAAACTTGTCTATTCAACATTTATAGAGCAACAACGAAAAGATGGACAAGGACCGTATAAGTTCCAAAGAGTTACAGAGGTTCTTACAGATACTGTTGCATTAGATGGATATGGAAATCCAATAAATCCAGTAGGATTAATTTGTTCAATATTCAGACCTTCTGATGATTCAACAATCTATCCTTTTTTAATTCCTTCAAATTTGTTTGCAGTAACTTCGTTAAAACAATTGGCAGAAATATTTAGAAGTGTAATAAAGGATAATCTATTTGCAGATAAATGTATCAGCTTAGCGGATGAAGTGGAAACAGCAATTAATAAATACGCTATACATGAACATTTGGATTTTGGTAAAATCTATGCTTATGAAGTAGATGGTTTTGGTAATAAAGTATTTATGGACGATGCTAATATTCCAAGTTTGTTGGCATTACCTTATTTGGGATGTGTAGATATTGATGATGAGATTTACCAAAATACAAGAAACTTTGTATTAAGTAAAAGTAATCCATATTTCTTTTCAGGTAAATATGCAAAAGGAATTGGCGGACCACATGTTGGAATGGATATGATTTGGCCAATGAGTATTATTATGCAAGCAATGACTTCTAATAATGATAAAGAGATAGTTGATTCTATTAAAACATTAATTAAAACGCATGCAAATACAGGATTTATGCACGAATCATTTCATAAAGATGATCCTACAAATTTTACAAGGAAATGGTTTGCTTGGGTTAACACACTTTTTGGTGAGTTAATTTATAAAGTATATAAAACAAATAAAAAATTACTTGACCAGGTATAGTTAAAAAACTAAAAGAATTTTTAAAAATTAAAAACAAATAATAAAATGATAAAAGACAACAAATGTAACTTATTAATTAAGCCCGAAACTAAAGGTTTGGGAGAATACCAACTCATTACTTCAGAAGATGCTGGTTGGGAGTCGCTCAATTTTGGTGCAAGAAAAATGTTAAAGGGTGAAGCATGGAAAAATAATACAGATGAAAATGAAATATGTATTGTTTTGTTAGGTGGAAAATTTAAAGTAGAATCGGAATATGGAGAATGGATAACAGAGAAATCGCGTAAAGATGTCTTTTCAGGATTGCCCCATGCAGTTTACTTTCCTCCAAATACTAAATATACAATTACTGCTTTGAGTGATGAATTGGATATTGCTTATGGTTGGACAAAAGGTAGTAAAGAATTTAGTGGATATTTAGTAACTCCGGAAATGGTAAATGATTTTGGTATAGAATTAAGAGGTGGCGATAATGCATCTCGTCAAATTAATTCAATTCTACCTCCTGGAGCAAATTGTAGTAAACTGGTATGTGTAGAAGTTTATACACCTTCAGGTAATTGGAGTTCATTCCCGGCTCATAAACATGATGAAAGAAAAGTTGATAAAAATGGAAATGTTTTAGAAGCGAAATTAGATGAAACGTATTTTTATAAATTTGATAAGCCTCAAGGCTTTGCACTCCAAAAAGTTTATACTGATGATAGAAGTTTAGACGAAATAGCAGAAGCTCGTACAAATGATGTTGTATTGATTCCGAAAGGGTATCATCCGGTTTCTTCAGGACATGGCTATAATACTTATTATTTAAACTTTTTGGCGGGAAGCGATCAATCATTAGCAAATACCGATGATTCTGACCATAAATGGATTTATGGAACATGGAAGACGATGGATGAGAGATTACCTATTGTAAACATAGAAATGAATTCTGAAAATTAGTATAAAAGTATATTATGAATTTGGAGGATAAATCGATGTCGAAAATGCAATTAACAAGTGAAACAGGAACTCAGTTTTGGAATGACTCGTGCAGTATAAAAGAATTGTCTGCTGCTGTTAAAAACGGAGCTGTAGGTGCTACTACTAATCCAGTTATTGTGCACAATGTAATAACCGGAGAAGAAGAATATTGGAGTGAGTTAGTAAATAAAATATTAAGTGAAAATAAAAATGATTTAGATTCTGAAGTAGCTTGGAAGGTAATAAAAGAAATTGGGAAACAAGCGGCAGAGCTTTTATATCCGGCTTTTCAAAAATATGATGGTAAAAGAGGAAGATTGTCGTTACAGGTTAATCCTGAATTTTATAATAATAGTGAATTGTTAATTAAACATGCTGAAGAGTTAGCTTCTGTTGCTGAAAATACTGCAATAAAAATTCCTTGTACAGCGGCGGGCTTAATAGCCATTGAAGAAGTTACTGCAAAAGGTATTTGTGTAAATGTAACAGTATCATATACATTATCCCAAGCAATACAAAGTGCAGAAGCAATTGAAAGAGGATTAAAAAGAGCCAAAGAAAATGGCATTGATACAGAAAAGTATAATCCGTTTGTAACCTTAATGGTAGGTAGATTAGATGATCATCTAAAAAGAGTTGCGGATAAAGAAAAGATTTTAATTGATCCGGGAATGTATGAATGGGCAGGAGTTGCTGTTTTCAAAAAGGCATATAAAATATTTAAAGAAAGAGGCTATAAAAGTATATTGCTTTCTGCTGCGTACAGAAACCATATGCATTGGTCAGAATTAATTGGTGGAGATGTAATCGTTTCAATTCCATATAAATGGTGGAATAAATTCAATAACTCTAATATAGAAGTGGTTAATAGAATTAACGAACCAGTCAATCCTGATATAGTAAATACACTTTATGATGCACTTGAAGATTTTAGAAAAGCTTATGATGAAGAAGGTTTAGCACCGGAAGAATTTCTTAATTATGGAGCAACGGTTGCAACACTTAATCAGTTTACATCAACTTACTATGAATTAATGAATTATTTAAGAAATAAAAGAATAGAGAATGGAAACAATTAGGCTAACAGTTGCTCAGGCAACAATACAGTTCCTAAAGAATCAATATGTTGAAAGAGATGGAATAAAAAATAAATTTTTTGCAGGATGTTTTGGAATATTTGGGCATGGAAATGTAGCTGGAATTGGTCAAGCATTACAAGAGAATCCGGATTTTAAATATTATCAAACACGTAATGAACAATCAATGGTTCATACAGCTGCTGCTTTTGCTAAAATGAAAAATAGAATGGCAACATTTGTTTGCACAACTTCTATTGGTCCGGGTGCTACAAATATGTTAACGGGTGCAGCGGCAGCAACAATTAATAGATTACCTGTATTAATAATTCCCGGAGATATTTTTGCACGAAGAAATGTTGCTCCGGTTTTACAACAGCTCGAATCACAAACATCGCAAGATATTTCTGTTAATGATTGTTTTAAACCGGTTTCCAAATATTGGGATAGAATTAATAGAGCAGAACAATTGATTACATCACTTCCGGAAGTTATGCGTGTATTAACATCACCTTCAGAAACTGGTACAGTTACACTTTCCATTCCTCAAGATGTGCAGGCAGAAGCTTTTGATTTCCCGGCTGAATTATTTAAGGAAAGAGTTTGGAATATTGCACGAATAAGACCGGATAAAAATCAATTAAAGAAAGCTGTAGAAGAAATTAAGAGCAGTAAGAAACCTATTATTATTGCTGGCGGTGGAACAATATATAGTGAAGCAACAAAAATATTAAATAATTTAATTGACTTAACAGGAATACCTATTGCTGAAACATTCGCCGGAAAGGGATCTATAAAATATGATAAACCGGAAAATATTGGAGCTGTTGGTGTTACGGGAACTCCCGGTGCTATTGAAATGACTGCGGAATCTGATTTGATTATTGGAATAGGAACAAGGTACAGTGATTTTACAACTTCTTCAAAAACAGCTTTCAAAAATCCTAATGTTAAGTTTATAAATATAAATGTAACGGATTTTGATTCTCATAAACATTTGGCACTGCCTTTAATTGCTGATGCGAAAGTAACTTTAGAAGAATTATGTGAAGAGCTAAAAGACTATAAGGTTGAAGAAAGTTGGAGAAGTAAAGCCGTTAAATTAAATAAAGAATGGGATGAAAAAGTATCAGAATATTATACTGATAAAAAAAATTCTCCAATGACACAAGCTGAAGTTGTTGGTGCAGTTAATAATTTCATTAATCCCGAAGATGTTGTTTTGTGTGCTGCAGGTAGTTTACCGGGGGACTTACACAAACTATGGAGAACTCAGAACAATAAAGGTTTCCACCTTGAGTATGGTTATTCAACAATGGGATATGAAATTGCTGCCGGACTTGGAGCTAAAATGGCTTGTCCGGATAGAGAAATATATGTTATGGTTGGTGATGGTAATTATTTAATGAATAATCATGAAATAATTACATCTATTCAAGAAGGAGTGAAGTTTACAATTATTCTTCTTAACAATAATGGTTTTGCAAGTATTGGTGGATTATCGGAATCCCTTGGTAGTAAAAGGTTCGGTACAAAGTATAGATATAGAAATGAAGAATCCGGAGGTATTGACGGGGATATTTTACCCGTTGATTTTCTGAAGAATGCCGAAAGTTTAGGAGCTAATGTTCTTATGGCTTCGAGTTATAATATATTAACAGAATGCTTAGAAAAAGCAAAAGAAGCTGAAAAAACAACTGTAATTTATGTTGAAACAAATCTTGAGAAAACAGTTGAAGGATATAGTTGGTGGGAAGTTGCAGTATCTGAAGTCTCGGAGATGGAGTCTGTTAGAAAAGCCTACGAAGAATATAAAGAACATAAACAAAAACAAAGATATTATTTATAAAAGGAATAAATATTAAATGAAGACATTAAAAAATTATATTAATGGTGAATGGATTGAAACAAAATCATTAGAATATATTGATGTAGAAAATCCAGGTACCGGAGAAATAATTAGTAAAGTGCCAAAAGGATGTGAAGAAGATTTACGCTTAGCATCAGCAGCTGCTGAAAGCAAAGCAGAAATGTGGAGAAACATTCCTGCAACTAAAAGAATACAATATTTATTTAAGATGAAAACCATCTTAGAAGAAAATACTGATGAGATAGCTGAAATTTGTACTAAAGAATCTGGTAAAACATTTGCAGAATCTAAAGGGGAAATGGTTAGAGCAATTGAGAATGTTGAAGTTGCTTGTGGAATTCCAATGTTAATACAAGGAGAATTTTCAGAAGATATAGCAGATGGAATTGACGAGTTTGTTATTAGACAACCACTTGGTGTTGGTGCATGTATTGCTCCGTTTAATTTTCCTATAATGATTTCTTTTTGGTTTTTACCTTATGCACTTGCTTGCGGTAATACATATATTGTTAAACCTTCCGAAAAAGTACCTGAAACAATGACCAGAATATTTGAATTGTTCGAGGAGTTAGATTTACCTGCAGGCGTTTTAAATATGGTTCATGGGGGAAAAGAAACCGTAGATGCAATTTTAGATGATAAAAATATAAAAGCTATAAGTTTTGTTGGTTCTTCAAAAATTGCAAAATATGTTTACTCTCAAGGAACAGCCAATGGAAAGAGGGTTCAAGCGCAAGGTGGAGCAAAAAATCCTTTAGTTGTGATGCCCGATGCTGATGTTAAAACAACAACTAAAATTATTGCTGATAGTGTTTATGGTTGTGCAGGACAAAGATGTCTTGCAGCATCAACTGTAATATTGGTTGGTGAAGCAAAAGACAAATTTAAAGATGATATTGTAAAAGCTGCTTCGGATAAGAATACATGTTATGGCTTAGATGCTGAATCTAAAATGGGAGCAATTATAACTTGTGAAAGTAAAAACAAAATTGTTGATATAATAAATGATGCTGAAAATAAAGGTGCAAAAGTAATTTTAGATGGAAGATCTAAAACAGTTGATGGAAAAGAAAAAGGAAATTATGTTTTCCCAACTATTATTGAAAATGTTCCAGAAGATGCCGATGCTGCACAAGTAGAAATATTTGGACCGGTAATGAATCTAAAATATATTGAGACTTTAGATGAAGCAATAGATTTTATTAATAAAGGACAATATGGAAATGCTGCTTGCTTGTTTACTTCAAACGGATCTGATGCAAGGAAATTTAGACATAATGTAATGGCAGGTAATATAGGAATTAATATTGGTGTACCTGCACCAATGGCTTTCTTCCCATTTAGTGGATGGAAAGATTCTTTTTATGGTGATTTACACGGTCAAGCAAAACATGCAGTTGAGTTTTATACACAAACAAAAGTTGTTATTGAAAGATGGTATGATGAATGGAGTAGAAAGTTCTAAAAAAAATTATTAAGGAAAATTATGATTAAAATAGCAAATGCACCTTGTTCATGGGGAGTTTTAGAATTCGACTTAGAAGGTGAAGCTCCTAATTATATTCAAGTTTTAAATGAAATTAAAGAAACCGGTTATACAGGTACTGAGCTTGGTGATTGGGATTTTATGCCTACTGATCCCAATAAATTAGCATCGGAATTAAAATTAAGAAACCTTGATATGGTTGGTGCATTTGTTCCTGTTTTATTAAAGGATGAAAGCAAACATAAAGCCGGAATAGAAGTAGCGGTAAAAACTGCAAAGTTAATGAAAGAAGCCGGTTTCGGAGAAGCTTTTATAGTGCTTGCTGATGATAACGGTACAATTGAAAGTAGAACAAAAAATGCCGGAAGAATTTCTAAATCGATGGAACTCTCTAATGATGAATGGGGAGTTGTTGCTAAGGGTGCAAATAATTTAGCAAAGGCAGTAAAAGATGCAACCGGTTTGCGGACGGTTATTCATCATCATTGTGCAGGATATATTGAAACCCCGGAAGAAGTTGATAAATTTTTAGAAATAACAGACCCTGAATTAGTTGGCCTTGTTCTTGATATGGGGCATTATATGTTTGGTGGTGGAAATCCAATTGAAGCTTTAAGAAAACACAAAGATAGAATTTGGCATATTCATTTTAAAGATTGTGATAATAATATAGCAGAAAAATCCAGAGAAGAAAAGTGGGATTACTTTGAGTCTGTAAGAAATGGTGTTTTTTGTGAGCTTGGTAAAGGTGCTGTAAATTTTAAAGAAATTGTTGAAGAACTACAAAAAATGAATTATAACGGTTGGATAGTAGTTGAACAAGATGTTTTACCTGGAATGGGCAAACCAAAAGAGTGTGCCCAAAATAATAGGGATTACATTAAGACTTTAGGATTATAAAAAAATAACAAGAGTAATTGTTGTACAAACCCATAAAAAAAATAAAATAAATGCTAAAAAAAATAACAATTATCTTCATCTTAGTTATCGCTGTATTAAACACGGCTTTTGGTCAGCAGACCTTAAAAATTGCCTACCAAGTAGAACCACCTTTTGTGGTTAAAGCAAAAGATGGTACTCTGTCTGGTTCTTCGGTTTGGTTGTGGGAAAACATTGCTAAAGAAAATAACTTGAAGTTTGAGTATGTTGAACTACCTTTAGAGAGTATAGTACGCGCACTTACTGAAAATAAAGTAGATGCAAGTTTATCGCCTTTAACCATAACTTCAGAAAGATTTAAAAAAATAAATTTCACCTTTCCTTATCATACTGAACACGCCTCATTATTGGAACGTAATACCTCTTCATTTCAAAAGTCTTTACAATTCGTAAAATCATTCTTTTCCATTAATTTTTTACGAGCCTTAGGTGCATTAATATCTATCATTTTTGTATTTGGACTTTTAATTTGGTATTTCGAAAGAAAGAAAAACGAAGACGAGTTTCATCGTGGAATTAAAGGTATTTGGGAAGGTTTTTGGTGGTCGGCAGTAACAATGACTACTGTTGGATATGGCGATAAATCACCACGAACTGTGGGTGGAAGAATTATTTCACTTATTTGGATGTTTACAGCAATTATTATTATTTCAGGATTTACAGCAGGTATAGCATCATCTTTAACCGTGAATAATATTAGTTCTTCTAACAATAAAATGGAAGATTTTAGACATAAAACTCTTGGTTCAATAGAGGGATCAGCAACCGATGCTTGGCTAAGAAACAACTTCTTTACTAAAAAGAGAGAATTTAAAACGTTGGAAGTGGCTCTTCAATCTTTGACAGAAAAAAAAATTAATGCTCTTGCATATGACCGTGCATCATTACAATCAATAATAAAAAGTGATACTCTTTCAAAATATCAGTTGATAGATATAAAGTATAACCCACAATTTTACGCATTTGGACTAAGTAAAAAATTACCTTCGCAATTGGTTGAAGCAATTAATTATTCGATGCTTTCTAATATCGAAAAAACAGATTGGAAAGTATTACTTTCAGAAAGTGGTTTAAAATAAATGGGGAATAGAATCTATTGCCAACAATGGTAATAGTTGCACAAACATGCAAAACATAAAGAAAAAAAGTAAATTAGCTTAAGTCATTTCAGAGTAGTTTTTAATAATTAACTGTTTAGTGAACTTACCTATAATTTCTTGTCATTACATATATATTTATATATTTTACCTTTATACAAATAAGTAAATATAACTTTTTAATTCCACTATATACAATGTATATAGTGGGATGTTCGTATGCAATTGTTCCGCTTCGCTACACAATCGCATACGAACGGGAGGCGGCTTTGCCGATGTTCTGTGCAAGCTAAAAAGCCACCGCACAGTCAAGCATATTTTATTTTGCTCGTGCCTCACAAAATAAAAAGAGCTTGCCTTTCCCCTCGCTGATGAAAAGATTTTGAAAAATGATTTTATATATGCCCAAAAAATTGCTTATAAGCGTGAAAATTTATAATTTTGTCAAAATTGGATAAAACAATAAAAAGTATAACGAATTAATGGCAAGTTTCGGAAATTACATAAAAACAAATCGAGAGGAGAAAGGCTGGAGTCAGACCGAATTTGGAGCAAAGGTAAAAATTAACACACCTGCCGTTAGCAAAATAGAAAATGACCGAAAGCGATTTCCAATTGCTAAATTAGAATTACTTGCCAAATTATTTCATTTAGATTACAATAAAGTTTAGGACTTATATTTTGCAGATAAATTTGCAAAAGAAGCCTTTGAATACAATTGCTCTGATAATATTTTTAAAGTTGCAGAAAATCAATCAACTTATATCAAAGCAGTAAATGCTAAACAAGGAAAATTAAAATTCTAATGGAAGAAAAAAAGCTCATACAAGCATTAGGATTTAAACCTAAAGAAAATACTTCGGGAATATTTTATAAGAAATATAATAGCTATACTATTAAAATTGATTTTGAGAAAAAACAGTTTGATTTTGGTAAAAAAATAATTGCAGGAAGAGAAACAACTCAAAATTTTTCACAACAAGAAAATTGGGTAGTTTTAGAATGTGTGGATAGACTTCTTGAAAAAAGCTACAAACCCGAAAATATAATTTTAGAGAAAAAATATAAAGTTGGTCACGGAACAAGTGGTGGTTGGCTTGATATTTTGGTAACTCGTGAAGATGGTTCTGCCTACTTGATGATTGAATGCAAAACTTGGGGAAAGGAATTTGAAAAAGAGTTCAAGAAAACCGAAAAAGATGGTGGTCAATTAATGACTTACTTCCAACAAGATAAATCGGCT
>PDWI01001492.1_pt1 | contig 40222 bp, 34 predicted proteins | sample 1430891 | NCBI WGS metagenome assembly PDWI01 (sample SAMN01162508, study PRJNA174530) | Oral metagenome, whole genome shotgun sequencing project. | biome: Marine environment; feature: Marine mammal; material: Swab sample of the gingival sulcus; isolation source: swab sample of gingival sulcus... | reverse complement strand
GGTGCGGGAATGAGCGGATTTAATGTTGTAACTTTCTTAAATAATCATGATACAAGAGATGCAGACCATGTAGTTTTAAACGATCCGATACTCGGATATACCTACCTTCTCACAAACAATCAAGTTGGTCTGCCTAGCGTTTTTTATCCCGATTATTACACAATGCCCGATTATAAACCTTTCCCTGGCTACAACATACCCGGAATGAAAAAAGAAATAAATGAACTTTGGAATATCCATAAAAAATATATTTTCAGAGCTGACCAAATTGATTATTTGAGCAGATTTAATACTCCGTATGCTCAGAATTTTAATTCGGGTTCTGCAAATAAGACACTTTTATATCAAGTTATGAGCGAAGCTCCGGGCAGTAGAGATTTGTTAGTTGCAATCAATTACGCTGATAATACATTAGATGTAGATCATGGAATTAATACAGCTCAGGGTAAAGTATTTGTAAACTTACTTGATAATTCCGCAAGCATCTATACTTCAGTTGATGCCAATGGTATAGCAAATATTAAGGTACCTGCAAAAAGTTATTCCGTTTGGATTGAAGGCGTTACTATAGAAGCTAAAATTTTTCTGCAAGGAGCTTACAACACACAAACCCATTTAATGAATACTACTCTTAGAGATAACAATTTATTACCGTTAATATCACCATACACAAAAGACCAACGAACGGTAGAAAATATTGATGAGTCAATTGTTGATTGGGTTTTAGTGGAATTATACTATACGCTAAATGACGAAGCAATTGTATCAAAAAGTGTTTTTGTAAAAAATAACGGAATGCTTTGTCTTGAAGACGGTTCAACAAAAATTCCTTTAGATGCACCAAGCGATGACTACTATTTAGTAATTAGGCACAGAAATCATTTAGCAGTTGCAAGTAAAGAAAAAATATCCGTTTCGGCAGCAACACCAATTTACGATTTTACTACGGACTAAATTATCAAAAATTAAAAAATTTTATATTAAATGAAAAATAGAATTATCATCTCTGCTTTTATGGGGGCACTCGCCGTTACTCTCGGTGCTTTTGGTGCACACGGATTAAAAAAACTTCTAACTCCGGAAATGCTGAAAATTTATGAGACAGGCGTTTTTTATCATTTAATCCATTCGGTTGTTTTGCTTGTAATTGCTTTAAATTCAAAGTATAAATTAAATATATCTTTCTATTTAATATTGGTCGGAATTATTCTTTTTTCATTTTCACTCTATTTTTATACAATCACCAGCGTTAGAATATTACCGATGATAACTCCGATTGGCGGTTTGTGTTTAATACTCGGTTGGCTTTCTATTATATTTAAAGTATTAAAAAATAAAGATTAAAACTATATAAATTTAAAAAGTTTAGTTTCAAATATTAAAAATGCGAAAAGTTATTATTTGAAAAATAATAAAAACATTTGAGAAGTTAAGTCACTCAACTATTCTATCAGGATTTTGCTTGATAAATGCTTTCCAATTTTTGTTTGAAGATACAAAGGAATTGATTTTAATAGAGTGGCAGACCGATACAGCGAGGGCATCGGTTTCATCAAATTTTAATTTATCTTTCTTAAAACTTAAAATATTTTTTATCATGTATTGAACTTGTTCTTTGGATGCGGAGCCGTTACCTACAACCGCTTTTTTTATTTCACGAGGGGAATATTCAAAACAGTCCAAATTATTCATTGTGGCAGCCAACATTGCCACTCCTCTTACATATCCTATTTTCATAGCCGATTGTACATTCTTACCGTAAAAAGCCGTTTCAAGACAAAATACTTCCGGCTTATGTATTTGAATTTTTTTTTCTAATTCTAAATAAATATGCTTTAACTTTTGAGAAAGTTCTTCATTGGGATTAGGCTTTACAATTCCACTGTCTAAATATTTTAGTTTTATTCCATCGGATGTAATAATCCCAAAACCTGTAAATATTGTTCCGGGATCTACACCAAAAATAATCATTTTGCTTACAAACTATTCTTCGGCAAAATCTGCATTTGTAAAAACATTTTGCACATCATCATTATCTTCCAACATATCTATCAGCTTAATCAATTTTTCTTCGGTATCGCCAGATACATCGACAGTGTTTTTTGCAATCCATTGTAAAGAAGCATTTTCAACTTCCATTCCGGCTTCGGTAACAGCTTTACGAACATTTTCAAAATCTTCTACCGCTGCTGTAATTTCAAAGAAATCTTCTTCAGTACTTAAATCTTCAGCTCCGGCTTCTAAAACTATTTCCATTAAATCATCTTCAGTTTTATCTTGCTTAGGTAAAGTTATTACACCTTTTCTATCAAACATCCAGGCAACTGAACCGTTTTCGCCAAGGCTCCCTCCGTTTTTAGAAAATGCATGCCTTACTTCCGCAACCGTTCTATTTTTATTATCCGTTACACTTTCAACTAATATTGCAACTCCGCCCGGTCCATAACCTTCGTAAGTTAATTCCAAATAACTTACATCTTCAAGTTCGCCGGTTGCTTTCTTTATTGCTCTTTCAATATTATCTAAAGGCATGTTTGCAGATTTAGCATTATCAACAGCCAATCTTAATCTCGGATTTGCATCGGCATCTCCCCCGCCTTGTCTTGCTGCAACAGTTATCTCTTTTATAAGTTTTGTAAATATTTTACCGCGTTTTTGATCGGCGGCAGCTTTCTTTCTTTTAATGGTAGACCACTTTGAGTGACCCGACATATTTCTTTCTCCTTAAACTAATTTCAATTTTTTATTCTTATATCTTTAACTCTTATTTGTGGATATGTTCTTCCGTCTTTAACAATTTTCTCGATAGTAAAAACTATATCGACCAAATTAGAATTATTTTTTTCAAACTCAACTACAAATTTACCCAAATTAAAACCAATTGCATCAAAAACTTTATCATTAACATTGTGAGAAAAAGTTGTAATAAAATGGTTTGTTCCAACTATTCTGGGTGTGTTAACAACCATTACATCTTCAGCCTGAAAAACTGGGCGCATATTACCGGGACCAAACGGAGCAAATTGTTCAAGTACTCTTACAAATTTTGGCGTAATTTCGCAGAGTGAAATTTTTGAATCAATCTTTATTTCGGGCGTAATATCCTCAGCTTGCAATTTTAATTTTAATATTTCATTAAACTTCTTTCTGAATTCAGGAATATTATCAACTTCAATTTCTAATCCCGCCGCTGCTTTGTGTCCGCCGAATTGAACAATTAAATCTTTACATTCTTCGATGGCTTCATAAATATTAAAACCGGGGATACTGCGAGCCGAACCTTTTGCAACGCCGTCAATTGTTGTAAGCATTATTGACGGTTTATAAAATTTCTCGACCAACCTGGAAGCAACAATTCCAACTACACCCGGATGCCACGAATCATGGTGCAATACAATACCAAATTCATCTTCTTCTCCGCTTATCATCGATTCAACCATCTCAATTGCGTGCGAATAAGTTACTTCATCAATTTTTCTTCTTTCAAGATTCTCAGATTCAAGTACCTTTGCTAATCTCTCGGCTTCCTCAAAACTATCAGTATTAAATAGCTCAACAGCTCTGTTTGCATCTCCAAGTCTTCCTACTGCATTTATTCTCGGTGCAAGTGTAAATACAATTTGTCCGGCAGAAAGATTACCCGGTTCCATTCTGGCTGATTTTATTAAGGCTTTTATTCCCGGTCTGGGATTACTATTTATTTGTTCAATTCCCGTTTTTACAAGTATTCTGTTCTCATTAATTAGAGGAACAATATCAGCCGCACCTGCCAAAGCAACCAAATCCAAATATTGAAAGACCATATCTTTATTACCGAATCTGTAGGCGATTGCTCTTGCAAGTTTAAATGCTACTCCGGCACCTGAAAGATATTTGAACGGATACTCACAGCCGGGCTTTAAAGGATCAAGAATTGCGTATGAGTTAGGCAGTTCTTCTTTCGGTTGATGATGATCACAAATAATTGTATCTATCCCAAAAGTATTGGCGTAATCAATTTCTTCAACTGCCGTTATTCCGCAATCGACCGATATTATTAGAGATGCTTCTTCTTGAACTACATTGTTAATACCTTGGATAGATAAACCGTATCCTTCTGTTAATCTGTTCGGAATGTAAACAAATACATTTGCTCCAAGCTCTTTTAGGAATAAATACATTAAAGAAGCCGAACATGTTCCATCTACATCATAATCACCAAAAACACAAATTCTTTCATTATTTGTAATAGCATTTATAACACGCGTAGCAGCTTTTTCCATATCATCCATTAGATACGGATCATGAAGTTCATCTAAATTTGGTCTGAAGAATTTTTTTGCTTCAAAGAAATTTGTTATACCTCTTTGAATAAGAAGCTCCGATAAAACCATAGAAATATTGAGACTATCAGCTAATGCCAATACACTATTGTGTTCCGGAGGCTCTTTTAATGTCCACTTTTTCTTTACCATACTCTTTTAATGGTAGAAGAAAAATTTTCAATTCAAGTCTATAAGCCGAATTCTGTAATTCGTATTCTTCAAGAAGAAAAACGAACGGCAATTATTTATCTAGGTTCCAAATTACTTTGGAACTCAAGCGGTTTACCCGAAAATATTGGGAGAACACCCTCTTACAAATCAATATTGTAAAATTTTCTACTTAACCTTGCACCAAGTGGGGTTTACCGTGATTCCTATATTTAGGAACTCTCTAAAAAGAGACCTCTGATATTACTATCAAAGCGGTAGGCTCTTACCCTGCCTTTTCACCTTTATCCTGCTATCGCAAGAAAGTTTATTTTCTGTGGCACTTTCCGTAATTTATTATTTTCATAATAAATCCCCGGGCGTTACCCGGCACTCTGTCCTTGGTGTTCGGACTTTCCTCTACTCCAGCTTATTACAAAAGAGTAGCAATTGCCCAACTTGAATCATAAATCTTTCTTCTTATTTTTTTATTTATTATTTTATTTCTAATCTAATATGAATATAATAAAAAGTTTTTAATTTTTTTAAATAAAGTGCACAATCTTAATTTTTTTTTATTATTTTAGAGAAATAAATAGAGTTAAGAGAGGGCAAAATAGAACAAATATTCAGCTAAAGCGTAAAGTTTTTGCTTTTTACAAATTATATTTTAGCTGCAAAACTTTTACTGTTTTCGGTTTAAAAACTTTAATCTATCTTATCAGGTTTACCAATAAAGAAATTTAAAAATTCCATTTTAATCTGAGATAGTAAAACTTTCCGTAATCTCCCCATTCCGTAAAATTATCACCGAGGAAAATTTGCTCGGTAAAAAGCAGATAAACATCTTGCGATAGTGAAATATCCAAACCCGGGTTTATAAAAAGTGAACCGTCAGAAGGGTTTATTATTGTTGCAAGCGAAACTGATGTAAGCGGAGTTATTGGATATTGTCCCTGCAGAAAAATTGAATACTTGGAAGGTGAAAGTGTTTTTGCGGAATACTCAAAACTAAAAATATTCTTCTGAAAAATTGAATAGTCTGTAGTTCCGTTACTATTATAAAGAAACTCAGCGGCAACAAGTAAACCGTTAGAAAATGTATAGTTTGAACCTATACTAAAAAGAGCAATTCCTGTTGCCTCCGCAAAATTTTCTTTGTCTCTAAAATAAGTAAGTTCACCTGAAAATCCTGCTCCGGAAATATTGCCGGTCCAACCGAAACCAAAAATATAATCTATATCGGAAAAACCCGAAATTATTTGGAAATCATAATCCCATTTGTTGAATTGATACTTTCCGGCAAAAGTAAGTTTTTTTTTACAATCCAATTTAGCTACAAGTGCAATAGAAGAAGCATAGTCTAAATAGTATTGCAAATTTACAGCATCGCTGCCTTGTTTTTCCGCATAGTTAAAATTTATAAAAGAAGCTGAGTTAAAAATATCGTTTGGTGTCCAAACCATATTTATTCCCCAATTTACTCTTTGTCGTCCTATAATAATTTCCAAATTATTGTTGCTGTAGGTAAAATTTAATCTATCGATGTTAGAAAATAATACATATGAATTGCCGGAAGTTATTTCCTCTGTTAAATCTAAATAGCCGCAATCTTGTGTAACAATTTGGGAGTAAAAAGGAATTAAACTTACAAACTGTCCGTAATCAAAAATGTTTCTTAAACTCGTCTTAAAAGTTATGTTGTTATTTAAATACCAACTAAAGTTTAATCTGTTTACAAGTGAATTGGAAAATATCCACTCTGTGTTTCCTTTTGTATCCCAAACTATCTGCATGTTCTGGATATATCCGTTAAAATTTATATTCGATTGGGAAAACAAAAAGTTTGAGATAAATAAAAATGTAATAAAAAAATTTTTCATAAATCTTAAAAAATTAATTGATTATCGTAGTACAGATTTTTCAAGTCTGCACAATTATTTTTTTACGCCAAATAAAAAAGTTGATACTATACTTTAAAGATCAGCTAATATCAACCACGGAACCATCTTCAAGAGTAATTTTCCTCCTAACTTTTTCAATAACTCTTGCATCATGTGTTGAAAAAATAAAAGTTGTATTTTCAGTTTCATTTAATTTAAGCATAATATCCAAAAGATTTTCAGTTGATTTTGAATCTAAATTTGCAGTTGGTTCATCAGCAAGAATAAACTTTGGTTTGGAAGCTAATGCTCTTGCAATTGCAACTCTTTGCTGCTGCCCGCCCGACATTTTACTTGGTCTGTCATTCATTCTATCGGATAGTCCGATTTGCTCAAATAATTGTTTAACTCTTTTATCTCTTTCACTTTTAGGTTTTCCTTGAAGCTGCATAATAAATTCAACATTTTCTTTTGCAGTAAGTACGGGTACAAGATTATATGCTTGAAAAACAAATCCGATATTCTTTAAACGAAATTCTGTCATTTTACTTGGCTTTAACTCTGAAATATTTTGACCATCAATAATTACTGAGCCGTTTGTAGGAGTATCAAGTCCGCCCATTAAATTTAGCAAGGTTGTTTTACCGCAACCGGAGGGACCAATTATAGCAGTAAATTCTCCTTTTTCAAAACTTAGATTTACGTTGTTTACTGCATGAACCGGAATCGCAGTTTCGTTATAGATTTTATTTAAATTTTTAGTTTCGATTATGCTCATTATTTATTCCTATAAATTTTATGCATCTTGTCTTATTGCTTCGGAAGGATTTAATTTTAATGCTTTCCTCACAGGTAAAATTGAAGCAAATATTGCCATAACAATTACTAAAAGAGTAATAAGGAAATAATATATGTTTTCAAGCTCAGGTTTTACAAAAGAACTGTAACCGTAAGAATTTAATCCTTCACCAAATTGTGATAAATCAATTCCTGTTTTAAAGGTAAAGTGAATTAACAACCAACTTATCAAGATGCCTATTACTCCTCCCGTTAGGGAAAGAAATATCGTTTCCAACATTATCATAAAGAATACTCTTGGTTTGCTCATACCAATAGCCATTAACATTCCGATTTCTCTAACTCTTTCCATAATTGCCATAAGCATTGTATTAATTATTGCAAAGCTGAGTGAAACCAAAATTATAATTACAAATATCATTGCAAATTGAATTGTCATATCATTCATCATTTTTAAGACAGGCTGAATTTCTTTCCAAGAGCGAACTACAATTTCTTTTTTATTTATTTCATCGGATAATATTTTTTTGATTTGTATTTCTGTTTCATCTGTAAAATTATTATGATTTAAAAGTATTGCTATTTCCACAGCTTCATAACTATTATATTTTATGAGGTTTTTCAAGTCATCTTTAAGTACAAAAGTATTTAATAAATCAAAATTTGTATCTTCTGTTTTGTAAATTCCTATTACTCTAAATGCTCCGTAAGTTATCTCGTTATTTAAATTTTGTAATGTGACAACAACTTTAGATTTTACTTTAACCTTTAATTTTTCTGCAAGTTTACTGCTTATCAAAATCGAATTTCTAACTTTCTTTTCAAAATAAGTTCCTTTAATTATTTTAGAATAGATATCAGTTACATTTTTTTCTTCTTGCGGAGCAATTCCGTTTAATACAACGCCGGTACCAGTATTTGCAGAACTAATCATACTGTTGGTTATAATTCTTGTTGAAATACCTTTTATGTTATTAACGGTTTTTAATTTCTCTAAAATTTTTTTTGTGTTTACAATTTTTTGTTTTGTTTCGCTATTAATTAAAAATTCAGGATTATGAATTTGGATGTTTGAAAGTTTTGAGTTTATTGAAGACTTAATTAGAGTTTGAATCAACCCATTTGCAAATGCAAGATAAAAAATACCGCCTACCAAACCGATAATTATTGCAAGAAGTACAATAGAGCTTCGTAGTTTGTTACGCCAAATATTTTTCCAAGCTATTTGAAAAATTGTTTTCAAAGTTTAACTCCTCAACGCCTTCATAACATTAAATTTTAAAGTAACGGAAAGCGGATAAAGTATAGCAAAAATTGTTATAAGAATTACATTGAAAATTTGTTCAAAAAATAATGAAGGATTTAGAGCAAACGGCATTGCCGGTTCAATACCAAAAGCTTCCATGGATGCAGCCATATCTCCTGTTAATGGAATCGGATTATAGTGAAGATAAAGTAAAACAGGATAGCTTACCAAAAGCCCTGTAATTATTGCTACAAAACCGATGGATAATGTTTCCAAAAGAACCATGAACATAATTTTTCTTTTTTTCATTCCGATAGCAACCATAACGGCAAACTCTTTTTTTCTTTCCATTGTCATCATCATAATTGTTCCGAAGACTCCAAATCCGATTACAAGGTATAAAATACCCAGCATTATTATTCCGCCTATTCTATCGCTTTCAATTGCCTGCACAATGTCTTTATTCATTTCCTGCCATTGCATAATCTCGTAATTATCAGAAAGACTTGAGCGAAGTTCATTTGTTGTTTCATTTAACTTATCAGCTTCTTTCAACATAATTGATACTGAAGTTAATTTGTCATCCAAACCAAAAAAATTTTGAGATGCCTTTAGAGGAATAAAGACAAGTTGATTATTGAGCTGTGGAATAGGAAATTTTATAATTCCTTTAATCAAAAATTGATTAGCTGCCGTAATGCCGTGATAACCCTGCCCTAATAAAACCAGGGTATCGTTAACATCTGTCTTTAAGTATTCAGCTAATTTTTCTGCAATGAGAATTGAGTTATCATCATTTTCAAGATATTCACCTTTAATAATTCTATTGGAATAATGATTCAATTCATTCTCTTTTTTAGTTTCGATGCCAAAAATTAAAGTTCCTTTGGTATAATTTCCTGATGAAGCAAGGCAAAACGATTCAACTCTTTTAATCGAGGTTGTAATATTTTTATTTGTTGTTATTAGGCTGTCTAATTTTTTGCTTGGCGTAAGTGATTTGTTAATTGTTTTATCATCCCAAAATCCTTTTCCATGAATTTGGATGTAACCCGTAGAAAGTTTCACTGCATTCGAAATCATACTATTGTAAAAGCCTGTCTGCATAGAGCGTGTAAAAAGAGCCAAAAAAATCGCAATAAATATAGAAAACAAAGTTAAAAGTGTTCTCTTTTTATTCCGCCAAATATTTCGCCATGCCATTTTTAAAAACATTTTCATAGCATTATCTAACTCTTTTCATATTTTGCTGAGAAAAAAAACTTTCGGGTATATTTTTATTAAAGATTATATTTGAAGACTTTAAAATTGTTTGATTTCCTTCCTTATCAGCAGGTACCATCACAAGTTTTGAAGGAAGATTTCTATTACCGAATTTTTCAATTTCAGAACCATACATTGTGTTGATTAAATCTCCAAATTCATCGTAATATTCAGCTTTAAGTTGATAGAACTCATTTTGCGAAATCCACAAGATTATTTTTCCCCAAACAACCGCAGCATTATTTTTTGGAATTAATTCTATTTTGTAACAATCGAATTCATTTATTTTATCTTTGCCAATTATTTTGTGTGTGTAGTCTTTAACAATTGAAGATTCTTTTAGTAAATCATCATTTGTAAAATCAGAACCCATCCATGATTGACTCATCATCGAAGGTGGAATCTTTATCATTTTACTTATTGAAGGAATCCAATTCCACATTTCATTATATCTTTTTAAGAAAACTTGCCCTTTCTCCCTTGCAGGAGCGGTAATTAGAATTAAATAGAAATCCGTTCCTTTAGACCAAACTTTCATAGAAACATCTCGCGTCCAATCTGGTCTCACCAAAGTCATTGTGTTAATACCTTGTGAAGTTTTTCCCATGGATTTGTCTTGCGATTTTTTCACAATCTCTTTCGCATCTTGAGCAAAACTTAAATTAGTTAACGCTATAAATAACAAAATACATTTTAAGTACTTCACTTCGACCTCTTTAATTGACTAAATGTTCTGAGCAACATATAAAAAGATAATTTCTTTGTCAAATTAATTTTATGTTAATCTATCAACTGTAGAATCTATAAAGTAATTTTTAATTTTGATTATAAATGTAATAATAGTACATCATTTGAAAATTTAGCTGAGGTATTTGTAATTCCTTTTACCCTTCTCAAACAAGGTGTTAGAGGGTATTTAAATTATCTGCAAATTACTTTTTATTTTTTCTTAATAAGAAAATCAATACAATAATTATAACTAAACCTGCCAAAATATAAATCCACTTGGGTGTTTCTTTTAATCTGAATGGGATATAGGTTGCAGTTATAACTTTACCGGGACCAAGATTATCAACATTAAAACTCCAAGTTAGTTTATTTCTAAATTTTGAGTTGGCATTATGGCTTATTATTTCGCCGGGCAGATAATAAATATATTCGATATGAAATTCTTTGTTATAAAGTCCAAAACTTGTTGTGATAGGCTGAATAAATTGCGAGAAAATTTTTGTGTCATCATCTCCGTCTTTTACGGATAATTCGGCATGTTTAAAAAATTTAAGTAAATTCAATGAATCAAAATATGAAAACTCAAATTCTATTTGCGCATGAAGCGTACTATCATTAAAATTATTATAAACATTTGCATATTTTTGATTAATAAAACTTGCCGTAAAATTATTTTTTAATGAATCTTTATTAAAAACACCTAATTTTGTTTGCAATAAAGAATCTAAATCAGTATCCATCTTCATCCAATAGTGGATAAACATTTTACCGGAGTTATCTGTTTTTATAACTGTAATTTGATCATAATTCAGACAAGATGTTATTATAATTGCAAGAAAAAAGAATATTATTAGCTGTAAAAATTTTTTGTCCCTTTGCATAAAGCTCCAAACGAAAAATATTTTAATCTGATAATATAATTTTTTTTGAACAAAAAAAAACTTAAATTTGCGTTTCAAAAAAAAGGAAAACTTATGCCTAACTATGATTATAAATGTTTGGAATGTAATTTTACTTTCGAAGAATTTCAAAAGATGACAGATAAACCTTTGGAAGTGTGTCCTAAATGTAACGGGCAATTGAAAAGATTAATTGGCTCGGGAATGGGACCAATATTTAAAGGGACGGGATTTTACCAAACTGATTATAAAAAAACAAGTACTCCTAAGACCGCAACTGGTAAAAGTACAGCTTCAACTACAAAGCAGGCTACCTCCCAAAATAGCGAAAAGAAAGAAAGCAGCAGTAAAAAAGAAAAGAGCTGAAAACTTCAGCTCTTTATTAAATAAATTCTATTAAACTTAAAACAAACTTAATCCGTAAAGTTGAAGTAAGTTAAACTACACATTTTGTTCGCTGCTTAACTAAACAAAAAAATAAAATTATTATCAATTAAAGGTAAGTAGCTGATAAAAAATAAGTGAGTTTTTAATAAAAAATTAAAAATCACTTCATAAAAAACAAATAATGTGAAAATAAAACATTAAATTTGGGTATTATTCTAGAATCACAAAAAACAAAAAATTATGTTTAGAATTTATTTAGTTATTTTAGCTTGTTTATTTACATTTTCAACTAATGCCAATAAGGAAAAAAAAGTATTAATTATCGGAATAGACGGATGCCGTCCAGATGCTTTAATGAAAGCATACACTCCTAATATTGACACATTATTAAGCAACTCAACTTATTCGCTTGATGCACTTACCAAACCACCCACAGTTAGTGCAACCGGTTGGTCATCAATATTAACGGGAGTTTGGGGCGATAAACACGGAGCCACCGACCATAACAATTTTGGCCATACTCATTACGATAAATATCCTGATATTTTCAAATTTATAGAAGACTATAATCCTAATTTGAATACTGCATCTTTGGTTGTATGGAATCCGATAAACGACAAAATTGTAAATCATGCCGATTTTGAAAAAAACTTTGATAAAGATAGTGCAATGGCAGAAGCTGTAGCCAAACGCATAGAAAACGGCTCCGATGATGTTATGTTCATTCACTTCGACGATGTTGATCACTCAGGGCATAGCAATGGTTTCGATCCTTCCATAAAACCATATATACAAACAATAGAAGCAACAGATGTTCTTATCGGTAAAATATTAAAAAGCATGCGTAAACGTCCCAACTTTAAAAATGAAGAGTGGTTAATTATGGTTACTCCTGACCATGGAGGCACAATAAAAGGTTCGCATGGAGGCAAATCTTTCGAAGAACGAAATATTTTCTTTATTGCAAGTGGAGATAAAGTTAAAAACAAAAAGATTGAGAAAGTATATAACAACTCTACCAAAGAATACGATTTCTCAAAAACGCCAAGGATTGTTGATGTACCTGCTACTGTATTAGCTTATTTAGGGATACCGCTTCCTGCTCATTTTGATGGTAAATCAAGATTATAGGAAATAACATAAAATGAAAATATTGTTTGTAGCGCATTCTAAAATACTAAAAAATTAATTACTAGCTCATTAGCAATAAATTTCAACAAACATACTGCTAATGAGCTTTTTCTTAGGCGTATTCAGAAATTTCTAAAAATCTAAACCGATTGAAATATAATATTTTGGCTTGGAAAACTTTTGTAAATTATAAGACCAGGCAACATCAAATTTCCAAAGAAATATAAAACGAATTCTAACACCTGTTCCCATACCGATTAATAAATCTTTTGTAATTCTTTCGCCATTATCAGATTTTGTAAAGAGTCGCAGAGATTTATTTTTGTTCCAAGCAGTACCCGCATCTAAAAAACCGACTCCCAATATATTTTGAAAGAATAAAGGAATAGGTCCTGTAAGCAAATATCTTATTAACGGCATTCTAAGTTCTAAATTAACCAACGAATATTTTGAACCGACTTGCTCCGCATAATTATAGCCCCTTAAAGGTAATGCGGGAGTAAGAAATATAAAATCTGTTGGTGAATTGAGAGGAACACGCCTGGTAGCAAAAGTTCTGTTAAGCCAACTCGAAGTAGCACCGATGAAGAAATTTTGCGGATTGGAGCCCATTGAATAAGCTCCCGATAATCTTATTGCTAAAGAATTATCAAATAAGAATCTGAAATATTTTCTGTAATCCCAAGTAAAAGAAACAAAGCTTTCCTTACTTTTTGTTATACCCGGATTTCCATAAAGAGATAAGCGATATCTTGTTCCTTGAATTGGTGAAGTATAACCCCAAAGCACATTATCTTTTACATAACTGACTGAAGGAATTATCAATGTAACAGCATCTATCGGGATGCTTAAATTATCTAAATTTTCTTTAGAAACCCTTTGAATGCTGAGTCCAAGATCAACTCTGTTAAAAGTGTTAAGAGGATAACTTGCTTGAACTGCCCCCGAATAACTCTGAAATCTATATAAATCGGCATTACGATATCTGCCAAGATGAACAAATCTGGCAGTATGAAACAGAGAAAAACCATAATTTATTCTTTTGGGAAGATAATAATAAGCAAATCCGTAATCACTATTTTTTAAGTCAATCTGCAAACTGGTTTGCCCTATTAAACGATGATTGCCAAGCATATCACTAAATGAAAGCACGGTTGTTCCCAACATACCATAAAGTGAACTGTAGCCGGCATTGGCATAAACCAAATCAGGTGAAAAATCTATTTTATATTTGTTTACAATAAATTTACCATCGCTGTCTAATTTTTCATCAAACAACAGTTCTCTTTTCTCCTTTGCGCCATTTTTAGTTCCAAAAGGATCATTTTTCGCAAAAACAAAATTAGAGTAATCGGTTCTGATTGTGTCATCCAACTTATCTTCATTGTTAATAACTTGTCCGACAAATATTTTTGAGTTAAATTCTGAAGTAGAATCTTTTGCAAAAGCATCATTTTTGTATAAAAAGTTTGTTGCTTCCTGTTCAGATTCTTTTGTTTGATTAGTATCATTTGCGTTTTTATGAAATTGACTCATATATTCGGTAAATTCCAAATCCTTAACTTCTTCCATTAGAAAAGGATTGTTAATGAGAAAAACATTAAATCCCGAATTAAAGAAAGTTGAAAAAACTAATTTTTTTCCATCGGCAGAAGTTGAAAGACTCGTTACTCTATTCAATGAATTTGTTACAGGATAAGCTTCCGAGCCGGGAGATTTCATTTCTTTTTTATAGATATTATCAATTCCGTTATAATCTGAAATAAAAAGTATTTCGTTACCATTGGGAGAAAATACAGCGGATTTTTCATCGCTATGTTCCCAATTTGTAATTCTCACTGTTTCCAAACTGTTTATGTTTGTAGTAAATAAATCCAATTGATAAGATTTTTTTTCGGCTATTTTATCACCTGTAATAATAGCATTTTTATTTCCTGCTTTATCAGATGAATAAATTACAGTTTCGTTATCGGGTGCCCAATTCGGTAAATATTCGCTATAAATATTGTTTGTAATATTTTTAAGTTTTTTTGATTCAAAATTATAAATATAAATATCTGATTGTTGTGCATTGTGCCCAAGTAAAGCAATATTTTTACCATTGGGGGACCAACTTACAGATTCGATACCATGTAATTTGAATGGCAGGTCTTCCTCTTCTTCAGTTTCGGTATTAATAATTTTTACTACATCAAATCCTTCGCTTTTGCTGGAAAGAGCAATTGTCTTATTATCCGGTGCCCAAGTTAAAGTAGGATAAAGCACATTTAATTCTTCAAGATTTTCTGTTCTTCCGCTCTCAATTACTTTTTTGATTATTTTACCTTTAAACGAATCCATTATGTAAACATCTAAGTATATATCACGGTCAGAAATAAATACAACTTTATCTCCTTGTGGAGATATTGCAGGACTTATATTATAAGCTCCTCCAACTTTTTTATTATCGGTCAATCTTTTTGCAAAATCATCAGGATCAAATCTATTGGCAATCTCGGGCCAATATTGTTTCTTTAAATATTTTTTCCATTTCTCATTTAATTCTTTTAAATCTATTCCTATTGATGCTTTAAGTCCTTTATCAACACTTCCTTTCCCTTTAATGTTTTGGAGCAGTTCACCTATTTTTTCGATACCGTAAGTATCGGCAATATATTTAAATAAAGCTTGTCCACCGCGATACGCAAAATATCCTCCGAGCCTTTCTATATCAGGTAAATATTCATTTATTACTGCATCTCTTATAAACATATCGGAATTGGTTTCCCACCCACTAGTTAAAAATTCAGCCATTCCTTCGTGATACCAAGTAGGAAGTTGTAATGTAATACCTTTAGCAATTATATTTCGTATGGTTCCGCCATAAAGCATATCTCGCATTATGGCATGCACCAACTCATGAGCAATTACATGTTTAAATTTTTTGTAAGAACCTTCAAAAGGAAATACAACTCTATTTTTGAAAGGTTCGGTAAAACCGCCTATTCCTTGAGAAAGATAGCTATCGGATGTATTGGTTTCTTGAAATTCGTTATGCGAGTTGTAAACAATTAGAGAAATTCTATTATTAATTTGATAGCCTAATTTTTCACTTATATCAGCTAAAGCTTTTTCTGCTTCTTGAGCTGCAAATTCGGCTGCGGTTTTTCCTTCGGCAGTAAAATAAAGGTCAAAATGTTTTGTTTGAATATATAACCAATCATGTTCTCTGTAATGAACACGGTTTTTCCCGAATTGAGCAAATGCCATTTGAGACAGTAGCAATAAGAATACAAATATTTTTATTATTTTTCTCATAGATAATTCCTGCTAAATTTCAAATAATTTAAATATATTTTTTTCAATTTGAAAGTATAAAATCAATCTCTCTTTTTTCTTCGTTAACCGATTTAAGCTGTACTTCTATTTTATCGCCAAGCCTAAATTGTTTTTCTGTTTCACTTCCTACCATTGAATAACTTTTTTCATCTAAGACATAAAAATCATCGTCTAAATCACTTAAATGTATTAACCCTTCTGCCAAATTGCTATTTAATTCCACGAAAATCCCAAAATGTGTTAAACCCGAAATAACACCTTTAAATTTTTCACCGACTTTATTTTTTAAATATTCAATTTGTTTAAGTTTAATAGAAAGTCTTTCTGCCATAATTGCATTTCTTTCCATAGCAGATGAGTGTTCACAAATTTCTTCTAATCTTTTATAATTAAAACTTTTACCTTTGTTATCACTTATGAAATTAAAAATAAGTAAGTGAGTAATCAAATCGGGAAATCTTCTTATCGGGGAAGTAAAATGAGAATAGTAATTAAATCCTAATCCATAATGACCAATATTTTGTGTAGAATAAATTGCTTTAGCCATCGATCTTATTGCTATTTCGTTAACAACAGCTTCTTCTTCGGTTCCTTCAACTTCTTCGAGAATTCTCTGTAATTCTTTTGCTCCTCCTTTTATATCGGGAGTAAAGAAATATCCAAGTGATTGAACAAACTTTGCAAATTCATTTATTTTTTCTTCATTCGGCAAATCGTGTATTCTGTAAACGAAAGGATATTTTTCCAGCTGCTTTTTCTTTTTGTTTACATGTGCCGAAACAATTCTATTGGCTAGCAGCATAAATTCTTCAATTAAACGATGACTTTCGTTACTCTCCTTTATTTTAATATCTATCGGTACACCGTTAGTATCCAAATCGAATTCAACATCCGGCGTGGAAAAATTTATACTTCCTCTTTCGGTTCTGGCTTTTCTTAAAATTTTTGCAATTGAATTTAACTTTAAAATATCATTGCAATGCTCACCATTTTGTTTTTCAATTATTTCTTGAACTTCTTCGTAAGTAAATCTTCTTTTACTATTGATAATTGTTTTGGCAATTTTATAATCGACTTGTTTCCCTTCGGGAGTAAATTCCACTATAACGCTGAATGTTAGCCTATCTTCATTTGGAACAAGTGAGCAGAGATTATTTGAAATCCTCTCGGGTAACATCGGTATAACTTTTCCAACAAGATAAACACTTGTCCCTCGTTTTTCCGCTTCCTTAAAAATTTTGCTTCCGGGCGTAACGTAATGGCTAACATCAGCTATATGTATTCCTATTAATAAATTATTATTCGGAAGTTTTTCGACCGATACAGCATCATCAAAATCTTTAGCTGTCTTGGGATCAATCGTAAAAATGTTTTTGTCTCTCAAATCCAATCTGTTTTTAATTTCGGTTTCAGAAATGGCAGCCGTAAACTCTTCAGATTCGCTTAAAACTCCTTTGGAAAATTTGTAACGAATACCAAACTCTCTTGCAATAGAAGCAATTTCGGCATCGTAAGAGCCCGCCTTGCCAAGAACTTCCATAATCACACCTTCGGGATTTGGCTGCGAGGTTTCCCATGCAATTTTGGAAACTACAACTTTATCTCCTTCAGTTGCGTTTTTCAAATTTTTTGAAGAGATATAAATTTTTCTATGAATTTTCGAATCATCGGGCTCTACATAAAAAAATGAGTTGGACTTTCGCAAAATACCAACTATCTCTTCGTGCTTTCTCTTAACAACATTTATTATTTGTCCCTCTTGATTTTTACCTGAGCGTTTGGCAAAAAGTGAAACTTCTACCTTATCACCATCCATTGCATTATTTAAATGGCGTTCCGAAATAAATACATCATCTAATTTTTTATTCTTAAATATTACAAATCCGTAATTATTTTCATTAACAAGTTGTAACTCTCCGATAAACTTTTTAGCAGAGGCTTTGTTTAATCTATATCGCTTCCCCGATTTAATCAGGTAACCCTCTTTAAATAGTCTGTAAAGTTCTTGCTTATAAAAATCTACATCTTTCTTTTTTACGCTTAATCTTTTGGAGAGAGCTTTAGAAGTTATTAAAGTATTTTGATTTGTTTGGAAAAAAGATTTTATTTTTTCTTTCATTTAAAACTCGAATTTATATTTTAGTGCACCTTCTTGAATTTTTTCATCATAAGAAGTTTGAATTACAGGATCTTTCTGTTCTACACGTATAAGAAAATTGGGTGATATTAAATATTCGAATTTAATATCGGCTTTACTTAACTGTAAATATTCACTATTAGAGCCAAAGTTCCCGCCAAAAGAATAACGTATATTATTATATTTACCGGTAAACAATAGTTTATAAGAATCTCTATTACTGTTTTTATTGAAACGGATGCTATTTATAAAACCACCTGAATTTTCACTTAAATAGCTGGTAAGTTTCGAACCAAGCAACGAAAAAGCGGCATTCTCAGTCATATCTCCAAGCGAGCTTCTTTGTTCATCATTTAAATCTAAACTTAATTGGTTAAAAATAATAAATGTAAACGCATTAGATTGATCGTACTGCGGTGCAGGAACATTATTATCAATATTAGATTTTCCTACATAAATTGAAAAAATATCTTTTTTAGATAAATTTTCTTTTAAATTAGAAAACGATGAATTTAATCGAAGTTTTACCGCTACATCTTTATCGGAACCGCTTCCTTCAAAATTACTTATTTCGTTTGTGTATGTTGCTGTTATGTCTAAATGCGGATCCGCAATTTCATTCTCAAATTTTACTGTACCAACTGCATCAAATGTTTTGAAAAATTCTAACCGCGAACCGTTTTGCAAAACCAATAAACCTTGTGTTTGTAATTCGTCATTTTTCTTTTTGAAACTCAAATTTCCGGTTGTTTCAACTATCAATTGTTGATTTAAATCCGGAGCAATAATAAAGTTGATTGTTGCAAGATTTTTAATAATCAGTTCCGTATCAAAATTAAATTTTATTTTACTTTTCTCTTCAACCGAGGAAATAATATTTTTTTTATCTTTTAATAATCGCAGATACTTATCCGAATCAAATTTGAAGTTGGTTGTATCTTCAATTATTTCGTAAATAATATCATTGTTATCCGCAAAGTTATTATTATCTTTGGAAGTATAAATCAAGTCAGCTCTATCAACTATAACATCACCAATAAAGTTATAAACATTATCCTTATAGTTTAACTTCCACTTATCCCCCGTATTTATTAAAAGATCACCGTAAATTTCAGACCTGCTGTTAGAATACCTTCTTTCCAAAAGTGCAAGATCGCCAGACAAGGTTAAATCAAATTCACTATAAGGAAGCTTATTTAAAACAAGTTCCCCAAATCCTTTTATTTTACCTCTGTAACGAGGACCTTCTCTATTTTCTAGAGTAAAATCCTTTATTGTTCCCTTTTGTTTTTTAAATGAAGTTTCCAAGTTCACATTATATTCCAGATTATTCGGAAGAGCTGTAAACCGCCCATCGGATATATTAAAGAAACCATCTGTGGATAAATCGTTTAACGAACCGCTAATATCTATTTCGGAATTTACTTTCCCACTTTGATCTTTAACAAACGGTATAGTACCGCCTAAGCTTTCCAGATTAAAATTATTAGCTCTAAGAGCAATAAAAATATCATCATCGTATTGAACAATATCGGATAGGTTAGTGTAATCGATAATCAGCGGTAAATAACCATCGATAGTTAACAAAGGAAAATTAGGGTTTATCTTGGAATTAATAAAATCTACATCAAGTAATGTATTTTTATTATTATGATTCATCACACAACTAAAAGATCCTAAATTAGTTTCACGATACATAATATTATAGAAGTTTAAATCAATGTTTATTGCGGGGTTACTCAAAAAGCCTGTAGATTGCATCTGCAAATTTAATTCTCCGCCAATGGTATTTGTATTTTCGTCAAATAAAATAGATGAAATCATATCGCCGGGAATATCTTTAGCCTGCACAAAGAAATTATGAGTTATGTCGTTATTAAGCTGTCCTGCTAAACTGATAATTGAAGATTTGTTCACGAAGTTTAAATCCGAAATCTGAACTCCATCATCGTTAGAAAAAATCTTACATGTATCGTAAGAGTTCCAGGGAATATCTTTGTAAGCAAAAAGAATATTATTCAAATACATTCTGTCTTCATTAATTGTTGTAACTAACTTTCCTTCAAGTTCTGCATAGAGATTTTTTTCATAGTTTAACGCTGTGTTAAAGAAAAGTTCACTTTGATTAAAAATTAAATCCGTTTCCAAATTTGTAATTTCTGAACCGAAAAATATTTTGTCGCTTGTAATTGAAATGGAACCAAACAATTTATTTAAATCTATGTTTTTATTATCCCTATTGAAATTAATATCAACTTCAGTCCCTGATAAATAAAAAATATTATCTTTTTCCTTTGTTAAAAAATTATCTAAAATCAGACTCGCAGTCATTGCAAAATAACTGGAGTCATTCTTAACCTTTCCTCCTCCGTGCCCGATAATATTAAGCGCATCGTTCTTAAGGAACAGAGCAATTAAGTCAAAATCTTTAAACTTAAAAGAATAATCAAATTCTATTTCTTCCTTTACAATTTGCGGCAGTTCTTGTTTTTTTATAAGAGTTACCAAGGAATCATTTTCATCTTGTAATGGATTAAAATCTTGAATATCTTCTAAAAAAATATTAGAGATAGTTTTCCCCTCGTAGGTTAAAAGTTCAATTGCTTTTTCTAAAGAGAAATTTCCGAAAATATTAAAATCAACAAAATCAGATGTCAATTTTATTTCTCTCTCATAATTATCCAATAATAAAGAAAGAGCAATATTGGTTTCATCAAGTTTCAGATTTCGCAGGTAAGATGGTTTCAGTTGCAACTCTAAATTACCGATTAGACTATCGATACTAAGATTTTTTCCTTTTGCAAAAAATTTTAGATTCAGGTCAGAAGAATCCTGCGGATCATTAGTAAACTTATTTAACATTAAGTTGTTGATTAAACCTTCAACATTGTAAGTTGGTTCATCTCTTGCTGTAAGATCTAAATTACCTTTAACATTTAAATGCCCATCATTAAGGTTAGTAGCAAGCTTAACATCTAATAATTTGGATTTTATTTCAGATGTTAGATTTAGAGAATCGAAGTTAATAGCATCAAAAAAAGAATTGTTAGCGATTACATTTGCCTTTGTATCCATATTATTCGGATCAGTTCCAATTCCTTTTATGAATCCTTTTGCATTCAATGATGTATTTGTGTTAATAACAGAAAATAAATTTAGATTGCGAGTTTCAAACTCAGCATCATATTGCATCTCCTCCTTATTAAAATTAAAATACGAGTAGATTTTTATGTTTCCTTTACCAACATTGCTCATTATGCCTGCATCAAATTCGGTAGGCTGTCCTTTGAAATAAGCATTTAAATCTTTGAAATTTAAATCTTTATATTCCGGGATATCTAATCCTTTTACAATATAACAAGCTTCTTCTTCCACTACGTAACCGTCAAAAATGTTTACATCAAGATAAAGTTTTTCGGGAATGTGCAGATCTTTTACTATTCCTTTTGCATGCAAAACAGAATTGAGAAAACTTAAGTTTAATTTTTTTATGTTAAGATTACCAAAATAACCATCCGCTAAAAGTTTAACATTAACCCCGTCATTCAGAAAATCTATCTGGTCTATAAATGTATATAAATCACTAAATTTAATCGGGTATGCTTCGAAGTTTACTTCAATAGGATAATCTTTAAGCCCCTTTAATTCGGTGTTACCTAGCAAATTCAACTCATCCATTTTTAAAGAAAGCCGAACATCAGAACTATCCGTAATTAGCCGCAAATTATTAACTGACGCATAATTTTCTGTTAGCTCAATTTCAGCAGATAATTTATTCAACTTAAAAGCATCGAAATTAGGATTAACCGACAAATTATTAAGATGAAATCTCATTGTAGAAGATGATAGATTTATAAAAAATTTTGCATCTAAATATAGATTATTTAATCTTATATCATCAGAGGTTAAATGTTTATAATATTTTTTTGAGTTTAAGTTAGTATATGTCTGTCGGATAAAACTAATATTTTCCAAAGTAACTTTATTAACTTGTATTGTGAACGGAAATGAGGATGAAGATTCGCTTGTATCAATTGCAGAAGAGGTGGAAGAAACCTCTGATAATTTTTCATAATTCCATTTTCCACTTTCATCTTCCAAAAGTTTTATCTCCGCATCTCTGAAAATAAATTCCCTAACTAAAATTCGTTTTAACAATAAATGAATCGGACTAGCTTTTAAGACTAATTCTTTAGCAGAAATTATTGTATCATTTTCCGAGATTAGTTTTGTATTATGCAAAATAACCGATGTAAGAATTGAACCTTCAATTTCTTCTATTTCTAATTCACCGTTTATAGATTCGGAAACTATCGTAATAATATTTTCTCGTAAAAAATTGCGGAAAGTTTTTGTTTGAGAGAAGCCAAAAAATACTATTAACAGAAAAGATAAAATTATAAATATTCCGACAAAAAAATTAATGATTTTGTGGAGTATTGATCTTTTGAACTTTTTCTTTTCTTGTTTAGTTTTTTCGCTCATTGTGTGTATCAATTACTTTTTGAATAATATTGGTAGTAGATTGAGCTGTAACAAATTCTATTGTTTTTACAACTCCTCCGGATTTTTCCACAACATCCTTCCCAACAATATTATCAATTTTCCAATCGCCCCCTTTAATTAAAATATCCGGGACTATCTTTTCTATTAAGTTTATAGGAGTTTCTTCTTCGAATAATACTACATAATCAACGGGCTTTAAGTTATTTAATATAAAAGCTCTTTCTGTTTGCGGCACAATTGGTCTGCTTTCTCCTTTTAATCTTCTTATGGAATCATCGCTGTTTAACCCAACAATTAAAACATCGCCTTGCTTTTTAGCTTTAATCAAATAATCTACATGTCCGGCATGAATAATATCAAAACATCCGTTTGTGAAAACAATTTTCTTATTCTCACTTTTCAATTTATTTTTAATCTCAATAATTTCTGATAAATTCTTCAATGAATTTTTCATTTAAGTTCCGCTCTGATTGAATTAAATAATTTTTCTTTTTTAATGGGAACAATACCAACTTCTTGGCATACTAAACCACCGGCAAAATTTGCAATGTAAGCAGCTTGTTCGATAGTTGCACCAGCAGAAAGAGCATAAGTGATTGTAGAAATTACAGTATCTCCTGCTCCCGAAACATCGGTAATTTTTCTTGCCTTTGTTGGTATTCTTATTTCTTTATCATCATTATTGAAAAGGGCAACTCCTTCTTCACCTAATGTTAAAAGTACAAATTTTGCGTTCAACAGTTCCAATAGTTTTTTGCCTGCGGTGGAAATATCTTCTTCTGATATTATTCTCATTCCGAGTATATTTTCAGTTTCTTTTTTATTTGGTTTGAAAACTGTTACATCTTTGTATTTCAAAAAATTGATAAACTTTGGATCAACCGTAATAACTTTATTGTGCTCTTTCGCAAGTTTTATGGATTCTTCAATAATATTTTTCGTTAAAACTCCTTTATTATAATCTTGAAGTATAATTGAATCAATATCATTAATTTTGTCAGTAAGCATATCAAGAATCTTTTTTTCTATTTCCGATGAAATAAAATGTTTGCTCTCTTTGTCTATTCTTACAATGTGTTGTTTATCTGCAATTACTCTTGTTTTATTAGTTGTGGATCTTGTAGAATCAGTAATAATTCCTTGACTATCCAAATTTTTATTTTGCATCAACTCCAAAAAAGTTTTTCCATCATGGTCATTACCTACAACACCAATTGCCAGTGGTTTACCACCAAGCGTTAAAATATTTAACGCAACATTTGCAGCTCCGCCAAATCTGACAAAATCATCATCAACTTCAACAACGGGCACAGGTGCCTCGGGTGAAACTTTATTAACTTCGCCCCAATAGTAAACATCAAGCATCATATCGCCTATTACAGCTATTTTTTTTGATGTAAAAAGGCTTTCTATTTTATTTAATTCATTTAAGTCCAAGTTTACTCCCATTAATTGAAATTAGGTATAAATTTACTTTTTAATTTTATTTTTCTCAATCCGTTTTTAGTTCCAAGCCAAATATTTTCTTTATCAAAATAGATCTTGAAAATATCTTCCGGTATTAAATCATTTTTAACATTCTTAATTTTCAAAGTTTTTCTATTTAAAATATTTATTCCTTTTCCTTGTCTTTTTTTCCTAGTCGGATTAAATTTATACACGGAAGCTAAAATATAGTTTCCAATTTTTTCTATAGAATAAATACCATTTCCTTTTAGTTTATCATTGTTTTCACCAAATCTTAGCCAATTAATTTCTCTATCGAACCTGAAAAGTCCGCCAATATTAAAATCGGGTCTTTCATAAGTAATAAATTCTTCCGTGCCGAACCAAATGTTGTTTTGTTCGAACAGAATATTTGTTACGGAAACTTCTTCGCCTTCTTCCATAAAAAAATGATTATGTGTGTTGTAAAATTCTGAAGAAAAAGCTTTTTTAAAATTTCGCTTAAATTTAAGTTTATGAACTCCGGCTTCAGTTCCAACCCACACAACATTGTTTTTATCTAAGGCAATTGTGTTGATTGTATTGGTCTTATCATTTTTATTTATTGTTAAATCAAAATCAGAGTATTTTTTGGTCAGTAAATTAAATTGCGAAAGATATTTAAATCTTCCAATCCATAGAATATTATTTCTACGATCAAATTTTAGATTTCTAATCCAATTTCCGAATTGACCACCAAGAGAAAACTTTTTCTTACGCCACCGCCTTCGCTTTTTGTCGTATGTATAAAGTCCGTCTGGTGAACCTGCCCAAATGTATCTTTTTCCAGTTTCAATACAATAAAAGAAATCTTGTTTTATTTTTTTATTTTTTGAAGAAAAGTTTTGCCATTTATCTTTAACTTTGGAATATTTAAAGATTCCATCACCTTCGGTTGCGACCCACAAATCGGTACCATCGCTTTTAATATCTGTAATTTTAGTTCCTTCCAAATATACTTCTATAAAATTTTCTTGTGCTTTAACTTTTAAAGCTAAAAGTACAATAAGAAAAAAAAGTAAGTAAAATTTTTGAAAAAGTATTTTCATTTCTTTAAGTTAAGAGAAGTATAGTTATAATGAAGTTTCGGATTCTTGTAATTTAAATTTTGCATTAAAAGATTCTTTAAATCCGGTTATAATAAAATCTTGTAATTCAAATATATCGATATTTTGGTTAGTAATAGTTGATAATTCAGTTGTACTTTTGGCAATCTCGTCTTTTAATTTTATTTTTTCCTTATCATCAACATTTAGATAATCAACTAAGTTTCTATGCTTTTTTCCAATTAAAATAGAGCCGTGTTGCAAAATTGTTTTTCCAAGTTTTCTTTGGGCACTGCCGACCAACTTTTTTCCTTGAAATTTAATTTCACTTTTGGCTGTGCTTGCAAAACAAAGACTGCCCGAAGTTTCTTTTAGAAGTTTCTGAAAGTCAGGTGTTTGATTTTCAAGCTCTACATCCAATAGAGTTGTGTCAAATTTTCTTAATCCGGTAACAATAGCTTTGCTTATTTTTTCATAAAGTAGCCTTCCGCTAATTTGTTCGGAGTTTGGCATAATTACCGAATAGGTTAATTCTTCTGCGTGTAGAATTGCTCTTCCTCCGGTTGGTCTTTTTACAACATCAATATTGTGCTTTTCAGTTGCAGATTTATTAATCTCATCGTAGGATTGATTTGCTCCAAGGGTAATACAATTTGGCTGCCAACCGTAAAAACGTAATATGGGAGTATTATCATTACAATTTTTTACTAATGCAAGATCATAATCCATATTAAATGTACCTGTAAACATTTGGTATGGAATTAAATTCCAATTCATCTTTTGATAATACCTCTCTTACTTTTTTTCAAAAAATTGAGGATATTTTGAGCAAATTTATCATCACCAAAGGTTTTTTCAATTTTTCCTTTTGCCTGACTTAGATTTAATTCATTCGAAAAAAGCATTGTATATATTTCTTTTATTCTAGTAATTTCTTTATTCGAAAAGCCTCTTCTTCGTAAACCAATTGTGTTTAATCCGTTGTAAGAAAGCGGAAATCCAGCAGCCATTACATAAGGAGGAACATCGGCGATAACTCTGAAACCGCCGCCAACCATTGCATGTTGCCCTATTTTTTCAAATTGATGAACCACGGTTCCGCCGCCAATTATCACCCAATCTTCAAGCTCAACATGTCCACCGAGCTGAACCAAGTTGGCAAGTATGCAGTTATCTCCTACAATACAATCGTGAGCAACATGGGAATAAGCCATAAGCAAACAATTCTTGCCTATTTTGGAAATACCGGATTCTTTTGTTCCTCTGTGGAGAGTTGAAAATTCCCTTATTATAGAATTATCTCCAACTTTAAAGATAGATTCTTCGTTATCAAATTTTAAATCCTGTGGTTGATTACTAACTGAAGCTCCCTGATAAATTTTAACACTATTTCCAATTCGAGCACCATTATAAATTGTAACATGCGGACCAACAATGCAGTTATCTCCAATCTTTACATTATCCTCAATAATTGAGTAGGGACCAACACTTATATTTTTACCAAGTTCCGCTTTGGAGCTTATTATGGCAGTTGAATGAATATTTTCCATAAGATTTTCCTCAATTTAAGATTCTTCTCTATCGACAATTGCGGCTTTCAATTCTGCTTCGGCAGCAAGATTGTTACCTACTTTTGCTCTTGCTTTAATTACAACAAATCTGTTACTTCTTATACTTACTAATTCAGCTTCGAGAATTAGTTGATCACCAGGAACAACCTGTCTTTTGAACTTTGCTTTATCAATTCCCGTAAAAACAACTAACTTTTCACTTGGATTTTGAACGGAATTAAGCATAAGTATTCCTCCGGTTTGTGCCATGGCTTCAAGAATTAAAACGCCTGGCATTAGCGGTCTTCCCGGGAAATGACCGGGGAAGAAAGGTTCGTTGGAAGTAACTGATTTTATTCCGATAACTTTTTTATCTAATTCAAGATGAATTATTTTATCAACCAGTAAAAACGGATAACGATGAGGAAGTATTTTTTGTATTGCAATGTTATCAAAAACAATTCCTTCTTTTTTTACATGTTGGAATTTTTTTTCAAGTTTTTTTTGTTGATAAAGCTTTCTAATTTTTTTTGCAAATTCCACATTCGATTTATGACCGGGACGTGCTGCGAGTATTTGTGCTTTTATTGGTACACCAATCAAAGTCAGATCGCCAATCATGTCAAGTAGTTTGTGTCTAACAGGCTCATTCTTAAATCTTAAATTATTTTCATTAAGAAAACCATTTTCTCCAACCGTGATGGGTTCGGTTAATTCTAACTTAGTACCAAGCTGTTTCAAGCCTTCGTCACTAATTTTACGATCAACAATAACTACGGCATTATCTAAATTTCCTCCTTGGATTAATCCTTGTTCAGCTAAAGTTTCCACTTCGCTTAAAAAGCAGAATGTTCTTGTTGGAGCAAATTCGGTAACAAATTCCTTTTCTAAATCGAAAAGCCCTGTATGTTGGCTCCCCAAAGCGGGGTTTTGGTAATCAACCATAACAGTCATTCTAAATCCGTCTAAAGGCAGAGCTACTATTTCAACTTGGTCTTCTTCGTTTATGTAATTTATATTTTCATCAATAATTAAATAATCTTTTGGTTCTTTTTGTTTTTGGATCCCGGCTTCTAATAATTTATCTACAAACGGTTTAGAACTTCCATCTGCAATCGGCGGTTCAATTCCGTCTAATTCAATAATAATATTATCTATTTGCAATCCCGAAACTGCGGCGAGTACATGTTCAACGGTGTAAACTTTTGCATCACCAAGTCCGAGTGTGGTCCCTCGCGAAATATCTACTACATATTCTGCAAGAGCAGGTATTTCCAATCCGTCACCCAAATCAGTTCGTACAAATTTAATTCCATGATTTTCGGGTGCAGGTTTAAAAGTCATTGTGCACGAAGTTCCTGTATGTAATCCAACACCTGAGATTGATACTTCTTTTTTTATGGTTGCTTGAAGATCTAACATTTAATTTTCCCTTTCTTTTTCCGTTTTCTTTTCTTTTTCTAATTCTAAAACTTTTTTTTCTAATTGTTTTATACGTTCAAGATATTTTGGTAACGAACGTATATGGGCTTCCAACTTTAAAGATGTTTGAAGTTCTTTTACAGGATAGCCAAAATAAGTCCCCGGTTTTTTGATGCTTTTGGATATTCCGCTTTGTGCACCAACTATAACATTATCTGCAATTTCAATATGACCAACTGAGCCAACCTGTCCGGCAAAGATGCAATTTTTACCAATAACCGCACTACCGGAAATTCCTGTTTGAGCGGACATTACAGTATTTTCTCCGATTTTAACATTATGTGCTATTTGAACAAGATTATCTAACTTAACACCTTTTCTTATTATAGTTGAACTAACCGCAGCTCTATCAATTGAAACATTAGAACCGATTTCTACATCATCTTCAATTATTACATTTCCTATTTGCGGTATTTTATTATAAACTCCATTTGCATCAGGTGTATAACCAAAACCATCGGAACCGATTACCGTTCCGGAATGAATAATAACATTGTTTCCTATTTGTGTATTTTCTCTAATAGTTACATTCGGAAAAATCAAAACGTTATTGCCTATTGAGCAATTTTCCATAATAACCGTATTGTGATATATTTTAGAATTTTCACCAATTTTGCAATTTTCACCAATCACAACATTTTTTCCGATTGCAGTACTTACCACAAGCGAAACTGTTTCTGAAATCTGAGCTGACTTATCAATTCCGTTTAAATTAAATTCAGGCTTAAAATATTTTTTAATAATGGCTTGAAATGCAATGTTTGGTTTTTCAACTTCAATATAAGTTATTTCCTTGTTAATTTTTTCAAAATCAGGTGGTATAAGCACAACTGAGGCTTTCGTATCTTTAAGACAGTGTATGTAAGCAGGAAGATACAAAAAAGAAATATTTCCTGCTTCGGCTTCTTGAAGATTGGAAACATTATTAATTTCTATTTCAGAATCACCAATTATCTTTCCTTTTACGAACTCTGAAATTTCTTTAATACTTATTTTCATACAAACAAATTAATTTATTAAAACTACATTTAATTATAAATTTTCAAAAAAAACTAATAATAAAGATAACGAAATATTTATTGTAATTTCCTTAATACTTCGGGAGTAATATCATATTCTTCTTTGGCATAAAGAAAAATTAAATCTCCGCTTCTGTCAAAAACAAAATCTAAATTTTTCTTTTTTGAAATTTCTTCGATAGCATTAAATATCTGATTATGAATCGGTTTCATTAATTCCTCTTGCTTTTTGAATAATTCTCCATTAGAACCAAATTTACTTTGCCTGAAATTTTCCATATTATTTTCCAGAGTAATAAGTTCTTTTTCAACTTCAGCTTTTTTATCGTTACTCATTATTAATTTTCTTCTTTCATAATCATCATATTTTTTCTGCCATTCGTTTTTCATTTTGTCCAGCTCTTTTTGCCATTCGTCAATTTGGATATCAATTTTTTGTTGGGCATCTTGTGCATCAGGAAGATTTTCGATTATTGCTTCTGAATCAACATATCCTATTTTCAATTGAGCAAAAATATTTGCAGTTGCAAATAAAGATATAACTGCAATCATTAATAACTTCTTCATTTTGATAACTCCTAAATTTTTAATAGTTTAAAATAAAAAAGAGGTTTATAAGATACTATGTAAAAATATCCGTACAAACCTCTTTCAAAAATATCTAAATAAAAAAAGAAGAATTAACCTCTTTTTAATCTATCCAAAACTGCATTGGTAATATCATATTTGGGATCAGCAAAAAGTAGAATCACTTCGCCAGTTTTATCAAATACATAAGACATTCCTTCTTTTTTTCTAACGTGATCAATTGCATCCATAATTTTTGCCTTTATGGGTTTCATTAATTTTTCTTGCTCAATAAAAAGCTGTCCGTTAGGCTGTGCAAATTTTTGTTGTCTGAACTGTGTAATTTTTTGTTCTTTTTGTACCAACTCTTGTTGAACTTCTTTTTGTTTATCAGGTGTCATGTTTGTAAATTGTTTTTGTGCATCTTGATATGCCGCTTGTAAATCTTTAGTCATGCTATCAATACTTGCAGTCCATTTTGTAGTAAGAGCATCCAAATCGCTTTGCGCTTTTATTGCCGGAGCATATTGCTGTAAAATAACTTCTGAATTAACCCAGCCTATTTTTTGAGTTTGAGCAAAAGCTGTTATACTTATTAAAGAAAAGATTAAAAAATATTGTAAAGTTTTCAATGTTACCTCTATTTATATGTTGTTAATTAATTAAAAGCTTTTTCCAAATTGAAAGTGGAACATCCATTTAGGATCTTCACCACTTACTTCATAACGGTCAAAACCATAACCGTAATCAAAACCGATTAACCCGATTGGGTTTATTAAAATTCTGGCACCAAAACCAACGGATCGTCTTAAATTAAATAAATCTGCAGTTGGTAAATCTAAATATACATTACCTGCTTCTGCAAATGCAAGTACCCAAATCGGCATAGGTTCTAAAGCAAGAGCAGCTCTGAGTTCGGCGGTATATTTTACTTTAACTCTTCCGCCAATTGATTGCCCCGAAGAAGTTTTAGGCGTAACTTTTCTATCACCATAACCTCTTAAAGGTGTAGTTGCAATAACCAATCCGTTACCCCCCATATAGAAATACTCAAACGGCTGTATTGTTGTTCCTTTTACCAACTCGTAAATATAGCCTAAGTCGATTCCCGTATATAATGTAAGTCGATTGGAATTAAACAATCTCCTGAACCAATCCGCTTTGAATTCTAATTTATAATAATCTACATCTCCAGGCAAAAAAGGACCACCAGAAAGTTCGCCCGAAAAATTTATTTTTGAACCCGTTGAAGGAAATATCGGATTATCAATATCATTCCTTGTAATCACCGCACCAAGAGTATATTGCCTATTAATACCTTCCGCATAATAATTGCCTCCGTTAAGAATATCGTTATACTGGAATCTCAATAATCCTTGCAGATAAAATCTATCATCTGGCCATTTTAGTCTTCTACCTGCTCTAACTGTAATACCCGATTGTCTCAAGTCGTAATAATAACTCTGACGGGTATCAAATAAATCAAAGCCGAGAGAAGTTGGTGTATCCATAAACCAAGGTTCGGTAAAACCTAGTGAAAATGTTCTATATAAATTTCCTACACCAAACTGCCAACTGAAGTTTAATATTTGTCCGCCTCCGAGTCTGAATGGTTCGGAGATAGAAAAATTTGTCAGAGTAATACCAACAGAACCACTAAATCCCCAAGACTCACTATAGCCAACAGATGCGTTAATAAAATCACTTGATTTTTCTTCAACATTATAAACTAAATTTACAAGGCTATCACCGGCTGGTCTATAATCAACACCTTTTTTATAAAGCTGCTCTACATTAAAATAATTTAAGTTTGCAAGTTGTTGAATGCTTCGGAAAATATTACTTCTTCTGAAATAATCACCGGGGATTGTATAAAGTTCTCGTCTGATAACTTTATCTTTTGTTCTGTCATTACCTTCAATAGAAACTTTATCAATACGATATTGATTATTTTCAGTAACTCTAATTTCAACATCAATTGAATCTTCGGCAACTTTTTTCTCTGATGCTTCCTGCCTAAAAGTTAAATATCCATTATCAAGAAAGAGTGAAGCAACATCGGTTTGAGCTTGGTTGCCATATAGGTTTTGATTAAATTTTTCGTAATCGTAAACATCTCCTTTTACAAAACCTAGTCTATCTGTTAAAACAACATCAGGATAAACCGTATTACCAATCCAATTAATATTTCTGATTTTGTATTGAGGACCTTCGTAAACATTTAAGTTAATATCCATCCACTCCTTATTATCCGATAAACTAATGGAATCGGAGAGAACTTCAAAATCGCGATAACCGTTTTCTCTGTAAAATTTTGTTAATACTTCTTTATCTTTTTCAAACTCTTCTTTTTTAAAGTTTGCTCCGTTCCAAAATCTCCACCATCTGTCTTCCACAGTTTCATCAAGTTCTGATCTTAAATCATCATCATCAAAAACATTGTTGCCGGTAAAAGTAATGCTTCTTACAACAACTTCTTTGCCTTCATCAATATCGAGTACAAGCAATCTTCTATTTTTAATTCTACGTATAAGTCTGTTTTTTTGTTCGGGATCGTAATTATAAACTGTTGTTTCCTTATCTTCAGGATCATCAATGTTTTTCCAAGTAACTATAATTTCATCGTCAGATGTGTCAGATGATTCATAAGCAAACTTTAAGGGTTTAATTTTAACATTTAAGAATCCGTCATCATAATAAAGTTTTTTTATGTTAAGTATTATTCTATTAATTTCCTGAGGTTTTAATGTTTGTCCGCTTACATAATAAATATCTTTATCAAAATCATCTTCATCAAGTTCATCGTTTCCACGTGTAATAATTTTTTCAAGTCTTGGCAATTCCTTTACTTTTATTAAAAGAAAAACGCCATTATCAACTTCTTTATCAATTAAAATTTGAATATCTTCAAAAATTCCGAGCTTCCAGAGTTGTTTAATTGCATTGTTTGTAGCATCGCCGGGGATTTCAATTTCTTTACCTTCTTTAAGTCCACTATTTGCAATTATTGTTCGTGCATCGGCTGTAATATTGCCTTCAACGGAAATACCGAGTATATTATAAGTTTTTCTTGTAAGTTGAGAAAACAAGACTGAACTAAACAAAATAAATATAATTAATGTATTTTTAAGCAAGTTGGTCTGAAAGGTTTTCGTTGTTCTTGCGGGATTTAGAAATTTGTTTACTAATAAGTCCAAATCTTCTCTCTCTTTTTTGATAATCTTCAATAGCTTCAATTAGATTTTTACAATTAAAATCCGGCCATAAAGTTTCTGAAACATAAAGTTCCGCATAAGCAATCTGCCAGATTAAAAAATTGCTTATTCTTTTTTCTCCACCGCTCCTAATCATAAGATCCGGATCGGGCATTTCTTTTGTCGTTAAATTTTTAGAAATTAGTTCTTCGTTAATATCATCAACAGAAATTTCTTTATTGGAATATTGAAGAGCAATTTTTTTTGCGGCTTCAATAATTTCCCATCTTCCACTATAGCTTACTGCAAGATTTAGTACTAATTTATTATTGTTTTTAGTAACTTGTTTAGCTTGCTTAAGTTCTTTTTGTACTATTTTAGGAAGACTTTCGGTATTACCAATAGAAGTAATTCTTACATTATTCTCATTAAGTTCATTGGTTTCGTTTCTTAAACTTTTTACCATTAACCTCATCAAAATAGAAATTTCTTTTTGAGGTCGCTTCCAGTTTTCAGTTGAAAAAGTATAAAGAGTTAGGTATTTAACTCCCAAATTAATACAGGCTTGTACCATTACTCTTACAGTCTCAACTCCTTTTTTGTGCCCGGCAGCTCTCGGTTTATTTTTTAACTCAGCCCACCTTCCGTTACCATCCATAATAATAGCAATGTGTTCAGGAATATTTCCTGCACTCTTAATTTCGTTAATTAAAACTAAATCATTTTCACTTAGTACTTTGGGCACAAATTATCTCGTAATTATTAAAAATCCGAATCTTCAAAATAACTGAGTAACTTTTAAATGTCAAGGCTCTAAACACTCGATAAAATCTATAATAATAATATGCTTTTACAACAAGAAACTAATTAAGTTCTCAAAAATTTTTATTTTTTATGGAATGGATATAATATTAATGTTGAATCAAAATTTTTGAAAGGGAATGAAAAAATTAAAATAACTCCATTATGTTAGGATTTTCTATGGGAACTAATTTTATATTTTTTCGGGCATCTTCACTTAAAGTTGAAATACAAAGTTTTACTTTATGGAACAATTGATTAGGAACACCAACAAAAAGCTTGATTTTTTTATTAGTATATTTTGTGTGTCTTGTAGCAAGAAATTGTAATTTATTATAAATATTGGAATCTTCTAATTCTTTTTTGGTTAAAACAATTCCTATCGCATATTTTTTCCTTAACTTCCCAATAGCATCAACTTTATACTTTCCTATATTTTTGGGTGAAGGTAAATATGTTCCGTACCTTCTGCTTAAAGTTAAATAGCCGTTTTTCCAAAAGTGATCTATAAGTCTATCAACATTATGTTGGTTTTGATTTAAGTTATTCATCTTTAACACCTTTTAATTTAAAGTTGTCAAAATTGGTATTAGCGGCGAGAAATGAGATTCTTCCAATACCTTTATGTTAAAAATCTTATTAAATTCAAACATTTTAATATTTGAGGAATTATTTACTCTTCCATAAATTACTTTTCCACCATTTTGGGTTGATAAGTAGTATGGTTCAATTTCGATAAAATTTAAATTATATAAAAACTTGAGTTTCTTTCTTTGTAAAATTGCTGAGTTAAAAATTTCTGTTTTCATAAAATCCTCTAATTATAAAATCTATATACACCAACTACTTTTCCGAGAATTTTAAAATCATCGCTTTCGGAAATTTTAATATTTTGAAAATCTTTGTTTGCCGGTATAAGTTCAATTTGATTATTCTTTTTTCTAAATCTCTTTACCGTAGTTTCGTTATTTACCATTGCTATAATTATTTCGTTATTATTAGCAGTTTTTTGTGATTGAATAATAACGGTATCATTTTCAAAAATTCCATCTTCAATCATGCTATCACCACGAACTTTCAAGCCAAAATATTTTTTTCCTTTTTTAATTAAACTTGAATCTACAATTAAAGTTCCGTCAATATTTTGCTCAGAAAGTACAGGATAACCGGCAATAACTCTACCAAGAATCGGAATTTCGAAAGAGTTATTTTCTTTAATAGCTCCAAAAATTTCTAATGCTTTATCCGTAAGAGAAATGGAACGATTTGAGTTACTGTCAATATTCAAATAACCTTTTTTAATTAGTGCATCAATGTGACGCTTAACTCCAAAAGTACTTGCAATATTAAAATGTTCTCCTATTTCTCTGTAACTTGGCGGAAAAGAATTATTATTAATAAATCTATTTATATAGCTTAAAACATCATTTTGTTTATCAGTCATTTTCTCTCACATAGTGTTATTTTGTTCACTACAAATATAGTAAACGTATGAGCACTAATCAAGTAAAAAATTAATAATGTAATTTGGTGTATAATAAAATCTGAGTTAGTACATTTTGTTAATTTTAATTCGATTTTTTATTAATTTACACATAGATAAGATTTAGTTTATAACAAATAACTTTTTTAATAAAAGTTAAGATTTCTTAAGCTAATACTGCTCGTAGCCTAAACCATTTGGACAATTAAAAGTAAAGTAAAATGGACTTCAAATATCATCATACCACAATTAGCGTAAAGAATATAAATAGGACTATAGAGTTCTATTCAAAACTAGGATTTAAGAAATTTTTTGAATGGAAAGCTGAAGATGAATCTTTAATTATTATTCACCTAAAGTTAGGAAAAGTTATTCTGGAAATTTTTAACTATAAGAATTGTAAAACCCCTAAAAAATTCAATGATACTTTAATTGGAGATTTACAAAAAAGAGGGATAAAACATTTTGCTTTAACTTGTGAAAATATAATTGAGGCAAGAAATTATTTAGCAGATATTGGATATTGTAAAAAAGATGTTGAAATTAATGTTGGTCGTACCGGAATAAAATACTTTTTCATACAAGATCCGGATAATGTATATGTAGAAATAGTAGAGGATAAAAGATGTTAGGAAAAAAAATAAGAATAAATAAGTTAAAAAATAAAGATGGATTTTACTACTTTTTAGCTATGGACCATCAGTTATCAGTTGGTCATAAAGATGTAATTCACGATATCAAAAAATGGATGAATTTTGTTAATGAATCTAATCATCTATCCGGTATGGCTTTAAATTATGGTAGTTTAAAGAAATTACCTGCAAATTTTAATAAAGTTATTATTCCACAAATGATTGGTGCTCCTTCACTATTTAATAAAGTTGAAAAAACACAAACTATAAAATTTAAATCGGCATTACGATATAGCTCAGACTTATTCTCATTACAAATTAATTTTGAAAATGAAGATAGCTTGAAACAATTTAACTTAGTCTGTAAATTAATAAATAAATGCGACTCATTGGAAATTCCTACTCTGTTAATGATAAATCTTAAGAATCCGGCTGAATATAATACTGCTAATTTTATTAACTATATTAAATATTGCGATGAAATTGGTGCTGATCTTGTTAAGACACCTCTTCCGAACGATGTAAATAAAAATTTGGATTACTTGAAATCTATTGTAAAAAATAAATATGATTTGTTGTTAGCCGGAGGTAGTCAGTCTGATAATTTTATGGATGATTGTCGGATTGCTAAAAAGATTGGATTTAAAGGTTTATGTGTTGGAAGAAATATTTTTGAAAGTAACAATCCCGAGAAAATTAATGAACAGGTGTGCCAAATCTTTAAGATATAAATTATCTGAAAATTTAAAGACTCACTTAACCTAAGTTAATACAATTATTTAGCTAGCTAATTGAGTTAAAATTTCAGCAAACCAATTCTACTTTTACGGGAGTTTCATGAAGTAAAATGTCAGTAATAGGACAGCGTGCATCTACTTCTTCTAAAAAAGCTTTTTTTTCTTCATCACTCATTTCAGAATCAATTTTGAACATTAATTACTGTTTCTTTTTTCAAATTTCATTTTTAGAAAGTAAAAGTTAATAAAATGTACTAAAATGGCTAATAAACCGATATTAAAAGTTTAAATTAAATTTAACTTTATTGTAAATAAATCGATTATACAGGAAACTATTAATAATAAATTAATAATTGAGTTCTACTCTAATAAAAAAATTATATTGGATTTTCTTGATGTTGCTGAATCTAAAAAACAAATTATTTGAAAGTATTATAATATTATATAATATAGCTAATAAAGAACCGGATATACTTCCTAAAGAAATTTCTATTTTTCTAACCGAGGAATTTAATTTAGTCTATTCGGCAGTTTTTATCGAAGATAAAGAAAATAGCTTTAAATTACTTGGGAATTCCATTGCTTATAGCACTAAAGAAAATCCCACTAATTTATCAATCTCGGACTATGATGAACTAAAAGAAACATCGAAATTCGAGAAAATGTTTTTTAAGGATTGCACAATCAATTTTGAAGCTAAAAATCTTCAAAGTATAGTTTTGTGGAACAAAAATTATAAATATTTATTACTGCTTCAACATAAATCAGTTGTTGATAAAGAATTTTCCAATAAGTTCAAAAATGTTCTGATATTTGTTAATTATCTGCTTAAAGCTGCCAATCAGAATTTTTCTAACATTGATGTGTACAGCAAAAGTGTTTCGAGTATTCTAAAAAAAACTAATTTTGGTTTTTCCAAAGAGTTAAAAACTATAAACGGATTATTAACTTTAATCAGAGAAGAAAACATTTCTACAGAAGTAGAAAACTATTTGGACGAAATTAAGATAATTACTAATTCATTACTAAAGACTACAAATGATTTATCTGATTTACTTGAACTTGGAAAATATAATATAGCACTTAACGAAATTTCCATAGATTTAAATGAATTTTTAAGCAATCTGGGAAATAAAATAAAAACCGAACGATCTAACGGAACTTTAGAAGTAAAAAACAATGTAAGTTGTAACTTTGAATACGATCAAAAAATTCTAGAATATTTATTAAACACTTCCACTTATTTAACACTTACTTTGTCAAAGTCGAAGATCGTAAGACTAAAAACTTCCATTACTTCCGAAAATAATTTAAGATTAAATTTTTCTGCCGAAACTGTAGGTTTATCGCGAGAAATTTTAGATGAAATTACAAATCCGTTTAATATTAAAAAAGTTGATTCTGGTAAAAGTGGACTTACAATAACTTTGCTAGAAAAATACTTAGAAAAATTAAACGGCAAACTAAATATCTTTGAAGAGAACAATACGCTAAACATCAACTTGTCATTTCCGGTAAAAGTTATAAATAACTCCTCCGAAGAAAAAAATATTATAAAAAAATCGGACATAAAAAAAGAAAAAATCTTAGTAGTAAATAGTGAAGAATCAAGTTCCCAACTTTTAAAGAAACATCTGAACAAATGGGATTTTCATGTAGAATATAGCAATAATGCAGAATCTGCTCTGAATATGCTGAAAAAAGAAAAATACGTTGCCTCCATATTAAACATCGAGCAAGAAAATAATAACGGACTTGAAATTCTTGCAAAAATTAAAAGCGATAATCAAACAAGAAATATACCGGTAATAGTTTTTACACTTGAGCCGGAAACCGAAAAAGTTTATACAATGGGAACTGTTGATTTTCTTATAAAACCAATAAACTACAATAATTTGGTAGAAATTTTAACCTCGTACAAAATTAAAAGAAGCTCAACCGTTTTATGTGTTGATGACGATATTCCTACATTAAACTTAATAAAACAAGCTGTACAAACAGCCGGTTTTAATGCAATTATCGAAAACAGACCTGAGTTGGTACTCGAAAAAATAAAAGAACAAAATATCGATTTAGCAATAATTGATTTGGCTATGCCAATTATTTCGGGATTTGATTTAATTATTAAAATAAAATCCGATAATAAATACTCAAATTTACCTATTATTATTTATACGGGTAAAGAAGATTATCATGATGAATTACAAAAAATTAACGGAATGTTTGATGATCTATTAGAGAAAAAAAGTACAAGTATTAACGAATTAGAAAAAAGCATAACAGACATGATTAATTCATTTGAAAACAAAACAAAGAATCCGGAAAATATCATAAATGATAATGGTCCGGTAATTTTAATGGCAGAAGATTATAAGCACTCGCAAATAATTGTTAGCAGAATTTTAAAGAAGAACGGCTTCGAAAATATTATTGTTGTTGAAAATGGTGCCAAAGCTTTGGAAATCTGTAAAGCCCAAAAAATTGATTTGGTACTTATGGATATGCAGATGCCTGTAATGAATGGTTTTGAAGCTACCGGGAAAATTAGAGAACTACCCGCTTATAAAGAGACTCCTATTATTGCTTTAACTGCTTTTGCAATGAAGGGCGATAGAGAAAAATGTTTAGATGCAGGTGCAACAGATTATATTCCTAAACCTATTGATAGTAAAGAGTTTTTAGAAAAAGTAAAATATTACACTGAAATTGGTGTAAAAATATAATTTTTAACTACCTGCAAAACTATTCTTTACCACAAAAAATTTTTGAAGATTTCTTCTTGTAATTTCTGCCTTGCCTAAGGTTGCCAGCCTTTCTGTACTTTCTAAAATATTTTCTATAGTTAAAATAAATCAGCATATTGTTCGTTATCTTCTAACTAACGGATATATAGTTATTAAAAACTCTAAACATAAAACTTATTTTTGTGGGTTTGTATGAAGTAGAATATTTTTTTGAAAAGATACGTTAAAAATAAAGGAGATAACAAAAATGAAGAAACTGTTACTTACATTTTTAATACTATTCCGTTACCGTATAAATTTACTTGATTCAGCTTATTATTGTGCACATTATATATTGCAACTTCTTTACCCATTAGATCTTCATAAGTTTTGCATCTTTTAAATCGGCTTTTAGTTGTTAGATCATTTCTTCGATGAACTTCATTGTGTAATCTCCTTATTATGATTAAAGAATTTATTAATTTTTATCGACTTTTACAACATCGATTTTTTAAGGCTAAGCTGCGTTCCGCTACGCTTCACTCCGCTTAGCCTCAAATCTTTTTTTATAACCAACACTGAGACTAGAAGTTCACTTTATCATAAAATTAAAATCCTTTATTAAGTACTCTCCTTTTTAATTGCTTTGTTAGTTCACTAATATTTGCACCATTAGTAATCGGACAAATAATATATGAGTAGGAATAAGGTTTTGCCGGTAAAGTATATTCTTTGTGAACCAGTCTTCCCCAAGA
>PDWI01002106.1_pt1 | contig 40224 bp, 36 predicted proteins | sample 1430891 | NCBI WGS metagenome assembly PDWI01 (sample SAMN01162508, study PRJNA174530) | Oral metagenome, whole genome shotgun sequencing project. | biome: Marine environment; feature: Marine mammal; material: Swab sample of the gingival sulcus; isolation source: swab sample of gingival sulcus... | reverse complement strand
GACCGCCTGGCCTCGCCCTTCGGGTCGGGGCAGAATGTTTCCCTCTCGGCGTTGTAAATGCTCGACATTACTGGTAGTGCCTTGCGCTTTACGCCTTGACAGGAAAACATTCTGCACACCGACAAAAAACAATATCTCGTGACTACACTACCTAGACCACCGAAGGGACACCGTCTTTGTCTGTCTCCGAATCGTCATTTTGTTTTGGCATCGCATCATCGTCGTCATAATCATCGGATGCCCGCACCGGACGTCGTGCCATTAAATCATCAATCTGGTCACTATCAATGGTTTCATATTTCATCAACGCCTTTGCCATGGCGTGCAAAATATCTTCATTATCACGCAGGATTTTTTCCGCCTTTTCATAGTTTTCGTCCAGAATACGGCGAATTTCTTCATCAATGATTTTAACGGTTTCTCCCGATGCCTTTAGCTCATCCTCGAATTCATCTTTGGTAAACATCTGGGCGCCAAGTTTGTCGGAAAGTCCCCATTTGACCACCATATTTCTGGCGATACTGGTGGCACGGGCAATATCATTTGATGCCCCGGTGGTAATTTCTTCATTACCGTAAATAATCGCCTCGGCTAAGCGGCCGCCAAACAAGCTGGCGATACGCCCTTCCAGTTCTAATTTTGATTGTGAATATTTATCCCGTTCCGGCAGGTACATGGTCACACCCAGTGCCCGCCCACGGGGAATAATGGTCACTTTATAGACCGGGTCGTGTTTTGGCACCAGACGACCGACAATGGCATGCCCCGCTTCGTGATAAGCCGTCATTAGCTTTTCATCTTCCGACATCGCCATTGAGCGCCGTTCCGCTCCCATTAAGATTTTGTCTTTTGCCTTTTCAAAATCTTTCATCGTGACACTTTTACTATCACGTCGGGCAGCAAACAGAGCCGCCTCATTGACTAAATTCGCCAATTCCGCCCCGGAAAAACCCGGTGTACCGCGTGCCAGAATTTTAGGCTTAACATCAACATCAAGCGGTACTTTTTTCATATGCACTTTAAGTATCTCAAAACGCCCTTTAACGTCGGGCAAAGGCACGACCACTTGACGGTCAAAACGCCCGGGACGTAACAAGGCTTTGTCCAAAACATCGGCACGGTTGGTTGCCGCAATGACAATGATGCCTTCATTGCCTTCAAAACCGTCCAGCTCCACCAGCAATTGGTTCAGCGTTTGCTCGCGTTCATCGTTACCACCCCCCATACCGGCACCACGATGACGGCCAACCGCATCAATCTCATCAATAAAGATAATACACGGCGCATTTTTTTTCGCCTCGGCAAACATATCACGCACACGCGCCGCCCCGACACCGACGAACATTTCCACGAAATCCGAACCGGAGATAGAGAAAAACGGTACCCGCGCCTCACCGGCAACCGCTTTTGCCAATAACGTTTTACCGGTACCGGGCTCCCCCACCATCAACACGCCACGCGGAATTTTCCCGCCCAGACGGTTAAATTTTGCCGGATCTTTTAAATAATCGACCATCTCTACCAGCTCTTCCTTGACCTCATCGATACCGGCAACATCCTTGAAGGTAATTTTCGATTTATCGGGGTCAATCAAGCGCGCCTTCGACTTGCCAAAAGACAGAGCCCCGCCCGGACCCTTACCGCCGCCCTGCATTTGTCGGGAGAAATAAATAATGATGCCGACAATCAGTAAAATCGGCAATAAACTCAAAATTAACTTGGTAAAAATACTTTCCTTATAGCGTTCTTTGGCAGAAATATCGACTTGATGGTCACGCAGCACGGGCATTAACGCATCAGTACTGTAAGCTTCGGGGTTATAAGTGAAAAACTTTTGCCCGTTTTTTGCCGTGTAATCAATACGAAACTCCTCAAGATCAAAAACAGCGGATTTGACTTCGTCGTTATTGACCGCATCCAAAAATTGCGAGTAATTACGCTCTTGTACTGTCCCTCTCACTCCCGAGAGGGTACCAAAACTGTTTAATAGCGTCATTATCACAAAAATGCTAATAATGGCAAAAATCACTTGTTTTTTAGTATTATTCACAATGTCTAACCTCGTGTATTACTGTTTCAATTCACGTGCCAATAAATACGTTTCCACACTACGCGCCCGTGAAGCTTTGGGTTTACGCACCACCACCCTGTTAAAATCTTGTCTGGCCGTTTTAACCAAATCATCAAACCCCGCCCCGTGAAACACTTTACATAAAAAGCTGCCACTCGGTTTGAGGTTGTTAATAGCAAAATCATAAGCCAACTCAACCAAATACATACTCCGCGGTTGGTCAATGGCTTTCATTCCACTGGAATTGGGGGCAATATCGGAAATTACAAGGTCAATGCCATCGTCATCCTTAATCGTCGTCATTAATTCATCCAGGACATGCTGCTCGCGAAAATCCCCCTGAATAAAAGTCACGCCGTCTATCGGATCAATCGGTAAAATGTCCAAAGCAATAATTTTGCCCTGTATTGCACCGTTTTTTCGGCGCAGCAAATCGGCCGCGTATTGTGACCAACCGCCCGGTGCCGCGCCCAAATCGACAATCACTTGACCGGGTTTGATAATCTTATCTTTTTCTTGAATTTCAATGAGCTTATAAGTGGCACGACTACGGTAACCGTCTTTCCAGGAACGTTGGACATATTCATCCTTGAAATGTTCCTGTAACCAACTTTTGCTGCTTTTACTGCGTGCCATATTTGCTTTATTTTGCTATCATAGGCGCTTTATTTTAACGTAAATCACCATGTTAACCAACAAACAAATCAAACATCTTAAAAGTTTAGCCCATCCGTTACATTTTGTTCTGCAAACCGGTGATAAAGGTCTGAGCGAGGCGCTGCAAGAAGAGATAACCGTCGCTTTAAAAGCCCACGAATTGATTAAAGTCAAACTTAACGCTGAGCGTGATGAACGCGAGGTGATGATTGCACAAATCAAAAATGTCCAGCAATGTGAAGTCGTACAGTATATCGGCAAAACGGTGGTATTGTTTAAACGTAACCCCGATAAAAGCAAGATTAAGCTGCCCCATTAGCGATAAATATAAGTATTGTAAGTGTTGTTATGAAAAAGATTATCCATTTATTATGTTTGCTTGGCAGCTTGTTTTTTGTACCGATATTTGCCCAAACATCCACCGGCGAAGAAATTAAAAACCTTAAAGCCCGTGCCGAACAAGGTGATGTTGATGCACAATTTAATCTGGGCGTCACATACGCACAAGGACTTGGTGTCGAGAGAAATTATCAACAGGCGATAAAATGGTACACCAAAGCCGCTGAGCAAGGAAATACCAAAGCACAATTTAATTTGGGCTCTATGTATGGAAACAGTGACGGTGTGGAAAAAAATATTCAAACCAAAATCAAATGGTATACAAAGGCGGCTGAACTAGGTGATATCAATGCACAGTACAACCTAGGCTTTATGTACTACCACGGTAAAGGCGTAAGGAAAAATGTCAAAACTGCAGTGAAGTGGTATACAAAGGCAGCTGAACAAGGGGACGCTGAAGCACAGTATAGACTGAGCCTGATTTACTATCTGGGTACGGACATAGAGAAAAATGACAAAACCGCTGCTCAATGGTGTAGCAAATCTGCTGAACAGGGTTATATTGATGCCCAATATAATTTAGGTCTGATGTACCGCAAAGGTATTGGCGTCAAGAAAAATATTCACACAGCGATAACATGGTATAGCAAAGCCGCTGAGCAAGGAGATGCCATGGCACAACTTACGCTGGGTTTAATATACCGCCGCGGTGATGGTGTAGAACAAGACGTTAAAACAGCGGTTAAGTGGTACACCAAGGCCGCCAAGCAGGGACAAGCCAATGCGCAACAACTTCTGGGACTGATGTATGAAAAAGGTATGGGTGTGAGGAAAAATCATATAATTGCCTATGCGTGGATTAATGCAGCGGCTAAAAATGGTAACAAATTAGCATTCAATAACCTACAAGATTTAGAAGGAAAAATGACACCCGAACAAATCGCCAAGGCCAAGAAAATTAATCCGTTGAGGAGTGACTTCACCTCACTAGAAAAGTAACTATAGTGTCCTTTTGACCGTAAAATACTCGCAGAATGGTTAAAATCGGCGTAAAATAGGCAGTCCGTAATTATTGATAAAAAGGCTTTTGCAAATATGCAAGATTATCCATTACTTGATAACATTCATTCACCGGTTGATTTACGCTGTCTTGACAGAGAACAGTTACCCCAACTGTGTGATGAATTGCGGGCGTGCCTGTTGGAAAATGTTGCCCAAACCGGCGGGCATTTGGCATCCGGTTTGGGGGTGGTGGAATTGACCGTCGCCATTCACTATGTGTTTGACACCCCTAATGACAGTCTGGTCTGGGATGTGGGACACCAGGCCTATCCGCATAAAATGCTGACTGAACGCCGAGAGCGCATGCAAACAATGAAAAAATACGGGGGGTTGTCAGGTTTTCCCAAACGCGATGAAAGTCATTACGATGATTTTGGGGTGGGGCATTCTTCAACCTCTATTTCTGCCGCCTTAGGGATGGCAATTGCCGACCAGTTAAATAAAAAAAATCGTGCTCATATTGCCGTAATCGGTGACGGCGCTATGACCGCCGGTATGGCCTTTGAAGCATTACATCACGCCGCCGGCTTATCGGCAAATATTTTGGTTATTTTAAACGATAATGAAATGTCTATCTCCCCCAACGTCGGCGGATTGCATTCGTACTTATCTAAAATTTTGGTTAGTGACTTATATCAAGACGTCCGCAGTAAAGGCAAACAGGTGCTCAAGCACCTGCCTCCGTTTGACGGACTGGCAAAATTTGCCGAAGACCGTATGAAGGAATTTGCCGGTTTTTCCAATCTCTTCGAGGATTTCGGTTTTGATTACAGCGGGCCGGATGATGGTCATGATGTACTGGGTTTGGTCGATACTTTACAGGAACTCAAGCAACGAAAAGGGCCAAAATTACTGCATATTAAGACGGTCAAAGGCAAAGGTTATAAAAAGGCCGAAGCCGACCCGGTTGATTATCACGGCGTATCGACTTTTGACCTTGATGCCGGTTTGAAAAGCAATCGCCAATCAACTGTTCTTACCTTTACCCAGGTATTTTCCCAATGGCTGGTGGAGGCCGCTGAGCGTGAAGAAAAATTACTGGGCATCACACCGGCTATGCGGGAAGGGTCGGGGTTAGTCGAATTTAGCAAAAAATTTCCCAAACGTTATTTTGATGTCGCCATCGCCGAACAACACGCCGTCACCTTGGCGGCCGGTATGGCCTGCAAAGGGGCAAAACCGGTGGTTGCCATCTACTCAACCTTTTTACAACGGGCTTACGATCAACTCATTCACGACGTCGCCCTGCAAAATCTGGATGTGTTATTTGCCGTCGATAGAGCCGGCATCGTCGGTGAGGATGGTGCCACTCACGCCGGTACCTTCGATTTGGCCTATTGCCGCTTGATACCGAATCTGGTGATAATGACACCGGCGGATGAAACCGAGATGATACATATGCTCAATACCGGATTATCGTATCAAGGGCCCGCTCTGGTGCGTTATCCCAAAGGTGCGGGAACTTTAGGCTATATCCCGAAAAATGACAGCCAAACTTTGGCCATTGGGCAGGGAAGGGTCGTTAGAAAAGGGGAAAAGCTGGCGGTTTTATGTTTTGGCACGCTGTTGTCGCGTCTCAATCATGCTGCTGACAAACACAATGCCACCCTTGTTGATATGCGTTTTGTTAAGCCGTTGGATACCGCTTTGCTGAAGCAGCTGCTTAGTCAGCACACACATATTGTTGTGGTTGAGGAAGGTACCCTTTTGGGTGGTATCGGCGAACAAATCACCACATTCATGAATCGGCATAATCCGTTAATTCGTGTCAAATGTATCGGTATTGATGATGCCTTTGTCGATCACGGTAAGCGTGATGAAATTTTATCCCGCTACGGTTTGGACGAAGACGGCTTAAGGCAAACAATTGATGACTTTATGGTGACAAATCAAGTATAACAGCGTATATTACGCAGGCTTATTTCCGTCCATTCTTGGGTAGTCCAATGACAAAAAATATAAAAACAACACAATACGATGATATCGGCGATGACCATATTGCCGGCAGCGTAGAAACACCACTGCGTGATGATGCCTTTGCCCTTAGCGATGCCGATAAAATAGAAAAAATTCAAGCCCATTTCCGGGCAATTATGGATACCTTAGGGTTGGATATGAACGATGACAGCCTAAAAGGCACGCCCGGCCGAGTTGCCAAAATGTTTGTTGAGGAAATTTTTGCCGGCTTGCACCCCGACAAAAAGCCGCAGATGTCCACCTTTGACAACAAATACAAATACAACCAAATGTTGGTAGAAAAAGACATTACCGTCTATTCCACCTGCGAACACCATTTTCTGCCGATTGTCGGACGCGCCCATATCGGTTATATTTCCAACGGACGCATTATCGGTTTATCAAAAATGAACCGTATCGTCAATTATTTTGCTCGCCGTCCGCAGGTGCAAGAACGCCTAACCGTACAAGTTGTTAAAACCATGCAAGAAGCACTGGGAACCAAGGATGTCGCCTGTGTGATTGATGCCAAACATCTATGTGTCAATTCACGCGGTATCCGTGATATTGAAAGCTCGACCATTACCGCTGAACTGGGCGGGCGTTTCAAACACGATGCCGCCACCCGCAAAGAATTCTTGCATTATATCGGTATTAATACCAAGTTTAGTATGTAAACGTTAAGACAATTACCTTGTTAATAATAACGTTTAACCTGCCATTTACAATCCATTGATATGCTAGAAAAAACTTTTTCGGTGGCGCCAATGATGGCGTGGACGACGCGTCATTGTCGCTATTTTCATCGGCAAATCAGCCGCCACGCCCGGCTCTATACAGAGATGGTCACGACCGGCGCCATTTTATACGGTGAACACCGGCGATTTTTGCACTACCACCCTGCCGAACACCCCGTTGCCCTGCAAATTGGCGGGGGCAACCCGAAAGATATTGCCAAGGCGGTGGCCACTGCCGATCGCTATGGTTACGATGAAATCAACCTAAACGTTGGCTGCCCGTCCGATCGCGTGCAAAAGGGAAAAATCGGGGCCATGCTGATGGCGGAACCGCAATTGGTTGCCGATTGTTTTCGGGCAATGCGCGACAATGCCAACGACCATACCAAAATCAGCATTAAAAACCGCTTAAGCGTTGACGATATGCCTGAGGACAGTATCTTTCATTTTGTTGAAACGGTTGCCAAAGCCGGTTGTCAAACCTTTATTATTCACGCCCGCAAGGCTTTTTTACAAGGCTTAGACCCGAAAGCCAACCGCGATGTGCCGGCATTAAATTATGCCCTGGTTTATCAAGTCAAAGAAAAATTTCCCGAACTGGAAATTATTTTAAATGGCGGCGTGAAAACTTTAGACGAAGCCAAGCGGCATTATCGTTATGTGGACGGGGTAATGATGGGCAGAGCAGCCTACCAAAATCCTTGGGTTCTTAGTGGCGTTGATGAACTCCTGGGTTATCCGCCAAGCACCTTATCGCGCCAACAGGTGATTGCACAAATGCTGCCCTATATTGCCGAAGAAATTGCCCGGGGCAATCATATTAAACACATTGCCCGCCACTGGATGGGACTATTTCACGGACAGCGCGGCACCAAAGCCTTTAAGCAATACTTAAACGATAATATGAACAGCCGTAATGAGCTGGCAGTCATTACTGAAGCTCTGCAGATTGTCAGCTAAATGACCGTCATCCCCCGATTGTCATCCCCAAAAAATTGCCCGATATGGTAAAAAACTGCTATGATAGGCGACGTTATCGTCACAACTTGAGGCACAATCTTATGCAATACCACCAGTTAGGCAACAGCAACCTAAGGGTTAGTGAAATTTGTCTGGGCACTATGACCTGGGGACACCAAAATAGCGAAAGCGACGCTCATCAGCAGTTGGATTACGCCGTTGAATGCGGTGTTAACTTTATTGATACCGCCGAAATGTACGCCGTGCCACCACAGGCCGAAACCTGTTATTTAACCGAACAATATTTAGGTAACTGGTTAAAAAAACAAGCCCGCGAAAAAGTCATTATTGCCACTAAAATGGCGGGGGCGGGAAGCGGGCTGACCTGGTTACGCAACGGTGAGGGTCTCAACCCCGACGCAGTCGCGGCAACGGTAGAAGGCTCACTGAAACGCTTACAAACCGACTACATCGACTTGTATCAATTACACTGGCCGCAACGCCGGGTCAATGTCTTTGGCAAACGTGATTTTCTCCCTGAATTTGCCACGGGTGACGAACATATCCTTGATATGTTGCAGGCACTGAAAAAACAAGTGGATGCCGGTAAAATCCGCGAAATCGGCGTTTCCAACGAAACCCCGTGGGGATTGATGAAATATTTACACTACCATCGGGAAGATGCCAATTTACCGCGCATTCAGTCCACCCAAAACCCCTATTCACTCATTCAACGCGAATTTGACAACCATACCTCGGAAGTGTGTTTTCGTGAAAATATCGCTATGTTAGCCTATTCACCCCTTGCCGGTGGGATTTTATCGGGTAAATACTTGGATGGTACGGATTCCCCAAGCTCCCGATTTAACGACTGGGGCGGATCACGCCAATCGGGTTTGTTAACGGCAATGGATTCAACCGCTGTCAAACGCTATATCGAGCTGGCCAAAGCGCATCAACTAAATCCTGCCCAGATGGCGTTATCTTTTGTCAATCAGCGTTTCTTTGTTACCGCGGCAATTGTCGGGGCAACCACCTTAGCACAGCTGAAAACTGCCATTGGCAGTACCGAGCTGACCTTATCCGCTGAAATCTTGGCAGAAATTGAGGCCATTCATAGACAATTCCCCAACCCTGCCCTGATGTAGGTAGTGTGGTCACGAGATATTGTCTTCGGCAATGTGCCTTGTACCGGAAATTAAATTCACCTCACTATATAAAAACCTGTGTAAAAAAAACACCCTGCAAAAGCAGGGTGCCGTTTATTTGTTTATTAAGGCATTTGTTTATTAAGGATTACTTGGAACTAACACCACCTTTCATCGTTTGGAAAAATTCCGCATTGGTTTTAGTATTTTTTAGGCGTTCCAACAAAAATTCAATCGCACCGACTTCATCCATCGGATGCAAAATCTTACGTAAAATCCAGGTTTTTTGTACAATGTCGGGATTAACCATTAATTCCTCACGGCGAGTACCCGACGGATTAATGTCAATGGCCGGGAAAATGCGTTTTTCGGCAATGGTCCGGCTTAAATGCACCTCATTGTTACCCGTGCCTTTGAATTCTTCATAAATGACCCCGTCCATTTTGGAACCGGTGTCCACCAAGGCGGTAGCGATAATCGTTAAGCTGCCCCCTTCTTCAATATTCCGTGCCGCCCCGAAAAAGCGTTTGGGTTTATGCAGTGCATTGGCATCAACCCCCCCCGTCAGGATTTTTCCCGATGCCGGAGCGACGGTGTTATAAGCCCGCGCCAGGCGGGTAATTGAATCCAATAAAATTACCACATCTTTTTTATGCTCCACCAGGCGTTTTGCCCGCTCAATGGCCATTTCCGCCACCTGAACGTGACGGCTTGCCGGTTCATCAAAAGTGGAAGAAATCACCTCACCGGCAACGGTACGCTGCATTTCCGTCACCTCTTCCGGACGTTCATCAATCAACAAAACAATTAAATGACACTCCGGATGGTTGGCGGTAATCGACTGGGCAATATTTTGCATCATTACCGTTTTACCGGCTTTGGGCGGGGAAACCACCAAGCTGCGTTGTCCCTTACCGATTGGCGCGACCATATCAATCACGCGTGGCGTGATATCTTCGGTACTACCGTTACCACGCTCCAAATGCAACTGTTCATTGGGGTGCAGCGGGGTTAAATTCTCAAAAGCAATTTTCTTTCTGGTATTGGCCGGCGGCTCGTAGTTAATGGTATCCACCTTTAATAAGGCGAAATAACGTTCGTTATCCTTGGGATGACGAATTTTACCGTCCACGGCGTCCCCTGTACGCAGTCCAAAACGTCTGATTTGGCTGGGACTGACATAAATATCATCGGAACCGGCCACATAAGAGCTGGATGTGCTGCGTAAAAAACCAAAACCATCGGGCAGAATTTCCAATACGCCATTACCGTAAATATCTTCACCGCTTTTGGCGTGCGCTTTCATAATAGCGAAAATTAAGTCTTGTTTACGTTTACGAGAAAGGTCTTCAAGCCCCATCTCCTGCGCCATGGTCAACAGTTGTTGGGGCGTTTTTGCTTTGAGATCGTTGAGATGCATAGATAATTGAGTGGAAAAGGATAAATAAAAATTAACAGTGTTGGTTTAAGAAAGCCGCTAAGTTTGCTTTGGGCTGGCCGCCAATCATGGTTTCAACCGCTTCACCGTTTTTAAATAAAATTAACGTCGGAATTGAGCGAATACCAAATTGTACCGGTATTTGCTTGTTTTCATCAACGTTCATTTTGGCAATCGTCACTTTGCCAGCAAAATCATCGGCAAGTTCATCTAAAATCGGGGCAATCGCTTTACAAGGGCCACACCACTCTGCCCAAAAATCCAACAATACAGGCTGGCTGGCATTTAATACGACATCGGCAAAATCGGCATCGTTAACATAAATAACATTACTCACGTCAAACTCCTAAAAAGTATAATAGTAGTAAAATCAGAAAATGGATAAATGAAAATTTTTTGTGATAAAAATAATTTTTCAGAAACACACGCCACTCACCGTCGGCGATGCGCGCGTCGCACATTATACCAATCCATTAACAGAATGCAATATTTCTTTTACCCGACGTTTTTAGGGCGTATAATGGCGGTTTCAATCGACGACACCTTAAAGATGATGTTATTTTCACGACGAAATTGTAACTTACTCGCTGCAATAGTTTGTTTTTCAGCTATCGGTGTGGCGTATTTTTATTTCGAAAAACACCTTTGGCTAACCCCCTGTCCGATGTGTTATGCCCAACGTATTGCCATTGGTATTCTGGGTTTTTTCTTTTTATTAACAGCAATATTTCCCGGTGGGCAGGTGATGCAGCGCATACAGGGAGTTTGGCTATTCTTATTGGCCTGCGGCGGTGCCGCCTTATCCATTCGTCATCTGTATTTGCAATCCCTGCCAAAGGACCAACTGCCCTCGTGCGGGCAAGATTTTTATGCACTACTGGAAAATGCCCCGGTCCCCGATATGCTGATGACCATGCTGACAGGCAGCGGTGACTGCGGTGAAGTCTTGTGGACTTTTTTAGGTTTAAGCATCCCCGGCTGGACCTTGGTTGCCTTTATCGGTTTGGGCGTTTGGGGATTGTTCCATAATACTTTTCGTCACGACTGATACAATATCACACCCCACAGCATAAACCGTCCTTGATTTAAAATCGGCAAAAAGTCTTAGGTAGTGTAGTCAAAATAGGCTTTTTGCACAATAGACAAAGACTACATCATGGTACTCACGGTATTACGGCATAAGACTTTTCCGATTCACCTTGTGCCGTAAAAACGGCCATTGTTATAATAGGTGAACAGCTTGTTTTTCAGCTATTCGCCGCCGGTATCGGCCTACCCCGACAAGGGTAGTGCAATCGGTCAATTGATGAGGTATTGATTATGGTATTTTTTATTTGTTTGGTGCTTATTGTTGGTTTTGTTTTATTGACGGAAGTCCGTTCCACCAAAAAGCAATTAAATACATTACGCCAACGGGTAATAGAATTAAGCGAACGTCTGGTGCAATTGGAAAAGCCGTCACCAACGGCAGGGGATACCCTCATCCCACCTGCAAAAGACAAGGCATCAGCAATACAGCAACACGGTCCTCAAACTGCGGAACTAACACAACCGGGGCCGCGGGCAGCTTCACTGGCAACAGCGCCTGCCAACAGCGGCCATCAGACATTAACAACACCAACCGCTACTGCCAGAGCAAATAAAGTCACCCCGGAAAAGCCCGTCACCGCCACCGGCCATAATGACAAAAATAGCGTAACAAATACTGTTACCGACAGACAACAACCGACAATAAGACACACAGCAAAACAGCCAGCCGGCCCAAGCTTTTGGGACAAAGGCATTGACTATGCCAAAACCTGGTTAACCACAGGCAATATCCCCGTCAAAATCGGTATGCTGGTATTAATTGCCACCGTCATCGCTTTTCTACGTTATGCCAGCAACCAAGGCTGGCTGCGTCTGCCGATTGAATATAAGCTCTTGGGGACAGCGGCTGCGGCACTGGTTGCCTTGGCCTTCGCCTGGTTTAAACGAGAAAACAAACGCAGTTTTTCTTTGAGTGTTCAAGGTGGCAGTATCGGTATTTTGTTAGTCGTCATTTTTGCTGCTGTGAAGATGTACGCTTTATTATCACCCGATATGGGCTTTATCTTCAGTGTATTGGCGGTGTTACTGGCTGCTATTTTAGCCCTGCAGCAAGATGCCAAAAGTCTGGCCATTATGGCAATATTGGCCGGTTTTTTAGCACCGATTTGGTTATCCAACGGGGGCGGCAATCACGTTGTTTTATTCAGCTATTACGCCATTCTCAATTTGGGCATTTTCGTTATTGCCTGGCTCAAGCCGTGGCGAGAACTTAACCTGTTGGGTTTTATCTTTACCTATGTGATTGGCTCCACCTGGGGCGGGCTGCGTTATAATGAGATGCACTTCGCCTCCACCGAACCATTTGTTATTTTATTCTTCTTGTTTTATCTACTTATTCCCCTGCGATACGTTTCCTGTCAAGAAGATAGCCGGACAATACCCAACCGTCGCATTGACAGTGCCCTGTTATTCGGCACCCCGTTGGTAACACTCGCTTTGCAAGTCGGTATGCTGTACAACAATACGGACAAACTGGCATTATCGTGCCTGGCAATGGGCTTAATCTATGCTTTATTGGCCGGCCTGTTACGCGGTAAAGCGGTTTACCAAACCTTACAAAAAGCTTATATCGGGCTGTCGGCAGGATTTATTACTCTTGCGGTACCCATTGGACTATCGGCCAAAGCAACCACGACTATTTTTGCCCTGGAAGGGGCCGGTGCGATTTGGTTAGGCACTCGGGAAAATCGCCGCCTGACTTGGGCTGCCGGGGCGTCGTTACAGCTGGGGGCGGCCGTTGGTTTTGCCTTTGCTTATGCACAAGTCAACGATTTTCCGCGGGCTGTGATTAACGATTATTATCTAAATGCCTTGCTCATTGCTGTCGCCGGGTGGATAAGCACGTGGATTTGTTATCGCAACGTAGAAAAAACCGGCACAACAAAGGGATTATTCTCCGGTGAGACATTGTCACTATCGGCACGTTTATTCTGTGTTTGGGGTATGCTGTGGTGGTTAGGTTCGGCAATGCACGAAATTTCACATTATTCTCCAACCCTGCGACAACTGCACGATGTCTTTTTATTACTGAGCCTGACGGCTCTGGCACTGGTAGTAGCTTATCGCTATTACCGTGACCACTTGATGCCCGCCAGTGTGACAGTGTTATTAATCAGTGGCCTGGGATTTGCGGCATTAAGGTTGTGTGTCGTTATACTTTGGCACCCGTCCCATACGACGGTAAAACAAGATTTATTCGGCGTTTTTCATCCTGTCACAGCGTATCAGTTAATGACGTGGGGACTTTATGCAGCTATCGGTCTATGGAGTTGGCGACGATTAAAAAATACAACACACACATGGATTAACACGGCAATTGCCGCCTGGGTTCTGGCATTAGCCACTACGTTATCTACCTTTATCTATCAATATTTGCCAGTAGCGTGGCATACGTCAGGCCGCTATTGGTGGGCAATCACGGCTGTTTGGCTCACTCTGACGGCTGTCCTCAGTTACGTACCTGATATCGCCATAAAAATAGGACAACGCCGGCAAGACCAACGCTGGCAAAGGTATGTAGCGATTGCCTCGGCATTGATTTTGTTACTGTGTTTTACGCGTTTATTAACACTATCGGGTAAGGAAATTATCGTCTGGTTACCGGTATTAAACAGCGTTGAGTTGTTACAACTTACCATTATTGGTTTGTTGTTATCAGGATTAATCCGCTCCCCGACAAAATACCCGACACAAAAACTGCAAGCGGCAAGTTATGTCCTGCTTGTTCCGATGATTATCAGCATGACTTGGCGGATGACACGACACTGGATTGGCCAAAGTGATACCGAAATCGTTACCAACCTCAGTCTATTCGGCGATTGGTATTATCTGGCCATTTACGGTTTTTGGGTTGTCTTGGCTCTGGCTATTGTCTTTGTCCTGCCTAAATACATTGCCCGGCTATCACCGCAATATTCGCTCATCAGTGAAGCCGCACTCAACAGCATTATCGCTCTGTTGGCCGTCGTCTGGATTTACTTATTAACCTTTGCCGGTAACGCCGCGCCGCTCGTGTGGATACCTTTACTTAACCCGTTAGCCGTTTTGCAGTGGAGTATTTTGGCACTGGTATGGTTATGGATGAGAAAGTATTCCGTCCGGATTAACCGGTCACAGCGTTCACTGATTATCCCTGTCTTAATGTTATTATTAATCAGTGTAATGACCCTGCGATTTGTGCATCATAGCGCTGCCATTGAATGGGACGTTAGTATGTTTGCTAATGCCATCACCCAAATGGCATTGACAATGGTATGGAGCATTTTGGGGGTTATCAGTTGGATAGTCGGCTCAAAACGGGAAAGCCGGCCAATCTGGCTGTTAGGGGCGGTATTAATGAGTGTTGTTCTGCTAAAATTAGTGCTGGTGGATAGGGCACATTTGGGCAATCTGTACGGTATTTTATCCTTTTTTGCTTATGGTTTACTGTGTGTTATTGTCGGTTATTTTGCCCCTGTTCCGCCCTCAGATAAACAAGTGGCGAAACAAACGAGCGAAAAAGCGGTTGAAACCTGACGCCGATTTGTTATGCTGAATGGCCCAACTTAACATTTATTTAACATTCAAGAGGTCAATAATGACTTTAGCCTACTGGTGTATTTTTATCGTTATGTTTTTCCCGATTGCCTGCGCGGCTTATGGTAAGGTAAAGGGTGGTTTTACCCCTGCCGACAATCATAATACGCGGGGCTTTTTTGCCAATGCCACGGGGGTAGCGGCGCGTGCCAATGCCGCTCAGCTCAACGGCTATGAAATCTTTCCGGTATTTGCCGCTGCGGTGATTATCGCCCATTTAACCGGTCAGGCTTCACAAATGACCATCAACCTGTTAGCGGCCATTTTTGTCATCAGCCGGGCGGCTTTTTGTTTTTACTATATCATCGATAAAGCAACAGCCCGCTCCATTGCATGGATTATCGGTTTTATCTGTGTTATTGGCTTATTTATTGCGGCTGCTTAAGGAATTGAGAATATGCAACCCGTCTTAATTATTTATACCGGCGGCACCATTGGTATGGAAAAAACTGCAGAGGGAACGTATCAGCCGACGGCAGGATTTGCACAACTGGCTCAAAAAACCATTGCTCCCGCTATTTGGCGGCAAATGCCGACACACGAATATGTAGAAATCAGCCCTGCTATCGACAGTGCCGATATAACACCCAAGCACTGGCAACATCTCGCTGAAATCATTATCGAACATTATGACAACTATGCCGGCTTTATTATTCTACACGGCACCGATACGATGGCTTACACGGCGTCAATGCTGTCATTTTTGCTTGGCGGGCTGGATAAAACAGTCATCCTAACCGGATCACAAATCCCTTTGACGGAACCCTGCAGCGACGGGGCAAATAATTTATTGGTTGCGCTACAACTTATCGGTAAAAGCCGGGTTCCCGAAGTGTGTATTTATTTCGCTAATCAACTGTTTCGAGGTAATCGGGCCAGTAAAATATCCACCAGTGCCATGATTGCCTTTGAATCAAGTAATTATCCGATATTAGGCGCCTTTGAAAATCAACTGAAACTATTTCATCATCGCTGGCTGCGTCCGCAAGTGCCTGATTTTGCCGACAAAGACTTTTTACCCCGTTTATCGGATGGACAAGTCGCCGTCATCTACCTGACCCCGGGAATGCCATCCGCGATTATGCAGGCGGCTGTTTCAGCTCAGGCACAAGGGTTGGTGCTGGTTTCCTACGGTTCCGGGAATGTGCCTGTCCACCGGCAGGCACTGATGGACAGTCTCAACCAGGCCAGACAACGCGGCATTGTCATGGTCAATGTCTCTCAATGTGCAGGCGGTCACGTCAATCACAGTTATGCCGCCGCCCAGCCGCTATACCAAGCCGGTGTTGTCAGCGGCGAAGATATGACCATTGAAGCGGCCGTTACCAAATTGCATTATTTACTGGCAAAATACGGTAATGATAGAGAAAAAATACAGGTTTTACTACAGCGCAATTTACGCGGAGAATTAAGCCCTGCCTAAAGACAATAAAAGACAGCCAATAAAAGACAGCCAATAAAAGACAGCCAATAAAAGACAGACAATAAAAGACAGACAATAAAAGACAGACAATAAAAGACAGCCAATAAAAGACAGCAAGGCAAAACCCCCCTGCTGTCTTTTATTTAGCGCATGCATTTTCAAATTAAACCGCCGGAGCAGTTGCCTGTATGCTTATATAATATTGGTAATCTGCTCATCAATATAGAGCATCACTTCGTCACCACCAATTTTAGCCGAATAGAGATTGTAGCCCGGCTCGTAAAGACTTTTGGCGTTGTTAGCCGTCAAACCACTGATTTCAATCTTGTCCGAACTATCACCGTCAATAAACAATTGATTATCGCTGTCGGTCACACTCAAGACATCGGCAGCACCAATCTTTAATGCCTGAGATTTGCTGTTACGCAAATCGAATACTTCTATATTTTTAATGGCATTATTGAGATTGATTGTCCCGGTATCAACAAATTTCAGGGTATCAAAACCGGCACCACCATCGATTTTACTGTCGGCTTGGTCATAAATAATCGTGTCATTGTCGCGGCCCGCATCAATTTTATCGCTGCCGCCGCGACCATCAATAAAGTCATTACCCTTGCCGGTATCAATGACATTATTTTTATTGTCGCCAACAATATCATCATCGTCTTTGTCTCTAACGTAACGAACGGCGGAAACAGCGGCTAAACCTCCCAACCCCAATATTCCGACTGCTACCCATTTGGGGGTATTCCCCATTCCGCCCCAATCGGGCAGTGACACACTATCCCAAGCATGATTCGACACCCACAGCGGAGAGTCAAGCGATTCTTTTCCCAAGGCCTGTCCTTCTATTTCCCCGGCTTTTAGGTGCACAACATGATCCGACACCTCCCCGGTATCGGGGATATAGTGATGATACCCCCCTTTTTCCGACAGGCCAATCAGTGCCTGTCTGCCACCATACTGATAAAAGTCCTCAATCAACAGTTCAGCCTTTTCGCCTTCTCGTTCAAAAGAAACCAGCAGGTTATCATCAACCCGTTTGGTAACAATGTGGTCGGGTGCCTTATTGGTTGATTCATCAAGGAGTTCATAATTTACCCCGGGCTGAGCTTGTAATACGGTCAATTCCCCGGACTTGGTGGTGGCCACCACCTCCTTAATCATTCCTTTTTTGTTAAATACCTTTACAATTACTGTTTTCATAATATTATGTTCCCAAAATTACTAAAATATCTGCAAATACTTTTAAATGACTATCGCACAAAGCGGCTATTATACAAAATAAACACGCTATACCCAACACAATCTCGCAGTAAAATGGGTATAAAAAATAAATTGGTGCAATAGGTGCAATGACAATAGTCGGCGAGTCATTTTTACCGTTTTGCACAAACTGCCGATATTATCATTCTGCCTGTTGATGCCTGCAACACCGATAATCACCTTGTTCTTTTTATACAGAAGGCAGCATGATTATTTTTTACTTGATAATTTTCCCTTCTCTCAAATAAGCACTATTGTGAAAAGTTAACCATCACACGACGATTTTTTTGTCGCCCTGCCGCTGTTCTGTTACTGGAAATCGGGCGGCTTTCGCCATACCCCACTGCTTTCAGCCGCGAATCATCAATGCTAAATTTGTTAACCAATATTTTTTTCACGGCATCAACCCGACGTTGTGACAATTTTTTATTATAATCTTCACTGGCACTGCTATCGGTGTGCCCCTCGATGACGGCTGTCACCTTTGGGTATTTACGCATATAATCGGCGACACGCCCGATTTCCGGGTAATAGGTTTTCTTAACCACGGCCTTACCCTTATCAAACAAGACATTTAACTCAATACGCGTTGCCCTTTTAACACAATTAGGCGATACACGCGAAATCTGGTGTGACTGACGCTGCATATTTTTCATCAGTTTCAAGGCAAATTTATCGGAAAGTTTCTTTAAAATAACACCGGAGGCAGTCACATCCACACCAAAATAGTAAGTATTGCCGGCTGGCAGATCATAGGAAGACAAACCACGACGTAAATCATTATGTTTGTAGCCGGTAATGTCAACACTTAAGTCATTCACCCCGGCACACGAATAAACATGGCTAAAATTACCCGGCTGTAAACTGACCTGAAAACGGTTATTAACCGCCACGTTAGCACTGGTTTGCAAACCGTCTTTATCCAATGCCCGCAAAAAGAAAATACCGACACTGCCCGACGGAATGGCCTTTTTGGCTAAACTTTGAGCATCCGCCGGCTCTTGCTTGTGCCAGACGGCACGCCCTACTTGATTAGTACCATCGGGTTCGGAAGATGACTTTGAACCGACACTCGCGCAACCGGTAACCACACTCACCGCCAAAAGAAATAATAATGGTCTATTAAAAAACCTGATAAACATTTAGTTACTCCACCGTAAAATTAAAACGAATAAAAAAACCAACACAACATAACACTGCCAGCAATAACCGGTATTGTAAGCAATATTCGACCTAAAAACAAAAAATAAAAATACAAAATTATCAACGCAAAAAATAATCAGCTATTTTTACGGATAAAATCCAGCTGTGCCTGATGGACAGCCTGTCCGATTTGTTCACCACACATCCCTGCTTTGATAAACGGCTTGGCATCAAATTGTTGAAACCGATAGGCTAATTGCAACGCTTTTTTTGCCTGGGGATAATTGCTTTGCTCAAATCCCAGGCGTCCGCGCGAATCGGAAATACAACTGTCAATAAATTGAGTAAATAAAGATAAATCCTTGGATACGCCAAACGCTTTAAATACTTTTAAAATAGTTTTTGGTGTCAACTCATCCAATCGATGAATATGGCCGTGAAATTCGGTTGTTTTAACGGCAATATCGCGGTATTTTTTAGGGACTTTTAAGCGTTTACTCATCCCATCCGCCAACGCTATGCCGCGTTGTTCGTGTCCGTGATGACCGGGTAAGATATCCGCAGGCGTCGCAGCCTTACCCAAATCGTGACATAATACCGCGTAACGTGTCAACCGCGATGTCTGCCGTTTTGCCGCATCGGCCAAGCACAACATTAAATGCGTACCTGTGTCAATTTCCGGGTGATAATCCGCACGCTGCGGCACACCAAACAAGGCATCAATTTCAGGAAAAATAACCGATAATGCCCGGCATTGCCGCAACACTTGAAAGAAAATATGCGGGGAATTGCTATCCAGTGCCTTAAACATCTCTGCCGTTACTCTTTCCGGTACAAGATGGGCAGCTTCGCCGTTTTCCACCATGGCTTGCATCAACGCCATGGTTTCGTCTGCCACGCAAAAGCCCAAGTGAGCAAAACGGGCGGCAAAGCGGGCTACCCGCAGTATCCGTACCGGATCCTCAACAAAAGCCGCACTAACGTGACGTAAGCAGCGATTGGCGATATCCGCCTGGCCGTTGTAAGGATCAATCAGGCGACCGTTTTTATCTTCAGCCATGGCGTTGACGGTTAAATCGCGGCGCGATAAATCTTGTTCTAAAGTCACCTTTTTGGTGGAAAAAACAAAACCTTTGTAGCCGTGCCCCCGTTTGCGCTCGGTACGCGCCAGCGCGTACTCTTCGTGTGAAACAGGATGCAAAAATACGGGGAAATCGACACCAACCTGTTCAAATCCCCACATTAACATCTGCTCTGCCGTCGCCCCGACAACAACATAATCGTGTTCGTGCACTTCAAGCCCCAACAGCTTGTCGCGCACCGCACCACCAACCAAATAAACGGCCGCATCTTTAAATGCCTGCGGTAAGGATGCATTCATTTGATTATTTAATCGATTGATTTTATTCATTTAATAACATTAATAGTATAACGTATAGGGGCATTTAAACCGCTTTACACCGGCTGAAAGTGCTGCGGCAAAGTATTTTTTGTCAATCAAACGAAGCAATAAAGACAGGCATTACCAACAAGTCGGCAATAAGCAATACTGACAGTAAAGTGAATTAATTCGCGCTACTGCGTTACACCGTCTTGCCTTATGTATATCTGTCTTCGACGATGCACCTTGTAGCAAAAATTAATTCACATCACCGTATAACCTTAATTTCATCCGTTTTATTCAGGGCAAAAAAGCCGAACAGTAGTCGGCTCTTTTACAATCAATGATAAACTATCCTTAAAACAGATGACTGCCCTGCATACCTTGTGCTGATTCCGCTTCGCCGACAAGCCGTTCATCCGTCAATGTTTTTATTTCATAGGCGCTTTCATCCGCTAACAGGGCCCGGAAAAGCTGGTTATTTAAAGCATGCCCCGATTTATAACCGACGTAATGCCCCAAAATAGGCAAACCTTGCAGGTATAAATCACCGATAGCATCCAGAACCTTATGGCGGACAAACTCATCTTCATAACGCAGGCCTTTTTCATTCAGCACACGATAATCATCAAGGACAACGGCATTATCCAAACTACCGCCCAGCGCCAGATTATTTTGTCGCAGAAACTCAATATCACTTAAAAACCCAAACGTTCTGGCACGAGAGACCTCTTGAATATAATTTTGCGTGGTCAAAGTCAGCCCCAATGAACTGCTGCGATGACGCATCACCGGATGAGCAAAATCAATGGCGAAATCCAACTTAAAGCCCCTGTCAAACGGTGCCAGTTTTGCCCATTTATCAGCGTCACGAACCTCGACATCGTGTTTAACAACCAGGTACTTTCTCGGTGCATCCAGGCTGGTAATGCCGGCACTTTGAATTAGATAGACAAACGGTGCCGACGAACCGTCAACAATCGGTACTTCTGCCGCATCCAAATGAATTTCCACATTATCGACACCCAAACCGGCCAGCGCCGACATAATGTGCTCAACCGTTGCCACCCTTGTTCCGTCTTGTTCCAGAACAGTGCACAAACGGGTATCGGTGACTCCCTGCGCCGAGGAACGAAAGCGCTTAGGCGGATGCAAGTCACTACGGACAAAGACAATACCGGTATCGGCTTTTGCCGGCAGCAAACGCATCGTCACGGTATTTCCCGAGTGTAAACCCACACCCGAAATCGCCACCGGTTGTTTGAGTGTTTTTTGTAAAATCATCGTTACCTCTTGTCCTCTTTTGTGTTTGCCTGGATGCCCGTTCGGTTAATCCGATTTTTTCCGTAAGAACAATGGAATTTCAAAATCTTTACCAAAATGTGTTTTTTTCGGTTCAACCTGTGGTGCCGGCATTTCATTCACACCTGCAGCCTGCTGAGAACCGACGGAAACATCAATTTTTTCTCCACCCAAACTTTCAATACCGGTAGCAACAATAGTCACACGTAATTCGTCTTGAACCTCATCATCAATGGTTGTACCGATAATCACGGTTGAATTTTCATCAATAATACCACGCACAATATCACCGATAATTTCATATTCCGCCATCGAGAAACTGCTGTCGGAAGTGATACTCACCAGGACACCTTGCGCACCCGATAAATCAATATTTTCCAACAACGGACTGGAGATGGCTTTTTCCGCCGCTTCTTGGGCACGATTTTCACCCTTACCGATACCGGCACCCATCATGGCAATGCCACGCTCCGACATCACCGTTCTGACATCGGCAAAGTCCACGTTAATCAGACCCGGACGCACAATCAAATCGGAAATACCTTGCACTGCACCGTATAAAACCGCATTCGCCATGGCAAAAGCCTGGTGAATCGGGGCATTCTTACCCATGATGGACAATAGACGGTCATTATGGATGGTAATTAAAGAGTCGACATATTTACCCAATTCCATAATCCCTTCCATCGCCACACGACTGCGTTTGGGCCCTTCAAAGGTAAACGGCTTGGTGACAATAGCAACGGTCAAAATTCCCGCTTGTTGGGCAATTTCGGCAATCACCGGCGCCGCCCCGGTACCGGTACCACCACCCATACCGGCAGCGATAAACAGCATATCGGCACCACTTAACATACTGGCAATTTCTTCCCGGTCCTCGACGGCAGCCCGGTGTCCTACTTCCGGATTGGCTCCCGCCCCCAAACCGCCGGTGACTTCTTTACCCAACTGAATTTTATTTTTTATTTGGGAAGTGTTCAGCGCCTGCAAATCGGTATTCGCACAGTATAAACCGACACCGGCCAATTCTCTATCCAACATATATTGCACGGCATTACCGCCGCCGCCACCAACGCCGATAACCTTAATTACCGCCGGAGAAACACCACCATCATTATTCGATTGCATTAATTCAAAAACCATTTCTTCACCTAAAAAATTAATTATCCATTTAAAATTTGCCAAGCTAAAAATTCTTGCGTAACTTTGCAAAGGTATTTACTAACCGGCTAATTATACCCGTTTTTTGCTCATCTTTCATTATTCTTGCAAAATCTTCTTCATAAGCACACATAAACAGCCCCATAATCGCTGCATAACGGCTGCTTTTTTGTGTTCCGCTTTTTAACGGAACCTCAATCATCGCCCGCCGCACCGGCAACTGCGATTGCTGCATCAACAAAGCATCCAAACCTTTCTGTTCCGCCACCCCGCCACAAATCACAAAACCGCCCGGAAAAAGCGCTTCCACTCCGGCTCGGGTTAATTTCTGCCAAATAATCTCCAATAATTGTTGATAACGCTCCTGTATCACTTCACTAATGTCAGTTTTGGCAAACCGTCGAGTGGTTCCCGATAATCCCTGCACGTCAATGTGCTGACCGGCAAGGTAATGCGCATCAACATCTATCTCTTTTTTAATGCGTTCCGCCGTTTCTGTCGTCGTCCGCATAAAAAAGGCCACATCGTTGCTAATCACCTCACCACCAAGGGGGATGACTTCGGTGTGTTTGACCACACCCTGATGAATCACCGTCACATCAGTTGTACCGGCACCGATATCCAGCACACAAATACCCAATTGCTTTTCATCCGCCGAACTCACCGCCAGTGCCGAGGAAAAACCGGCGGCAACCACTTGTTCAACATCAATATCACGATGTGAAAAAGTTTGCAGCAAGTTGTAATAGGCCATTTTTGCCGCACTGATGACGTGCACGCGAATGGCCAGCTGTTCACCCATTAAACCGATGGGGTTGTCAATATCGGTTTGCTTATCAACACTAAAACTTTGCCGCAGGATATGCAAAATTTGCCGTCCTTCCAAAGTTGACAGATTGCGTGCCTCTGCCACCACCTGCCTGATATTATGTTCGCTAATCGGTGTACCTTTGAGTTCCACCATACCGTCGGCATTATAGCCCATGATACTGACACCCGACAGCGAAGTGACAATCGAATAAATATGATAACTGCCGTCGGCCTGTAATTTCTCCAGGGCACTGTCAATGGTATGCTGCACCAGGGGGATATTGACCACACCACCCTTCTTGACACCTTTGGACAGTACCTCAGCCAAAGCAATCGGGACAATGTCACCATCAGCAGAAATTTCAGCCAAAGCGGCAATAATGTGCGAAGTGCCAATGTCAATTGCCGCTACAATGTGTTGTGATTTCATCTTACTTTTACTCTTTATATTCCTTCTTTTAATGTCATTATCATCAAATCTGTTGATTGACTTTCAACATCGGTTTTTTTATCGTCTGCGGAGCAAACTCAGGCTTCCATTTCACCGAAAATCCTTGACGGTAGCGCAAATCAATCGTCTCCAACTGCAGAAAGTCGGGCAATTTCCCCATTTGATAGGCCTCAACGAAGCGGTTAAGCCGCTGCTGAAAATTATCCCTGCCGAATTTTACCACCATACCGGATTGTAAATGTAACTCCCACGATAAATATTTATTTAAAACGAACGATTCAATCGCCAAATCCTCGGCGCGACTGCCCAGTGCTGCCATTAACTTCTGATAAGCAAAAATGACTTCTGCCTCGTGGCCGGCAACGCCATTTAACAACGGCAGTTGAGAAAAGAACACTTTATCGACATTGGTAAAACGATGACCGTCGGCATCCAGTAATTCATTTTGTCCCCAACGATAAGCCGCTTGACGCTCCTGCAAATCAATTGATAAAGTATTTGGCCATTGCCGCGTCACGCTGGCTTTTTCTATCCACGGCAGACTTTCAATTTCCGTGACCAATTGCTGGATATTTAAACTAAAAAAGCTTTTATCACCGAATTTAGTCAGTACCGCCTGGATATCTTTAGGTTGTGTAATCAGCACTTCGCTATTTAAACTAATGCGTTGCACGGGGAAAGCCTGATGGTTTTTGCCAACTTGCCAAAGGGATTTCAGGGTTAAAAAGATAACTGCCAACAACAGCAAAAACAATAACTTTGCTATCCGTTTGGCAAGATATCCCAGCCACCAATCAACATCACGGCGAATACTGACACCCCGTTTTTCGGGTAATTTTCTGTCAGTAAAATAAACGGCATAATCACGCATCTTTATTCTCCCACGAAGCTTGCAAAATAGTTAACACGGTTTCTTCAAAGCTGAGTCCGGCGACTCTAGCGGCTTTTGGCACCAAAGAGGTTTTGGTCATGCCGGGAATGGTGTTAAGCTCAATCAACCATACCTTACCTTGTTTATCCATAATAACATCAACCCGGCACCAATCAGACACACCAAGCACCTCGGCAGCCTGTAATGACAGGGCTTGAATAGCTTTTTCCTGGTGTTCACTGAGACCGCACGGGCACTGGTACTCATCGGCACCGGTCACATATTTGGTCTCAAAATCATAAATACCGTCTTCCACTTTAATACGAATCAGCGGTAACGCTCGACCACCGATAATCGCCGCGGTAAATTCATCACCTTCCACCCAGGTTTCCGCCATCACCGACGAATGACGCTGTGCCGCTTTTTCATAAGCGGGCAACAATTGTTCTCGGACTTCAACTTTGGAAATACCGTTACTGGAGCCTTCTAAAGCGGGTTTTACCGCCATCGGCAATCCTACGGTTGCAATCACTTTATCGACATCAAAGTTATCGGTTAGAATCATTTGTGGTAACACCGGCAAACCGCAAGCCTGCCACATTTGTTTGCTGCATACTTTATCCATGGCGATGGCTGACGCTTGCACACCACTGCCGGTATAAGGAATATTCAACCAATCTAAAATCGCTTGTACCGTACCGTCTTCTCCGCCCCGTCCGTGCAAAACGATAAAGGCAAAATCAATCGGTTTTGTGCACATCAGTGACAAAAAATCTTTGTTCACATCAATTAACTCGGCATCTAAACCGACGTTAATTAAGGCATCATAAACCGCCTGACCACTCCATAAAGACACCTCTCTTTCATCCGATAAACCGCCGTATAACACACCGATTTTACCAATCTGTCTGGCGGTATGGTTATCTAAAATGGATTGATATTGTGCTTTTATCATTTTACCAACTCACTGGCAATACGCCCGATGGAACCGGCACCCATTACCAAAATCACATCTTCTTCGGTAGCAATAGCCTGTATCTGTTCACTGACCATATTCAAATCCTTAACAAAAATCGGTTCCACCTTACCGCGTGCCCGAATCGCTCTGGCCAAAGCCTTACCGTCAGCATCGGGAATATGTTCCTCACCGGCAGCATACACCCGGGTTAAAACCAACTTATCAAATTCCGATAGTATATTGGCAAAATCATCAAATAAATCTCTGGTTCGTGAAAAACGATGCGGTTGAAACACGCCAACAATATTTTTGCCGGGGAAAGCGGCTTGTGCCGCTGACAACACGGCCGATAACTCGCGTGGATGATGCCCGTAGTCTTCAAACACCGGCACGCTGCCTTGCGCCACTTTCAACTCTCCCTTAGGGGTAAAGCGTCTGCCGACACCGCTGAAACTGGTAATACCCTGTTGAATGGCCGCCATATCGACACCAATCTCCAGTGCCGCGGCAATACAGGATAAGGCGTTTAAAACGTTATGCCGACCCGGCATATGCAAGGTAAAGGCATAACGCCCGTTACCCAGTTGTGACGATAAAACCACATCAAAATGCATCGCCAAACCGTCAGCACGAATATTATCGGCATAAATATCACAATCGGGCGTTGAGCCGTAAGTGAGTAATGGCCGGCCAATGTCATCGATAATTTTTCTAATCTGCGGATCATCCAGACAGACAATCGCCAAACCGTAAAACGGCATACGCTGCAAAAACTCAACAAAGGTCTTGCGATAAACGCGAAAATCACCGCCGTAAGTTTCTAGGTGGTCGGCATCAATATTCGAGACGATCGCCATCATCGGGGTCAAGTGTAAAAACGAGGCATCGGATTCATCCGCTTCCGCGATCAAATAATCACCCTGCCCCAGTTTGGCACTGGTACCGGCGCGGTTTAAAATGCCACCGACAACAAAGGTAGGATCCAGCCCGGCATCCCCCAATAACGAGGCTAAAATCGAAGTCGTGGTGGTTTTTCCGTGCGTACCCGATACGGCGATACCGAAACGGTAACGCATAATCTCCGCCAGCATTTCCGCCCGGCTAATCACCGGGACTCTGCTATCGTGTGCCGCGACTACCTCCGGATTGTCTGCGGGAATAGCAGTGGACTTGACTACCACATCGGCGCCAACGATATTATCCGCCTGATGACCGATAAAGATACTTGCCCCTTTTGCCGTGAGCCGCGAAGTATTCGGACTGCTTGCCATATCCGAACCCGACACCTGATACCCCATATTGAGCATTACCTCGGCAATACCGTTCATACCGGAACCGCCGATACCGATAAAATGAATCCGTTCAACACGCCGCATATGCTTTGCCAGCGTAATATATTTTTGCCCATTGCTTATTGTGTTTTGTTCAGACATTCATCACCTCGGCAATACGTTTGACAATATTTGCCAGTGCGTTTTCGTGACTGTGTTGCTGTGCTTTTTCTGCCATCGTTAATAATTTTTCTCCGTTTAATAAACTGCTGACAGTTTGTTGTAACCGTGCAGGCGTTAGTTGTTTTTGTTCCAGCATCACAGCCGCATCGGCCGTGACCAAAAAATTGGCATTTAAAAATTGATGATTATCCACCGCCTGCGGCAATGGAATAAAAATCGCGGCAATACCAACACTGGCGATTTCGCTGACCGTTAACGCCCCGGCTCTGGCAATGACTAAATCCGTATGAGCATAGGCATTATCCATATCATCAATATATTCAACTACATTGACTTTATCCAGCAAACCCATTTGTTGATAAACGGCTTGCGTTTCGGCAAAAGTCGTTTTTCCCGTTTGGTGGGTTAATTCAATTTCTCCCAGCAGCGGTGCAAGTGCACTTGGCACGGCCTCGTTAATCGCTTTTGCCCCCAAACTGCCGCCGACCACCAACACCCGAAACGGCCCGTTTTGTCTGATTCGTTCACCGGGCGCGGGTAAATCTGTCAGGTGACGACGGATAGGATTACCAATCACTTCACCTTGCCGGCCGGCAATCGGAAAGGCTAACAACACCTTTTTTGCCCACTTAGCTACCCACTTGTTGGTCAACCCCATAGCGGCATTTTGTTCGTGCAACACCACCGGTACCGCTGATAATTTTGCCGCCAGTGCCCCCGGGCCGCTGGCAAAACCACCAAAACCGACGAAGCTGTCGGGAGCAATCGTTGTCATCACTTTTTTGGCTTGCCAGACTGCTGATAATAGCGTAAACGGTGCTTTAAGCAAACGTTTTATACCATTACCGCGCAGTCCTTGCACAAAAATTGTGTGTAAGGCAATGCCTGCCTGTGGCACCAAACGTGATTCAATACCGGCTGCCGTACCAATCCATTCAACCTTTGCCCCTTGCGCTTGCAAGGCACCCGCAACAGCGAGTGCGGGATAAACGTGCCCGCCGGTGCCGCCCGCACTGATAAGCACGGTTTTGTTGTTAAGAGTGGCCACACTTTTCGTCATACTTTGGCAACTCCCCGTCGATGCCGTTGCTCATTATTGAGTGTATAACGCGATTCACTGTCCACCCGCAGCAATAAAGCGAATAAAATCATACTGGCCAGCACCGACGAACCGCCATAACTAATCATCGGCAGCGTTAACCCTTTGGTTGGCAATAAGCCGCTGGCAACCGACATATTGATTAATGCCTGCATACCAATCCATAAACCGACACCATAGGCCAGACAGCTGGCAAAACGCATACGCACTTTATCGGCATTGTTGGCAATTTTAAAAGCTCGCCACACAATGACGGCAAACAGTAACATCAATACCCCGACACCCACTAAGCCCATTTCTTCGGCTAAAATGGAGAAAATGAAATCGGTATGCGGCTCCGGTAGATAATGGTGTTTTTCCAAGCTCTCACCAAAACCAACCCCGGAAATTCCACCACGGCCGATGGCAATCAGGGAGTTAATTAACTGCCAGCCATCACCATACATATCCGCCCACGGGTTCATATAGGCCGTCAGACGTTTAACACGATAAGGCTCGGCAATCAGCACCATGGCGGCTATAATGGCCACCCCGGTAGCACAAGCAAAAAAGCGTACCAAACAAACACCGGCCAAAAACATCATTCCCAATACCGTGGCGGAAATCACTACCGCCGAACCAAAGTCACGTTGCTTCAGAATAAGCACGGCAATAACACCTAAAACAGCCAACAGACGAAACATCGCCGGCAAGGATTTATGAATCTGATTTTGGTAACGTTGCAAAAAAGCCGCCGCATAAACAATCATGGCAATACGGACAAATTCCGACACTTGTAAGTTCACCGGCCCCAAACGAATCCAACGATGTGCTCCGTTGACTTCTCTGGCAAACAGCAAGGTTAGCAACAATAAAACCACGGCTAAAACGACAAAATACTTGGCATTTTTATACCAAAACTGCATTGGCATCAGATACACAACAAAACCAACCAATAAACCGAGCAACATATAAATGCCCTGTTTCAGTAAATAGGAAAAGACCCAACCACCGCCTTGGCCGGCCAAAGGAATTGATGCCGTTGTCACCATCACCAAACCAATTAACATCAGCAAACCCAAACAGAGCATTAACACCTTATCCGGCATTACCAACCCCGACCAGCGGCTATAATTTTCCTGTGTCTGGCGAAAGCTGTCCACCGGACTACTTTTATTCAAATGACTGTTATCAATCCCGATGACCTTATTCATCTAAATACTCCTTGACTAATTGTTCAAATGCCGCCCCGCGAACCAGGTAATTGGCAAACATATCAAAGCTGGCACAGGCTGGCGATAACATCACCACATCACCCGGTTGTGCGCTTTTTATTGCTGCATTAACAGCCGCCGGCAAATCGTTAACCTGCCGGCAAGGTATATTGTTTTTTACCATTGCCTTATTAATTATTTCGCTGTCTTGTCCAAAAATCAGCACTTGTTTCACACGCTGTTGACAAGCACTGGCGAGCTCACTAAAATTTTGCCCTTTGCCCTGCCCGCCGACAAGTAAAATCATCGGACGGTCAATACCATTGATGGCCGCCACCGTCGCCCCGATATTGGTGCCTTTGGAATCATTAACAAAAGTGACACCGTGCCGCTCACCGACAATAGCCGTGCGACAAGGCAAGGGGATAAACGCTTGACACGCCTTTGCAGTGACTTTTTCATCCACTCCCAACAGGGCTGCCGTTGCAAACACCGCCATAACATTATCAGCATTATGCGTGCCTATTTGAGCAAAATCCGTCATGGAAAAAAGCCTTTTCCCCCGCGACATAACTTCTCCATTACACAAATAATAATCCGCTTGTTCATTACTGCGTGCAAACCACACACAGTGATGGTATGGTTTGGCATAGTTTTTCACTTGCTTATCATCGGCATTGGCAATAATCACTTTGGACTGGGCAAAAATTTTTGCCTTGGTGGCCACATAATCATCATAACTGTCATAGCGGTCAAGATGATCGGGGCTGACATTTAACCAGACGCCAATGGCCGGTCTAAGTGTTGGGGCACGTTCCAAATGACAGTGCTTGTAATACGGGCAGACCGATATTGCCACATAAAATATAGTTTCGCTTGGCAGTTTGACAGACATCGCTTAATAGTGATACCACCGTTGATTTACCGTTTGAACCGGTAACACCGACCACCGGCTTTGTTGTCAGACGGGCAAACAACTCAATATCGGTCAGCAGCTTCTCCTGCACCTCGGCAAAACAGGCACGCCGTGTATCCACCCCCGGTGACAGCAGTATCGTACCGTAATCGGCGAAGGTAGCATCGGTAAACTCGCCTAAGCTGACATGGTCTTGCCAGCCGGTAAAAGCCCTCGGCAACTGCCTGCTTTCGTCAAACACGTGACAATCAATTGATGCCAAGCGTAATAAATCAAAACACGATTTGCCCGTCACACCGGCACCGATAATGGCTATCGGTTGGGCTAAATTGAGTTGTTTTAATTTATTTTTAATCATTTTATTTTTTTAATCAACTTTATCAAATGTCCATAACCACCCAAATAAGTGGATATACGAATTTTTGTACCGTCTTTAAAACTTAATACATACCACGCGGCAATGCTATTGTACGAATAAGTTTCTAAATCAATCAATTTTTGTTTTCTCAATCCTCGCCATGGACTATAAAACGCTATATCTTTGTTATTAAAATTACCATAAACAAAAAACGTATCACCAATTGCATAAATCGCTGCCACACTAGAAAATACCATCAAACAAATCAATGCTGTCATTTCCCCTGATTTATTCATCTGGTAACTTTTCGTTAAAAAAGCATACAAAGGAATCATAGCAAAGAGAAAAACAAGCACTGCTATAACCTTCATCGTCAAGTCATAGCTAAGATTACCTTTATTTTTACTATATTTAGCATGATGCATCAAGTAACCCAATATTGCTATGACCAAAACTGCTGTCACAATGGATTGCCAATCAACATACATACTACTACCCCATAAATTGCTAACGAATTTTCAACAGCGATAAACCGATTAGCACTAATACCACCGTAATAATCCAGAAACGCACTACCACGCGCGATTCAGGCCAACCTTTTAACTCAAAATGGTGATGAATCGGTGCCATACGAAAAATACGCTTGCCGGTTAATTTAAACGAAATTACCTGCATTGCCACCGAGACCGTTTCCACCACAAATAACCCCCCCATAATGGCCAAAACAATTTCTTGACGTAACACCACGGCAATAATACCCAGTAACCCACCCAGGGCTAATGCCCCGACATCCCCCATAAAGACCAGTGCCGGATGGGCATTAAACCACAAAAAGCCTAAGCCCGCCCCGGCCGCCGCCCCGCAAATAATAGCCATTTCACCGGAGCCTTTAACAAACGGCATTTGCAGGTATTCAGCAAAATTATGATGGCCGATCACATACGCATAAACACCTAAACCCGAGGCCACTAAAATTGTCGGCAAAATCGCCAAACCATCTAAACCGTCGGTTAAATTAACGGCATTGCTTGCCCCGGTCAACACCAGAAATACCCAGGGAATAAATAAAATACCCAACGGCACCAAAACATCTTTAAACACGGGCAGTAACAATGCTGTCTCCAACGGCCTGTCAGCAATGGTATATAACCACGTCGCTGCAATAATTGCCACTAAGGATTGGGCCAGATATTTTTCTCTGGCACTCAGCCCCTTGGGATCTTTTTTGATGAGTTTACGATAGTCATCAACAAAACCGATAAAGCCGAAACCACTCATCACAAATAAACAAATCCATACATAAACATTACTTAAATCGCACCATAGTAAGCTGGCAAAAGCAATAGCCAGTAAAATCAATACCCCGCCCATGGTCGGTGTCCCCTGTTTTTGTAAATGTGATTCGGGACCATCATCACGCACAAATTGTCCCATTTGCCTAAACTGCAGCAATCGAATCATTTTACGACCCGATAGAATGGAGATTAAAAACGCCGTCAATGCTGCCAAAATAATGCGTAATGTCACATAAGACAGGGCGTTTAAAGCACTCCACTGTTCGACAAAAAATTGTGATAAATGATATAACACGCTGTTCTCCTAGCTATGTTAATGTGTTTAATAAATACGTTGCAACACGCTCCATTTGCATTGAACGTGATCCCTTAATCAATACCGTTGCCGCCGGATGCGTTGACAAGGTGTGCAGCACAGCCGCACAAAGCGTCGATAAGTCATCAAAATGCCGTGCCAGACGATTATTTTCGGCAAAAAGACGCATTTTATCGCCAAAACAGAAGAAAGCATCGGCTTTTTTTTCTAAATCCAAGCCCAGCCGGGCATGCAAAGCCAGTTCATCTTCACCCAATTCGCCCATATCACCAATGACCATAACGCGATAACCGCGACTGCCCGCTAAGATATCGGCCGAGGCACGCATCGACAGCGGATTGGCATTATAAGTATCATCAATAATGGTCACCGCCCCGCGCCGGTGTTTTTGCAAACGCCCTTCGGCTGTCTCAAACACCGCCAGACCTTTGGCAATGTCGCTTAACGCCACCCCTGCAGCAATCGCACAGGCCGACACGCCCAAGGCATTCATTACGTTGTGCTGCCCGACGGTCGGCAAAGTGACCGCTTGTTCTTGTCCGCGGTAGCACAAAGTAAAGTGCGAACCGTCGGCGGAAATAGCTTTCGCATAAATATCGGCAGTCTTATCCCGTAAAGCAAAAGTCAACACATTGACGTCTGTTTTTACCAGTCCCTGCCAATAAGCATGATAGTTGTCATCTCGGTTGATAATGGCCGTATCACCTGCCGATAAACCGGCAAACACTTCGCCTTTGCCTTTGGCAACACCGTCCAAACCGCCAAAACCTGCCAAGTGTGCCGGTCCGGCGTTAGTAATCATGGCAATATTTGGGCGAGTCATTTGCGCTAAATAAGCGATTTCACCCTGATGATTCGCACCCATTTCAATAACGGCGTATTGGGCATCATCAGATAACGCAAACCAGGTAAACGGTACACCCAGGTCATTATTGAGGTTACCTTGGGTGGCGTGGGTTTTACCGACTTGTGATAACACACTGGCAAGCATTTGTTTATTGGTGGTTTTCCCCACCGAACCGGTCAAACCGATAACCGTACCGGTGAAGTGTTGGCGAATGCTTTTTGCCAATACCGCCAAGGCCAAACGGGTATTATTAACCACTATTTGCGGCACCGATAAATTATCTTGTTTTTTCTCAACCACCACGGCATTGGCACCACGTTCAACGGCTGAGGCGATAAATTGGTGGGCATCAAAGTTTTCACCGCTGACGACAACAAACGTTTCGCCCGCATTCACTGTCCGGCTATCGGTATTAACTACCGATAGCGTTACATCTTCGCTTATCGGTTCAAGTAAAATATTTTGCCATAATCGGTTTAGCTCGGCGGTCGTAAACTGTCTCATCTCTCTTGCTCCGCTAACCACTCACGTACAACCTCGTGGTCACTAAAGTGGGTTTTTTCCGTACCGATAATTTGGTAAGTTTCGTGACCTTTTCCGGCAATCAAAACCATATCGCCCGATGACAGTTGCTGCAAGGCAAAACGGATGGCATCACGGCGATTGCCGATGACCTCAAAGCGACTTTTGTCAATATCACCCGTTAAAATATCGGCAATAATATCAGCGGCATTTTCCGTACGCGGGTTATCATCGGTAATAATACCGATATCCGCACTGCGGTTGACCGCTTCCGCCATCAACGGACGTTTCTTTTTATCACGATCCCCGCCGCAACCAAAGACGGTATAGATTTTGTTATCGGTGTGTTCACGCAAACTTGCCAGCACATTATCCAAAGCATCAGGCGTGTGCGAATAATCGATAATTGCTATTGTATTGGCGCCCAAATCAATCGGCTCAATGCGGCCGTTGACCCCGTGTAAAGCGGACGCTTTTCGCAGCAAATCGCTCAACGACTGCCCCGTCGCATACAGTGCCAACGCGGCTGCCAAGACATTATCGACATTAAACCTGCCCCAAACCGGTGTTTGTAATTGCTCTGTGCCTTGATAATCGGCTAAATGCACCGATAAGGTAGCGGAAATACCTTGTGCTGAAAGTTTGACATTGCTAACCGCCACATATTCGGCAAAGTGTTTTACCCGTTCATCTTGCCCGAAAACCAATGCGCGTTTGCCGTTTTTTTCTGCCGTTTTCGCCAGTCGATAGCCATAATCATCATCGCCGTTAATCACCGCTGTGTTGACGCTGGCAAAGGCGAATAATTTGCTTTTGGCGGCAAAATAATCGGCCATATCATGATGAAAATCCAAATGGTCCTGGCTTAAATTGGTAAACACTGCCACCGAGAAAGCCACCGATGCCACTCGATGCAAGGCCAGGGCATGCGAAGAAACTTCCATCGCCACTCCGTCACAATATGAGGATAATTCGGCTAAAATTTTCTGCACCGATAAGGCATCGGGCGTGGTATGCGATAGTTCGTTTAAGTGCTTAATATCGCCATAACCCATTGTACCAATCACGCCATAACCGCTAAGTTGCGCGATAAAATTCGTTACCGAGGTTTTACCATTGGTTCCCGTAACACCGATAAGCGCTTGCCCCAATTGCGGTTGATAAAAGCGTTTAGCGATTGCACTGACTTTTTCATTTAACTTATCCACGCCGATCATTTTATGCCGGTAATTGCTAAAACGGCTGATGTCATAGCCGGTCTGGTAAACGATTGCTCCTATTTTCCGGCAATCGGCATCGCTTAAATAATCCAGCCCGTGCGAATGTATTCCCTGCTCTGCTAAAAACAAACAACCCGCAACAAGTTGTTGCGAGTTATTGGTCATACTTTTGATTTCAATATCAGGGATTGTTTCATCCGTCAAGCCATTGAGTAATACTGATAATCTCATCTTATTACCCTAATTTACCGGTGGTCGTTTAACTTGCACAACCTTTTCCGGGTTCGGTGCCTTATCGGGAGAAACACCCAAAATTCGCAGCGTCTTACCGACCACTTTGGCAAACACCGGAGCAGCCACCAAGCCCCCGTAATATCTTTTACCTTTGGGGTCATCCACCATCACCACCATAACGATACGCGGGTCGGAAAGCGGTGCCATACCGACAAAAACCGAGCGATAATGGTTAGGCGAATACCTGCCGTTAATAACCTTATGGGCAGTGCCCGTTTTACCACCAACGGTATAATCCTGCATATACTCACCCAAAGTTGCCCGTGTGCCCGTACCGCCCTTATTTACCGCCTGCGCCAGCATCTGGCGTACACTTTTAGCCGTATGTGCCGATATTAACCGTGTCCCCGGCATTTGACTGTCACGCTTAATTAATGTCGCCGGTATCTTAACGCCGTCATTGGCCAATACGGCGTAAGCCTGTGCCACTTGCAACGCTGTCGCCGAGATACCGTAACCATAGGAATTCGTACAATATTCAAAATCGCCCAATTTAGCCATATTGCTCAGATGCCCGGCCTGTTCACCAGGGAAATTGATGGCACTGGCCTGCCCGAAACCCAGTGCCGAATACATCGCTTGTAATTTTTCCTTGGGCAGTCGCAAAGCAATTTTACAGGCCCCGACATTACTGGATTTTTTAATTACACCGGCAACATCCAGTTGCCCGTAGTTATGCCCGTCTTTGACCCAGTAACGCCCCACTTTGAGTCGTCCCGGACGGGTATCAATTGGGGTACCGGGACGCACCAAACCGGCATCTAAGGCCGTCGCCACCACCAAAGGCTTCATCACCGAACCCGGCTCAAACGTATCGGTCATGGCACGATTTTTTACCAGTGCCGGTTTTTTTTCCTGAGCATTGTTAGGGTTACCCGAGGGGACGGAAATCATTGCCAACACTTCCGATGTTTTTGCATCTAAAACAACGGCGGTGGCAGATTTGGCGGCAAACTCTTCGGTCGCTTCCAATAGCGCCACGTAGGTTAGATACTGGATACGCTTATCAATGGTCAGCATCAAACCCTGACCTTGCACAGGCGGTTTAATTTCTTCCAAAATGTCCATTACCCGCCCACCGGTATCACGCACAATTTTAGAAGACCCCGCCGTACCGCTCAGCCAGTCGTTATACATTAATTCCAACCCGCTGATGCCGTTGTCATCAATATCGTTAAAACCGATAATTTGTGACGTCACGTCAGCTGACGGATAAAAACGCCGATATTCACGCAGGCTGTAAACGCCGGGAATATTTTTATCGGTAATTTTTTTGGCAAACGCCGGCTCCAGACCGCGTTGAATATACATAAAAGTAGATTCATTTTTTTGGCTAATTTTATCTTTTAAACGCTGAACGGGATAGGCAATACTTTCTGCCAGTTGAGTAATACTTTCGGGGCTTGCAGCGATTTCTTTGGGGTTAACCCAAAGACTGCTGACCGGCGTACTAACCGCCAGTGGAATGGCATTGCGGTCTAAAATCGTTCCTCGTAAAGCCGGTTCTTTTTTAATCCGCATAAAGCGGCTGTTCCCCTGTTTAACCAAAAAGTCGGCATGATACAGCTGCAAATACATGACTCTGGCAAACACCGCCGTGGCAAACACCAGCAAAACCGTTAAAACAACGTTACGACGCGTCGTTGCACCATACGGAGAAACAAACCTTTTCATCGGCCCAATACTTGATTAACGTGTGCGATAAACGACTTCTTGAGCAGTTGGCAAAGCCATATTCAGTTTTTTTTCTGCCAGCTGGTAGATGAACGCTTCATCGGTCAGCGTTGATTCTTCTAACACCAATTGACTCCATTCCAAGCGCATGGCATCACGCTCGGCTTTCACCGCTTGAATTTGACTCATTAACTGACGCGTTTGATAACGGGATTCAGCCACCTGAACGGCACCAAAAACCAAGGCAAAGACCAACATACCTAAAACACTTACTGACTTCATAATTTTTCCACCACTCTCATCAATGAACTGCGCGAACGCGGGTTATTCGCAATTTCCTCATCACTCGGACGTACGGGACGACCAAGCAAGCGAGCCTTTTTTAACATCGCCGAATCCATAATCGGCACCTCCGGCGGGATATCCTGCCCGGCCATTTTCTTAACAAACCGTTTAACGGCATTGTCTTCCAAAGAATGAAAGGAAATCACCACCAATCGTCCCTTGGGTTTTAATATCGGAAAAACTTTCTCCAATATTGTCTGTAATTCGTTTAACTCACTGTTGACGTGCATACGGATGGCTTGAAAGGTCCGGGTCGCCGGATGGCGACCCGGTACAACAAACCGTGCCGGTATGGCACTGCTCACAACTTCTGCCAATTGTTTTGTTGTGGTTATAGTATTGGTGAGTCGCACTTTGCCTATTTTTTTTGCTATCTGTTTGGCAAAGCGCTCCTCACCCAAGCGAGCGATGACATTCGCAATTTCGCCGATTTCGGCATTATTCACAAACGCTTTGGCAGTGAGTCCATTATCGGGGTTCATACGCATATCCAGCTCTCCGTCACGGGTAAAGCTAAAGCCACGCTGTGCTTCATCCAGTTGTGGTGAAGACACCCCCAAATCCAGTAATATTCCGTCCAGGCTCTCTTGGCCCAATTCCGGAAAATTTTCCGTCAAACGGGAAAACTCCCCCCGTCTGAACGTAAATCGTTTATCGTTTATCTCAGCAGCGGCTTCAGCTGCACTCGGGTCACGATCAGTGGCGTATAAATGCCCGTTCTCACCCAACGCCGCCAAAATAGCCCGGCTGTGCCCGCCGCGTCCAAACGTTGCATCAAAATAACAACCCCATGCTTGAATGTTCAGTGCGGCAACCGCTTCGTTTAATAACACGGAAATATGCCGATTGCTCATTTTGCCACACTAAAACGACAAGCCCTCTAAGGTCTCAACGTATTGTGCTTGTGCATCCTTATCATCAACGCTGTCATGCAACGCTGTCCAGGCAGCATCACTCCAGATCTCCAATTTATTACCCTGCCCGACCAATGTAATTTTTTTATCCAACCCGGCGTATTCGCGCAACTCCGGCGTAATCAGCACCCGCCCTTGAGCATCAACAACGTATTCCACCGCTTCCCCGATAAAAATACGTTTTAAACGGCGAATAGCCTTGGTGTTGGGTTGGGAAACAATATTTTTTTCAACCGCCTCCCACTCGTCTAAGGGGTAAACCACCAGACAACATTCGTTGGGCATTGGGTTCGGGGCAATTACCAGTTTCGTCAGCGCAGCACGGTGCTTGGACGGTACAGTCATCCGCCCCTTGCTATCTATTGACAGGCCAGTTGCCCCACGAAACATCGTTAAACCCCTTAAAATTCAGTTTGCTCTGTAGCAATCAATCCTTAATTGGGAAAATAAAGCTAATTTAACCCACTTTTCCCCACCTGTGCATACTATACCGCTATTAATTAAATAATGTCAATAAAAATAGTAATATTAGTTAAATTATTTTTACAACTCTAAATTCAACAGAACACTTATTAACAAAGTTATACACAAAAAAAAGCAAAAATATTAAAAAGTGGTATAAAGTGGGAATTTTTGAATAGTAAATAAAAAACAATATTTATCAATGAATTAAATAAAAAAAGGCTGAAAAATAAAGCAAATTTAATCAATCGCAGGAAAACTGGGTTGATACGTTATCCACAGTATCGCAATATTTTTAGCACCGCAGTCGGCACTGATAAAAAATAAAGGTCTCACCTTTTGTCACCACCGGTAACACTATGCGTTACTTTTTATCTTTACTTTGTTTTTATTGATCAACTTGGGTAAACTGCGGCATATCGGTTGCACAACAAAATAGAGGAGGATAAAAGGTGGGAATATTATTGGCGGCCTATATCATTGCTTTCTTCATTGTAACGGCACTGTACAAGCCCTCAGATGAAAAATGTAGTTTTATCGACTGGTTGATTATCGCCGTTATTTCAATATTTGTCGCAATACTTTTATGCTTTTTAATTTTTTTTGCTGTTTGTTTTAGTGGCTAAAAAACATGAGGACTTAGTCGATGAAAATACCATCACTTATTAAACAACACCCTATTTTATCGGCAATTATCAGCATTATCTTTTTAACCGTTATCAGCGCCGTCATATTACGTACCATCGCCAATAGTATGATCTTGGAGTTAATGATTGCCGTCTGGACTATTGTTATAGGTATCGCCGGGGTATTATTTGTGATTGCCGCGATAATCATATCGCTTAAATCAGAAGGCCAAACGGTTTGGACAAAACTCTTGTTAGGTTGTCTATGGGTATTATTGGTTGGTGGTGGAACCTGTGGCGGTTTCCTTCTAATCAACCTTGGTTGGCTGGTGACAGGATAAAAATGCTAAAACATCCCAATTTTCCTGCTGAAACCGCTATGTTACTACACGCTATCTTTGAGTGGTCGGCAGTTTTTATCGGGGCGTGGTTATATCGCCGACAAGCCCGCCTCAACGATTCTACCAAGGTTTCATTAGGTATGCTAATCGGCTGTTTGGCCGGGGCCGGTATTGGTAATAAGCTGTTGTTTATTATTGAAGTACCACAAACGCTTACGGAACACGGCTGGGCAGCTTTGGCAATGGGGCAAACCATTGTCGGCGGACTGCTGGGCGGATTAATCGGTGTGGAAATCGCTAAAAAAATACTGAAAATCCGGCAATCCACCGGCGATAAGTTTGTTTATCCCCTAGCCGCAGCAATGATTATCGGGCGGATTGGCTGTTTTTTAGCCGGATTGTACGACGGCACCTACGGCACCGCAACCAACCTGCCATGGGGTGTGAATTTCGGTGACGGCATTGCCCGACACCCGACACAGGTTTATGACCAGTTATTTATTATCGGACTGGCGGGCATATTATGGCATTACAAACCGCAGTTAT